>OAUO01000086.1_pt1 | contig 87285 bp, 77 predicted proteins | sample 1495191 | NCBI WGS metagenome assembly OAUO01 (sample SAMEA2580046, study PRJEB22360) | human gut metagenome | biome: human gut; feature: human-associated habitat; material: faeces | place: Denmark | collected 2008/2010 | reverse complement strand
CCGGCTTTGAGCGCGCGCCGCCGCCCGCCACCCCCCCCCCCCCCGCGGCTACGGCTACTCCGTATACGTCACCACCTACGCCGAAGGATCCGCACAAGGAGCGCAATCACTCCTGCGCAACTTCAACACCACCGTCTCGGACGGCATGATCCTGTCGATCTCCGAAGTCGAAAACCTTGAAGCGGCGGACTTGGACGTGGACTATCCGCTCGTATGCGTGGGCGCGCGTTCCACACACGGCAAAGCCGACCATGTTACCCCCGACGATATTCAGGAAGCCCGACTCGCAGCCGAATACCTGTTCGACCATGGCGCAACCCGGCTCGCGGTGGTCGGATCGCGAACCGAACCGGAGCATATCGATTCCGTGCGTGAAGCAGTGGAAGGCAATGCGCAACTGCGACTTCGCGGCGTGCTCGAAGCGTGCGCCGCGCGGGGAGCGGCATTCGATTCCCGACTGGTAATGAGCACTGGGCAGGATTGGACGATTGGTTCCGGCGCTCGCATTACGCAGCAGCTTATTGATTCCGGGATTCCATTCGACGGTATTGTGGCGTTCAATGACCAGCTTGCGTTGGGTGCGCTGTTCACTTTGGCTGCGAACGGCATTTCCGTGCCTGAACAGATGCAGGTGATCGGCTTCGACAATATTGAAGAAGCCGCATATTTCCAGCCTCCGCTGACCACCATGGATTCTTGTCTCGACTGGATTGCGCCGACTGCGGTCAGCCGCATTCTCGACCGGATCGACGGCACGCGTGTGCTGGAGCCGAGTTACATCACCACCCAGTCGCACGTGATCGCCCGCGCCACCACGCGCGTGTAGCTCGCCGTTGGTTTCGTGCCGTCGCCCTTCGAGCCATCGGTTTCGTACCGTTGTCCTTCGTGCCGTTGATTTCGCGCTATCGCCCTTTGTGCTGTTGGTTTCGTATCGTTGGCTTCGCGACGCAGCTCGCGATGTTTGTGCAGTTTCCTTGCCAAACGCCTTTTTAGGGGGTATCTGTTCTTGATTTTCATTCCCGTATTGCCGGTTTGGCAGGTTTTTCCGTCTGCGCAAGTCTGATTTCAGGCCTGACTTGCGACTTAGGCAGACAGGTTTCGTCCGAACTTGCGTTTTCGGTTTCCTGGCCCGTCTGCGCAACTCCGATTTCAGGGCCAATTCCGGACTTGTGCAGACGCAAAATCAGACTTATGCAGACACGGAACCGAGGTTGTGCAGACCCGAATCAACCTCGGTGTTCCGGCAATTCCTGCGCGGGCAGCTGCGCCGGTCGACTGTGCGGACACCGAAATGGGACCCACATCAGGAACGACCGGAGAGCGTGAGAATTACAAGAATCACGTTAAGTGCGACAATCGGCGAAACAACTACCATATTGATCGCGAATTTCACCGGACCATCCACATAATCGCCCATTAATGATCGATCGTGAGTGTATTTCATCAGCGGAATAATCGCAAATGGAATGCCGATCGACAGCACAACTTGCCCTATGATCAGCGCTTCCGTCGGATTCTTAGCAAACCACAACACCACCAACGCCGGTACGAGCGTCACCACGCGGCATGCCCACATCGGCGCTTTGATCCGCAGCAGTCCATGCATGATTTCGGCGCCCGCATATGTGCCGACCGACGTGGAACTCAGGCTGGAAGCCAGCAGTCCGACCGAGAAAATCGTGCCGATCACCGGACCTAGCACATGCTGAATGGCCTGTTGCGCACCCTCGATCGTATCCGTGCCGGTCATGCCATGCAATGAATTCGCCGCAAGAATCAATAGTGCAAGATTCACCGATCCAGCAAGTAATAATGCCCAGAACACGTCTATTTTGCTTCCGTGTAGCAGGGTCTTTACGCTCGGTTTGGGCTCTCCTGGCACGTAATGGTCGTTCACCAGCGTGGAATGCAGGTAAATCGCGTGCGGCATCACCGTGGCGCCCAGCATGGAAGTTGCCATCAATACCGTTTCGGTTCCTTTGAAATGCGGAACAAGACCTTGTAAAACTTGCGCAGGATTTGGTGGATCAATAAAAAGGCCTGCAATAAATCCAAAAGTAATCACCAGCAGCAATGCGATAATCAGCTTTTCAAAAATATGATGCGTGGCACTCTTTTGAAAAATAAGCAAGACCGTAGAAATAATGCCGATTATGCACCCACCAATAAAAAGCGGAAGTCCAAATAATAATTTCAGTGCGATTGCGCCGCCAATTACTTCCGCAAGATCAGTCGCTATTGCAATGACTTCCGCTTGCATGAAAAACATGAATCGACCGCCGTCGCCAAGTCGTTCTCCCAGGATTTCGGGAAGACTTTTTCCGGTGACGATACCAAGTTTTGCGGACTGATATTGAATGAGCACGCTCATACAATTGGCGAGTACCAGCACCCACACCAGCAGATATCCGTACCTCGCGCCGGATGTGATATTCGCCGCCACATTGCCGGGATCCACGTAGGCGACGGCCGCCACAAAAGCAGGTCCAAGCATGCCGGCAAGCGCGTGCCCATGGCGGGAAGAGAAATCGTGATTCGCCCGTGCCGTTTCCCAGCATTCCACGCCATCCGTCGCACCCGCATTGACCATGCCTCCCATGCCGTCCATATCGTTCGCGTCGTCTGTACTGTTCATGTTCGTCGCCCTCTTATCCGAGCAATGTTATAGCGCACGAGACTGCGCGGTTATGTTACGTACGCGCATATCATCTGTCGGCATATGCGCGACTCATGCAACGGCGCGTCCGAACCGTTCCAAGACGCAATGCGAGGCATGTGCCACGAAATATGGCCGAATTGCGGCGACCTGCGGCTAAGCTGGAACAAGCATGAGAACGGTTGAGAATAATCGCCTGAAACACAGCCTTCGAAAGGACAACGCATGGAAACCTTCCATACCCCCATGGTCACATTGAACGACGGCAATCTGATTCCGCAAATCGGCTTGGGCGTGCTGCGCATCGACGATGAGGGCGTTACCCCCGTAGTGGAGAGTGCGCTGGAAGCCGGCTACCGTCATATCGACGGCGCGGCGGGGTACAACAATGAGGCCGGCGTGGGTCGCGCGCTGAACAATGCGGGATTCACGGAAGGTGAGCAGCGCAAAAACCTGTGGGTTACGACGAAACTGCGCGATTCCGAGCAGGGGTATGACAGCGCACGCAAGGCGTTCGACCGCCAGCTTGGCTTGCTGCAGCTCGATTATGTCGACATGTACATGCTGCATTGGCCCACCCCGTTCGACTGGCGTTCCAGCGAAACGTGGAAGGCGTTCCAGGAATTCCGCGCGGAGGGGCGCGTGCGCACGCTGGGTGTGTGCAATTTCCTGCCCGAGCATCTCGACCGCTTGCATGAGGAGACCGGCGAATATCCTGCCGTCAACCAGATTGAGCTGCATCCGACTTGGCAGCAGCGCGAGGTCGTGGACTATTGCAAGGCGCACGGCATTGCCGTGGAAGCATATTCGCCGATGGCTCGCGGTGCTGATTTGAACGCCGGAAACGGTGCGATTGAGCGCATCGCAGCGGAGCATGGGGTTACCCCTGCGCAGGTGATTCTGCGTTGGCATATCGAAAATGGCACGATCATCATCCCCAAGTCGGTGCATGCGGATCGGCAGAAGCAGAATCTCGATTTGTTTGGATTCGTGCTCACCCCTGAAGAACATGCCGCGATCGACGCGCTTGACGGTCCGACGCGCGCCGGACATGATCCGATGACGTTCACGTACGCCTGATACTCCGTAATTCCATAATTTCGTATTATTTTTAATAATTATGCCTCGAAAGAATAATCGTAATTCTTATAATTATCGGAATATTGAACGCGACGTGCGTGATATCCAGCGGGCCGGCAAGCGGTTCAAAAAAAGTTGGATCAACGCCGACGGTCCGCTGGAACGTATTCTTATTTTGCTGGTAGTCGTTGCGGTAATCGGCGTCACTATCGGCATGCTGCTGCCGAAAGTCAATCCGACCGTAGGCGAAATCACCGGCGAGTACACGGCAACCGGCACAGCTGCGGAAACGTTGGAAAAACTTACCGTCGACGACAATCCCAGCAAGGCCGGATATGATCGCGATGCGTTCGGATTCCGCGAAACCGACGACGATGGCAACGGTTGCGACGTGCGCGAAGACGTGCTCGCGCGCGATCTGACGGACGTGCAATATAAGAACGGCCGTAGCTGCCAGGTTGCGTCGGGCACGCTTGACGATCCGTATACCGGTCAGACCATCCAATTCGTACGTGGAGTGAAAACGTCTTCGGCGGTGCAGATCGATCATGTGGTCGCGTTGGAAAATGCGTGGCAGTCGGGCGCGAACACGTGGGATCATGCGAAGCTGTACCAATTCGGCAACGACATGTACAATCTGCTGGCCGTGGATGGGCCCGCGAATCAGCAGAAGGGTTCCGCTTCGGCCGCATACTGGCTGCCGACGAACAGTGAATACCGTTGCGATTACGTGGCCCGGCAGATTGGCGTGAAAGACAAGTACGGGCTGACTGTCACTTCGCAGGAAAAGCGGGCGATGCTTTCCGTATTGCACGGTTGCCCAGCGCAGGAATTGCCGGAAAGCTGAAGCTGCTCATTTAGGCGCGGATATTTGCGGGTGCTGGCTGGGAACGGTCGTAGTTGTAGACGGTGAACGTTCCTTTGTTGAATCGTTTGGTTTCGTACAGCGCCAAGTCGGCCTGTGCGACGCATTGGTCGAAATCCACGCTTCCGATCGCGTCTCCATCGGCGCGCCCCGTGCCAAGGCTGGCACCGTCAGCGGCTGCAATGCGGCACACGCCTACGCTGCAATGCACGTCTTGCCCGTGCTGTTCCGAGGTGCGTGCCAACTGTTGGAAGAACATGCCCAGCGTGGTTTCAAGCACCTGTTCGCTGGCGGTGTTGCGAATAAGCGCCAAGAATTCGTCACCGCCATATCGGCAGATAATGTCATCTTGCCGGTAGATGTGCCGAAGTTGGGATGCGACCTCGCGGATCCAGAAATCGCCGACCGTGTGTCCGTATGTGTCGTTGATGGTTTTGAAATCGTCGATGTCGACGAACATCAGCATCGCTTCGTCGTGCGAATCCATGCGGTCGAAATATTTGCGCATGTGTTTCCATCCCGCTTCCTTGTTCAGCAAACCGGTCATGCCGTCATGTTCGGCTTCGTACCGTGCTTTTTCGTAGGCGGCCTGTTGCGAGTGGAATCGCATGTTCATTTCCACGGTGTCCATGACGAACATAATCTGTGTGGAAATCACGATCGCCAAACATTGCAATGAAAAACTGTATGCCAGTGCTTGGTAGATGGTCGCCAATACTGGTAGCACGAAGAACGACATCATGGAAAGGAAAATAATGCGATCAAGATTCTTGCGATATGAGATCAACATGAAGAGGCATAATGCGATTCCCAAGACCGCAATTGCCTGCGAAAGAAGATAGAAATTACCGCGATGGTAAAGATTGTGGTCATCGAAATAGTAGAAAAGACCAGTGAATTGTGTGATGATAAGTAAGAGAATTCCAATTACGGATAATGCGTAGACAGCACGCAATGCGGCTGGTTTGCGATGCTGATGTTTGCTCACTGTCAACCAAACATAGGTTGCGAAGAAACTCATGAAAATATAGTTGATGCAGAATACTGAGAAATTGCTTATGCGAACCATATAGTATGCGGTTTCGTCTGCATCTACGCGAAAATACCAGCTGAGCGCGTCGGTTCCAAGAAGAAGCATGCAGGCGATCTGCATGAGTATTTTGATGCGAGTTCGTCTGGTTTTGTGTGGGGTTGCAATGAAAATTCCGCCTGCGCAAATCAGGCATATGAAAATACCCCACAACTCCATGCAGATGTGGAACATGGCCCTGACTGTCATTATCCTCCCCCCCCCCCCCCCCTCGACGCTGCCTGCGTCGAAAACTTGCCTACCTCTTTCGTGTGCCATGATACCTCTAAATAGGGGAGCGTTACCCCGAAATGACAAAAACAGGAATCCGCAGGCGAATATCCATGCCTCTGTCATACGGGCTATCATATAGTTTGTGCGTTTGAATGTGGAGAAGGTGATTGATGTCAGCGAAGCGGAGCATGTCTCGAGCGCTTACTCGAGAGGAATCGTATCAGGACGGTCATTTAACGCGCACGGCGTTTATTTCCATTGCGATTCTTACATTTATTACGTTCGTCGGTAATTTCACGCAATTGCAGTTGAGCGCCGCGTTGCCGACAATCGTCAGTGATTTTGGTATTTCCGTTACGACCGGTCAGTGGCTGACGTCGATTTTCCAGCTGGTCATGGGCGTGATGGTGCCGCTTACGGCATACCTTACGAGACGTTTTTCGACGCGCGAAATCGTGCTTGTTTCCATGGTTGTGTTCACGATCGGTTCACTGTTCGCTTGGCTTGGTCCAACTTTTTTGATGGTGCTGATCGGGCGTTTGCTTGAGGCGGTTGGCACTGGTGTGATGTGGCCGGTGTTGCAGATCACGGTGTTTTCGATTTATCCGCTGTCTCGCCGTGGTTTCGCAATGGGTACGGTTGGCATGGCGATGAGCGTGGCTCCGGCGATCGGCCCGACGCTTGGCGGTGTGCAGACGGACTTGAACGGTTGGCGTTCAATTTTCCTCACGTTGACCATTATCGGCGTGATTTCGCTGCTTCTTGCCTATTTTGGATTGCATAATTTCGGTGAGAACGATAAAACCGCGAAGGCTGACTTTTTTTCCGTTGGACTGTCTATTTTCGGTTTCGGCGGGCTAATGTTCGGCTTTACGAATATTGAATCGTATTCGTTTGTAAATCCTATGGTTTGGCTGCCAATGGTGATTGGCGTTGTGGGAATTATTTGGTTTGTGCTCCGCCAGATTCATGGCGCGCGCAGGCAGATTGAAAATCCTGAAGCGCAGCCGCCACTGTTGAATTTGAGCGTGTTGAAGAATCGTAGTTTTACTGTTGGCACGATCACGGCCGCGCTCTCGTTCTTCGCGTTCAGTTCGATTATGGTGATCATGCCCCTGTACATTCAGGATTGCCGTGGCTATTCTGCTGCGATTAGCGGCCTGGTGATGCTTCCGGGTGCTTTGGGCCAGTGCATTTCGCAGTTTTTCGGTGGTAAGGTGCTTGACCGTTTCGGCGCACGTCCGGTGGCGTTGATAGGCACGATTACCTTGTGTTTCGGCACGGTCATGATGAGTTTGATTTCCATGACTTCGTGGATTTGGTGGGTGTCGATTTGGCAGTTTGTGCGCCAGATCGGCATGGGTTTCGTGTTGATGCCGATCACCACATGGTCACTGAATTGTTTGGAACCGGAAGAGGTGAGCGCCGGATCCGCGGTGACGAATACGGTTCGTCAGATTGCGGGCGCGATTGGCGCTCCGGTGTTGGTGATTTTGATGGAGACGTTCACGTCTCTTCGTTGGACTGCGCTTGGTGGCACAAAAGCCGTGTATGCGGCTGCCAACGTGTTCGGCATTCAGTGGGCGCTTCGTATCAGTGCAGCAATCTGCTTCGTGATGGTGCTGATGGTGTTCTTCGGCGTGCGCGGCCAGGGTGCCGGTTCCACGCATGAAACCGTGCAACGCGCCCTCAACCGTAGGCGTGCCGCCTGACCGTGCATGCTGCGACGGCTACTCCTCTTCGTTGGGCTTGTATTCCACTACGCTGAGGGCCACCACGCCTGCGCTGGTGTGCACGAACACATTGGCGCTCCCGCCTACGGCTTCCAAGCCTTCCACCAAGTGTGAGATCGGCTCGGAATCGAGCACTGGCAGCACTTGCGCCACGCCGTCTGCGTCGGTGACGGTGAGCGTATCGTCCAAATATCCGGAGGCGAGCGTTTCGTCGATGGCGCTTTCGAATTCGGCCAGCTTGCTGATTTCCTCTTCGGCGGCCTTGTTTGCGGCCACTTCCACAGCTTGCGCCACTTCTTCTCGCATTGCTTCTTCGCTCATGATTGCCTCTTTTGTTAAGCACCGTTTTGCAACCTATAGATTATCGGATGAACGTATCAGAACGATTCCAAATGCCGGAAAGTGTCCATATAGTGGCACTTTTGTGAAAGCATCACCCTCAATGCATGCGGGAAACATATGCGGGGATGAACGCGGGTAGCGTTCACGAGAAGAGATGTTGTGAGAGATGTTGTGAAAAACGATGCGTAAGACTATCGGTTGCAACATGTGATTGCATACGATTGCGGATTGCGCGGAATAGGAAGTGAAACGGGAAGATGGAATGGGAGAGGAGTGCGCATGACTCGACTTGGCGATGTCCAACGAAGTGAGACGCGTCGTGAAACGCGCGCTTCACTGCTTACGGCGTTGCTGTGGTTCGCATCCGCCGTCATCGTGTTCGCGATGCTTCTGCGCATGCTGCCGAACAGTCTCGATGGTAAACGGTACGTGCCTTTGATTGTCGCACTCATGCCTTGGCTTGGCTTGCTTTCCGTGATTATCGCAATTATTGCAACAGTTTTTCGCACTGTCGGCAAACGAAAACTTTTAGTCGCGTTAAGCGTATTGTGCGTGATCATCCAGATTATCTGGCATTGGGGGTATGTCGTTCCGACCAATGATCGTGCCATACAACCTTCTGCAACAGTGCGTGTCATGACGTTCAATACGAAGCAAGGTTGTGCCGATGCGCAGCAAATCGTGCGAACAATCCAAAGCGAGCATGTTGAAATTCTTGCAATGCAGGAAGTTTCATCAGGATTATTAGATCGGTTGCATGATGCTGGAATTGAGGATCATCTTCCGTATTCCGTTTCCGCGCAACTCACTTGGCACGACAATGGCGGTGTGAACGTACTGTATAGTGCGCATCCTCTGCAGGAAACAACGCAGGATCTCATTCCTATTGAATCCAGTAGTATTCCTGCCGCGACAGTTGATTTCAATGGCAGAAAAGTACGATTTGGGTCGGTTCATCCGTTTTCTCCACGACCAAGCAATCAGGGATTATGGAATAAAAGTTTGGATTCCATAGCGCAATTACAGCATTACGATAATGGGGAATCGTATGTGCTGATGGGGGATTTTAATTCCACGTGGGATCATGCAAGCTTCAGATATTTGTTGGGCGATCGCTTTACGGATGCGGGGGAGAGTGCCGGCGAGGGATTGCATATGACGTATCCTTCGGTATTCCCTATCGCTGAAATCGACCATATCATCTACGACAAGGGTGTGTACGCCAGAAATTTGGAAACCAAGCGGATTCAAGGTTCCGACCACAAGGCATTATTGGCGACGTTGGAACTTCAGTAATGCTGCCGTCGCGGGTCATGCTTGAGTTGTAGCAATACTGGTTTGCAGGTCACGTTTAGGTTGCATCAGTTCTTGCGTTACCGGCAACATTTGGGTAGTAACACCGCCGTTATTGCCCCGTTTTTGCTCCGTAAGTTTCATCGACTCCCCCTACTATTACACTGGGGAATCCGAAGTGCTTGCAAACAATTAGGGAGCGAAACGGAATATGAACGGCGCGTCTGATCAGCCTGAAGAATTCGGCGTCCAGCCTGAGCAAGGCCGTCAGGAGGAGCCGCAGTCTAATGCCGATTCAACCTCCGACGCAACCGCCAGTCCAGAAGATTCCACTTCCAGCGCCCCGCATTCCCGCCGCGTGCGCCGCCGTATGAGCGCCGAGCATATTCGCCAAATCAAGCGCAAACGTCGCCGTCGCAAGATCCTAATCGGCGTGCTTGTGGTAGTCGCAGCCCTCGCCGTTTTCGCCGGCGCATTCGTATGGTCTGCGCTGCACGTGAAAAACGAGCTGCAGCAGGCGGTGTCGAGTGCTCAAGGCTTGCAGCAGACCATCTCCGAAGCGGACACGTCCAAGCTTGAGAAGCAGACAACCGCGTTCTCCGATCACGTAAGCAAGGCCTACAAGCAAACCTCTTCGCCGCTGTGGCAGGTGGCGTCGGTCGTGCCGTATGTGGGCAATGACATTTCCGCCGTACGCACCACGGTGGCCGCCATGGAGAATATTTCGTCGCAGGCGTTGCCGCAACTGGTGAAAGTCGCCGAAAATGTTGATCTGAACAGTATTCACGTGGAAAACGGCACGATCGAAATTTCCGGATTGGAAGCGTCTCAGCAGCCGCTCCAAATCGCGGACGATACGATCGACAAGGCCACGCGGGAAGTGAAAACCGTGAAAACCCCGCATATCGCGCAGATCGCGGACGCCCTGAAAACCGCGGAAACGTATTGCGAAAAACTTGACAGCATGGTGCATTCCTTGAATTCCATCGTGCAGGTGCTGCCCAGCATGTTGGGTACGGAAAGCCATGCGAATGATGCTCCGCGCAATTATCTGATCCTTGCGCAAACGAATGCGGAGGTACGCCCTTCCGGCGGTCTTACGGGATCGCTCGGCCTGGTCACGGTGCAAGGCGGTCACGTGAGCTTGCAGCCGTTCGTTTCCGATTCGGAAATTCAGAATGCCGATGAGCCGGTTGTGGATTTGACCGCCGAGGAACGTTTGCTGTTCACCGACAAGCTTGGCAAGGATATTCGCGACGTGAATTTCACTCCTGATTTTCCGCGTACCGGCGAGATTGTGAGCGCCATGTGGGCTCGCCAGTACGGTGTTGCGGTTGATGGTGTGATCGCCATTGATCCGCTGTTCCTGCAGAACATGCTGGCTGTGACCGGTGGCGTTGCCATGCCTGACGGTTCGACGTTGGATGGCACGAATACTGCCCAAACGTTGCTGCATGACGTGTATGCGCGCATGGCTCCGCAGGAGACGGACGAGTATTTCGCGGTTGCCGCGCAGGCCGCGTTCGACCATATCATGCAGAATGTGGACGATTTCAAATCGTATGTCAAGGCGCTTTCCACGTCTGTTGAGCAGGGGCATGTGATGGTGTGGAGTGCGCATGAGGATGAGCAGGATCTGATTGCCGATTCCGCGATTTCCGGCAAATTGATTACGGAAGGTGCAAAACCGCAGGTCGGCGTGTATATTTCCGACGAAACCGAGTCGAAAATGGACTGGTATTTGCATCGCGAAGTGACCACTGAATTCCAGAAGGTCGCGCGAAACGGCGCGAACCAGTATACGGTGCATATCAAGTTGCAGAACACCATGACGGCGGAGGAAGCGGCTTCCGAAGCTGACTATGTGACCGGTGCCGGAAATATCGTTCCGAAAGGCCAGATCAAGACGGCATTGTTCATTTACGCGCCTGCGAACGGTCGTTTGGTGGATTGGGAATTCCAGAATGCCGACGATTACAAGGGTGTGACTTTGCACGATGGCCTGACCGTGGGCGTGGGTGATGTGACCTTGCAGCCCGGCGAATCCTATGAGATCACCGTGCATGTGCAGTCCGCTCCAGATACGGATGAGCCGCTCACCCTCCGCCAGACCCCGCTGATTGAAGGCCGCTAGACAGTTCCGTAGGCAACCTAAGCAGCTAAGCAAGCGGCTCTAGACAAGCCATCTTGCAACAGGGGAGTATGGGGGAATATGTGGGTATATGCGCATGTAGCCTCACGTTCACGGAACGGACGTCAACTTTTCATCCGTTCTTGCCGCGCGTTTCGCGGTATCGCGTCAAAAGCAAGTTTCCAATAGTCATTTAACCGCAAAAGCGAGTTGGAGATCTACTCTGTTAACAGGGCTTATGATACTATCTCTTCATGGAGGGAAGCCCCCTTCTTTTCGGGTGGGGGTAGTTAGTAGAGGGAGGAGTCATGCAAGGCGGTTTCCGCAGCTCTGAGCAGGGTTCGGATCAAGTAGTGAGAACCCAGGAAATCCATATCGTCTCTTCTAACTCTCGTCACCAGGATCAGAAGCAGGAGCGACATCAGTCTCAAGACAACAGCCCTCAGTTTGAGCCGATGATGTTTTCGAACACGCCATTTTCCGTTGGTGAAGATGGAAAGCGCAAGGGCAGGCGGAATCAGGTTGTGCCCGCATGGCGTTATTCTTTTGTCGTCTGCTTGGTGATGGTCGATCTTGCGGTCATGCTGATTTCGCTATCCATCAGTCTTTGGGCCAACGATGCCGCATATAATGCCATCAATGGGGCCATGCCGTTCTGGCTGTTCCTCATCTGCTTCAGCCTCATCTGGGTGTTGAGCCTCACCTTTGCCGGAACGTATCATCGCCATGTGATGGCGGAAGGCTACGAGCTGTATGCGAAAATCATCAACGCGTCGCTGCTCACCATCATCACTTACTGCTCGCTTGCTTTTATTTTCAATCTTTCCTTGCCGAGAACCGCGCTTATCGTCGCCCCGATCATTGCATTCTTCCTAGAAGTCATCGCCCGTTGGCAGATGCGTCAGTGGCAGCATCGCAGCCGTCAGAAGGGCGCCTGTAAGTATAAGACCGTGGTGATTGGTTCTTCCGACGGTATCAATTGTGCGTTGCGCACCATGCGGGACTACTCCAATTGGGGGTATTCGCCGATTGCCGTGTGTCCGATCGAAGCTGACGACAATGAGAAAGACGCTTATGTGGTCACGTCGTTCGAGCCTGATCCTTCCATTGAAGGTGCCGACAAGCTGAAGGTGATTCCGTTCAATGCCGCTTTCCCGCGTACGTGCGAAAGCTTGGGTGCGCAGGAAGTGTATGTTGCCGACGTGCTGTCCCGCGATTCCGAAATGCTGCATGGCATTTCCCTTGCGGTCGAGTCGCTTGGCATGGAGCTTGCGTTGGCTGTTTCCTTGGCTGACGTGAGCGGCCACCGCCTGTACTTGCGTAATACGGCCGAACAGCCGGTATTGCTGGCCAGTTTGCCGCAGTATACGAATACGACGTACGTGATTAAACGCCTGCTGGATATCGTTGGTTCGGCTTTCGCGCTGCTGATTTCCTCGCCGCTGATGTTGGGTACGGCGATCGCCATCAAGCTTGATGACGGTGGTTCGATTTTCTTCTCGCAGCAGCGTATCGGTTTGCATGGCAAGCCGTTTACCATGTATAAATTCCGTTCCATGGTCACCAATGCGGAAGAATTGAAGAAGAAACTTGCCGAAGAAAATGGACAGACCGATCGTTTCATCTTCAAAATGAAGGATGATCCGAGAATTACGAAGGTCGGTCGTTTTATTCGTAAGACTTCGTTGGATGAATTCCCCCAGTTCTTCAACGTTTTGAAGGGCGACATGTCTTTGGTTGGTCCTCGCCCGGCTTTGCCGGAAGAGGTTGCTCGCTATGGTTCCCTTTATTCCGCGCGACTGCTGGTTAAGCCTGGTATTACCGGTCCGTGGCAGGTTTCCGGCCGTTCGGATCTTTCGCAGGAGCAGAGCGAATATTTGGACGTTTCCTATATCGAAAATTGGTCCATTGCAGGCGATCTTGCGATTCTCGCAAAAACCGTGCTCGTGGTCTTCCGCGGCACCGGATCTTACTAAATTCCGCAGTACTTTTCGCACGAATCGTCGTGCAAATCAGAGCGCTCCCTCCCGGAGCGCTCTTTTGCTTTCCCACGTGGTGCAGATGGGAAATGTGTTTTTGTGTGGTTGCGACCTCGCTTGTTTGATTGTGGGCTCGCTTGTTTCTTGATGGGAAACAATTATTCGTCATATGTATATTTTGCAGTTATTGGGATACGTTTATTCGTGTGAGGAATATTGTGATACTCATGTGAAACAGTTTTAACTTATGTGATGAGGTCCACTATAACTAAAGATTGTCTTTTGATATATCTCATATAAGATTTGGATTTTCAAAATATGTAATTTGCTTTCCTTTGCGCATTGTGAGATAATTAATGCAGCATGGCGCCATGATTTCTGTAACGTCATCCCTCACAGCTGAGGGTGGTCCCACGCACTTCGGTGCGGATTGAAATATGCAATAGAACCTATAAAAGGAAATAATCATGCGTAGTCATGAGAAGCGGGTGAATGTGTGCCCGCGAACGCAAGGTAAGTATTTGGTTTCGGTGGTGCTGACCGCTGTTTTCGCGATTGCGTCGCTGTTTGGAACGCTGCTGTTCTCTGCCGATGCAGTTGCCGATGTCGCCGAATCTCAGGCGGTCGCGCAAGTGGGCAACGCAACCTACGCGAGCGTACAGGAGGCGATCGGTCGAACAACGTTGAAGAACACGACGGTCACATTGCTAGCCGACGTGACGGAAAGCGTTACGATTACGCCACCGAAAGGCGTACGAAACGTAACGTTTGACCTGAACGGGCATACGCTGCAAGCCGCTGAATCCGGTGGAGCTGCTGGGTTTGCTACGATCACTGTGCCTGCGAACATGCAGCTCACCATTGTCGGACCGGGAACGGTTGCGGGCGGAACACAGCCTGCAGTCGATTGCCGTGGCGTATTGCGCGTGGAGGGTGGCACGTTCACCTCGGATGCAACGTTGATGCGGTTTGCCGAAACGGATGAAACTTCCGCGCAAGGCAGTTTTTCGGGCGGAACATTCACCGCACCGACGCTTTTCAACCTGCTGGATGACGCTAAAAATCTTGGCTATGTGACTGTTCGCGGTGGCGAATACCGGGGCATGATTCCAGCTGGACTGAACACGCTCGCCTTGTTGAGCGGCTCGTTCTCCGACTTGTCGAATCTTGCGCCGTACTTGGCTGACTCGCTTGGGCTGATTCCAGGCGGCACTAGCGGTGATGGTATGGGTGACGGAATGTTCCATGTCGGCGATCTGGCGATCTCCAGCAAGCAGACTTCGGTGGAATTGGATCCCGCGAGCGGCCTTCAGCAGCTGAGTGCCGACGACCTACTAGAGTTGACGGAAACACAACTGAACGGCATCGCCGACTACCGTCTTGTGGTGGATAGTGACCAGTTGCAGGCGTTGAACGATCAGATCGATCGCGCAATGCAGGCGGTTGAGAAGAGGAAAGCCTTCGAAGCCGTGAGCCAGAACATCACCATCACCGCCGTGCGCAATGGTGCGGATGATGTTATAGATACAAACTCGAGTGGGGGAGCGGGCCCACAGTTGCGCACCTCCGACCATGATGGCATAAGCGCACAAGTGGCGGTAACCATCAAAGCCGTCGCCGAGCCAGAAAAACCAGAAGAACCTGGCAAACCCGGTGATCCAGAAAAGCCAGAGAAGCCGGAAATGCCTCGCTCCGGATCCGCAGTCCAGGCGCTCGCCATCATCTCGCTGCTGCTGGTGATCGCTTCCGCAATCTGCGCATACGCAACGGTCCATCTGCAGTCGTCGCGTCTGCACAACTAGTATTTTCCGCCCTTTTCTCGGGTTGTGCAGACATGGAACGCGACTTGTGTGGACGGACTATGGTTGGCCGCACAAGTCGCGTTCGAATCTTGACATTGACATTGTTCCGCAGGAAAGCGCTCCCTACGATGATCTAGTTATGAGTGTTTCGGCTGTGTGCGATGGGAGATGTATTGCACGGAGCAAAGAGTTTTTCATCAATGTGGAGTGAGATTGGGCAGTGCGGAACTGTTTGGACGCTTACTATGTGAAACACGCCGAAGTCGAAAAACAGCCATTTTTCGTATAAATTAACCATTTGTGATAAAGCTGGGCGGTGTCCAGTTCGCAAAGGTCGTCTTTCTTCTTGGAAAGACGACCTTTGTGCTTTGATTGGAGTCTTCATGCATAAACCTTTTACCACGATCGAAGATCAAATCGCTCTTCTCAATTCACGAGGACTTCAAACGGATTCTAGGACATCATGGATTCTTGAGCGCGAAGGATATTACGCGACTGTCAATGGATACAAAAAACCGTTTCTCGATAATCAAGCGCGAAAAAAGATGAAGAAGACAAATATCGCGAAGGATCCTCATACAATGACTTGTATAAGCTGTACCTGTTTGATAGGCAGCTCCGTTTTCTCCTTTTCGGAATGATCACGATTGCTGAGGCGATTCTGAAAACAGTCTGCGCATACGAATTCACCAAGGCAAATCCGGCTGAGAAGAACCCCTACCTTAATATCGACAATTATGCTCGTACCGGCCAAGCTCATGAAAAGGCAAGTCAGCTCATTCCGCGATTGCAAAAGATACTTACTGACAACAGTGATTGCGAGAGAAAAGGCAGAAAAGAATATCTCGTTCATTGCCTCAATGAGCACGATGGAGAGGTGCCGTTGTGGGTTTTGACCAATGATCTAACTTTGGGACAAATATATTGGTTCTTTCAGTCTCAAAATATATTGATTCGCGGTTCAATTGCTAGGAGTTTCACAGTTCTGTATGGAGATTCGCACAGGCATAAGACGGAAATCGATGCACAACGTATCGATAAGATATATCGCAGAATGAAAGATTTTCGTAATATTTGCGCGCACGATGAACGTCTTTATTGTGCGCATCCGCATGATTCCAACAATACGGTTTTCCAGCTTGTTAAGGATTTACGTTTCGTAATCGACAAAAAACGTTATCTGGAATTCCTCCAGCAATTTAATTCTTTGCTCATGCATTTAGGTGAAGACATACCTGCGTACGTCGACTCTGTTTACCGGGAGATGGGCTTGGATTTCCCGCGTGAGCTTCACGAATGGATGGAACTCGCACGGACGAGCTGAGAAACGCGTCATGCTTATTGTGAGCTTTGGATTCTGTATGCCTTTTACTTGCCGATATGTTTGACGTCGATTGCATCGTTTGCGCTCCTTAAGAAGAAGGTGGATGGCCATAATGGCTACCCACCTTTGGTGGTGCGTGTTGTGGTTTCTTGCTTCCGTGCCGGTCCATATGCAAGTGAGATACGGAAGCAAACCAGAGTTTTTCCCGTATGATCTGGACGTTAGCTGTTGTCTACATGTGTGGGGTGTTTGCTTGGTTATTTTCGTCTCTGATTTTTCCATAGATTGCTGTTGTAAGATCGAGGTTCGTATCCGTCGTCGATGCGGCCTGCGGGCCTGTCGATGGCCGTAGGCCAGCTTCATAACTTGGTCTTTTCGGACGGGTATAATTGGGGGTATTGGAAAAGATAAGAGAAAACGAAGGGAAAGATGATTATAGGCTCAAAGACCACGGCCTCCCATAAGGCCGTCCCGCCGACCCGAATTTCAAATTGGGGGGCGTAATTCCAGCATAGAACTGCTGCGCATCGTTGCAATGTTCATGATTCTTGCCCACCATTTCGTCGTCCATAACGGCTATGACGTCAAGAATCTTTCACTGGGACCTGAGAGGATCTTCTTCCAGCTCGTCATGCAGGGCGATGGCAAAGTGGGCGTCGTCATCTTCTTCACCATCTCCGCGTGGTTCTTCCTCGACAAGGAACAGACCATCAAATCGAACCTCAAACGCATATGGATTCTGGAACGCGAGGTGCTGTTTTGGAGCCTTGCTCTCATGGCATTCTTTCTGGTTTTCGACCGTGCTGACTTCGGTATGAAAACGATCGTTCGTAGCGTCGCGCCGACCATTATGGGAATGTGGTGGTATGTTACCGCATACGCCACCTTCCTCGCCCTGCTGCCGTTCCTTTCCAAGGGGCTACGCGCGTTCGGCGAACATATGCATTACGCGCTTGCCATAACGGTGCTGGCGATCTGGGGACTGACAAGCTTCATTCCCGGAACTTTTGGAGTGAACGATAGCGTGTTCGGCTTCATCTACCTATTCATCCTCATCTCCGCGTACAAGTGGTACATGAAGCCGTTCACGCTCAAACAGACTTGGCTGATGACCGGAACCGGACTGGGATTCTTCCTCTTGTACACATGCGCTTCCGTTATGTTATCGTTGTTCGGAATCGATAAGGGCATCTTCATCGCCGGATCGTTCAAGCTGCCCGTCATCATGGTGGGCTTCGGCATGTTTCTACTGTTCGACCCGCTTTCCTTCCGCAGTCGGATCATCAACCGCATAGCCCGGTCCGCATTCGCGGTTTACCTGATCACCGATTATCCCGCCACGAGAACATTGCTTTGGAAGCACCTGTTCGTGCTGGAGAACCTTTATCAGCAGCCTTTCGCCATTCTGCAAATCCTCGGCATCCTGTTGACGATCTATTTAGTGTCTGCACTCTGATTGACTTCATGCGTCAAGGACTGTTTGCAGTGACCGTAAACCGCAACCGTGGCCGCTGGTTCGAACTGGTGTGGGACGGAGTCGAAAGGCAAATTAAACATCTGCAGGAAGGGCGAACGCTTAGCTGAGCTTGCTAGTGGTGTCAGTGCGGCAGATCATCTGTTACCACTGACGCCACCATTGCGGATGAATGCAATTAACGGGCAAAGCGAAATCGAGATGCCGACTTCTTACAGGTATCACAACGACAAAGCGACGTTCCATCGCAACTATGATGCCAACCGCAAATGTTCTCCCATCATGCCCTTGCCTTGCCTTGCGAAGCCAGATTGTGACGGGAACTGCCGATCAACACGGGAGCGAACCTGTCCATAATGAGATGAACAGCAACACAGATAGCTACAGTGACAACAGTCACCAGCATCGCATATACAAGATTCGCTCGCAATGCATCTGTATTCATCCCAAGAATTTTCGCCATAACAAAAATCAGCACTCGTTTCACCGGTTCATGCACGCACATGATGGTAAGCGACGCCCTGCCAAGGAACTGCAGCAGCCGGCAGTCGATAGCAATGCAAAGCATGAGCGATGATGCGAAACCAAGCATTGCGGCACATAGCATCCAGAACGGATTGTTGGTAGATGCTCCATTAAGATTGACCTCCAGCTTGGTCCAACCGTCGAACAGCCAAAGAAGATAAAGCCCAGCAACGCCGACAACAGCAAACGCAATATGTGCCAACGCCTGCGTTTGGGAGGCCTATTGCACGTGAGGGAGAATGAATTCACTCAGCAAGTAACCGATGCAGTAGAACAGCATGGAGAAGGACAGGATATCAAAAGCCCACGGAAGTCGGAACTGATCGACCGGCAGGTCAAGGGACCACATGACGATGATCGAAAGGAAACTGACCAGGGCAAGCGCCATGACGGCAATCCGATTACGCCAGCCCCCCCCCATTACGGTTTTCGTCTCGACAGAACCCGCTTTATTGACAAGAAGGAAGAATCCTAGGAAAAGCATCTCCGTAACGAAAAGGCATGGCAGGAACCAAAGCGCCGCATTCTGCGGGTAATTATCGCTACCTGCGCGAGCGAGAACAATATTTGCCAGCGCATTCGGAACAGATCCTTCGTCTCCCCTGAGACGTCGCTCGATAAGAGCCCAATACGCAAGAGTCACCGTTCCGAAGAACACGTATGGCACGAGTAGCCTTATCGCTCTCCTCTTGAATGAATCCAGAAACTGCCTTTCGTGAAACAGCATTCCTGAAATGATGAAGAACAATGGCATATGGAATGAAAAAATCCACGACACCAGACCAGCAGACCATGATGTGTGTCCCAAAACAACTAGTAGTATGCCGAAGCCTCGTAGCGAATCGAGTGCAGCCAGCCTAGAGTATAATCTCCTCATTTACTTTCTTTTCTTTACAAAACACAATACATCATTATCCAAGCATTATTCAAAAACTTCGTTGAGGCAAAATCCCATACTGTAATTAAACTCCCCGCTTCTCAATCTAAAAGCATCGCAACCAACGGTCACATTAACTTATCATATAGCGAAATGGTATGGTAAAATACCATTTCCATTAACTGCCAATGTGTGCAGGAACATGAAAAAACAAAAAGATAAATATAATATCTTTATAAGCATTTTATTTTTTTCTGTTATATAGTATTCAATATAGTACGGTATGCTAAGAAAATTAAGCAAATAAAACAATGCAGAAACTCTCTGACCTAGTGGTATAAACAGGCCAATCATAATAGCTATGGATCCTATGAAATGTAAATTTCTAAAAATATTAAACCAATGATCATCCTCTTTAGATTCCGTAAACAAATAAACAAAGAAGAAACCTACAAATAGTAAAGATGATAATGAAAATGCTTTGCTGGGATCTGGCCAGTAGCCGGATATATAATTCTCATACTTTGTCCCTTTGAGCAAAATGCCAATAACTGCAACGAAAGTAGGTACGAGAACAGCCGAAGCGAAAAAAAGGGACAAATATATTTTTTTGTCAAGCTTTAGATAGAGGAGAGTGATAACAACAAAATAAATTAGAGCGGAATAATGAAAACCTACCGCTATCGCAACCAAGAAAAAAGCTGCAAAAAGACTCTGTAATCGTTTTTTGCCATCCATATTTCTTTCCACAAACAATAATGCACAACAGAATAGTGCGGTAGCTATTGTCTGGCGAACCACATTAAATGAGTATAAGAAATACCCACCACACAAAAAAGAAACAGTCAGTAGAACTTTTGAACATGGCATATTATATATAACAATATATATTAAACCTATGAAAATAAAGCTTGTAATAATAAATATAGATTGATACCAACTACCTGCAAAATCAATGCATAGCTTGTTAAGCCATAGAAATATTGGCTCCATTGGTGGAGGTGTGCCATTATATATCTGTTTATAAGTTGGAACATATGTAAAAAAATAATCTGTTCCAACTCCATATCGGAATCCAGATATTGTAAATAAAATCAAAAAAACAATAGCAAAAGGTAAAACCTCTGCTTTTTTATTTAATTTATCTGCAACACATACCAAAAGTATGCAGCAGAAAACAGATGTTATATAAATAAACATTCTTTTCCTTATTTTGATGTTTTATATTCACAAAAAGGGGTTTTGTTCAAGAAAATTCATCCCATAGAACAAACAGCATAGCCAGTTGATCAAATACGACTAACGCTTCATAAACCATTGCCATACATGTCTAAAGACATCCGCCCTTGAGACATGTATGGCAGACCAGACGCAAACAGAGCTCCGTAAGCCACGGCCAATCCGCGAAACCTCTTCATCATCAATAAAGTTCGGTTTGGATGACGAAGAATTACATATGCAGTAAGTAGCAAATTCAGCGTCAATGGCAATCCGGCAACTTGCGCTCCAGCTTTGAGCAATGATGTAGTGACGAAAACAGAGAGTGCATCCATGGAAGACTCCTTGCTGATTATGCGACTATCTGATCACGCAGATGCAAGTACGCGAACGGGAATATCAGTCTGTGGTTACTGCAAGACCGAGGTAATATCTGAGCCTTGGAATCGAGTGGACCGACAGGTACGTGTTTCGTCCAAGAAATGTCCAACTTCGATATACATGACGGGTACTTCGTTATCAGGCAAATGCAAAAGTTTGCGGGTTTTCTTTTCTGCAGTTGCCGTAAACATGGTATTGAGCGGACAAGCTCCAATTCCCAAAGATTCCAAAGATAATAGTAGTGACATTCCGAACAGGCCGCCGTCGGTATATCCCTCATTGCGCTCATAAGATGTCATAAACGCGCGCAAGTCAGAAGTAATCATCAGCAATGCGGGAGGGGCTGGATATCCATTAACACCACCTTGAATGTGCAAAGCCTGTGCGATAACTTCCTTGTCGAGAATGACATGCACTCTGGTGGGTTGCCTGTTACACACTGATGGAGTGCGCATGGCCATCTGAATTGCCTGGTTAAGTTCGTCTAGGGATACCGGCTCATCAGCAAATTCACGAACTGAATGTCTATTTTCACTTAACGCAGCAAAGGAAAGATCTTTGTTATTGAGCTTGTCACTTTTACGGATAGAAATGCTTCCACCATCGTTTGATTCGGCATTCATAATGTGTTGCCACTGATCTGTAGTGAATAACGATTGCTGCCAAGAAATATCTTTCTCCGCATCGAGATGACGCTGCATGTACTCATGAAGCGCAGCAAGACTTTCTTTGTACACAGTGTTATTAGCGAAATTCAGATCTGCTTGTTCCAGACGCGTAAGCAGGGTCGGAAGCTCGTTAAAAACTTTTTTCCCAAACCCATAGCGAAAATTGTGATGGCTCAGACCCTTTTCAATTTGATGGCTGAGAAACATCACTCGTGTCTCGATTCTTACTCGTTCATGGGGCATAATGCGAGAGTAGCTACGATTAAACCGCTTGGCTTGTGCCCACGAATCTTGATATAGATGAATGCTTTGACGCAGATTCTTGAGAGGAGCGATAAGCGGTTTTGGCATCCACTGTTCTACAGTGCTCTTCCAATTCATAATGACATTCCTTTGGACTCTTGATTAATGCTGATTTAGTGGTTCCGATACGCTGCTGTGTAAATAAGCTAATGACTGTTTACGTAATGAAGCGAGTAGAGTATTCGGCTGCGTATAGTCGATGTGGTTGCTCAGCAGGTCGCCACTGGTAACATGTCTGTCTTTTAACGCCAGCGAATCCAGCAGGTCGAGCATGCGTGAATTTGTGGTCTGCTTAACTGTAAAGAAGTGGAATGGTTTGTTGTACACAATAGAGAACACAGTGCCATGGAATGAATTTGTCACCACGGCTTTCGCATTGCGAATCAGGTTCACAAAAGTGTTAGGGGAAGCATTCCAAAAATAACGGTCCTGATCAAGTGTGTAATCTTCGATGGCAGTACCGATGGTATAGACTTTCACGCCTAGCTTCTTGGCAAGCCGACGTGCATAAGCGTATACATCTTTCTGGCGGTTATAGCCATACACCAGTACGTAATCTTCAGTAGGAGTGAAATCGCTGGCATCGGCGATTACGTTCCAATCATCCTTCTCAAGCAGAAATACTGGGTCAATGACGGATTGAACATTACTAATGCCGAGATCTTCAAGCATGGGCACCGACGACGGTTCGCGCACAGACACGGCATCGAAATCGGAAATCAGTCTACGATAACGATCCTTCTGATCGTCAGGAATTTCAGGCATGGCAATGCTGGCAGCATACGCTACTTTGCGAGCGCCCGCAGGCGCAAATGACAGGAAGAACGCATCATCTTTACCATTAAGCTTGTTCTTACAGTTCCAAATTTGGTCGCTGCCACAAATATAGACGTCGGATTGGGGGGTGTCAGCCTCAATCTCGGCAAGCGTACGGTAAGTTTTGGCGCTCATAGGTATGTAGTCCTCAAGGAATTTGCCGAACACTTTGCGCCCCTTGACCAAATCAGGGAAGCGTACGATGGCGCGAAGCATGCGAATAGGCAGCGGCCGCGTAGACGTGTAGTAGTATTTGGGGTTGTAATCCAGCACCTTGGCATCCACACCCATCTTGCGTAGAGCGGTGTTCAAGCCGTAAGTTTGCAGAACAGCGCCATAATTAGTTGGTCTGCTGCAGGTAATGGTGTAAGAAGTAATTGAGTCTTTCATAGAAGCCTCTTTCTCTGTGCTAGCTGTTAAGAATTTGATTCAACGTATTTGAGGAATGCCTCATAGCTGCTAAACATAGGTTCGCTTTGAACAAACGCTTGCTGTGAACGTTCGGTATTGTTATCAAGCTGGAAAACCTTTTGGAATACCTCATCCAGCTGAGTGTTCCTAGGCTCAAACAGCCAGAAGAATTCCCGAAGTAGCTTTTTTGGCGGCCGCTTTCCATATGTCTGCTCGTACTCACGTACTAATAACACGGCTTCATTTAATTGAAGTTTGCGGCGTTTGTCGATATACGCTTCCAAGGAAGAGATTTTCTTTGCCGGAGCACCGGCATATACAGCGTTCCCATCCAAACGGCCTGTCACCACGCTGCCAGCTCCGATGATGGTGTTGTCTCCGATCTCAGCTCCTTTGAGAATCAACGACTTCTGACCGACAAAAACATTATTGCCAATACGAACCGTTCCGCATGATCCCAGCACTTCACCCGTAAGGCGTTGTATTACTGCCCAGCTATAGTCATGCTGCAAAATAGAGCAATCTGCGGTGATATGTACGTTATCGCCGATTTCAATCATCCAAGGTCTCTGAGTATCGATTCTGATGGACCATGGCGTATATAGATGCACATGCTGTCCCACGTGTACTCCCTGGCTTCGGAGCCATGATATGTATTGCTCCGATGAAGCCTTGTGGCCATAAACTAACCGCATCGCAAGTTGTTTAATGCTCATTTTTCACTTGCTCCGTTCCGGATGAATACGTTTATGAAGTAAGAAAAACACGCCATAAAGCGTTGGAGAGATGGCCATGAGTTTGAGCTGCAGGCGACGCCCACGAGGGAGCGTCACGGATTCAGTAACAGCTTTCATGTTTTGATTGACGAAAGTGCGAGTGTCTTCTGCGAAATCTCGCCATTGCTGTTCTTTAGCATGCCCCGTGACAAGAGCCTGATCATAAAGGCTCACCATACTTCTCATTTGTCCATACAACGCAAAAGGAAGCTGTTCGGGGAATTTTTGATGTACCAGTTTCACCATGTTTTTGGTAGCTTCGTAACCAGCAAAATTGAAATTTGTGCTCGTGTTAGAAAGGCTTCCCGCAACTTGTCGATAATGGTACTGCGGCGTTGAATCAAAAGTAGTTCGTACGCTCGCTGCAAGTATATCGTAGGTGAATTGCCAATCTTCGCCAGTGCACCCTTCCGGGAAACGAATATTTCCTAGAGTGGAACGTTTGATGAGCTTGCTCCAAGCAGAGATTGTCGAATAACCTGGCAGATTAATGTATTTAAAGGATTCCGAAGTGGTCATTACCAGATGTAAATCAGGATGATAAAGATATATTTGTCGTCCGTTAGGATATTCCAAGACACCGGTGATCATGGAGGTATCAGCGTTTTCTTTGGTGAGAGAACGATATAGGACTTCATACATAGTCGGTTCTAACCAATCATCAGAATCAACGAAACCGATAAGCTCTCCGGTGCTGATTCTGATTCCGCTATTTCGAGCGGCACCTAATCCTCGGTTCTCCTGATGAATGACACGGATCCTGCAATCTCTTGCCGCCCAAGCATCACACATATCAGGGCAAGCGTCCGGAGAGCCATCATCGACCAGAATGATTTCCAAATTTCGATACGTCTGGTCGACAATTGACTGTATACAACGGTCAAGATAGCGCTCAACCTTGTACACAGGAACAATCACTGAAATCAGGGGGAGATCTTCAGTTCGGGTTTTCTCAGGCATGGCAGATGGATTAGTACTCATGCTGTGTACTTCCTCCTTGTGAATATCAGAGTAATAAGAGGCTTAAGTTCATAACATTGCACGAATGCAATAAGCAACAGACAAATCGATGACCAGAATAGATAATGGTTACATTGATTCGAGGTTACCAAGGACTGGACAGTAAGCAGCGTCATGGTAATGGCCGTAGGAATCGGCCTCATATTGATGGCCATCAGACGACGCACATCAATCACACGAACCACGAAAATCACCAAGCTACCGACAAACACGCCGAATGCAGCAGCTGAAATACCCCAGTCATGTACGAGGACAGCGGTAAATGCGAGGCATGCTACGGCTCCCACAACTGTTGCCACAAGTAACGGCTTTGTACGCATATAAGCCTGATAAATCGTGCCAAGAAAGTTGTTGATAGCACTAAGATAAAAGGCAAGCACAAGAATGGATATAAGAGGCCATGCCGAGTAAAACTGGCGCTGCATAAGCACCCTAGCGATGAACGGAGAGAGTGTGATTACCAATGCGCTTCCTACCGACATCAGGGCATGGTACACACGCCAGATTACATCATAGAAATGCTTGAGCCCAGAGCTCTTAAACTCTTGGAACGCGGAAAGCTGCCAAGCCTGTTGAACAATCTGTTGAAGCACATTCAGCAAATTAGGAATCTTTGAAGCTGCAGCATACAAACCAGAAGCGGAAATACCCAGTACACCTGTAATAATGAAACGACTAACCGTCGTCTGAATCTGGTTGCACAATGAATTCGGAGCCAATGGCAGCGAATAGCGCCAAAGCTGCTTACGAAGAGACGCGTTGTTTCGCCATACTGTAAAATCGATAAACTGATACTGCTTACCGGCGAAAAGATATACCAGGATCGCTGAACCATTGCCTACGATATAAGAGTAGAAATACCCCATAAGACCGAGATTCATTCCGGCAATCAACACATAAGCAAGCACGCCCATAATAAGTGCAGACAATATTGAGGCGTAAGCAATGAGTTTCATCTGATCCATAGCCCTAGCGACAGTACCCATCACAGAGGGAAAACACAACGCCGCATAGGACAACAAGAACCAAATTTTATATCTACCTAATCCACCAAAAATAGGCAAATCAAATACTGGCAGAAGAATTGCCAATAGCACACAGCTTGCCAACATAACCAGCATGGTTTCGGTAATATAAAACGCGGCTTTTGACTTATCATCAAGCGTAAAACGGAGCATGCCCTCGCTGATGAGCAAAGTTAGTACAGGGAATAATGTGGTTACCATGATGGTAGCCATGTCCATGATGCCGTATTCCTCTGTAGACAGGTACAGGGTATACAACGGCATCAGTATGAATGCCATCAGTTTGGTGGCTACTGCGCTGAGTCCGAAGATGCCGACATTGACTAGCAGATTCTTGTACTTACCCACGTAGTCACCTCAGACGAATGGCTAATTGTGCCATGTATGTTTCTTTATTGAATTCGGAACGTAATGCTGTTTTGCGCGCGCCCATGGCATCACGTTCGTCGGAGCCTTGAGCAATCTTTGTCATAGCATTAGCAAGCTGGTCAACAAGTTGATCGCTACGTTCAAGGATGATGGCTGACTGCTCATCGGCGTATTCGGGGATGCCTCCGGAACGAGTGGTGATGAGCGGCTTACCAGAAACCAAGCTTTCGATTACCGCGAGGGGTGCTGGATCGTCCCAAATTGACGGCAATACGCATATATCGGCCATGGCATAAATAGCTGGCATATCTTCGTAATTCACAAAGCCAGTGAAGATGATTCGATCTTTCACAACAGGATTTGAAGCTAAATCGCGAAGTTTCTGTTCAAATGGACTCACGATATTCGAATTAAAGAAGAAAGCTCCGGCAACAACCAGCTTGGCATTGGGAACTTTCTGCGCTACTTCAGTAAACGCTTTCAATAGTTCTTCAGCGCCTTTTTCCGGAGTAAGACGCCCGGAAAACAGGAAAACAATATCATTCTCGGCTATATTGAATTTCTTTCGAAATTCAATCGCCTTGCTATTAGCCTCCTCCGAACCAAACCGGCTTGTGTCGACGCCATTACGCCATACAGCTTTCTGATTTTCGCGCAGACCAGGCTCACCATGCTCTCTTAAATACGTGTCAAGCGTGCCAACAATATATTTGGAAACTCCAAGTACTTTTTTGACTTTGGAAATCTCTTTAATGCAGCCGAAATCATTAAGAACTTCGTTATGCAGGTGGTAATACACTTTTCCCGCATATCGCTCGGAATTACCGTGCTTCTGCATGGTCATGAACAATGTTGCGTGGTTTTCGATCATTATCTTGTCGAAAGCTGGGCCGCCATTCTTTGCGGGCTGTGCGAGCTTCTTGGAAACCTTGTTGATATACCACAGGCGTTGCGCAATATACCGATAGCTCATGAGCTTCTTTTTGTGGAGCACATGTTTGGCTGCCCAATAAATGCAACGATCCGCCGCGCGAACCAGCAATGGCGTCTTGATAAAGCAGAAATCAGTATGCTTGAAATTACCTTCACCCACGATCTGATCTACGCCGGGTGCCCAAGAAGAAAAAACAGTGAAATCAAAATTCGGAGTCTTCTCATTCTCCTGAACCATCATCATGTCCAATGCTTCGACAGCTCCGCCGAGAACATTCGGTACTGGCAAATAGCCTGAAGTGATTACAGCAACGCGAGGATTCACAGCGTTTCCTCCCATCCATTCGCGCTTTCCGCACTGCTTACGTACAGAGAGGTCAGACGATTCGCACTGGCTGAAATGTCATATTTTTCAGCACATGTGTTTGATGTTTCAATCTGCCGATTCGCTGTTTGCGAGGAAATGTTGAGTACAGTTGAAATCCAAGAAGATTTATTTTCCAAGCTTATGAAAGATGTTTTTCTGGAAATATCGGCTTCGTGCGGAACCTGATTGCTGAGGACACAGGGGCATCCGGCGACCTGGGCTTCGATGGCGACCATGCCGAGACCTTCATAACGGCTCGGCAGACAGAAAGCATCGAACGCCTGGTAAAGGTGGTTGACGTCCGTGCGCTGGCCCAAGAACAGAATGTGGTCACCAATGCCGAGTTCTTGGGCGTGCTGCTGTACGTCTGGTCTGTCTGGACCGTCACCAACGAACGCGAGTATCGTGTCCGGCTTCTGGGGAAGGAGCTCGGCGAGAACGTCGACAAGGAAAGCCTGATTCTTCTGCGGCATGAAACGACCCACATGGCCAATCAGGAACATACCATCGGCTATGCCGAGTTCCTTGCGGGTTTCCTGGCGAAGGACTGGGTCGAAATGGAACTTCTCCAGTTCGATGGCGTTGGGAATCACTGTGAAGTCAGCGTCTCTGCCGAACAGCCATTTTCCGGCGTATTCACTGCATGCGAAACATTCTGTAGGGTAAAGGTTCGAGAGCGGACGCAGTGCAAGCTTCATCAGGTTCTTGGCAAACTCGCCCTTGCCCATCGTGGAATGCGAGTGGGCGATACGGACCGGCACTCCAGCCTTTTTGGCCGCAGACAATGGGAATACGCTGAGCGTATTGATGTGGCTGTGCACGATCGGCCAGTGTTCCTCATGGAAAAGCCTGACCAATTCCTTGCGGTAGCGAAGGGGATGCTGGTATGGAGGGATGCGAAAAACGCGGCCGCCCAACGCTTTGATTTCCTCTTCTGGAACGCGAGTCGAATCGGCATCCACCAAAAAATCGAACTGCACTTTGCTACGGTCGATATGGCGGTAGTAGTTCATCACTACGGATTCGACACCACCGCCAAGCATCTTTCCCATGACCTGGGCTACGCGAATCGGCACTGGATTACCGTCCTCGAACCGGGACTAAGCCGACATAACGGCCGTTATCGGCTCTTCTTGCAATCGATCGACCTGTGGTCGGCATGCGAGTCCCGTCCTTTCCCTCCAAATGAACCCCGAATTGGTGTTTTTCAAGCGCAACGCGAAACGCGCAGGAACTGCCAAACCCCGTTCATTATCTGCCAAAGTCGATTTTTACATCCCCCTCAGACACACCCAGCCCCCCATCACTCACTTCGGGGGTATTCTTCACGGGTTTTCCATGAACACTTTGCTTGTTCGTGACTTAAAAACTGTGTTTGGAATCTGCTTCAGTCGGTTTTCCGGACGTTTCTAAATGAGCGAAAAGAGCCGATAACGGCCGTTACGTCGGTTTGGCTAGTGGTCAGACTGTGCAATCCGCTGCCATGCATAACGCTTGTGGCATTATCCCGGCATTCTGAATAACTAAGGGCGACCGGTGATGGTTAGTATCGTGATGATAGGTCATAAGCGCATTCCTTCGCGTGAAGGCGGCATCGAAATCGTTGTAGATGAACTAGCTACGCGTATGGCCGCAAAGGGGCATAAGGTCATCGCATACAATCGCAAGGGACATAATGTTGCGGGCGCCGAATTCGATGGAAACGTTCATTCCGCAAATAAGCCCTTTGTATATAACGGCGTGCGTGTTGTTCCAGTGCCGACTTTTGAAGCGAAAGGTTTGGCGGCGTTGACCTCCTCATTCTTTGCGACGCTGAAAGCCATTGCGGCCAAACCGGACGTGATCCACTATCATGCCGAAGGTCCCTGCGTCATGCTGCGTCTGGCGCATTGGACGGGCATTCGCACGGTAGCGACCATTCACGGTCTTGACTGGCAGCGTGCCAAATGGGGCAAGTTCGCTTCCACATATCTCAAGTTCGGAGAACGTACCGCAGTGAAATGCGCGGATGAAATCATAGTGCTCAGCGAAAGCATGCGGCAGTATTTTCAAGAAAAATATGGTCGCGGTACACATTTCATTCCCAATGGCATTGAATATGGTGAGCCGGTTTCGGCGCAGGAAATTACCGAAAAATATGGTCTTCACAAGAACGACTATGTACTGTTTCTCGGGCGTATTGTTCCCGAGAAAGGCGTGCATTACCTTATCGAGGCGTTCAACAAGCTGAATACGAACAAAAAGCTTGTCATCGCTGGAGGCGCTTCCGACTCCAACGAGTATTACCAGCATATTCAGCAGATGGCTAATCAGGATTCTCGTGTTATTTTGACCGGCTTCATACAAGGGCAGGCACTCAAAGAGCTCTATAGCAATGCTTATATTTATGTGCTCCCAAGCGACTTGGAGGGCATGCCGATGAGTCTGCTGGAAGCCATGAGTTACGGTAACTGCTGCCTTACGTCCGACATTCCGGAATGTGCGGAGGTAGTGGAAGGGCACGCAGCGACATTCCAGCATGGTTCTGTTGAATCCCTGCGGGAAAAACTTCAGGAATTGCTCGAAAACGATGATCTTGTACAACGTTACAAGGCAAATGCTGCAGATTACATCGTCAGCAAATATAGCTGGGATGACGTCACCGATCAAACACTGAACCTGTATGGGGGAGAGTGAGCATGCGAATTCTCCTAGTGAACAAATATTTCTATCGCAAAGGTGGTGCGGAAACCTATTTCTTCGCATTGTCGGAAGGCTTACGTGCGCTCGGCCACGATGTCGCGTTCTTCTCCATGCAGCACCCGAATAACGAGTCAAGTTATTGGAGTAAATATTTTGTTTCCGAAAAGGATTATGTGGGGGATATTTCCGCTTTCAAGAAGGTTCAGGAAGCTTCCACACTGATTTACTCTTTTGAAGCGAGACGCAAGTTCGAAGCTTTGCTAGAGGAATTCAAGCCAGATGTGATCCACATGAACAATGTGCATCGCCAGCTGACGCTCTCGATTCTTGATGCACCGTATTTGAAGAAACATCATGTGCCGGTGGTGTATACGGCGCATGATTATATTCTTGTTTGCCCCGCATACACTATGGTCAACGGGCATGGTGAAGTGTGCGACGCTTGCTTGGATAAACATTTCATGCATGCTGTGAAGAACGTGTGTGTGAAAGGTTCCCGTACCAAAAGCGCCTTGGCGACCATGGAGGCGGAATTCCTAAAATTCCACCATGCGTACGACAAAATTGACTTGATAGTTGCACCGTCGAAATTCATGAAGAGCAAGCTCGACGAGGGAGGTTTCGCAGGCAAAACCGTCGCCATGCAGAACTTCCTGACCGATTCGCAGATGGCGATGGGCGCTCGTGTGGCGAATACGCACAAATTCGAGGACGCGCAGTCTGGGGCGAGGCCGTATTTCCTGTTCTTCGGGCGACTTTCCAAAGAGAAGGGCATTCTTACCTTGGTGAAGGCGTTCCTGTGGGCCACTGGGCTTGCTAATGGGAGTGCCGATATGCGGAGCAGTGACCAGGATGTCCAGGTGCTTCCTGATGCGTGGGATCTGCATATTGTGGGTGATGGTCCGGAACGTGAGGCGATCGAGCAGCTGATCGCCTCAGCTGGCCCGCAGGCCGAGTCTCGCATTCACTTGTTGGGGTACAAGAGCGGCGAGGACCTGCAGCGGGAAGTCGGCAACGCCCGTTTCAGCGTGCTCAGTTCCGAGTGGCGGGAGAACATGCCGTACTCCGGTCTGGAATCCTTGGCTGCCCAGACCCCAATCATCGGTGCCAGCATCGGTGGCATTCCAGAGCTGGTGGAGGAAGACAAAACCGGCTTTACTTTCGAATCCGGAAACATCACGGATGTGAGGGATGGTCTGCTTAAAGCCGCCGCGGTTGGCCAATCCGCGTATGGCGTGATGCAGCATCAGTGTGCCGAATATGTCGCGGCGCACTGCAGACAGCAAGCCTATGCGAAGCAGTTGGAACGGAAATATTTTGGCTTGACTAAATTGCGTTCAAAGAATCAGGGAGAGGAGCGATAAGTGATGAATAATCCTAAAGTCAGTGTTGTCGTTCCAATATATAAGGTTGAACCTTTTTTGCAGGAATGTGTTGATAGCATTCAAGTTCAAACGCTTGAAGACATTGAAATCATCCTTGTTGATGATGGTAGCCCTGACCGTTGTGGAGCGATAGCAGATGAATATGCTAGAAAAGATTCTCGCATTAAAGTTGTTCATCAAAAGAATTCAGGTCTTGGCCCGGCACGTAATACTGGTATTGCCAATGCGACTGGTGAATATGTCGGCTTCGTAGATTCCGATGACTGGATTGCTCCCACAATGTACAGTAGCCTTTATGATGCCGCGTCGCAATGCGATGCGGATATTGTTGTCGGAGGTCACTGTGACATGGTCAATGGGAGTGTCCGAGCTGTCAAAGCGCATCCATTGGCAGGGCAAATTTTAAGGGGAAGCGATCAGATTCTGCCTGTGCGGAATAGGCTTTTTGGGCATCTTCCGGAAGATACTGAAGTGGAATCATTTCCTATGCGGGTTTGGACAGCGATTTATCGAAATGATTTCTTGAAAGTGAATGGGTTAAAATTCCAAGCAATTCTATCAGAAGATACAATTTTTAACTTATCTGCGTATCGGTGTGCAAATGTTGTTGCATTTACTGGTGATACAGATTATCGGTACCGAATGGACGACCATTCATCGATAATGCGCTCATTCTCTTCAAAAAAACTTACACAATACGAACAATTTGTTGATACGGTGCAATTTCTTGCCAAGGAAGAGCCCTACCAGCATGATGAATGCATCATGCGAACAAAGCGCATGGCGATTGACTATTGCCGTTTGTATGTGGGGCTAATTGTTGGAAGTGGTCTGTCTGTACGGGATAAATTAAGGAACATCCGTAGACTCTCACAGAGCCACATGTGTGTTGAAGCGTGTGTGGGATATCCCTTGGAGACATTACCAAGGCAACAGCGAATGCTTCATGAAGCACTTTGCAGCGGCCAGGCATGGGAAGTATTTGTTTTGGCGGAGGCACGGCAGGTTCTGAAAAAGAAAGGATGGTGGAAGTGATGGCTGTGGGGCATAACAGTATTCAACGAATTGTTCATCGGGTCGGTGAGGAGCTTCGGTCCACCAAAGAGATCGCCTCGTATACATCATGGAATGATGCTCTAGAGACGTTTCATGCGAAATGGGATATCCAGGTAATGAATCATAACGGATTCGCAGAGCCTCCTGCTGTGCGCGATCGATTGATTCGTAAGCATGAGATTATGTTGAAATATTTCGAACAGCGATACGGCGATTTTTATCGTAATTATGATTATGATGCACCGATGGCTCCTGTCGATCCAGATATGGAAGGGCGCATTTGGATTTGCTGGTGGCAAGGGCTTGAGAATGCCCCAGAAATTGTGAAGTGTTGTGTGGAATCTATTTGCCACAATGCAGGTAATCATCAGGTCACGATTATTACTGATCAGAACGTCGAACAGTATATCAAGATTCCGAAGTGGGTTAAAAAGAAGCAATCTGAAGGAATTATTTCACGAACACATCTTTCTGATTTGTTGCGTCTGTCTTTGTTAGCTGAATATGGCGGTTTATGGCTGGATGCCACTTTTTTCTGCACTGGTCCGCTTTCAGATATGGCTTTCGGCAGTCCTATGTTTTCGATTAAACGTCCGGATTATTTGCATTGTTCAGTTGCACAGGGGTATTTTGCAAATTATTCGCTTGGTTGTGTAAATAAAAATAGATGGATTTTTCGTGCTTTACGTGATTTTTACTTACATTATTGGGAATTAAATGATTATTTAGTTGATTATTTGTTGACGGATTACCTCATTGTGCTCGCCCAACGCCATAATAAGGGCATAGCTGATGCATTTGCGGCGATTAAGCCCAACAACCCACGTTGTGATGATTTATACAAAGTGCTTGATGAGCTGTACGATGAGAGCTATTGGTCCAAGCTCACAGAGGATACGAGGCTATTCAAGCTTACTTGGAAACAGAGTTTTCCCAAGGAAGTGCATGGGCGGCCCACATTTTACGCTAAATTATTGGGACGGTAGATAACTTATGGTTTCCAATAGAAACAGTGCTATGAGCGGTGCTCGATTATCAGGGATTGTGAGAGAACCTATAAAAGCAGACACGTGGATATATGCTTTGTCGTTTTTGACGGTTTTTGTAGATGTGTCGTCTGTTATTGAGACATATGCATATATACGCTACCTGATGTTATTAATTGTAGGTATATTCATCTGTTTGAAATTAACTGTCATTGTTTCTGATAAAAACTGGTTAAGTCTTGTACCTTGGTTAGTGTTCTTTGCGGTTGTTAGCTTTAGTTCTTTCTTATCGAGGGATGACTATACATCCCGGAATCCGTTCTTGGCCGCAATTGTGGCTTTAGGTGGATTGCTGGAATTTATTGCAGTAATAAACTATGCCTTTGAGAAAAGACGTCTGCGGTCGGCTCTAAATGTCTTTTATGTAGTAGCGTTGATTGTTTTGCTGATTACGGATGTTACAGTTTATTTTTCTGGGATATATCTTATTGGAAATAAATTCAGAATTGCTTATTTTCATGTATTATTTGTTGTGTTATTCGTGATACGAAAAGCATTTTTCAAGAACAGTAAAAGTTTTATAAATCAAACACTGTTTGTTGGCTTAATTATTCTGACTTTTGCTATTTGCCTGAAGGTGGACTGCACTACCGGGATTAATGCGATAGTGCTGATGATTGTGTGGTTTATTCTGGGAAGGATTTTTCCGTTATTCGTTTATAATCCCATTACTGCTTCCGTCACGGTTGTTCTCAGTTATGTTTTCATGTATATCGCCACGTCTTTTTTGCATATTACCTTTGTGGCAAACTACATCGTAGATACTCTTCATAAAGATGTGACGATGACGGGTAGATTGCTGATTTTTGAAGTCGTTCCTAAGGTGCTATCTCGGAAACCGCTTTTGGGATACGGATATGGAGTCAGCTATGAAGTGCTCGATTTTGCTCTGAAAGGTGCGCCGGATACCCAGAATGCTTTGGCGGAATGGATCTTATATGGAGGCTACATTACCGCCATAATAATCATCTTGTTGATTGCACTAAATTTCAAAACAGCTTTGACTCATGCTTCAACGAATAACGTTGCCATGCTTATTTGTGTGGCTTTCGTCTATGCATTCATTTGCATAGGAACTGTTGAAATAAGTTATGGAATGGATTTCTTTGCGGTATTGGCTTTGCTTCGTGTAATTTCATTAAGCATTAATCAGAGGAAGGGATAATGAGATGAAAAAATGTGCTTTGATATTACCGTATTTCGGTAAATTTAATAATTATTTCCCTTTGTTCTTAAAGTCATGTGGCTATAATCAGGCTTACGATTTTTTTATTTTTACTGATAGCACAGAGCCGTATAATTATCCGCAAAATGTACACGTAGTACCGATGACGCTGTCTGAGTTTAGGACTAACGCTTCGCAAAAGTTGGGTTTTGAACCGTGCATTACAACTGCCTATAAACTGTGTGATTTTAAGCCAGCTTATGGTTTTTTGTTTGAAGAATACATTCGAGATTATGAATATTGGGGACACTGTGATTGTGATCTCGTTTTCGGTAATCTTGAAAAGATATTATCTCCTGTGCTGGATAAGGATTACGACAAAATTTTTGCCGCTGGTCATTTGACTATATATAGAAACAACTTTGAAAACAATCGTCGTTTTATGAAATCGCTTGAAGGGCGTGAAATTTACAGAGAAGCATTTACGACAAATCGTATCTACGTATTTGATGAAAATGTTAAATGCTCGATGAATCCTGATCGGCTTAATGTACATACGATTTTTCGAAATGATAACGCAAAGATATATGAGAAAGATTTGTCGTTCAATGTAAGTCCTAAGAAAGCGAAGATTACTAGGACTGCTTACAACCCTAAGACGCAAAAATTCGAAGAGGATCTTAGATATGCGCATTTAGCACGTTATTACCTGTGCTCTGACGGATTGTTTTCGGCTTCATGGGACAAAGACCATGTGTGTATCCGACAATATCTGTATATGCATTTGCAATCACGACGTATGCGCATGTCTTCTGATATAGTACAGTCACCAATTGTGGAGATACGTCCTGACCGTTTTGTTAAAGCCAAATTCCTTCCGTCAACTAAAACCGGATTGCAGAACAGATTTTTTAATGTATTAAATTGGTTCTGGATTGATACTTATAAGAAAAGATTCAAAGAAAAATTTTAAAGGACGGTTAAATGATTAAAGATTTATTTAGAAGATTGATTCTTCGCGAAAAATCTAGTTCGAAGGCGTTTGTTGACTACTGGAGAGGGAAAGGAGTTTCTATTGGTGATGACACATATTTTTATGATCCGCAGAGCAATTGTTTGGGGCTAAATTATCCTTTTAATCTCAGCATTGGACGCAACGTGCGGATTACCCATGGGGTCACGATTGTGGACCATGGATATGACTGGTGTGTTCTTAAAGGGCGTTATGGAGATGTGCTCGGAAATACGGGGCAGGTTTCAATTGGTAATAATGTGTTCATTGGTATGAATGCGATTATTCTTAAAAATGTAAATATTGGCGATAATGTCATTATTGGAGCTGGCTCGGTTGTCACACATGATATTCCTGCTGATTCGGTAGCGGCAGGCAACCCATGCAGAGTGCTTATGCCGCTTTCGAAATATCGGGATAAGAGAATCGCTTCACAGCTTGATGAGGCTCTGAATTTATTTAAGACCTATTGTGCGTCCCATGCTGGAGAGATACCGCCTAAAGAAATTTTTAGAGAATACTTCTGGTTGTTTGAGAGTCCAGATAAAAATGGAATTTGCAGTTGCGAAGCTTTTGATCAAACCATGCATCTCATTGATGGCAGTTTTACATTAAGCGTCAATTTATCAAAATATTCGAAACCTATGTTTGATGGTTTTGAAGAATTTATTAAATACTGTTGTTCTCGAAATTGCAAAGAAAAACTTTAAGATAAAGAAGGTGACGATGTTTGATAAAAATATATATGTGTCAACAATAATCGATTCATATAATTATGGTACTGTTTTACAGGCTGTGGCAACGCGCGATGTTCTTGGACCATACGGCAAGCCGTTATTTATCGACTATTGCCGAGAAGCGTGGACTCATGAGGGTTTGCGGGACATTTATCTTAAGGATATGAATCACTTTTTGCCCATTAACATAGTTCGATATTTTGTCGCACTTCCAGAGTTGAAGACGAATAAAAAACTATTCCGCTCTTTCGTGGAAAGACAGTTGCATTTGGTCGATGCTAATCCATTCATCGCGGGTAGTGGTCGATTTGACGAGCAAGCGGTGTATTGTGTAGGTAGCGACCAAACTTGGAATGAGGAGCTCAACAAGGGCATTGACCCTGTATATACCTTGAAGAACGTTCCTTCGGATTGCCGAAAGATTTCCCTCTCTGCTAGTTTCGGACGCCCATCTATTCCTGATGCCGAAGCCGCGAAGATGAAACCTTTGCTTGAACAGTTCGACGCAATTTCTGTACGTGAAAGCTCTAGCGTGTCGATTCTTGAACAAATGGGTATTAAAGGTTCTGTTGCGTTGAAGGATCCCGTTCTGCTCTGCCGTCCTCAGCTGTGGCATGAGCTTTCTCATAGCGTGCCGAAGTATAAGGATCAATATGTATTGATTTATATGTTGAATCATAATCAAAGAATGATCGGCTATGCGCAGCAGCTGGCCGAGGAAAAAGGTTTGAAAGTTCGTATCGTCACTTTCAGCCCGCGAAAGCCCGGCTCTGCTGGTTGCGAATCAATTTGTCAGCCAACACCTGAGCAATGGCTGGCAGCATTTCGTGATGCTGATTATGTGGTGACGGATTCATTCCATGGCACATGCTTCTCAATTCTCTTCAACAAACCGATGATTGTATTTGACCCCCCTCGATATTCAGTACGGCTGACCGACGTATTGAAAGATTTCGACCTTTCTGATCGTCGCACTGATAATCAAGTCGCAATTAAGGATATCGATACGGCCGATGGGGAAATTGATTGGGGACCTGTGCAAACAATGCTTGCGGATTTCAGAAAAGTCGCAAGTGAGTTTTTGGATAAGTATTTTACTGCATTGTAAGCAAGGAGTTTTTCGATGAGTTTTAAGCATGTTATCGGTAATATTTTTCCTGATAGTGTTGTGAATTCTCTAAGGCAAATTAAGTCTTCGCTTATCCTTCGGAAAGAATATAATCTGCAGGCGAAGCGATTCAACAGGACTTTTTCCCGCGAATGGTCCACTGGCCTTATGCAAGTGCAAACTCGAATCATTTTTCTAACACATCAGATTGAAAAAGGTCTCGGGCATCGAGAGTTTCGCTATGGATTCGGAGCACATGTTTTCAAAGCACTTGGGCCCGAGCTTGCAAAACTGGAGACTGCTGATTCGGATTATCTCGATAATCCGGTCTATCGCGAGTGCATGAGCGCAGTGCATGAGTATATTGCTCGCCACGAGGCCGCAGGAAAAGATATCAGCGAACAGCGCCGATATCTTGGCGCTGAACATTGGGAGCGCGCAAAGCAGGCGACCGATGAAAATGGTGGAAGTATTGTCGTCGCCGCAGCGGAAAAAGCGGATAATGCACAAAAAACGTTTATCGAATTGGCGGAGAATAGGCATTCCCTGCGAGAGTATTCCGCACGGCCCGTCGCCGAAGAAGAAATCGTCAAGGCTGTGAAACTCGCCACTCGAGCTCCGTCTGCCTGCAATCGACAGCCCGCGCGTGTTTTGTTGATTAGTGATGCGCATCAAATTGCCGAAGTATTGAAGCTTCAGGGAGGTGTTCGGGGTTATGCCCTTCCTCCTCAGTTGCTTCTTGTCACTGCCAAAACCAGCGTGTTCATGGGGCCAAACGAGCGTAACCAGGGTTTTATCGACGGTGGTCTTTTCAGTATGATGCTGCTGATGTCGTTGGAGGCGTATGGATTGGCTTCTTGCCCTTTGCATGCGATGCTGGATGGAAAGACCGAGACTAAAATGCGAGAGATTCTCAGTGTGCCCGACGATGAGATATTCGTAATGTTCATTGAAGTCGGTCATTTCCCGGAATCTGTCCGTACTCCGCAGTCCACTCGACTGCCTATGGAAAGCATTTTTAAGAAAGCTCTTTAAGTTTATGGTGAAATAATGAAAACAAAAATCGAAATCGGAATCATAACTGTAAATGATCCTAAAAACTATGGTAATCGTTTGCAAAATTATGCACTTCAGCAGGTATTGCGTGATTACGGTACGGTGAGTACGGTAAACCAATTCTTGAACGTCAGCAAGCCCAATGAGATTATTGAGAAGAGGTTTTTTGCTCTACTTCGTCCTGTAGCGCACAAGGTTTTGAGTTTGTTGCCGTCAAAACATGCACTCGATTTCAAAAGGTTGTATCGGGCTGAAGCATTTACGCGCAGGTATGTTCCTTGCTCCAAGCTATATGCATCCACTTGTTTGATTGCGAACAATATTGCCGCGCTGAAGGCAGTGGTCGTAGGATCTGACCAGGTTTGGAATGACCGTTGGATATCGAATCGGGTGCTGTCGGCAAGACTCGCTGATATGACGAGCGATAAGACGAAGCTGATAAGTTATGCGGCGAGCTTCGGAATCAATCAGGTTAAGGATGAGTCGAAGCCGATTTTCAAGAAGCAATTGGCACGTTTTTCCGCCATCTCGGTGAGGGAAGACCAAGGGGCAAAGCTGATTGGTGAATTGTCTGGGAAACCGGCAACGGTCGTGCTGGATCCGACGCTCATGGTGCCGGTGGAGCATTGGCGTTCTATTGTCAGAGGATTCGTTCCGCGTGACGATAAATACGTGCTTACCTATTTTTTGGGCGAACCGAGCGCCGAACAAGAACGTACTATTCAGGAATATGCCAAGAAGCATGGTTGCCGTATACGGCGTATGATCGATCTTCGCGATCCTGAAACATACGTGGCCGGTCCGGAGGATTTTGTAGAGCTTTTTTCGAAAGCAGAATATGTGTTTGCTGATTCGTACCATGCCTGCTGTTTTTCCATTCTTTTCCATAGGCAGTTCACTGTGTTCAATCGTGCTGGCACTAAGGGTAAAGCAAGTATGAATTCCCGCATGGAAACACTGTTCCGTCTTTTTGAACTCGATTCCGTCATGTTGGATGATGGGCTTGCGCCGGAAATTGATTACAGGAAAGTAGATTTGCTGCTGCAGCAGCATCGCACTGAGTCCAGGGCATGGCTTGACAAGGCCATGGAGGTATAAGCGGGATGGCTAACCAACGCAAGGCGGGAGCGGTTCTTGGATATGCCAATGTAATCGCGAAGAACTTCGTTAATCTGATGTATGTGCCTTTGCTGTTGCATTTCGTAGGCCAAGGCGATTATGGCGTGTTCCAAATGACCAATAGTGTTGTTTTCGCTTTGACCCTGCTAAGCGCGGGTTTTTCAGGAGCCTACGTGCGTTTCTACATGAGGGAGATTGCGCATGGAACGAGAAGTAGTGTCCGTCGACTGAATGGAATATTCCTTCTTATCTATTTGATTGTAGTTGGACTATGCCTTATAGGCGGCGTGATATTGACTTTCAATGTGGATTTACTGTTCTCCGGGGGATTGAATCCTCGAGAGTTGGTACTGGCTCGTGAATTAATGGTACTCATGGTTCTTAATGTTGCTGCGCAATTGATGACCAGTCCATTTAATTCATATATCACAGCCAAAGAGTGTTTCGTCTATCAGCAAACACGGCAACTGTTGACTACGCTGGTGCAGCCGCTGCTTGCGGTGCTGCTAGTGTGGCGCGGCATGGGAGCCATAGGTGTGGCATTGGCGATGCTGGTGGTTACGATGACCTTACTGTTGATGAATGTTGTATATGCAGTAAAAAAATTGGGCATGCGTTTCACCTTCACCGGCTTGCAATGGTCAATGTTCAAAGCCATAGCAGTATTCAGTTTTTGGATTTTCCTCAATCAGATTTTCGATTTGGTCAACAATAATGTTCCTAATTTTCTTTTGGGAGCGATGGCGGGATCGACTGTTGTGGCCACATTCTCTATTGCCGTGCAAATAAGAAATATATTCTTTGCCATGAGCACGACTATGTCTAATGTATTCATTCCACAGATAAACCGTATCGTTGCTGATAGCAACGACAACAAGGTCTTAACTCAATTGATGACAAGGGTTGGACGTTATCAAATGATAATATTCTGGTTTATATATGGTGGTTTCATAATCATAGGGAAATTCTTTGTTGTGCTGTGGGCTGGACAGCAGAATGTGGACGCATATTGGTTGGCTGTTATCATGGTGTTCCCGGTTATGATTCCTCTGACACAGAATACCGGCATTGAAATTCAACGTGCGAAAAACAGGCATAAGACACGTAGTGTAATTTATGTTTTCACGGCAGTGCTGGATGTTGTGTTATCGATTTTATTGATTCCTTCCATGGGATATTGGGCCACAGCAGTCGGATACATTGTGAGTATTGTTTTGGGGACCGGTCTTTTCATGAATTGGTACTATCAGACTCACATTGGTTTGGATATGCTATATTTCTGGCGCAATCAGATACCTACCATTATCATGGCGGTTTTCGTCACGGGAATATGCTTGCTGGGAACGTATTTCGTACCGGTGAATTCCATCATGTTTTTCCTGATGTGGGGCATGATATATGTTGTTCTGTTTTGTATTGGCGCGTTCTATATCTCATTAACAGCAACTGAGCGCTCGAAGGCTCTTTTTATGCTGCATAGGAAGAAGTTGATTCGCTAATGGTTGGTTTGATGGTTGTATTGGTTAAGTCCTAAAAGGAAAAATGGTCTTTCGTTGTTTGGTATGGGCGAAGCGGGTCAGGTGGTGACGGTTCGTAGGTCGAGTTTGCCGCAGGTCAGATCGATCATCGTGCTGAAGTAATCCATGTTCCTGAAGTCCCTTGCGCGGATCTTCACGTTCTGAATGATGCTGTGCCCTCGATGATCGCGTTCGCGTACCGGTGGTCGAAGTAGGCGAGGATGTCGGGCCAAGGCTTTCATAGGCTCCAGCCGCGAATGCATCATCCACGAGCACAACGCCCTGAACCCCGCCTCAGCCTCGATTCTGTCGGTGCTGTCGGCATAGATGTCCTGCAAGCATTCGCGCATCCGGCAGGCCCGGGCGGTCTTGAGCCGCCGCCGCTGCAGGCCGCGTTTGGTCTCCAATTGGGATTCGGCCAGATTCTCCTGTTTTGCTTCAATTTTTCTTAAGCAATTTCTGCACTATTTTTCCGCAGCATAGGCTGCTGGTTTCCAGCGGAAACTGCACCGTATGACCGCCCAGACGAAAACAGGCACCAGCCCGCCGTGCCTGTATATTCCCGAGATGTGACCCAAAAACGAATCCGCCGGTTGCAGCCGGCGGCGCTCGGGAAGGAAAGGACGATGGCGATACCGATGCCCAAACAGCAAGATATCAGGAGACTGGACCGTCAGGGAGTGTCCAGGTCGGAGATCGCGAGGAGGCTGAACGTGGACCGCGCCACTGTCGCGAAATACGCCGACATGGACGACATGACGCCGAAACCGCCCACGGACCGGCGCCGCGGCTCCAAGATCGACCCGTACGCGGCGTTGGTCGACGGATGGCTCGAGGCCGACCGCATGCTGCCCCGCAAGCAGCGCCACACCGCCAAACGCGTGCACGACAGGCTCCGCGCGGAGATCGAGTACGACGGCGAGTACACGACGACGCCGGGGTACGTGAGACGCTGGCGCGAGGCGAACCGGAGCGGTTCCGACGGATACGGCGAGCTCGTCTGGGCACCCGGCGTCGCGCAGATCGATTTCGGCGTGGCGAAGGCCCGCATCGCCGGCGAGCTCGTGGACGACCACTGCCTGGTCGTCACGTTCCCCCATTCGAATATGCGATACGTGACGAGCCTGCCCGGGGAGAACGCGGAATGCCTGTGCCGCGGGCCGGTCGAGGTGTTCGAGCGCATCGGCGGAGTCCCGCCAGTGATCGTCATGGACAACGCCACCGGCGCGGGACGCAGGAACGCGAGGGGCGAGGTGACGCTCACCGCGGTGTTCGACGCGTTCCTCGCGCACCACCGCATCGACGCGATGTTCTGCAACCCCTATTCCGGTTGGGAGAAAGGCGCGGTGGAGAACGCGGTCGGGTTCCTGCGCCGCAACCTCATGGTCCCGCCGCTGGAGGCCGAGACCCACACGCAGCTCGGACGGATCATGCTCGACAGATGCGACGCGCTGGCCGCCTCGTCGAGGCACTACCGCAGGGGCAACGCCATCGGGGTGGATTGGCAACGGCGTGTTGGACAGGTTCTTAGAGGACGAGTCCCTGTTCGGTGAATTCCTTCGGACTCCGGTATCCGAGGGTGGAGTGGAGTCTTTGGTTGTTGAACCACCACACATAGTCGTTGAGGTCGGAGCGTAGTTGTTCCAGGCTGGTGTAGTGGTTCCGGTATATGAGCTCCTTCTTCAGGAGCCTGTTGGTGGATTCGACCACGGCGTTGTCGTACGGGTTGCCCTTCCTTGACGGCGATCTTCTGATGTCGAACACGTCGAGCAGCTCGTCGATTTTCGCGTTGTCGAACTCGCTGCCCCGCTCCGTGTGGAACACCTCCACCTCGGTCAGGGGGAAGTCGAGCGTGGCGAACGCGGCCATGACCAGGTCGGCGGTGCGGCTCGTGTCGGCGCTGTGGCCGGCGATGCTCCTGTTCGCCAGGTCGATGAGCAGGCACACGTACGCCCACTTGCCGCCGACGCGCACGTACGTCAGGTCACTGGCCAGGTGGGTGCGCGGCTCGTAGCCGTCGAACTCGCGGTCGAGGATGTTCGCGAGCCTGGCCTCGTCGGCCCGCGTCTTGTGTGGTTTGAACGTTCTGCGCGCGTACGCGCTCGTCATGCCCTGTTCGTGCATGATGTTGCCGATGCGTCTCCTGGACGCGGTGACACCCTTCCTTTCCAGGGCGGCCTTGATCTTTCTGGCGCCGTAGCGTTCGCGGCTGTCGCGCCAGATCGCGCGCACGTCGCCGGCGATCGGATCCGCACGCTCCGTCTCGGGATGTTCGATCATCCAGTAGTAGGTGGAGCGGGGAACGCCCAGTATTCTGCATTGCGCCGATATCGGATAACGGGAGACGTTGGCCCGTATCACTGCTACTTTCGTGCGAATATCAGCGCCGCTTGTTTTAAAACGTCCACCTCCATCTCCAGCTGTCTGTTGCGCTTGCGCAGCTCGATCAGCTCGTTCTGCTCAGGGGTGCGGTTGTCGGCGGCTTTCGTGGAGCCGCTGTTGCGGATGCCCTGGACCCAACGGTGCGGCGTGGAATGCGAGACGTCGTACTCGTCCTTGACCTCGCGCGCCGGCTTGCCGTTCTCGTAAAGCTGCACGATCTGCCGTTTGAACGCCTCGTCGTAGTGGCGGGGATGCTTCGGGCCGGCCATCGTCGGCCTCCAATCTCATGTCATTCGTCCCTCATCGGACTGTCTAATACATTGTAGCCAATCCACAGCGAACCGGTCATCGCGCCATGGACGGCCATGATCCAAAGTGCGCAACTTTTCGGGCATTACCTTCATCCATATAATGATATATGTTTTTTCTTATGCACGGAAAGTTTGTTTCTCGATTACCTCGGCTCAAAGAGACTGCATCAATATGGGGTAGCGTCTCTTTTGGTGTTGCAACAACTCTTCTTACCTTTTTCCCAAAAATCAGTATCATAGGGAAAGACATTAATAACAGCATTATTCTGTTTGCGACTTGTGTCATCTTTGGGATAGGTGCATTGTGCCAGACAATGTTCGGAAAGAAGAATACAATATGGGAAAAAGGTAATAATAAAATCACTGCTATATATGGTGATATTCTTGACGAGTCTTCTAAGCATGAAGAAATTAGGGTTATACCTGTAAATACAGCTTTTGATACGATTGTTGATGATCCTTGCTCAACTGATAAACCGCTTGTTTCTCCAAATTCGCTTCATGGGCAATGGCTTAGAAAGCAGGAATGTGAACAAGAGATTCTGAATAATGAAGTTTTAGGAAACATGAGTGGAAAACCGTATCGTAAAATAGATCCTTTACAGAAGAAGCGTGGCAATTGCATGGAGTATAAGATTGGAACGTATTCTTTTGCCCGGCGTAAGAATATAACATATCTACTAGTCGCGCTAACTGCTTTTGACACCAACAATGTTGCGCATAGTACTCAAACTGATCTTGAGACAGTGCTTCAATCTGCTGTGTCATATCATAATCAATGTGGTCAGGGGGCCAAATTGATGATTCCTCTTATGGGGACGGCAAATTCAAGAATGAAATTAGATCATCAAGAATCTTTTGATATAATCAAAAATTATCTTTTACTTCGGAAAAAAGATATAAATGGGTGCATAGAAATTGTTGTATATCAAAAAGATGCAAATAAGGTCTCTATATGGAATAGTTAACTAACACGAAAGGACATTAATGAATTATCGTAATGGTAATTATAGCGCTTTCTATGTCTCTGAGCCATTTGATGAGTACTCTTTGGGGGCAAGACAAGCTCATGATTTCTGCTATTACTCACTTCTTGGCGCATGGAAGAAAAAGGATTCGAACTTTCCTTTCATTGATTCGCATAATAAAACTTACTCTGTAAGAGACGGCAGTGATTGGGAAGGTACATTAAAGCCTCGTCTGCATAAGCGTCTTATGAATTCTAAAAACATTATTCTGTTTCTTAGCAGTATTACAAAAGAAAGTCGTGCTCTGAGGGAGGAACTTCAGTATGGAATTGGAGTCCTTCGCCTTCCTGTTATTGTTGTTTATCCTGAACTTGAAAATACTAATATAGTTGATTCATCGAGGAGAGATTTTTCTTCTTCTGTCAAAAGACTATGGGATAACTTACCTATTTTTAAAAAAATGATGAATGCAGTTCCAACAATTCATGTTCCTTTTAAGAAGGATCTAATTGCACGCGCTCTTTCGGATGAAGAATTTACTGTACAGAGTGAGAGTCGACCTGGCGCATATTTTTATTCCATCTAATGACTTTTTTAGATGGTATTAATAGTGTTTGAGATTGGGGATGCTGGAGTTTTCTTGGAGACTGAATGAGAGAATCTTCGTATGTCCGGTCCCGAAGAACGACAGCGTGCGGTGGAACTGTATTCCGCCACGCCGAGGCCAACGGCCCAGGTGGTACGGCCTAGGTGGTACGGCTCAGGTGGTCGAGCACCTGGGTTATCCGACCAGGCAGTGACTGGAACGTTGGCTGGCAAAGGATTCCCGGTATGCTGGCCATATGGCCAAACGGGGGGCGGATGCTTTCTTGGAGGTAGCTTCGCAGCCATTCGCTGGCGGCACCATCTCCAGGTGCTGGCACATCCTGTTTACGCGATGAGATATCTCGAGGAACGGCTTTTGCCCTCATGCCTGAGTTTGCTTTCATCATCCATCCTCTTGAGTAGGCGGTATGTGCTGATATAGTTCAAGCCCGATAAATCCATGACTTCGAAGATGTCACCTCGTCGCCGTTCTTCTCGGCTAGTTCAAGCACCAATCCTCGCTGACGTGTCGCTGAAATATTGTTCTGCCTGACGTATGCCGGCAACGCATTGTCTGCTTTGTATACCTTGGAACTCAGGATGTACGAGCGTGATGCACCGCTGCCGGACGCCTCCACAACGCCAGCCTCCACCAAATTCTCCACGGCGTCAACAACTCGTCGCTCTTCCAGTCGGGAAAACTCATGAAACTGCACATGGCCAAGCGATGATGTTCTTTTAACCGGGAAAGTCAGATTCTTATATCAATGGGAACTCATCGGGTATTGGCTTAATCGGCCAGCGGGGATTCAGTTGGCTGTCTTCCGCTCAAAAGCTCTATCCCACAGCAGGTCGAACCAATGTCCGCGACGCCGGTCAATTGTGACGGCGAATAGTGCTTGGCGGATGAAGTCGAGCAGTGTGCAGGCCGCGTAGATCGCCAGCAGGATGCCGAGAATCTGCAGAATCGCCAGCGGCTGCTGGTAGAGGTCCTGCAGATTGAACAACCTGACCCAGAGCAGTTTTTCGGATGCGGCGTAGTCGGTGATCAGGTACACGGCGAACGCGGACTGCGCGATTCGGTTGATGGTTCGATTGTGGAAAGTAGCACGGTCAAACAGCAGGAACATGCCGAAGCCGACTATGATGACGGGCAACCGCCAATCGCCGGTGATATATATTCCCATGTCGTGCCCGAGTAGCGACAATGTTATGGAGGCGCAGGTGTACAACAGGAAAAACGAGACCTGTGCCAATCATCAGCCAGACCTGTCTGGTGGTGAACGGTTCCATGTACCACTTGTAGGCGGAGATTAGGATGAATAGGTAGATGAACCCGAAGAAGCCGTCGTTGATTCCTATCATTCCGGGGATGAAGCTGGTCAATTCCCATATGACCAGCACGGTCGCGGCCAGCGCGAGGTGGTATTCGCGGCCGAGCGCTTTCAATCCCTTGGCCAGGAAGGGAAGCAGCGCTAGGAAGATGGCGTAGGCGGTGGCGTACCACCACACGCCCATGCTCAATGACATGACGCTTTTCACCATGAGTTTCATACTGAGGTCGGCTCGGTCGAACACGAGGTAGAACGTTACGAGGATAAGGCTCCAGAACAGGAGTTCGCGTTCCATGATCCACACGCGTTTCAGGTTGGATTTGATGGTCTGTTCCTTGTCGAGGAAGAACCATGCGGAGATGGAGAAGAAGATGACCACGCCGACCTTGCCGCCGCCGGCCATGACGAGCTGGAAGAAGATCCGCTCCGGTCCCAAGGGAGTTTCAGCACGTCATAGCCGTTAGGGACGATGAAGTGATGGGCGAGAATCATGAACATCGCGATGATGCGCAGCAGCTCAATGCTGGAATTCCTCTGCCCCCCCATTTGAAATTCGGGAAGGTAACTGCATGCCGTGCTTGGCGCTCATGCCGATGTTGTTCTCCATGTCATGGTTCTTCTCGCTCACGGCTCTCCTCTGGTTTGAATTCTCTCCTCCAAAATCCTACGGTCTCAGACCGACTGAGGTATTCCCGTTGTTCTGGAATGCCATAGCGATTCTTGTCAAAACATCTCTGAATCCCAAATGCAAACGCAGCGCGGCGGATTATGAGTTGTGAGGCGATGGAGTCCGCGAAATGTTATGGCAAGAGCCCGTACGGCCAGCGCCTCAAGATCATCGCCGATGGCGAGATCATGCTGGTTCCCAACCAGAAGAACTGAGTTCTAGGGTGGATGGTGTTTAGGGGTGCTGCCTCAGTGGGCCGTGTCCCGGTGCGTGGCGCCCATTGGGGACGCTTTGATGGGGACATTCCAATGGTTGTCGCTTCAGAATATGGTGGAAGACCGCTTTCCTGGTATCCTTCCCGTTCTCATCTGCCTCACTGTGCTACGTAACAATCCCCGGTAATTCCAAAAAATCCGTGCGATCGCCAACCTCAAATCACACGGATTTTCCATATCAAATTGCTATTGTTTTCGCCATACGCTTGCCGTTCCGGAGTGGTAGCCAATGCAAACGGTATGAGCTGGGATCTGTGGCGTAATCGGTGGTGAGGCTAATGGTGTTACTAATCTGCCAGCGGTTTGGCTTGTTTATGGTCAAATAAACGTTACTAGCCTTGTCTACCCAACTTCTTTTGAACAGACTCTAGGTTGTATCTATTTCGAAAGGAGGCTCATATTGGTCTGTGCCATCTACCGGTAGCGGGGTACAGACGTTTGCTTGGAGATGGTTGCAGCTCCATTCATTAGTTTCGCGGTATCGCGTCGGGCTTATTCAACCGAGTGACTCTGTTGCCTCTGGCGTTCAAATTAACTGGTGACAATACGCTGTTTTTATTTGGCGATTAATCGCATGCGACTTGCAATTCTTCGATAGCCAGCCTGCCGGTATTCTGTAATTCGCGCATCAAGCCGCCGATTGGTTTGTGGCCTGTGTCGGAGCTGTATCTTTGCAGGAGCGAATTGATCGAATGGACAAGTTCGTCCCGGGCCTGGCCCTTCGTGTAATAGAATCCCAGGAATGAGTTCACTCCGGAGTCTGTGTCTGTGATGTGGGATTTATCGAAGAATTGCTTAAGGTAGGGGTAGTCGGCTTCGCCTAGGGACAGGCCGAAAAATTTGATGACTCGCAAATTCTCTTCGGGGGACTGAAGTGCTCTGAAGACCGAATCCAGATCCGTATTGGTGCCGGTGACGCCAAGAGATAGAGAGCGTTCCGCTTTTGTGAAGCGAACGGCATTAGGCAGATCGTCGTCTTCTGTATATTGGCTCGTGCCTCCAATGCCGAAGAAGGCGTTTTTGTCTTGCAATGAGCCGTGAATATTGGCGAAGGTTGGGCTGTTGGTCAAGGGGCGTGTGAAGTTGAAAGAAAGGACGTAGTGGTCATCTCTTCCGCTGGAGAAAGATGCATAATTTTCGACGGAACCTATTGCGAAGGATTCTTCTTGAATCGGGGTTTGTGCTTCGGTGATTTCCTTAAAAAGTTGGTCGGCTCGTTCCCTATAGGGGATGTTTTCGTTGACTGCGGTGGCCAGATATTCTTGGAAATCGGATTCGAAATTCTTGAGTTCTTTCAGGAAAAGATTGTAGACGTCAACATCGGTGTTTTGGAATTGGTCGTTTGTACGTAAACGTTCATATAACCAAATTAAATGCGCTACATGTTCTTCTTGGCCTGTTGGGGTGCGGGGGTATGCGAACATGTCGGCGCACATGCCGATGCTCAGATTTATATAATCATTCTCGTTTATTGTAAAAGTTTCTATAATAGATTCGACGTCTTTCCAAGTCGACGCGCATTTGCCGTTGTTCTGGTCATGGTAGTAGGCGAAAATGAAAAACCAGGCGCTTGGAATCTTGTGGCAGTCGTTGGTCTGAAGCTTTTCTTCTAGCGCAGTCACTGCTGTCGGTTTGTCTTTTTCGAAGCCGGGAAATACAGAAAAACGATTATTGAAATAATCCGAATATCGTGACGGCAACCCGCAAGCCAGATCAAATCCATTGCCAAGAAGATACAGCGTCTTCATACTTTCCTCGATTCTATCTTTATATGTCTTTTTACCTGTGTTTCGCGACGTTTCCGGTGTCTGCGAAAGTGGTAGGGGGCTGCGGACGTTTTCTTGGAGACTGAGCGAAAAGATTTTCGTATGTTCAGTCCCGAAGAACGGGAGCGCGCGGTGGAGCTGTACTTCACCACGCCGATGACCACTGCCCAGGTGGTGAAGCACCTGGGTTATCCGACCAGGCGGTAGTGCCTGGAATGCTGGCTGACAAAGGATGCCCGGTATGCCGGCCATATGGCCAAACCCATCATCCCACTGGAGACAAGGACCAAGACGATCGAGCCGGTGCCGGGAGACATGCGGCAGAAGCAGGCCGCCGAACGGCTCAGCGTGAGCATCGGCGCGGTCCACAAAAGAGTGGAACCATCCCGGCTTCCGGTGACGGTGTCCATTTTGAACGCCGATGGTGTTCAGATTAACTGGTGACTACGAGGTGGTGACGTTTTCTTGGACTCCCTGACCGGGAGGGGAGTCCAAGAAAACGTCACCACCTCGAAATCCCAAACGACTATTCGACGTATTTTGTAGCTATCCCTTGACGCATGATTTTGTGGCAACAATATGTGGTTTCCTTATCCTTGTCGACAGCCCTAGCGTGCGGAATGCTGCCAAACTGAAAATGAAGGATTTCTTACAGCGTCTGACAAATGCATTATTGAATGCTACCTTTGTGTTTTGAGAGAAGGACTGGTAATATACATCCTTTCGAAAGCAAGCTTCATATATCTGAACATAGAAATTTCCATGACAGAGGAGGGGCATGAAGTCAATACAAGTAGCGAATGCTTTCATTCTTCGCCATGGCTCTGATATCGACATTACGAATCTTGTGCTGAACAAGCTCGTTTATTTCGCGCAAGTCGAATCTCTGCGCGCAACCGGGAAACCATTGTTCGAAGACAAGATTGAAGCGTGGCCTTACGGTCCGGTTGAGAGGAACGTTTATTTCACTTTCCAAAAATACGGACGCAACAGGATTCTCAAGCCCGAGGGCGAAACCGCAAAGGATGAACAGGCCTTATCCGTCGTAGATGGGACGGCAAAGAAATATGGTTTTCTGACGGCATTCGATCTTGTGAGATTCTCCCATCGAAAGAACTCCGCTTGGAAGAATGTCTACAGGGAAGAAGAAAACGTCGAAATCACCAACGATGCCATTCTCGCATCCGACGACGGTCTGACCTTCCCCAAAAACACTCTTGCATCTAGTTTGGATGAAGTAAATGCAAAATGGCAGAACACCTTCAGGATTCTGCGCAATGCCTGAGCAATACACTGACGAGTGGTGGCATATCCAAGCGCCGCCACTCGTTTTTCCATCTGATGATTTCGCAGAAGCAATGACACAAGCAATCGTCCGAGTACACAGGAAGCAACTTGACGACATCGGCGGATTTACCGTGGAAAGAGCCAATGACGCCGGTTCCGTAAGTGGCGTTGTGGATTCGACATTTCTGCCGGTATTCGGTCAATCGTCGAAAGAACGATTCGAAGATTTGTTTCGACAAATGGCGCATCTTACCTTTCACCTAGCCAAAAATCATTATTTCGCTGATGGCAACAAGCGCACCGCAATGGCCATATCCTTGGCCATCCTGAAAATGGAAAGAATTGATTTGGATATCGATGATGATCCAGAGCCAGAACGAAATACCCTATATAAACTCATTTCCAGACTGGTGACAGAAGAAATCACGGAAGAACAATTTGCCGCAAGCCTGAGGAGAAGTGGACGTTTAATCGATGAATGATGACGGGCTGCCGCCTGTCCGCTACAGCGCAAGGTCGACCGGCCCATGCGAGTGCTCGGCTACCGCACGCCCGCCGAGCCATTCGCCGACGAACCGCCAGACCTACAAGCCTGACGAAGGCGTTGCGCTTACAAATGAACAACGGGTGGCATCCATACATCATGATGAACGAGTAAGGTTGACGGGGAGGGGGAACCACATGAACCAAGCATGCGTACACAACGACACCATCGACGTGGGCAACCATCATGGCTGGTCGCGATACCGACCGCGATACCGGCCGTTCCTGCAATTCCTGACAACGCAGGAACGCAACGTCATTTGGCTGCTGCTGGCCATCGCTTTTCTTCCGGTGGACGGCACCACGCTCGGCCTGTACGCGCCGTTCTGGTCGCCAATCAGTCCGGCGCTGTTCGCCGTGTACTGCCTATGCAATTGGCATCAACTGCGCATCGCAGCCAATCGATACCTGCCAATGTTCCTCCTACCAGTGGCCTGCATAATCCTGTCCATCCCGGGATGGCTGAAATTCGGTATCCATCTCAACGCCGCGTTCATGAGCATCACCGGATTATTGGGCGTGCTCGCCACTTTGGGTGCGATCGCCATTGCGTTCGGCATCAAACGCATTCCATGGCGTACGCCATTGCGGATTCTCATCGCTTCTTACTGGTTCTCCTTCGGCGTGGGCGTGGTGCAATGGCTATCCATCCATCTGCATATCAAGCCGTTGACCGACTATTTCGCGCACCTCATGTACCGGCAGTACATCAATGAAAGCTCAGTGTGGGGCGGTGGTCGCCCGCAGTTCCTGTTCGCGGAGCCCAGCTATATCGGCATGCATCTGTTCGGCGTATTGCTGCCGCTTATGTGGCTTATGCGTGGGCGCGACCGTATCTATGCCAAGCGGTTGCGCAACCTCATCGTTGTGTATGCGATTGGCGCTGTGCTGATGCAGGCCGGCACCCGAATTGTTCTTCGCGCGAATCTACCAGAGTCTTGACCCGATATGCGGGCTGCTCGCCCATCCGTGGACGGTGCTTACCGGATATGGCGCCGGCAACATCATCAACGCGGTATGGGCCGGCGCGAAGCATGCGGGACGATTGTTGAATGGCCTGGGCATGAATGGAAGTGCTGCGGTGGGATTCGCGGCTGGCATTAGCAATCATTTTGGGTAGGTAATGTTCGACTGTTCAGTTTTTGAGCCTTGCCGCTCTGGAGCTGCCATAAGCGAAATGAAATGTGTTTCGTTGCCTAGGGTGCAGTGGTCACGGTCCGTTCGGACCGCAGCTCCTCGATACTTATATGCAAGACGGCAGTCGATGGCCGTCTATGTTGGGTGAAGTAATCTGAAGTGATTACAAGCTGCGGATTTGCGAGCCGAACGGCCACAAAGCCAGCTTGGCCATCTTGAACGATTGAATGCCGAACGGAATACCAATGATGGTGACGCAGTTCAGCAGGCCAGCAAGTATGTAGCCAATCGCCATCCATATGCCAGCCAACACAAACCATACGATATTGGCCAGCACCGATCCCACACCGCCGCCATACACCACGGTTTTGCCGAACGGGGTCAGCGTTAAACCCGCCATCTTGAACGCCTGCACTCCCAATGGAATGCCGATGATGGTGACGCACAGCACCAGGCCGATAATCGCCCAACTGGTGGCAAGCAGCAGTCCGCCCAAAATCAGCCACAGAATATTGCCAATAAGTCGCATACGCACATGATACTGACGTGCCGTGCCGCTACCGACAAGTGGCAACGGATAACAACAAAAGATACAAAAAGCAGCAAAGCCATGTGGGAAGGATGCATTTTGACTCGCCATAAGCAAAAATGGTGAGGTAGATTTATCGAACCTTAATCGAACCGAATTTTAATACGGTTGCATTGCTTGGCGATGCCTCCGAATATATTGGCCACAACTTTTACTTTGCTTTCCGAGGTGTTGCTGACAGCAACGTATTGAATGGCTTTTTGCAGGCACTTAATTGATGCGGCTGCAAAAAGCGGTCGGTATTTTCTGGCTGAATTCTTTGAGTGCGGAGCGGCAGAAAGCAAAAACTTTGATAAATGCCATGTAAAACTGCTCAACATCTGTTTGATCGAAAGCCCGCTACAAATCTGCCATAATAACGCAGATAGACCGGTTGAAATGGGAAAAAGCGCAGAGTGTGGGGCGTTCGCCTTGGAAACGGACGCCCCACATTTCCTGTGTGGGAATTTATAGCATTCCGATCAGCCCATGGTCGTGGCCGTCGCGCGCGAAGGCTGGAATCGTGTCTATTCCGGCGTCGACAGTGATTTTCTGCCCACCTTCATACACTTTGCCGGTGCGTAGATCCGTCCATGTGATGCTAGCGTTTCCGGGAAGCGTCACCTCACGCGATCTGGCTCCGGCCTCAACTACGGGGGCCACTAGGATATCAGGGCCGAACATGTATTCATCGGCGATATCAGACACCGACTTGTCTTGGGGGAACTCGTAGAAGAGTCCGCGAACCAAAGGCTGGCCATCGATATGTGCTGATTCGAACAGTTCTCGAGTGTAAGGGCGCATTTTTTCGCGAATGGCAATGAACTTTCGGAAGATTTGCTCCATCTCGGGGCCATAGCTCCAAGGCTCATTGTCGGCACCACTTGGCGAACGGTGGTCTCCGGCCGAATTAGTGATGGTCTCCTTGCCGGTTGCCGTATGCAGACTACGATCGCCATGGTTGCGCATGACCGGCAGGAAGCATGAGAACGCACACCAGCGGGCCAACAACTCCTTGAAATTGTCCGAATCAATTATCCCATCATGGAAACCGCCCATATCGGTGGTGAACCAAGGGATACCGGCCATGCCCATGTGAATGGCGCAGGTAATCTGGGCACGGAGGTCGGCGAAGGTCGAACCAACGTCTCCAGACCAAACAAGAGAACCATAGCGTTGCGAACCAGCCCAAGCGCAACGGGTGAGGTTGACGATGTCACCATCCCTTCCTATGGTTTGTTGCCCCTCGTAGAAGCCTTTGTTATAGTCTCTTGGGTAGATGTTTGCCACCTGCTGGTTTGGGCCGGCGTAATATCGATAATTGTCGAAATCGTACGTGCCGTATTCAGGTTCCGCTTCGTCGAGCCAGAATGCATCAACCCCAAGCTCGGCATAATTTGTTCGGCACTTCTCCCAAACATATTCACGAGCTTTTGGATTGGTGGCGTCATAGAACTGGCTGGGACCTTCGAACATCATGCCGACGTCTTCACCCTTATCTGCACGCACGAGAAGGTTCTTTGACTTCATCTCAACATAATTCTCTGAGGCGAGCGCGACCTGGGGCCACACAGATACCATGAGTTTCACTCCCATGCTGTGCAGATCGTCCGCCATAGCTTTGGGATCTGGCCAGAATTCATTCTCAAAACGGAAGTCACCCATATGCGGCCAGTGGAAGAAATCTACAACGATGAGATCCAATGGAATATTACGCTGTTTAAACCCATGGGCGACGTCTAGAAGCTGACGTTGATTCCAATATCTAAGCTTGCACTGCCAGAATCCCAGTCCCCATTCAGGCATGTGAGGAGCGTGCCCTGTGGCGTCGGCGTAATGCTTCATTATCGAAGAAGGTGTATCGCCTGTGGTAATCCAGTAGTCAATCTGCTTGGCTGATTCAGCTCGCCATTCCGTGCGGTTCTTGCCGAACGTAACGTTTCCAAGTGCCGGATTATTCCACAGGAAGCCATATCCGGCGCTGGAAACCACGAAAGGAATAGATGCCTGTGAATTGCGATGCGCGAGTTCGAGGGTACAACCTTTCAGATTGAGGATGTTCTGTTGGTACTCGCCCATACCATATAGTTTCTCATTTTCCGGTGTGGTAAAGGAAGCAACGATGGAATAGTCGCCTCCGGTGATCGGTTTGAACCATCGCGCTCGAAGATTTAGTGATCCGCCAGATGGTATTTCCTGAATGAGCGGTGTGCCGTCTGCCTTATAGAAGCTTAGTAAACAGCGTGGCTCTTCATATCCTGATCCGGAGTACAGGCCGCAGGATGCTTTCGCTTGAACTACAATATCGCCATTGCGTAATTCGGCGGTTCTATTGGGCTTGTCAATGGTGATACCATAGTTGTGGCTGTCTGAGACCTGATTGTTTTGTGGTAGCAAAGCTCCTTCTTGTTCTTGTATCTCATGCATTTTCGAGGCGCGGACGCGGACTGAATTCTTTCCCCATGGTTCGATGCGAAGGTATTCGCCGTCCCCAGTCCACAACAGTGCATCTCCATCGATAGCAAAAGTTAGTTCACTCATAGCTGGTCCTTGTTAATTATGTATTTAAGGGTTGGATTAGTCTTTCACTGCTCCGGCTGTTACGCCGGCGGCAACGTATTTCTGCGCGAAAATCAGCAACAGTGCTGTTGGTACTGAGGCCAATACTGCGGTGGCCATCATTGGCCCCCATTCTTGGTTTTGCGAACCGATAAAGTCATATAGACCCATGGTGATTGGCCTCATCTTGCCGCCACCGGAATCGAGGGTCGAAGCAAACATGAAATCCGACCATGCCCAGAGGAAAGCGAATAGCGAAGTCGTGACAACGGTATTACGGGAGAGTGGAATCACGATTTTGGTAAAAACGCCCCACTGTGATGCTCCGTCGATTTGCGCTGCCTCCACCAGCGAGCGTGGCATACCAGACATAAATCCCGTCATCAGAATCACCGCGAACGGTACCGACAAAGTGGAGTCGGCAACGATAAGTCCCGGAATACTGTCGAGAAGGCCGATGTCATTGTAGATCTGGTAGAAGCCTAGAGACATAACGACCGCGGGAATCATCTGAGCAACAATCAACAGGAAGTTCATGGACTTTGAGCCTTTGAACTCCAAGAAAACAATGGCGTATGACGAAGGTAATGCAATTGCTAGAGTCAGGATCACGCATCCTATGGCAACTAGCAATGACGTTCCTAGGTAGGGGAGCTGTGAACTTAACGCAGAGGCATAATTGTCGAGCGTGAAATCTTTCGGGAACAGATCCCCTGAACGGATGGAGCGACGTTGCGTGAATGATATGTTGATCATCCAGTATACGGGGAAGAGCATAATCAGCGTCAAAATGATGCCTATAAGTGTTTTCCACCATGATGAACGATGTTTCATTTAGTTACCTCTTCTCTTCATTCCGCTGGGCCCACAGGTAAATCAGAGCGAAAATCAGTGCTACGACAATGAGAATCGTGCCCACAACGGATGCTTCCGAATACCGGATGGTTGCTGATGTGCCCTTTCCGAAAGCCATCTCATAAGCCCAAGTTGCCAAGGTTCTCGAAGATCCAGTACCCTTGGTCATAATCCAGATGATGTCTACTGTTCGTAACGTGTAGACGAAACCTAGCAGGAGCGTGATCATCGATACCGGCTTGAGCAACGGGAAAGTAATCTTCCAGAAGCGCTGCCAAGCATTGCAGCCATCCAACGCGGCGGCTTCATACAAGTCGCCATTGATGTTTTGCAAGCCCGAATACAGAATTACGAGGTTGAAAGGAATACCAAGCCAAATATTGGCAATGATAACCGCCCACAAGGAATGATCGGCTTGCAGCCACCAAACCGGGTCCAAACCAAATAGTTTGAGGAAATTATTAATAACACCGCTGTCGGCGTCCATCATCCATTGCCAGATCGTACCGGAAATCATTGGCGGAAGTAGCCATGGTACAAGGAATGCGCCGCGCAAAGCCGCGGAAAGTTTGAAATTCTGATTGAAGAAAACCGCCAATGCCAAGCCGATAGAGTATTGGAAAACGATAGAAGCGAAGACGAAAATCAAAGTCTGTCCGAGAATGGTCCAGAACTGTTGATCGCTTAATATTTCCTTATAGATATCGAATCCAGACCAAGGGGCATCGCCGGTCACAAAAGTGCGACGTGTGTAGCGGTGCATACTCATGGAAATATTCTGAATCAGAGGCCAAACGTAGAAGATAAGCATGTAAATAATCAGCGGGGCCGCGAAACCAATGGCGGCCAATGTGGTTGGCTTGATTCGCCTTGGTTTATCTACGGTGATTGTTTGAGACACAGTTCACCTGCCTGTTGATGGAAAAGATGGAATGGGGCGTCTGAATATCGCAATGAATGGCGGGCAGATGCCCCAGAAAAATATGAGACCGCGAATCAGCCCTTATTCAAGGCAGCCTGTAGATCTTCAGAAAGCTGTGCAGAAATGTCTTCGTATTCCAGACCAACGTCAGTGGTACGGCCTTCAGCATTTTCTACGGCGTCAACCCAAGGTGCCCAGGCACTGTTCTCTTCCACCTGCTGCTTGCGGACGTCACTTTTGGCGGCAAGATAAACCATCTCATCATTGGTCTTCTTGAGATTATCTCCGTCAATGAGGCACTGAATGACCTCCGCGGTTGCCTTCATCTTGTCACTGTCTTTGGTTTTCTGGGCTGGAATGGTAATGAACTCGCCACCGCTTGGAACCGGGGCTACTCCGCCATCTTTGGCTGGAATGGAAATCATCTTGTAGCCTTTCTCGGTGGCCGACTCCATCTGCCATGAACCATTTTCAGAGAAGCCGTAATCGCCGCCAAGGAACAGATCCCACGCAGCAGATTGGTTGTCCGTTGCGACCGATTTCGGAGCCCAACCTTTTTGGACCCAGCCGGATACCAGATCAAGCGCATCCTGCTCGGCACTGGAACCTGAAGCGTCCTTCAATTGACCGCCGGCTCCCCAGAACCAGGGAAGGAACTGGAATGTTCCTTCTTCGCCGGAAATGCCGGAGAACGTGATGCCCTTATATCCTGCGTTTACTACTTTTTCGATGGCACTGTTGAGCGAATCCCAATCGGTAATCGATTCCGGGTCGACGCCAGCCTTATTGAGGACATCGGGGTTGTAATACAAGCCCAATGCGTTAGTGCCGTAAGAAACCCCATATTGTACGCCGTCGATGATGCCGGGACCTTCGATATTCTTGTCGAATCCTGAAACGTCGACTCCCGCTGCCTCGATATCCGTAACAAGTCCTGCGTCGACAGCGGTAGGCATCTTTGGGTTATCGATCAGGGCGATCTGGGGTGCGTTGCCGGCCTTGACAGCTGTTGTGAGATTGTTTAATAGGTCTGACTGCGCATAGCCGATGCGTTTTACGTTATATCCCTCAGGAGCACAATTGGTAACGTATTTCGCCCATGTGCTGCTATCGTTCTTCTGAGGGTATGGGTCCCAGAATTCGATTGTTTTGGAATCTTGACTCGAGTTGCTACCGCAAGCGGCGAGACTGACTGCCGCGGCACTTGCGGCGATTAAAGCTATCACGCGCTTCATATTTGAACCGATCATTTGGTATTTCCTTTCATTAACAGCGCACCTATGCGCTGAATGATTAATTTATTGCGTTTGGGAAGTTTTAATCCCAAACTGTTGAACCGGTTAAACAAGTTAGATAATAAACCCTGATCTTTGAAAAGTCAAATCGACGAACTTAACTAATGTAGAATCTCGTGGTTGTTTTCTGCGCGTAATCTACGTAGCTGCGATGTTACTCGGGCTCTTGGGTTAGTGGATAATCAAGATAGCGGGTGACCGTCTGGGCTTTCGGATTGTTTATTCGACGCAAAAGGGCTCCCACGGCGGCTTCTGATAGTTGCGCAATGTCCGGACGCACTGCGGAGAACGATATCTTCATTGATGTTGCTAGCTGTTTCGGGAAGACGGTTACGACCTGCAAGTCATCCGGTGTTCGGAGATTCCTGCGTGCCAAGACCTGAGGGGCAACGATTGTTGCTGGCTCGTTGTGAAGTATCAGAGCGGTCGCTTTGGTGTGCGTATCTAGTGCATGCTCAATGAGGGGCGAAGGATCCGAATCGTCGTCTTTCGGATATTCGACATGCATTTTCAGGTCAAGACGTTTGGCGGTCTCTATCGCTGAATCCAGAAAGCGCCAAGCGTAGCCAAGACCCTGATCAAATATTGTGTGTGACCATGGAATAAGAATCACCTCTTTATGCCCTTCGGAGGCTAGGAAATGCAAGATTGATGATGCAGCCTTGGCGAAATCGGAATCCACTGTATCCAAACCGTATGAGTTCTTTGGCGAGCCGAATGCAACGGTCGGAATGTGCTCTTTTGCGGCATAGCTGACTCGTGGATCCTCATCTTTGACGTCCATCAGGATGAACCCATCCACTTTCTTTGACGACCATGCTTCATGCATTGCCTCGAAGCCGTCGTTCTCGCCAATGAGCAGAGTGTCGTATCCTCTCTTTGTCGCTTCTTCGGATAGCAGGTACACGTACAGTCCAAAGAGGGCTGACAGATAGTTGCCGTGAAAGGCGGGGGAGACCACACCTATTGTTTTGGTTTTTCTTACGGATAGTGCGCGGGCTGCATGGTTCACCGTATAGCCTAATTCGTCAATCGCATGTTGCACTTTAAGTGTTGTAGCTTGAGTGATTCGAGGATCTCCCGATAGTACATACGAGACTGTTGCTTTGGAAACACCGGCTGCGTGCGCCACGTCAGAAATTGTTACCATATATCACCTGCTCTCGCCCTGTCGCTTCGCTAGGTTAAGCAAATAAGCAGCATGAGACAAGTTTAGCGTTATCTGTTTGCGCGCGTCGCCATGATGGTCGACAAAAGGCAATGACGCGATTCCAAGTTTTTCATCCAATGGAGGTGTGGACGGCTATGCGCGCGAGTATCCGCCAAACTGCTGATGTTAGTGGTTTGGATTGAGTCCGTGCTATTGGCTTGGCGTATGCCGTTGATGGTGCGAACATTGGTGAGTTTGATTCGCATCGGTGCTTGAGGCGATTAAACGTACATGCGTGTGAAGAAAAGTACATTGAACGCCGGGGTAAGACGAAGAGGCTTGTCTGCGGCTCGCATCTCGTCTATGTATGGCAGATTCGGAGGCCTGACCGGAGACATCTCACTTACATATGGCAGACACATGCGGCGAAAACCTCAAAAACGTATCCCCGAAGTGGCTGTTTTCGCAGGCGACGTGCCATATATAAGCGAGATGTTTCCGTACGAAAAGCAAAATCTGCCATACATAACGCAGATAGACCGGTTGGTGTGGGGTATTACGCGAAGTGATTTCACGCGAGTACACGCTGCGGCCTACAGCAGGGGAGCGGTGCGTGGTTTTGCGGTTGAGTTTCGTACTTGCAACTGCACGGGGAATGTCTCGAATGGTTCCTCGATGGGTTGTCCTTCGATGAGCGCCAGAGCCTTTTGTGCCGCATCGACGGCCATGTCGTATGGGCGCTGTCGAACGGTGGTTAGCTCAGCTTCTTTGGCGAAGGTGCTGTCGTCAAATCCGGTTACGGAAATATCTCCAGGCACGGAAAGGCCGCTGCGTTGAAGGCGGAAGAACAATGGAATTGCCTGTGAGTCCTGATGGAAACACAATGCGGTGGGTGGGTTGTCTTGCGCCATGATTTCGGAAATTGCCGCATCTAGAATGCTGTCGCCTTTTTGCACTGCCAGTGTGCGGGCGGTCAGTCCGTCAACTGCATCGCAGGCTTCCTGGAATCCGGAAATACGGTTAAATGAGCTGAATCCCAATGTGGAGGAAAAGCTTTCATATAAATACAGCAGGTTACGATGTCCCAGCTTGGCGAGATGTCGAACGATGAGTTTGATGCCTTCTTTGTCGTTGATACCGACAGTTGCATCGAATCCTTCGCTGGTGGTATTGATACCGATAATCGGAATTTTTGCGGTTCCGAGACGTTTGACCTCGTCGGGGCTGATGCCAAATGAGGAAACGAATACGGCATCGGCGTTGCTGCGTACGGGAAGTTCCTCGAAGAATGCGTCACGCGCCTCCGACCCCTCGATGGGGTAGATGACCAGATCGTACCCGGCGTCACGCAAAACATCGTTAAGTCCGGCAATGATTTCGGCGGTGAACCATTCGATGACGCCGCTGCCGACCAATAATGCTATGCGATAGGTTCTACCGGATTTAAGAATTCCTGCCGATCTGGAAACGCTGAAATTCAACGCATCGGCTGCGGCCTGCACTTTCAACCGTGTTGCCTCTGACACCTGTTCAGGGTGTGCGAAAGTGCGTGAGACTGTAGCGTTCGATACGCCTGCCTTCAGTGCCACATCGCCGATGCTCGCTTTCATGGTGCCTCCGAAAGTTTTTCACTGTTTGTTTCAGCCTACCATCATTACCGTCCTCATGGCTACAGAGTTGAAAGATGAATGAAAAGGGTTGCGATACGACACGCCGTATGAAAAACAATGTGTGCACGCTCACAGCGGTGAGATGAAACGGGTTTCAAATGAAACCGTTTACATTTTAAAAAACCTTGAATTGCCAATATGAAACCCTTGTCGTATGCTATTGCTTGTCCGCAAGGGGCGGATGAAGGCTTACGAGGACGTAAGGAGAGATATGAAAATCAACAAAGGTATCGCAGTGGCAGTGGCGGCCTTGAGCATCGTCGGCTTGGCTGCGTGCGGGAACAGCAATGCCGCGTCCGGCACAACCGATACGAAAGCCGACAAAGGGCTTGACGTTATCGGCAACACCATCACCTACGACCCCAATCATCTCGTGAACGACGGCAAGCCAATCCAGCTCGAGTACTGGAGCTGGGGCAGCAAGGGCACGGATCCTGTCTACAAGATGATTGAGTCCTACACGAAGACGTATCCGAACGTCACCATCAAAACGGTGAATGTTTCATGGGATGATTATTGGACCAAGCTGCCGTTGGCTCTGAAAGGCAAAAACGGTCCGGCCGTTTTCAACATCCACAACTCTTACGATGCGTTGATTCGTCCATACGCAGCGGATTACGATATCGACACCAAGTCTTTGGAATCCGACTACTCCACCGCATCCGTACATGAAGATGAGAACGGCAAAGTCAAGTACATCGACTCCGTGATCAACACCGGCAACATCTACTACAACAAGACATTGTGGAGCGAAGCGGGCCTCACCGACGCCGACATTCCGACCACATGGGACGAATTCATCCAGGTCGCCCAAAAGCTCACCAAAACCGACGGCAGCAAGATGACGCAGGCCGGCTTCAACTTCAACGGCGACGCCTACAGCGCCATCTATCAAGGTCTGAATTATCAGAAGGGTGAACTGCTCTTCAGCGAAGATGGCAAGAAAGCCAACTACAACAACGATGTGACCAAAGAAAACATGCAGTTCCTCAAGGATTTGTATGACAAGTACAAGGTCGGATCCGTTGACTTCGGCAACGATTACACCCAAAGCTTCGGTAACGGCCAGTCTGCGATGATCTACGCTTGGGGCCACATGGAAGGCACGCTGAAAGAAAAGTATCCAGATATTGACTACGGCGTGTTCGCCACCCCAACCTTCTCCGAAGACACTCCGTTTGCATACGACCGTTACAACGGCGAATCCACTCCGGGCGTCAACAAGAACCAGAGCAAAGAACAGCAGGCCGTTGCCCAGGACTTCATCAAGTACCTGCTCGCCAACGATGATTACATTCGTGAAGCGGTATCCGAACTGAACTCCTTCCCAGCCAAGACCTCGCTGCAGAACGACAAGGACATTCTCTCCAAGCCGGTCATGGCCGCCATCCAGCCACGCGTAGACCGACTGATCTGGCCGGGACCGGCACCATCCACCGTTGAATCCAGCGGCACCACTGCTTTCCAGAACGTCTTCCAGAACGGCATGTCCATCGATAAGGCTCTCAAGGAGGCCCAGGGTCAGATGGATACCGACATGAAGAGCTCTGACTTCACGTCAATGGAAAGCAAGTACGCTTACTTCGACGAACATAAGTAATACCGATATATCCTTTCCAATCCCTTTTCCAATCCGGGCAGTCGCGGTACGATTCTTCTTCCGCGCCGCGACTGCCTTTTTATCTACGAGATACGTTCAATCTTCTTATTCGATTCGATCTGACATTCTGTATTGCGTAACAAAACGGTCGAATCGGCTCACAGAGAGGCGAGATTCAATGAAAAACAAAAATGGTGAATCTCTGGTATCGAGAATTTTCACCCTACGCAACATGGCTGTTGTCTTCTTGGTGGTCTATTTCGCCATTTTCCTGGCCTACCCAATTTTTAAAGCCTTCGCGGGCAGTTTGCATAACTGGAATCCTCTGATTGGCACTTATGATTGGGTCGGACTCGACAACTTCAAACAGATCCTCACAGACAAACTTTTCTGGACTTCCATGGGGAACACGGCGGTATTCGCAGGTGTTTCCACACTCTTCCGCATTGTGCTTGGTCTCGGCTTGGCCCTGCTGCTCAGCGCCAAACTCGTCAAATGCAAAGACACCCTCCGAGGTCTGTTCTACATGCCGACCATCACTCCGCTCGTGGCAGTCTCTTTCGTGTGGATGTGGATGTTCGACCCGCAGTTCGGCATGGTAAACAAAATCACAGGACTCGACATCAACTGGCTGCACGACACCAAATGGGCCATGCCGGCAGTCATCATCATGACCATTTGGAAGGATTTTGGCTACGCGACCGTTCTATATTTGGCCGGTCTCATGAATCTTCCTCGAGACGTGTACGAGGCGGCCGCCATCGACGGTGCCAACTCAGTGCAGATTTTCTTCAAAATCACCCTGCCGTTGCTTAAATCAACCACCTTGTTCATTGTCATCACGTCACTGATCAGCTACCTGCAGGCATACGTGCAGATTCTCGTCATGACCGAAGGCGGTCCGGGCACGTCAACCTACACCATCAGCTATCTCATCTTTGATCAGGCATTCCAGAAATACAACTTCGGCGTCGCGTCAGCTCAGGCAGTTGTGCTCTTCCTGTTCACTGGTGTGCTCACCCTCATCATGTTCAAGGTTTCTGGAGATTCGGAGGAACTGGCATGAAATCACGTAAAATTGGCGGCATCATTCTTACGATTCTGCTCTTCATCGCCGCCATCATCACCATTGTTCCATTTGTTTGGATGTTCATTTCATCATTCGCGCCAAATAGCGAAATCGTCAAAGTGACCGGAGGATTATTCCCTAAGCCATCCACGATTGACAATTATGTGAGCATCCAAGAAAAGTTCAATTTCTTGCGATTGTTCGCAAACTCGCTGATCGTAGCAGTACTGAAAACCGGTATTGCAATCTACACAAGTGCGGTGCTTGGTTACGTGTTCTCTAAAATGCGATTCCGTGGTCGCAACCTGCTTTTCGGCATCGTTATGAGCACCATGATGATTCCTTGGGCAGTGACCATCATTCCGCAATACGAAATGTTCACCAACTGGGGTCTGCAAGACACCTACACGTCGCTCGTGCTTCCTGGCATGATCAGCGCATTCGGTATCTTCCTGTTCCGCCAATCCATCTCGGGAATTTCTGACGAACTCATTGAAGCGGCGAAACTCGATGGCGCATCCGAAACCAGAATCTTCCATAGCATCATTCTGCCAATGAGCCATAACACCATCGCGGCGCTCGCCATCTTCACCTTCCTGTGGAATTGGGAAGACTACCTGTGGCCATTCTTGATGATCACTGACGAACACAAGCAGCTGCTCGCTGTCGGTCTGAAGGCCTTCAACGGACAATACGGCACCGATTACGGCGGATTGTTCGCAGCGACTTCGTTGGCAATTGTTCCAGTGATCATTGTGTATATGATTTTCCAGAAGCAGTTCATTGCAGGTATTGCGACGGGCAGTGGCAAGTAAGGCAGGAGTAGTATGGCAAACAACGCATTAGATAACGCAACCGGCACGGTATTCGTCGACGATGTGCGCAAGGCACGTCCGAAAATGCGAGAATCGTCGGTTTTACAAGGGGATCATTGGAGGATTGGCATTCTAACGGAATCGCTGATCCGTTTCGAATGGTCTGATTCCGGCGAATTTGAGGACAATCTCACGCAAATGGTGGTCAACCGCGATTTTGGCGCCGACCCGCAATTCACGGTGACGCATCGCGACGGACTGCTCATTGTTGACACCCCCGCGCTGTATGTGACGTACGATGGCAAGCCATTCAGCAAAGAAGGCTTGAGCGTAGTCGTCAAGGGCGTGGCCGACACCCAGTTCAATACGTGGCATTACGGCGACGAACCGAAGCATAATCTTAAAGGCACCGCGCGCACGCTCGACGAGGCGAACGGCGAAATTCCTCTGGACGATGGTGTGATTTCGCGAGACGGATGGGCGGTGCTCGACGATTCCGCCGCGAACGTGATCGTGGAAGCATACGAAGTGAACGGCAAACCGAATCCGCTGGGGGCTTGGGTTATGCCACGCGATCACGCGGAAACCGACTTCTACTTCTTCGGCTATGGCCGCCGCTACACCGAAGCGGTGCAAGACTTCTACAAGCTGGCCGGACCAACGCCTCTGCTGCCGCGCTTCGCACTCGGCAACTGGTGGAGCCGCTACTACCGCTACACGCAAGACGAATACCTGCAGCTCATGGACCGGTTCAAGCGCGAAGGCATTCCATTCACCACATCCGTGATCGACATGGACTGGCACCGCGTGGACGATGTCGATCCGAAATACGGTTCCGGTTGGACCGGCTATTCGTGGGATAAGCAGCTGTTTCCCGATCATGAGGCGTTCTTGCGCGACTTGCACGAGCGCGGCCTGAAAGCCACGTTGAACGTGCATCCGCGAGACGGCGTGCGCGCGTTCGAAGACGACTATGAGGCGGTGGCCAAGCGCGTCGGCATTGATCCCGCAACCGAAGAGGCAGTGGAATTCGACCTCACGAATCCGGATTTCGTAAGCGCCTACTTCGACATGCATCATCGTATGGAAGCCGAAGGCGTTGACTTCTGGTGGCTCGACTGGCAGCAGGGCGGCGTGACCCGCCAGCCCGGACTTGACCCGCTGTGGGTGCTCAACCACTTGCACTACCTGGATTCCGGGCGCTACGAGACTTCTTCCGAACGCAATGTAAATGAGAACTGCGAATGCGAAAAGTGCGCCGAGCCGGGCGCTCGCGATGAGCATGAAATGCATGTCGAGCAATCCAAACGTAACGTGAGTTGCACGGAACGCAACAACCGTTGGCCGCTCACCTTCTCGCGGTATGCTGGCCCGGGTTCGCACCGCTACCCGGTTGGCTTCTCGGGAGACACCATTGTTACGTGGGAATCCTTGCAGTTCCAGCCGTATTTCACTGCTACCGCGTCGAATATCGGCTACGGATGGTGGAGTCACGATATTGGCGGTCATATGTGTGGCTATCGTAACGAACATCTGGAAGCCCGTTGGTACCAGCTTGGCACGTTCAGCCCGATCAATCGCCTACATTCCAGCAATTCGCAGTTCATGGGTAAGGAACCGTGGAATTTTTCCGCGGAAGTGCGCGATTCCATGGTGAGTTCGCTGCGACTGCGCCATATGATGCTGCCGTACCTGTACACCATGAACTATCGTGCCGCGTTCGAGGGTATGCCATTGGTGGAACCGATGTATTGGGCGGAGCCGAATAATCCGCAGGCGTACGAGGTGCCGGATGAATTCCGTTTCGGCACTGAGCTGCTGGTTGCACCAATTGTTTCTGACAATGACGATTCCGCGCAGCTGGGTAGCACGGAAGCATGGCTGCCGCAAGGTGAATGGTATGACTTCTTCGATGGTCGCCGTTACGTTTCGGCAGGAGAGTCCGGGCGTCGTTTGGAAGTGTGGCGTGCGATCGACCGTATGCCGGTGTTTGCCAAGGCTGGCGGTATCGTGCCGTTGCAGCAGCTTGGCGAGGGCAATAAGGTGAATGATCTGGGCAATCCGGAGTCCCTGCAGGTGCTGGTGTTCCCCGGTGCGAACGGTTCGTTCACACTCAAGGAAGACGATGGTTCTGTGGCCTCTGCTGCTTCCGGTTCTGTATCTGCCGAGTCTTGCGATGGCCAAACTCATGTTGCCGATACGCGCATGAGCCTTGACTGGAAGAATACGGACAATGCCACGCAGTTCACCATCAGTCCGGTGGAAGGCTGTACTGAAGCCATTCCGGCACAGCGTAACTGGGAGATTGTGTTCCGTGGAGTTGCACAGCCAGACACGCAGAACGTTCGTATCGAAATTGGCGGTAAAGCTTGCAATACTGCAGAAATTACATACGATCAGCAGACGTTGAGTCTGTCGGTCGTTGTGCGCGACGTGCCGTCTACTGCATGCTTGAACGTTACGATTGCAGACGGACTGCAGATTGCTGAGAATTCAGTCGAACAGGACGTGCTTGACGTGCTCTTGCATGCGCAAATGCCGTACATTTCCAAAGAGCATGCGATGCAGGCGATTCGTGAGCAAGGAGTGCGTGCGCTCGGGGCTCTGCGCACCTTCGATACCGCGCCCCGTTTCAGCAACGAGCTGTTTGTCACCTCCGGCATGCCCGATGCGGTGATCGGCGCCCTGGAGGAAATCCTCCTCCGCAGCTGATGCGAAGTTGCGGGCCAGCCGGCTGAAGGCAAAAAATTTGGGCATGGAAAAGGGGTTGCAGCGAATCTTAACGATTTGCTGCAACCCCTTTTCGGTTACTTAGACTGGTTTCCGACTCGCGATAGAGGGCGGAAACCCTGAAGCCCAGCAGCTTAGTTGTGCTTGGACTTCTTGCGGCTGTTCTTATGAGCGTGCTTGCTCTTCTTGCCATCCTCGTCGTAATAGTAGTAATAGTAGTAATTGCCGTTCGTGGAAGACTTGCGTTCCTTTTCGAGGTTGAATACGAAGCCCACCACCGGCACATTGAGGTTGTCAAGCTGCACGGCGATGTCTTTCAGATCGCGCTTCATGGTCACGTCGCGACCGGAAACGAGCACGATACCGTCGCTCTTCGAGCCGAAGACAGTGGCATCATTGGCCACCACCATCGGGGAAGTGTCGATGATCACGTAATCGTAGGTCTGCAAAGCCGCGTCGAGCAATTCGGTCATGGTCTTCGAGTTCAGCAGCATGGAAGCGTTCGGCGGCTTCGGACCAGCCGGCAGAATATGCAGGTTCGGCTTCCAATAGCGCTGCACCACATCCTTCACGGTGGCCTGGCCGGAAAGCACGTGCGTTAGGCCGGCGCCGCCTTCCAAGCTAAGTCGTTCGGCTACGGACGGGTGACGCAAATCGGCGTCGATCAGCAGCACTTTGGCGCCGTTTTCGGCAAGGGCGGCCGCCACGTTCACGGAAACAGTGGTCTTACCTTCGGAAGGTCCGACGGAGGAGATGACGATCATGCGCGCATCGCTGCCTTCAACCTTCGATGTGAAGGAAAGGTTGGTGCGAATACGGCGGAATTCCTCAGCGATACGGCCGGCCGGGTTCGACACGATGATCGGCTTGTTGCTCTGCAGGCTTTCGTCGGTGGGGATGCGGCCCATGATCGGCGCGTTGATAATGTCTTGCAGATCGCTGGCTTCCTCCACGCGGGTTGCCATAAGATCGCGGATCAGGGTAGCGAACACGCCGAGAATCAGGCCTGCCACCAAGCCGACGGCCAAGTACAATGCCACCTTCGGGGAGCTGGGGGAGATCGGCTCCGCAGCGCGCTGCACCACGGAAAGCTTCACCGGCGACTCCTTGCCGGAGGCATACAGCGACTTCTCCACCACATTGCTCAGGGATTCCGCCACGCTGTTGGCAATGTCGGAAGCCTGCTTCGCGTCTCCCGTTTCGGCGGTGATGTTCACGAACGCGGTGTTCGTCGGGTTCGTGACGGTCAGCTGCCCGGCCAGATTCGCGACGGTGGTGTCGAGGCCAAGATCGTCGATAACCGGCTTCAGCACGGATTCCGTGGTGGCCAGCGTCGGATACGACTGAATCTGGTTGGTGATATACGTGCTGGCGCTGTTGATGTTGGAAATATTGTTGTCTTGCACCGACGAATCACTGTAGGTGGCGAACACCTGCGCGGTCGCGGAATACTTCGGGGGTGCCAGGAATGTGTATGCGCACACCGCTGCGAAAACCACCACGAACGTGATGATGCCCACCAGAAGATGCTTATGGACTATACGGAACAAATCCATCAAGGTGATGCCGTCGTCTTCCGTATCATTGGATTCGACGACCACCTGATTGGTTGCTGGCACGTTGCTTTCTGCTGCAGCCATGTTTCCCCTCGACATTTGTCACATCATATTGATCAGGTTCCATACTAGCAAAGAGCACCCCCATGGAGGGAGGTTGGCACCCTTTCTAGCTTGGTTCGTTGATATTTCAACGTTTTCAGGCAGTGGCGCTTGCTATGGTCTGCAAAGCCTTGCAGATTTCGTTGTACGCTGCCTGATATACGGCGAAGTCCTTGCCGATCGGATCCTCCACATTGTTGGTATCGGGGATCATCGGTCGGATCATGCTTGCGTTGTCGATTACCGATTCGAGTTTTTCCTGCCGGGTATTACCCTCCATGTACCCCTGTTCCTTGCAGTAGACGCACATGTTGGCGAAATCGTTGATGAGGAAGGTTTTGCGGGCCGCGGTTGGTGCAATCACCGCGATTTCCTTGCGCTGCTCGTGTTCGAAGCAGAGGATGAGATCACTGCCCTGCGCGATTTGCGGGGTGACTCGTTTCGCGCGGAAGCTGCTGGAATCGATGCCATGCTGGTCGAGCAGCCTTTTGCTGTTCGGTGCGATTTCGTGCGAAACGAGCCCGCGTGTGCCCGCACTGTCGGATTCAAGATCGGGCATGAATTGGGGGAGGAGCAGTTCTCCCATAGGAGAGCGGCAGATATTACCGGTGCAGATAAACAGGACTTTCATGATCTCTTCCTGAAAAAAGAAAACAATCGGTTTTACGATGCTTGTTTTCGAATAAATGAAGGGACTTGGGAAAACCCAAGCCCCTTCATGAAACATAGATATGGTGTGTATCTACTTGGTTATTGTTCAGCGAGCAGAGCTCTTGCGAACGGCAACCAGGGAGATGCCAGCGGCAGCCAGCAGCACGACGGCCACAACGTACGGAGCGATAGCAGCACCGGTGGAAGCGGTCTCGTTCTTCTTGGCGGTGCCTTCGCCGGTAGCGGCGACGGTCACGGAAGCGGAAGCGAGAGCGGCGCCGGTCGGATTGCCTGCTCCATCGACTGCGTAGATGGAAGATGCGATGGTGCCAGCAAAGCCAGACTTGAAGGTGTAGGTGGCGGTCAGGGTGCCGTCCTCGTGTGCCTCTTTAACGTTGGAGTACTTGGTGGCGGTCAGGGTGACGTTCTCGACGGTGGTGTCATCGTAGGACACCACGTAGCGCTGGCCCGGAGTCAGTCCCGTAAACGTGAAGGTGGCGACGTTGCCGGAAACGGTGCCGGTCGCGCCATAAGCCATAGCGGTGTTAGCGGCAAAGCCAAAGCCGAACACGGCGGCGATGGTGGCGAGAATTGCGACGATCTTCTTCTTCATAATCGTGATTCCTCTCTAAATAAAACGTACATTTCAGCGGTTTTCCGTAGTGGTTTCCCGCTACGACCTTGACTATACGCCCCCGTTGAGAACCGCGCTCTCGGGGGATGTGAGGTGAATCGCACATATGTGACGGCGTTGTCACACCATGTGATGACGTTCGCACATGCCCCTGAATATGAAAAATGGCGATTTTTCGTTGGAAAATCGCCATTCTGGGAAGAATTTACAAAAACGACACGCCGAAGCGTCACTCTTCGTCGTCGAAACTGAACAGGTCTTCGACCGTGGTATCAAGCGCTTTCGCAAGGTCCATGGCAAGGCGCAGCGACGGGCAATACTGCCCCTGTTCGAGGCGTCCGATCGTTTCGCGGCGCACGTTCACAAGGTCGGCAAGATCGGCCTGTTTCAAGCCGCGTTCCATACGCTTGAACTTCAAACTAGTCTTCATCGGTGTCTCCGCCCTCATGCTCGAGCCACAGGTATCGGGCGTCGGCGATGGCCAGCGCCAGCATGCCCAACGTCGGCAACGCCATGGCGGGAACGGTGAACGGCACGTGCCTGAACAGTGTGACGATCATGTCCGCGAAGCCCAACACCACCAGCGCCACCACAAGCACGAAGAACGTGAAACGGATGGCCGTCGCCTGATGCTCGTCGGACAGCTCGTCGCGGCGGGGGTGCGCGCGGTTGTACACCGTGCTCAGCCAGATCTCGCCCACGGCCCACACCAGCGCGAACACGCCCATGGTGATGATGCCCGGCCACGTGTGATGCTGGAACATTTGGATGGCGCAGGCGATGGCTCCCACAAATTCAACGACCATGCGGAAGAGGATGTAGCGGTTGAAGGTCACGGGTCTGTCCTTTCCTACCGTGTTTCTTCGTGTTTTCCGACGATTTCGTATTGTACCCGTTGCCCTGAAGAGGGGTGAAGAAGCGGGGGAGAGGCTGTTGACGGGTGCATGCGGTGAAACGATTTTCAGAAACGTTTGCATGTGGCTGTTTCGAGGCATGTCGTATATCGGGGGTCGAAGGATGGGGGACAACCTTGCTGAAAGCGTTTGTAAAAAAGCAGAAAAACCAATCATTTTTCATCGTCGATTTCATTAAAAATCACTCATTTTTCACCAAAAAATTGTGATATTTTAAGGATTACGTTCGCTAAGGAGCAAACGTTTTCAAAGGAAAGATGCAAGGAAGCAGGAGGTCAAAGTGCGAATAAGTTCGCGTACGTTCGCAGGTATTGCGCACGTATTCACTAAGCAACAGCCCCCGCAAGACGGGGGTCCATCCGAACCGATGACCCGCGTCGAGCGCAGGCAGGCGGCCCGCAAGGCCCGCACCATCAAAACGTGGAAGAAAGCCGCCGCCGGAGTCGCGGCCGTCGCCACCATGCTGGGCGGCATGGGCGTGGCCTCCACCGCACTCGCCTCGGACCGTGACAGCTACCAGGATACGGTCGGCAATGCCACGTTCGAGCAGGCCCGCGAACAGTACGGCCTGACCGAGAGCATGAAGAACGGCGCCATCCTGCATGCGTGGATGTGGTCGTTCAAAACCATCACCGAACATATGCCTGAAATCGCCGCGGCCGGCTACACCTCCGTGCAAACCGAGCCGATGAGCAAAATCAAGGAAGTCGCCGCCAACGGCAAGAAGTTCACCGAAAACTGGTATTACGTGTACCAGCCGGCGAACACCTCCATCGGCAACTTCGTGGTCGGCAGCGAAGACGATCTGAAGGAAATGACCGCCACTGCACACAAGTACGGCGTGCGCGTAATCGTAGACGTGGTAGCCAACCACTTCACCTCCGACTGGAGCGCCATCGACTCCGATTGGCAGAACAAAGACTACTTCCACTCCCGTTCCAACTGCGGCGGTAACGACGGCGACCAGATCAACTATTCCAGCCGCCGCGATGTGACCCAGTGCCACCTGCTTGGCCTGTGGGACCTGAACACGCAGAACCAGTATGTGGCCGACCGCATGCAGGACTTCCTGAAGACCGCAGTCGCGGACGGCGTTGACGGCTTCCGCTTCGATGCCGCCAAGCACGTCGAACTGCCGACCGAAGTGTTCGACAACAAGACCTCCAACTATTGGAACACCATTTTGAACAATGGTTCGCAGTTCCAGTACGGTGAAGTGCTGCAGGGCGATTCCGGCCTCGACTACAAGGCCTATGCGGACCTGTTCGCCAACAATTCCTCCGACGGCGGCGGCAACACCGCATCCAACTATGGCAAGTCCGTGCGCGCGGCCATCAGCTCAGGCAATCTGAGCACCAAGATGGTGCAGAACATCGATACCGGCGGCGCCAAGGAAGACCAGCTCGTCACTTGGGTGGAGTCGCATGACAACTATGCCAATGGCGACAAGGAATCCACGTATCTGACCAATGATCAGATCGTATTCGGCTGGGCGATCGTGGGCTCCCGCAAGGCCGGCGCACCGCTGTACTTCAACCGTCCGGTCGGCTCTGGCGGAACCAATGCACAATTCGCCGAGCAGTCCCAGCTGGGTGATGCGGGCGACGACATGTGGAAGAACAAGTCGGTCGTGGCCGTCAACCACTTCCGTAACGCCATGGACGGCAAGAGCGAATATCTGCAGAACTGCGGCTCCGATCAGAACAACGCCAACAAGTCCTGCCTGATGATCGAACGCTTCACCAAGGACGGCACCGCCAACGATGGCGTGGTAATCGCCAACATGGGCGGCGACCAGAGCCTCGTCGGCATGAGCACCAACCTTGACGACGGCGTGTATCCGGATGAAGTCAACGGCGGAAGCATCACCGTTTCCGGCGGCAAGATCACCTCCGGCACCGCCAAGGGCAACGCGGTCAGCGCCTACTATCTGAAGGCCGAAGCCAAGCCGTACGTTTCCGCGGAACCGTCTTCCGCAACATTCAGCGGAAGCAGCGTTGACGTGACCCTGCGCGCAAGCAAGGCCGAAAACCTCAAGTACACGACCTCCGAAGGCAAGTCCGGCACCTTCAAGAACGGTGACGTCATCACCGTGGGCAGCTCCATCTCCGTGGGCGAGTCCGTAACCGTGACCGTGACCGGCACAAGCACGGAAGACGGATCCAAACTCACCGGAAAAACCACGGTGACCAAGACGGAAGTCGCCAAACAGAACCTCGCCTCGCGATATGGCACGAACAAAGTCGGCTTCGGCGTGAAGAAAACCATCAGCTTCAATGCCGGAAAAGGCGCGAGCATCTCCGATTGGGACAGCTCCATGCTGATCGCACAGGGCGCAGCCAACGACGATCCGCGCGTCTACCGACCGAATTCCATGTATGAGGTGCCGATCGATCTGTATGCACTGTATGGTGCCTACGATGACGACAATCTGTACCTCATGTGGGAAATGACCAACGTGCAAGACGTGGTCGACACCGGCGACGATTATCCGCTCAGCCAAGGCCACCTGTGGCAGACGCAGAATCTGCCGTTCCACATCGCCATCGACACGAAGGACGAAAGCACCCGAGTGGGCAAGGACGGCGGACTTTCCACCGGCGGAACCCTGTGGGCTTCCGGCATCAAGTGGAGCGGTGAGCAGAACGTCAACAAGGTCGTGACGATTTCCACCAACGGTTCCAACGGTCCGTGGATCTACAAGGGCGACGCTACAGGTCTTGATTCCAACGCCGAATATGGTCCGGCAGCCAACGCCAAGACCAACACCAAGGCTTCCGGCGTCAAGTTCGGTTACGGCAACGGCATCCTGAGCAGCCAGGTGATCGGCATCAACGGCGGCTGGGGTGAAAGCAACGGTCGAGTGGTCGGCGACATGAGCGCCGACAAGGAAGGCTCCGCACAGTGGGTCAACTTCAACGATCTGGGCCACAACTCCGCAGGCATGGACGATCACTACGAGATCGCCATTCCGCTGAGCGAACTCGGCACCACCGCGGACCATATCGAAAAGTACGGTCTCGGCGTTGAACTGGCAGCCACCTTCGGCCTTTCCGCAATGGATTCGCTGCCGTATGACATGGCGATGAACGACAATGCCGATCTGCCGGACACCTCCTCTCAGGTCAACAACTCCTACGAGAAGTCCGACGAAGACACGTTCACCGTTGCCATGGCCAACATCGGTGGCCATGAAGATCCGACTCCGGTGACCAGCGTGAAGATCAACGGTGGCAGCTACACCACTGATCTTTCCAATGGCGCCGTTGCGAAAAAGCTGACCGCCACCACCGATCCGGCTGGTTCGTCCGTGAGCTGGAGCTCCTCCAACACGGCCGTCGCCACGGTTTCCGCCAACGGTACGGTCACGCCGAAGAAGGCCGGTACCACGACCATCACCGCAAAGTCCGGTTCCCAGAGCGATTCGATCACCGTTACGGTGACCGGCACGCTTCCGACACCGCCGGTGGCGAAGAACACCATCTATGCGACCAAGCCTTCCGGTTGGAGCAAGATGTACGCGTACGTGTACACCGGCGACGGGGCGACCGCGAAGAACAACGCGGCCTGGCCGGGCGTCGAGATGGTGGCTGCCGACAACTGCGACCAGACCGGTTACCAGTACGAGGTGCCTGATTCGCTCGCGTCCGGCGCGAAGGTGATTTTCAACGACGGTGGCAGCCAGCAGTATCCGGGCTCCCGGCAGCCGGGCATCGACTACAACGGCGGCACCGTAACGTGGGATGGTTCGTCTGCTTCGTTGAAGGCCGTGGATTGCACCGTGGTGGTGCCTCCTGACGACGACAAGAACGTGCAGATCACGTTCAAGGCGACCGGCGTTGACCTGAAGTCCGGCGAGAGGGCCTACGTGGTCGGTGACTGGGGCCAAGGCAAGGGCAAGACCTGGAACCGCGCCGGTGGCGTCGAGCTCACTACCGTGGGCGGCGAACTGACCGGAACCGCGACCGTGGCCAAGGGCCAGTCCATGACCATGCGCCTGATCAAGGTTTCCGCTGACGGCAAGACCACGTGGGATCCGTCCACCGATCGCAAGGCCACCGCCGACAAGGCCAAGACCCTCACCCTCAAGTGGGATGAGCGCCAGGTTTCGCAAAGCGTGGACGTGACCATCAACGCGGCCGCCGACTTGAAGAGCGGCGAAAGCCTGTACGCGGTAGGCGACTGGGGTCAGGACGGCAAGACCTGGACCCGCGCCTCCGGCATCCGTCTGACCGCCACGGGAGCCGACGGCGTCTACTCCGGCACCGCGAACGTGAAGACCGGCAAGTCCATGACCTTCCGCCTGATCAAGGTCGACGCGAACGGCAAGACCACGTGGGATCCGACCACCGACCGCAAGACCACCGCCGACAAGGCCAAGACCGTCGGCGTGGCCTGGGATGTGAACACCGTGAACGAGGACGGCACCGTGCCGGTAACGTTCGCAATCACCGGTGACGGCGTCTCGAACGGCAAGCTCACCATCCAGAAGGGCCAGCTCGCGAACCTCTCCGTGAAGGGCGCCACGGGTGATCCCGACATGTGGTGGAGCGACGGCGCGGCAGTGGCGGTTTCCGGAACCGGTGTCGTGTACGGCGTCGAGACGGGAACCGCAAAGGTGAATGTGAAGGCCGCGGGCAAGACCGCAACCATCACCATCACCGTCAAATAAGGAATCAAACGGATTTCATAAAGCCATACATCCACCGGTCTGACCGGTAGATCTCAGGGGCGTGCGATTTCAATATGTGATATTGGAGTCGTGCGCCCTGTTTTTCATAATCGTTTGCAATGATCTGCAAACGTTTTTTCTTGTAATCCCAACATGATGGCAGCGAAACGCCGAAGTAGTAATGAAACAGTTGTGACGAGATTTTCAATATTTATGAAAGAGGCGATCCTGAAATTGCCATATCGGGGGTGTTGGATGGCGTGTGTGGGGTGTGATTAAAGCTTTAAATCAGTTCGTTTTCACGTCGTGTATGCAAACGTCTGCAATCTCTTGCAAAACATGATAATTTGTAAAATAATCTTGAAAAAGCTTGAAAAATGGGGTTTGTAAAACGGGAGTGTCTGACGTTTGGTGAAATCTAGATGAACTGTTGAGATAAAATGAAAACGTATGCTGTACCCTCCAGACAAGGGGGAGGGTGAAGTATAAGGGCGTGCTTTGGCAGTAGTGCGCGTCCGGTATAGAAGGGATGACAGTGATGGCGGACTCCGACATCACGGTGGCCGTGGCCACGCATAAGGCGTACCGTATGCCGATCGACGGCGTATATATGCCGTTGCAGGTCGGTAGGGCGTTGCATCCGAACGTCGATTTGGGTATGACGTGCGACAACACCGGCGATAATATTTCGCAGTTGAACGCACAATATTCCGAACTGACCGGACTGTATTGGATGTGGAAAAACTGCGATGCCGACTATCAGGGATTGGTGCACTACCGCCGTCATTTTGCCAAAAATGACAGTGCGAAACGCCACGGAGACGAAAACGAACGCTTCAGCTGCATCGCAGGAAAACAAGACTATGCGCGTCTGCTCGATACGTGCGAAATCATTGTGCCGGAACGACGCAACTACTATATCGAAACCGTATATTCACATTACGAGCACACCATGCAGGAAGGCCAGCTCGATGCGACACGAAGCATTATCGCGCAAACCAATTCCGACTACCTCGACGCATTCGACGCGCAAATGAACAAAACCTCGGCGCACCTGTTCAACATGTTCGTGATGCGCAAAGACCTCATCAACGAATACTGCTCGTGGATGTTTCCCATCATCGGAGAACTGGCCAAGCATATCGATTCAAGCTCATACAGCGTCTTCGAAATGCGATTTCCCGGACGCATCAGCGAAATCCTCTTCGATGTATGGCTGGAAACCAACCATTACCCGTACGTCGAAATGCCTATCATCAGCCCCGAACCAGTGGACTGGATCAAAAAGGGGTCCGGTTTCCTTATGGCGAAATTCGTAGGCAAAAAGTACGTGAAAAGCTGCTGAAAACAGGTCTTATGGCAGTTTCGACCCAACCCCTCATCAGCGTGATAGTGCCGGTCTACAACGTGGAACGGTATCTCGACCAATGCGTGGAAAGTCTTATCGGGCAAACCTACGAACGATTGGAAATCATACTGGTCGACGACGGATCCACCGATTCCTCCGGCGAACAGTGCAATGCTTGGGCGAATCGTGACAACCGCATTCGTGCGGTGCGCCAATGCAATGCTGGCTTGGCGGCGGCCCGCAACACCGGGCTCGACCTTGCCAAAGGCGAATACATCGGATTCGTGGATTCCGACGATTACGTGCTTCCCGATATGTTCGGCACGTTGCTGCACAATCTGCAGGAATCCGACGCCGACCTGTCGATCATCTCGTACGAACGGGAAAACCCTGACGGCAGCACCTACTGCAACGCTTTTCCCGACAAGAAAATCGTCATGACCTCGCAGGAAGCATTCGCCTATGTGAATCAGCATGGCTACTTTTATGTGACCGCGTGGGACAAACTCGCCAAAAAAGAACTCTTCGATAACCTGCGCTACCCGCTCGACGCCGTCTATGCGGAAGATTCGCCGGTCACCTACCAGCTGCTCGACAAGGCGGATCGCATCGTATACGATTCCACGCCGCTGTACCGTTACAGAATGTCGGAAAACAGTCAGTCGCATGGCATCACCGACAAATTCGCACAATCCACCGGAGCCATGCTCGACTTGGTGCGAACCAAATATCCGCATGTTGAAGCATATGCCGCATATGGGCATCTCGAATCCATTGTCGGTACCTGCAATCGCATCATGCTCGCGCATCAACGCAAGCAATGGGCGCAATTCGAACGGTATGCGCGTACGGAATTGCGCGAATTGCTGCCAATGGTGGAACGCAAGGGAATCATTGGGAAAAGTCAACTGCTGCAATGGAAACTCCTGGCCACCTCTCCGACGCTGTACGGCATGATGTACGCGCTGTACAAGCGACGGCATCCGGAAATCGCATCACATTAGGCATGGTGATGAGATGACCTCGACCATACTGTTCTTGACATTGCTGGCATTGCTGGTGCTGCTGATAGTGGCATATCGCGGGGATTTCGCGGAACCATCCATACTATTCGTGGTCGGATTCACGCTCGCGGTATTCAATGGACTCACCAATTACCGGACCTGGGATTTCGACCTGTCGATGCAAACCTGCTTCGTGGTTGGATTCGGCACGTTCGCATTCGCATTGACGGCTTACGGTGTGAAGGTGTTTTTCCGCAGCGGCGTCGGACATCGGACAGCACATCGGGAATACGGTGAGCCGCAAGATATCGTTCTGCCGATGTGGGTATACGTTGGCGGCCTGCTGTTCACCGGTTTGGCATTGCTGATCGTGTCACGGCAGATAATCTCATTGACACTGCCCTACGGGGGAGACGGCTCTCTGAACAAAGCCATCGGCTTGTATGACAAACTCAACAAATTCAGCACCAAAGGCGTGGCCCTCTCTGGAATTCCCTCGCTACTGCATCTGGCGACCAACGCCATGGCCTATGCGTGGCTGTTTCTCGCCATGCGCAGCGTGGCGGTCCGTTCGTTGCGCAACGATTATCTTGCGGTCATCAATGTGTTGGCGGCCGTTCCGATGACGTTGATTTCCGGCGGACGCAATAGCCTCATTCAGCTTGGCGTTGCCGCATGGACATACTGGGCGTTGTTCCGCAGGCAGAACAACCGTTGGAAAGGCATGCGGCTCGGCTTCCGCACTGTGTTGAAATTCGTGGCCATCGCGCTCGTGGGATTGGCTTCGTTCAAGCCACTGCTGTCGCTGATGGGACGCAAGGCGGGCGACTCGACCATGTACGAATACCTGTCCATCTACATTGGAGCGCCGATAAAAAACCTAGACGCGTATCTCACGAACTCCATGTCGCCTTCGTTGGCGGTCAAATCCACGCAATGGGGAGACATGACATTGGCTTCCACCCGGGCCTCGTTCCCCCAGATATTCGGCAAAACCGTGCTTGACTGGATGCAATGGCAACCCTTCCAACGGTATGGCGAGCGCAGTCTTGGCAACGTATTCACCACATATTACGCATTCATTTTCGACTGGGGCATCGCGGGTGCGATGCTTGCCATCGTGCTGATCGCCGCACTTTCTCAGCTTTGCTATGAAAGCGCGGTTTTCGCATTGCAATACGGCAAGGCGGGCATTCCCATATCGATGATGCTGTACGGTGCCATCGGCTATTGCTGTGCGTTCAGCTTTTTCTCCAACCGTTGGATGTCAACCATGTTCAACCAGATCATGCTCAGAAACATCATTATTTGGGTGGTGCTGATATTCTTCGTGAACTCCGTGCGCATACGCAAACGCGCCTTCGCCAAGCGGGTGGTGCTTTATGCCTGAACGTCAGCCGACCAAGCCGGTCGGGCAGCCGTCCAGCAAGCCGTCCAAGCATCCAACCGACGTGCGCATTCGATCCGTGAAATTCAACGTGCTGATGAACATGATCGTCACCACGTCGTCAGTGATCTTCCCGCTCATCACCGTGCCATACGTGTCGCGCGTGCTTTCCACCGGTGGCACCGGGCATGTGGCGTTCGCTCAATCCGTGGCCTCATACTTTTCGCTGGTGGCCCTCCTGGGCGTTACCTACTACGGAGTGCGCGTCTGCGCTCGCGTACGCGACGACCGCGCGGAACTATCGCGTACGGTGCTGGAATTGCTGGTTATTCTGGCATGCTCCACCACCATGGTGTTCGCGGTCTACCTGGCGTGCCTGTTCACCGTACCGAAAATGAACGCGCAATTCGGGCTGTTCGCGCTTTTCGGCCTGGCCATCTGGCTTTCCTCGTTCGGTGTGGAATGGTTCTATCAGGCGTTGGAACAATACGAATACATCACCGTGCGTAGCGTATGTTTCAAACTGCTGGCATTGGTGCTCATGTTCGCTTTTGTACGGCAGCGCGGCGACTACGCGATATACGGCCTGATCGTGGTGGTGGCCGGGTACGGATCCAACGTGCTCAATCTCCTGCGGCTACGCAGGTTCGTGGACTTCCGCAATTGTGGACATCTCAATATTTCCCGCCATTTCAAACCGATGCTATGGTTCACCATCGCATCCATTTCATCCGGCATGTATATTCAAGTAGACATTGTGATGCTCGGCTTCCTTGGCACCACCGATATGGTCGGCCTGTACCAGCTGGTATCCAAAATCAAATCCGTGCTCGTCACCGCCGTCAATTCCGTCGGCAACGTGATGCTGCCACGCCTTTCGTATTATCAGGCGCGGCGCAAAGAGCGGCAGGCAGGCGAACTGATCGCGAAAAACATGAATTTCGTTATGGTATTCGGCTCCGCGATCATTGCTCTGCTGATATTGCTTGCCGACCCGATCGTGGCATTGCTCGGTGGCGCTGACTTCGCGGAATCCGCGGTTCCGCTACGATTCGTCGGTATTGCGGTGATGTGTTCGGCCATGAATATCGTGCTTGCGAATGTCATGATTTCCAAAGGAATGGAACGTACATGGGCCATGGTGAACGCGATCGGACTTGCCTTGGCCGTACTCGCAAACGTGCTGCTGATTCCACAGCTCGGCGTGGTCGGTTCCGCCATCAGCATTTCATTGTGCGAAGCGTTGATGCTGGCGATGCGCTCATATGTGTGCCGCGGGTTTTTGGTTGGCATTCGCACGTCGATCGATCCGATGCGTATTCTGCTCAGTGCGATTGCGGCAGGCTGCCTTACGCGGGGCGCGATCGCGATATGCGGTGCCGAGACATGGAACGCCTTCCTGTGGCTGATGTTCGGCGGATTCCTGTTCGCGCTGATATATGGCATCGCGTTGCTGCTGTGCCGCGAACGATTCGTTATGGCCATGCTTCAGCCGGTATTCAACCGACTGCATGTACGGAAAACGAATGATGAGAATAACGCGTATGGCGCAAGCAATGCGAGTGACGGACGATATGCAAACAATGGAGGTTGGCAATGACGAACTACGTGATCTGCGAACGTTCGCTGCATCATGCGCACGCTGGATCCAAAGCGCGCGATGACATTCGGCAGGTGCTCGAAAGCCAATCCTGGCAGCCGTTCGAAGTGCGTCCCGGCGAGAACAAAGGGTATTTCGACAAGCTGGTGTGCGTTGGACGTACGCTTGCCGATTGGCATCGGCTGGAACGAACCGTTCGCTGCGGGGATGTGGTGTTGGTGCAATTTCCGCTCATCATGTACAATAAGGTGTCGCTGTACGCCTTGCCTTCCGTGCGTAGGATGAAAGCGCGCGGAGCGTTGTTTGTTTTCCTGATTCATGATTTGGAAACGCTACGCGGCTACTCCTACACCGATTTCGACAAACAATGGGTGACCGAAGCGGATCTGCTCATCAGCCACAATCCACGCATGAGCGAAGTGTTGCGCAAGTACGGCGCGACCGTGCCGATCGTGGAGATCGGCATTTTTGATTACCTGCTGCCGCAAGCGAATCCTGTGCCCGTGGAACAGCGTCACGGCATCGATATCGCGGGAAATCTCAGCCATGGCAAAGCCGAATACGTGTATCGGCTGGCCGAGCGATTCCCCAAAGCCGACATCAATCTGTACGGGCCGAAATATGACCGGCGGAACGGCAAAACGGCGTGGTACCGCGGAATCGTCGCACCCGATGAACTGCCAGACAAACTGGAAGGACGATTCGGTCTGATCTGGGACGGCGACAGTCTCGACACCTGCGGCGGCTATTACGGCAAATATCTGACCGTCAACAATCCGCATAAGCTGTCGCTGTATCTTGCAGCCGACAAGCCGGTGATCATATGGAACAAGGCGGCGCTCGCACCATTCGTAGTCGAACAGGGAGTGGGCGTTGCCGTCGAATCGTTGCAAGAGGCCATGGCCGTGGAATACGGCATGACGCAAAGCGAGTATGCGCGAATGGTACGACGGGCTTCGCAATTGGGGCAGAAGCTGCGTGAAGGCTGGTTTACAAGGGAAGTCATGGCCAAGGTGCAGGCGGTATTGCCGTCGTTGCGTCGAGAAAACAAGGAAAGGTGAGATCATGGGCGTGAAGCAGCGAATCAAAACCATCGTTCCGCATCGCGTCTGGCGCGTATTGCAAGGATGCAAAGCGAACATGACATTGGCTTCGTACTATGCGGGGCAGCGCAAACGGTTCCTGAGATTCTGCGCGGGGCAATGGAATGTGGGGCAATCCGAGCAATTGCGCGGCACTATGGTGTATTACATTCATCGTATTGAAAAAGGATTGTCGCATAGACGGTTCCGTGCGGGATTCGGCAGATCCGCGTTCGGGGAGTTGCGTTCCGTGATGGATGAATGGCGGGAACGCGACTATCCGGTTGACGATGTGACGTATATCGCGGCACGGCAGGTGGTTCGTGCATACGTGCGCAAGCATCGGGCGTTGGAGAAGCCGATTCCTGAGTTTGTGGGCGTATGGTTTGCCGACGAAGTGGCCTCGGTGGATATCGAAAGCGTCGAACAAGCCGAAAAAGCCGACGTTGCGGGCAATGCGGGCGTGAAAACCGTGCGTGCCGCAGACAAACGCGACAACGCATCGCTCGACTATGCAGCATTGTTCGCGGGGCGTTCCAGCGTACGCGAGTATGCCGAAACCCCTGTTGATATGGGAACGGTGCGTAAGGCCGTAAGCATGTCGATGAAAACGCCATCGGTATGCAATAGGCAGGCATATCGCGTGCTGCTGATCAGCAATCCGAAATTCATCGAACAGGCATTGGCGTTGCAGGGCGGGTGGCGTGGGTACGATGCGCCTCCGGTGCTGGCGTTGATCAGCGTGGACGTGCGCAGTTTCGTAAGCGTTGAGGAACGCAACGAGCCGTATATCGACGGAGGCCTGTTCGCCATGGCGTTCCTGACCGCATTGGAATGCGAGTCGCTGGCCGCCTGCCCTCTCAACACCATGATGCGTGAGAAGCAGGAGCATGAGATCCGCAAGCTGTTGGGCGTACCCGACTACGAAACGCTGATTGCGTTCGTGGCGATCGGCAACTTCCCGGAAAGCATCGAATCGCCGGTATCGTTCCGGTATGATGCTTCGGTGATCACGCGGGAGCTGAACTGACGATGAGCCATACCATCAGTGTGATCATTCCCGTCTACCGTGCCACGTTGCAAACGTTGCATGATTGCGTGAACAGTCTGCAACGGCAGCAGGGCAGTGGCTTCCGTATCGAAGCGGTGATTGTATTCGATGGTGAGCCGGCATTCGAAACGGCACCGATCTCGAATTGGAATTCGCCATTGGTCAGCATTCGTACGGAAACGATCGCCCATGCCGGAGTCTCCGCGGCTCGCAACGCGGGATTGCGCGCGGCCACGGGGCAGTGGGCGATGTTCCTCGATGCGGATGATGTGCTCGCCGAGCATGCCGTCGACGGCATGCTTGCGTTTGCGGTGCGATACCGCTGCGATGTGGTGATGGGGGCGTACCGCAACGTGCTTGCAGGTGCCGATGCCGATGCGAACGGTGTTCCCGACGCCGCTGGTGCCGTCATTATGGGCGGCAAAGGCGAGGGGTCTCCAAGTATGGAAGAACACCATTATGCTGAAACTGACATGGTGTTCGAGGGACGCAGGCGTCTTGACCTATGCGAGGATATGCTCCGACCGCAGCGAGGTATCGCGCTTGTTTGGGGCAAGCTGTACAGCATGCCGCTGATCAAAGGGATCGACGGATTCAACGAAACCTTGAGTTTGGGGGAGGACGCCGAATATGCGTTCCGTGCGGTCGCGGCGGCGAATCGAATCGGCTATGTGGATGAAATGGTGTACGAATACCGCCGCAATGCGGATTCGGTGGTGCGGTCGTTCTCCAACGATTATGTGCGGCGAACAATATCTGCGATCGAAACAATGCGCGATACCATTCGTCAATTTCGGGAAATATCTGATGGAACGCTCGATGATTACACATTATTTCATCTGACGATCATTATGATCAATGATCTGTTCAATCCCGAAGCGCCATGGAACCGTCATGAACGAAAGAATCACTATGGAAAAGTAGTGAACATGCCGGTTTTTCGGCAGCCGCTTGATCGATATCGGGGAGGTCGTTTTCCTGTGACCCGACAAATCGCGTTGCTTTCGATGAAATATCGATGGTATTACGTGAGCGCTGCGATCGCATGGGTGCGTCATAAGCAATTCAGTGGAAAACAATGAGAAAGCGGAGTGCTTCTGCAATAGCGAGAAAACAAAGAAATAACTACTTGAACGACGAGGAAATATGGACGAGAAGCATAATATTATCGGTCTAATCACGTATCATGCTGCCTATAATTATGGTTCGGTATTGCAGGCGTATGCCACGCAATCAACCATCACGGACATGGGGCATGACGTTACCGTCATCGACTACCGGCCGCTTGAGGGCGAACGCTACTATGAACGCTTATATTGGCGTGGGCTGGGCCTCAAATCGTCCCTCGCGGATTTAACCATGCTGCCGGTTGCGGGACTGCGCAAGAAGCGCATGCGCAATTTCGAGCGGTTCATCAGCACGAACATACATGTGGGCCAACGACGCTATCAAGAGCCGGAAGAGCTGAATTCGCTGGCTGACGCATTCGACGTGGCCGTGAGCGGCAGCGACCAGATCATCAACAAGCATTCCAACGAGCTGGAACGCGTCGACTGGAAGTACATGGACCCGTACCTGCTGAAATGGGCGAACTGCAGGAAAATCTCGTATGCTTCGTCGCCGGCCACCATGACCGACGATGAGCTGCGGCGCATCGGACCGGCGTTGGTGGAATTCAGCGCGCTTTCGGCGAGGGAACGTTCCGCATGCGGCAAACTGCGGCAGGTAAGCGGCAAATATGTGGAACACGTATGCGATCCGACGCTGTTGCTCAACGCGGGCGAATGGGAGGAACGCATACCGTTGCGTAAGTCGCAACACGTGCCCGAACAGTATCTGCTGTTTTATTCGCTGCTGCGTCCCAAGCGTGCTGTCGGCGTATTCAGGCAACTGCGTGAACTGTCTCGTCGAGTCGGCCTGCCTGTCGCAGTGCTGACGCCGCAGGCGGGCAATGTGCCGAAATGCGATGAGCTTGTCAATGTGCTCGAGGCAGGGCCGGAAGAATTCCTCTCGCTGGTGAAATATGCGGAGGGTGTAGTTACAGACTCCTATCATGGCACGCTGTTCTCCATCAACTTCCATAAACCGTTCTGGGTGTATACGGAAGGTACCAAAGAGCATGAACTCGGCACCAGACGCGGTCAAATCCTGCAGGAAGTGCAATTCGCCGACAGAATCATCACTGATTTTTCCGAAGTTGATTGTACTGATACCTCACAAACCATCGATTTCTGCAATGCCGATATTGCACTGGATATCATGCGCAGCCGCTCAAAGCGATATCTGCACGACGCTTTGAGCTGATTATGCTAAATCCGCTGATTTTGATGTGTGTATTTTCATGCGTATAGAAGCGTTTGAATATGATTTGAGCCTTGGAGTGATATTGAATTCCAAGGCTCAAATGTTTTATGGATATCGGCGGTTGCCGTTTACTTGACGGTGATGGTGATGGTGGCGGTTTGGTTGCCGACCTTCACGTTCACCTTGGCGGTGCCGGTCTGGACGCCGTAGACGGTGCCGGTGCCGGAGACCGCCACGGCGGCCCCGTCACTCCACCAGACAGCGTCGGACGGGGTGGCGTCCTGGGTGCCGATCACGTAGAGCTCGGCGAGGTTGCCTTTCTGGATGGACAGTTTGCCGTCCGCGACGCCCTTGCCGGAGATGCTGATGGCGGAGTCGTCCGGGATCGTGCCGTCCTCGTTCACCTTGCCGGAGGTCCAGGAGACGCCGAGCGCCTTGGTCTTGTCGGCCTTGGACTTGCGGTCCTTGGCCGAGTCCCATGTGGTCTTGCCGTTGGCGTCGACCTTGATCAGACGGAATGTGATGGCGTTGCCCTTGCCGACCTTCGTGGTGCCGGTGTACGCGTTGCCGTACCTGGCGAGCTTGACGCCGCCGGCGCGGGTCCAGGTCTTGCCCTTGCCCTGGCCCCAGTCGCCGACCGCGTACAGGGTCTCGCCGGTCTTGAGGTCGGCGGCCGCGTTGATGGTGATGTCCACGGTGTTCTCGACCGCGTTGGTCCACTTGAGGTCCACGGTCTTGGTCTTGTCGGCGGTGGCCTTGACGTCGCCGATCTCGTCCCATGTGGTCTTGCCGTTCGCGTCGACCTTGATCAGTCGGGCGGTGATGGCCTGGCCCTTGGTCATGGTGGTGGTGCCGGTGTACGCGTTGCCGTTCTTGGCGAGCTTGACGCCGCCGGCGCGGGTCCAGGTCTTGGCCCTTCCCCCCGCCCCCAAGGCCGG
>OAUO01000065.1_pt1 | contig 111518 bp, 85 predicted proteins | sample 1495191 | NCBI WGS metagenome assembly OAUO01 (sample SAMEA2580046, study PRJEB22360) | human gut metagenome | biome: human gut; feature: human-associated habitat; material: faeces | place: Denmark | collected 2008/2010 | reverse complement strand
AAACTCCCACTCCTCAAAGAGGCGGAGCTTCATCTCCTGCTGGTAATCACGAAGAGTGTCGTTTGGGTAATACATAAGCGGATGCCGGCCACCACCGGCAATAACCCCCCCATGGGGCGATGAACTACGTACAAACGGTCTATGATTCCCACAGCAACAGTGCGGATAATAAGAAAAATCATCCCGGCAAAGGCGTGGAACGTTCCGGCAAGGAGCCGGTACGAGCTTGTTTCCTCTCGTAGGACGAGGAAACGTTGATACGGAGGAAGATTAAAAATTGAGAATTTAAAGATGGCAGTTCACACCGGCTCTCCCAAGCAGGGACAGTGGGGACAGCAGGGACAGACTCCAAATTTCTCACACACGCACGCGCGATATAATTAGGTGGGAAAATCATCTTTCCCCCTGCCTTCCCACAGGATTATGTCCGGCCGGAACTTCTGAAAAAAACGCACGACAGGGAGGATAACCGAAAGCACCGTCCTCATTTGGGCAAACGTTTCACCAAATAAGAGGTACCGGTAAGTGTGGACGGCAAGAGAATATATCACCCAACTTATCCTCCCTTTATAAGTACACGCATACGTGTGTGAGGAAAAAAGGGGGTGTCCCCACTGTCCCCGTGTCCCCGTAAACTCCCTGCAATCCGCCAAGGGGTCAGAAGAGATTACGCCGCACGGACGTGAAGTTATCTTTGCAATGTCCAAAGGAACTAGCCGCCACCCGTCACAAGATTACAAAAACTTTGGTACAAGATTCCGCGGATCTTGTACCAAGTTTCACCGGATATTGCAGCAGTGTGCACCTCTTTTCTTCGGACTCTATTTTCTTTCTATATTTTCATTCTTCTACTATCCACTTTTCGATATTGCGGGTTTCAGCACTGAAGTTCACCCCTATTTTAAAGAGCTTCCGTCTGTCCGAAGCAAAAGGAAGCGCGTAATGCTTTTCATGAATCTGTTGCAAAGCCTCCTCGGCCGTGCCGTCCAGCTTGAATTCTATCACATAGATAAACTTGTCAGTTTGCAGGACAAGGTCAATGCGTCCTTTGCTCGTATGATATTCCACTTGGGTATAGAAGCCGACAAGCTTGAATACGATGAAAAGCACATTCTCGTAATGTAGTTCCTGTTCGCGGATCACTTCGTAGGTAGTATCCGCAAAGAAACTTTGCAGACGGAGGAAGAAGGAGTCATAATCACCGGAACGCACCTCACGGACAAACTTCTGAATCTCAAAGGGAGATTCCACCTTATTTACGTTCGCGTAAAAAGGGAGCAGGAAACGTACAAACCCCTCTTCCACTTCCCGGTTCGGAAAACCTAAACGGTACATTCCAAATTCTTCATCATATCCCTTTATAGTGAGGTATCCGCTCTGATAGATCACCGGAATGGGATTGGTGGATTCCGAATCTATACTGTTTAGCACCTGGGAGTCCGTTTCCTCGTGGGCCATCCGTTCCAAGTCGTAATGATGCTTCTTCAGCAGTTTCACCAGATAGGTAGGAGTACCCGTCTCGAACCAATAATTGCCGAATTCCTTATATTTGAACGCATTGAGCAAACTAAACGGATTGTACATGCCGATAGAATGATGTGTAAAGTGATAGCCGTCATAATATGCTTTCAAATCGTCACAAAGCTTGTCGTATGACACTCCTCTCGCTTCAGCAAACTCATGCAGTTCGGCATCCAGATTATCATGCAGTTCCCTGTCACTGACACCGCAGATTCCCACATATTCCTTCCGCACCTATAATATCACAGACACTTCCGGAAGCTATAGATATCACTTCCTCATTCATTATCATTTTTTTGCAGTAGCATTCTGAATAAGTCTTTTTTCCGAATGAGCACTGCTTTATAAAGAAATTCGTGCACGCCGTTACAGCTTATCAATTTCTTCCGGCGAGAGTTCGGCAATCCGGGCAATATCCGCTATGGAAAAGCCACTGTCTTTCAGTTTACGGGCGATCTCCAGACGGCCTTCCAAACGACCTTCTGCACGGCCTTCTGCCTCTCCTATCGCTTTTCCTTCCGCGATAGCCTGTTCACGGATATCATTTTCCACAATACGGCTCACGTTATAACGGTCCACCGCCTTATCATAAGCGATACGGTCACCCTCAGACAGGTGAGCCTTGGCGGCAAGGCGGTCAAGATGGCTGAAAACCTGTTCTTTCAGCGCATCAGGCATTCTGTTCCAGTTGTTCATATTCTTCAGTGCATACATTAGTTTATCGGATAAAGTAGAACATTCGTCCAGTCCTTCGTAAAATAAGGAAACTGGAGATAAATCTGACGGAAATTCCGGTTCACCACACGGCCGCTGTCCCGGTCGGAAACCACTGTATCGGTACGGAACTTGCTTTCCAGACCATCCTCCTTGAAATTTATCAGGAAAAAGTATTTACAAAGCGGAATGACATAATAAAAATGATTTCGATAAGATGATTTATTTCCCAATATACAAATAATCAAATCCCCAGCCAGCCAATTCCTGTGCATCATAAATATTACGCCCATCAATTACCACCGCATGATTCATTGTTTTCTTTATCACACCCCAACTAGGCAAACGGAACAGCTTCCATTCCGTCAATAACAACAATGCATCTGAATCCAACACCGCACCATACATGTCGACAGCATATTCCACCGCATCCCCTACCCTGCGACGACATTCATCCATCGCTACAGGGTCGTAAACACGGACTTTACAACCTGCGTCCAATAATTTCTGGATCATCACCAGTGAAGTGGCTTCACGCATATCATCCGTTTCAGGCTTGAAAGCAAGTCCCCAAAGAGTTACAATCCTACCTTTCAAATCACCTCCATAATAACCGGACAGTTTCCGAAACAACAAATCTTTCTGTTTTTGATTTACCTCTTCCACGGCTTTCAACACACGCATCTCGTAACCATGCTTTTCGGCTGTTTTTATCAAAGCCTTCACATCCTTGGGGAAACAGGAACCTCCATAACCGCATCCCGGATACAGGAACTTGTTTCCGATACGGCTGTCAGCACCTATGCCTTTGCGCACCATATTCACATCAGCCCCTACCAGTTCACACAGATTGGCGATGTCATTCATGAAACTGATACGGGTGGCAAGCATGGAGTTAGCTGCATACTTTATCATTTCCGCACTGGGAATATCCGTAAAAATAACACGGAAATTATTCAGCATCAAAGGACGATACAACTGGCTCATCACGTTTTTTGCTCTTTCTGAATCGACTCCTATCACCACACGGTCCGGACTCATGAAATCCTTTATGGCAGCTCCTTCCTTCAGAAATTCCGGATTACTTGCCACATCAAAAGGAATATCAATTCCTCGTTTGTCCAACTCCTCACAGATAGCCGCCTTTACTTTTTCAGCTGTGCCTACGGGAACTGTAGACTTGGTTACCAATACCAAATATTTGTTCATATTCCGGCCTACGGTACGTGCCACCTCCAACACATATTTCAAATCGGCACTGCCATCTTCATCAGGAGGAGTTCCAACAGCACTGAACACAATATCCACCTTGTCAAGGCAAGTCGTTATGTCTGTAGTAAAACGCAAACGTCCCTCCTTGTTATTACGAAATACCATTTCATCCAGCCCGGGTTCATAAATAGGAATGTTCCCTTCCAATAAGGAATTTATTTTTTCCTCATTCACATCCACACAAGTTACGTTCACCCCCATTTCGGCAAAACAAGTGCCGGAAACCAAACCGACATACCCTGTTCCCACAACTGCTATATCCATATCGTTTGCTTTATTTCAAAGGATTCTTCTCTGATTTGTACCACTCTATAAAACGTCCGATCCCTTCATGTAACGAAATTTTTGGTTTATATCCCACTTCCTGTTCCAGACGCGACGTATCCGCATAGGTCTGATACACGTCTCCCTGCTGCATGGGGAGATACACTTTCCGCGCTTCCCTGCCCAACGCCTGTTCCATCTCACCGATGAAATCCATCAGTTGCACCGGATGCCCGCAACCGATGTTATAAATCCTATAAGCCACTCCATCGGGAGTATCCGCCGGTACAGGAAGATGATCTATCACACGCACCGTTCCCTCCACAATGTCGTCGATATAAGTAAAGTCACGGCTCAACTGTCCGTTATTGAATACCTTTATAGGTTCACCGGCAGAGATGGACTTGGCAAAAAGCATCGGAGCCATGTCCGGACGTCCCCAGGGACCGTATACCGTAAAATACCGCAGGCCGGAAACAGCAAACTCGTACAGCTTGCCGTAGGCATGCGCCATCAGTTCGTTTGACTTCTTGCTGGCCGCATAAAGGCTGACAGGAGTATCCACCTTGTCGTCCTCACTAAACGGAACTTTTGTGTTCATGCCATAGACCGAGCTGGACGAGGCAAATATCAAATGTTTCACCCGGCTATGTCTGCAAGCCTCCAGGACATTCAAAAATCCGTCCAGGTTACTTTCCAGATAAGCGTAAGGATTGCTAATGGAATAGCGTACCCCGGCCTGTGCTGCCAGGTTCATCACCTTGTCAAACTTCTCCTGTTCAAACAGTTTGAACAATCCCTGTTTGTCCTCTATGCCCAAACGGATAAACTTATAGTTGGGAAACAGGGTACTCTGAAAAGTCGCGCCATAGTTGTAATCCGCTTCGCTGACGGGTAATCCGCATTCCTGAAGACGGCCGTATTTCAGACGGGCATCGTAATAATCATTGATACAGTCCAAGCCTACCACTTCATCTCCACGGCTGGCAAGGGCATAAGAAAGTTTGGAACCGATAAAACCTGCGGCTCCTGTCACCAATATTTTCATAAGATTATCGAGTTTTTATTTAAGATGGACTTTAAAGATCAAACCACCTGAAAAATATTTGCACCGGTTAAGCTCTACAACGGCGTTGATATAGTCTTTCCAGAAAGAGTATTCCATGCCTAGATTCATCTGGTATTTGGAACCGTGAGGATTAAATGTCAGATCCTCTTTTACATCGGTATAGCCCGGAACAATTTCCACCATCAGATTGGCCCCATTGGCAATTTTATTGAGCAAAGAAGTGTTTGGCAAGCCTAACTTAAAATTAGCACCTATGGCAGGATCATTCAAGGTATTGTCAAAACGGTTACTATAAATCCAACTGGCATGAACTCCCAGTGTACCTGCCTTATCAAACTGGAAGTGCTTGGAGACGGCGATGTAATAACGGTTCAAAAATCCATTTCCGTAGTTCAACTCTGACGGCTTCGATAATGAGCCGCCACTCCATGAATCACCGATGACATCATTTGCTCCCACTAAGATCTGTGGTGTCCACGCTTTCCACCACCCCTCTTTCCAGACCCGCAGCCGGAAATGGAAGGAACGGTCCTGATTGACAAACTTGCCGTAAGTTGACGGGACCCAATAACCTGATCGATTACCATAGTCGGTGGGGACCGCCTTGTGCCCCATACACAGATAGCCGACCTCCAGCCAAGGAAAAAGAGTGATGTTAATATAATAGTTCCAAGTATCATACCACCATCGAGGAACTGTAGCATGACTATTCAACCAGTTTCCACCCAGCATGAAAGTCTTATCACGCTGCATATCGGCAGTGGGCATATTCATTAGACCGGTGGTGCCGTAGTTTGTTTGAGACCTAACAATTCCAACTAAACAGAAAGAACTCCAAATAACCAATACAAATGTTCTCATTCCCTGTTCTATTATTAGCTTCTCTTATAAATGGTTTGTAACATAAAGATTTGTTTTTCTATCTGAAATTTAGACAAATAAATTTTTCTCGAATTTATCTCAAAAGCTCTTCGCCGATCCTCGTTCCTAAACAATTCTAGAATTTTTTGAGCAAAAACATTAGCATCAAATGGTAACAAATATCCATTCACCTCATTTATTACACAATCTTTATTCCCTGTTACATCCGATGCTACAACAGCCTTACCCAATGACATAGCCTCAATTACTGACAACGGTAACCCTTCGTATAACGAAACAGTAAGATAGAACATTGATTTTCGCACATATTCCAAACAATCATCATGTAATAACCAAGGTTGTAATATTATATTATCTCCAATATGTAACTCCGAAATTCTTTTCTGCATCTCTTCCAAATAAGGCGAATGGTAGCCTACACCTAACAAATAAAACTTTATGGAAGTATCTACTTCCATTACTTTCTTTATTACATCAAGTAAAAAAAAAGGATTTTTTTGATAACACGGCCTACCAATGTAACTAATAAAACGTTCATTTGTTACTTCTATTTTACCATGTTTCCATGAAGCATCAGGTACTGCATTGTGCCAGACCAAAGCCTTTTCCTCTTTATAGCCCACCAATTTTATTCCCATTTGGCGCTCACTTTCCGAACAGGCCAGCAGATAAGAATTGAATCTAGTTATACGTTCCAAAAACAGAAAAATCTTATATTGTAATTTAGAAGAAGAACTTAAAAATGAAAAAGCATGTGGTGTATAAAAAGCCTTCGTTTGAGTCAAAAGACCAGCAATTCTACCAATCATTCCTCCCTTTGCACTATGGCAATGAATCTTATCAGGTTTCTCTTTAACAATAAGTTTTATAACTTGTATAAGACACAAAAGATCTTTCCAAAAATTAAGTGAACGAGAAAGACTAACTGTATATTCTTTCACTACATTACTATTACGTATTACAGGCCTACTTTTGTCATCTTTACCATGAACTATTACAAAGTCAATAAATTCATCATTCAAGTATGCTACTGAATTACGAATATAAACATCAAGTCCACCTATTAATTGACCTATATGCATTATCTTCATAAAGACACAAGTATTTTTCTGAGAATTACAAAAAGATTAGAATTATGCAGTTGACTATGGAATGCTTGTTACATTTTTCAAATATCCATCAATGAAGATACTCTAACAAACAATCATTCAATTAAAAAGGAAAATCACAATAGTAATAATAATAGTAGAAATTCAAATTAAATGTTTAGTTATCCCCAACTGATCAATATATTCTTAACTTCACACATTTAATGGATTTATCAGGATAATAAATCTCTCTTCATAACAGATCTATAGATATCTTAACAATTCCTCAGCACTCTTTTCCCATGAGAAACGTTTTACATTCTCATATCCTTTACTGACAAGTTCTTCTTTTAAAGACTGGTGATTTACTAGCTTAATTATTGCTCCCGCAAATTCTTCAGCGCTATTAGGATTGCACATCAATGCACTATCACCAAGTATTTCGGGTAAAGAACTGGAATTGGAAGAAACAACAGGACACCCACAGGCTTGAGCCTCCAAAACAGGTATTCCAAATCCTTCGTATAGGGAAGGGAAAATGAAAGCAATAGCATTACTATAATAACGTATTAAATCACTATCTGAAACACGTCCTAATAATTTAATATTAGAATCTTTCTTACATTCATCTATCAAACGCCCCATATTTCTAAAACTATCGGCACTCATATCCCCCATAATATACAATTTTAAATCAGGAATCTGTTTCTGTACTATCTTAAAAGCATTGACAGCTATCCCAAAGTTCTTATTTTCCTTAATACTCGAAACCGCAAACAGGTATTTATCTGCATTCAAAACTTCGTCTTCAATATGCTCAAATATCGGGTTGACAGCATTATATACAACCGATAGTTTATGTCGATTAATTTTATAAGAAGAAACTATTTCTTCTAATGAAAATTTACTGACTGTAAACACATGTCTGGAAGTGCGCAATACCCATGGTATCACTAGTCTATAGTACATCAGGAACTTTTTGGAAAAAGTCTTTGGATAACGTAAAAATGTTACATCATGAAGGATCGATACTTTATTCCTATACATCACAGGAGCTGTATTGCCCATACACAATAATAGAGGTTTTCCTGTTCGGTTTAAAAAACAAGGCAAATCCAATTGTTCCCAAGCATGGCCAGTCCTTGTCCCTATCGCCTTTGCTTCTAATATTTCAGCCAAATCATTATGTAAAATATTAGGAGGTGAGACAAATAATACCTGACAACCTAATTTCTTTTTTATCTGCAAAGACAATTCAATGGAAAAACGCTGTACTCCTGTTATACGTTGTGTCAGAAAGCGTGAATTAACAACTATCATATTAGGATTATTATTTTTTGGCACCTTGTTTCTTTATCATTTTGCCGTCAACAACATTGGACAATTTATTCCGATATATATACGAACATGTTATCCCCATAAAAGCCCAATACATATTGTCCATAAAATCATTTGTGAATGATATTATTAGATAAATTATAGGGAAAGCCATAACCAAACTATTTTGATAACTGAAATTCCTTTTATTATTCTTCACTACATATTGTATTACATACCAATAAAAGGTAAACATAAGCACTGTATAAAAAAGACCTCCTTCTGTAATAATTTGTAATACAGATGACTCCGTTTCACCTATTTCACTGAAATATCCTTTATTATAATAAGGGAAGTTGCCTAAGCCAATACCAAGAAACGGATACTCAGCAAACAAATTCAAGCATGTATACAAAAGATCATTTCTCATAGAAAAAGTATTTTCAACTCTTACTCTATCCAATTCCAAAACCTCATAACCTGCTATATAATTAATAGTTTCCTTCATATCATTAGGAAGAGCAATATCTGGAAAGAATAATAAAATAAGAAATATTACTGGCACAAGGCGCTTTAGTATATTCCGATATAAATATTTTTGATCTTTAGGTAAACAGAAATAATAGATTACACAAAAAGTGCCAAAAGCAATAAAAGTAGTCTTTGACACTACAATAAAAATATTTACTATCAATACTAATATAATGATAGAAATATTTAAAACACGGTGCTTTCCCTGTATAAATTCAATCCAACAAGTTGCTAAACAAAGTGGAAAGATTGAAGACATCAAAGATTTGTCTACAATACCCAAACTCCTATAATAAAAACCATAGGTAAAATACAGCACTAAAGCAGAACATACACATACGACACCATTTATTTTCAATGCTAATCCTATAGCACTTAGCGTTTTATCAGGCAAACTTTTATAAACAAAAATTAAAAATACAGAAATATGGATTATCATATTCCATTCAAATCTGTATGGCCAGCAAAACAAAACATCCACCACAGGCAACATAAACAACAACATGACAAAGACTAAAATATCTTTAGAAATCAGATTCCTAGACTTTAAGAATAATGTACCAATAGAAAATGTTACAATAAATGCAAATTTCAAAAGACTTTGTTCTATTGATAAAACAGAAGCCATCCAACCCGAAAAGACATACATAAGAATAAAAAGAAATAAACTTATTCGTCTAATACATTCTAAAGTTTTCATATAAACTTACTTTTGAAAGCATCAACCATACAAGATACACTATAATTGTTCTTCACATATATATGATTCTTTTCTACTATAAAAGATCGTTCTTCATCAGACAGCTTCATCAGCCTCAAAATAGCATTCCTCAATGAACTAACATTGTTAGATGTAAAAAGAAAGTTTTCATCTTTCACCAACCGTTTATTCATTGGAATATCTGAAACTAACACCATACGCCCATTTGAATAACTTTCCAAAATGACATTAGAAGTACCCTCTTCTAATGACGGAAGAAGAACCAGATTGAAGCCTTTATATTTTTCCAACCAATTATCCACATACCCATCAAAAATAAATTTGTCTTGTTGTTGTAAAGCCTTTATTTTCTCAAGCAATGCTTTATAATAGTTTTCTTCTGAAATGTTCCCAGCAAAATATACCATTATTCCTTCTACTTCATGCAAAGCATTCACCACTAATAGTTGATTTTTCACCTCACAAATACGAGCAGGAACAACTACTTTATATATTTTAAATTTATTATCTATATTTTCAAGTTTCAATGGATTTATCCTGACTCCGTTATTCACCAATTCAATTTTCTTATCTACAATTTCTCTCTCCAATATGTTTTTTGCTTCTACAGAATTGGTTGTTACAAAGTTACACTTAGCAATCAGTTTATACATATAATGATGTTTATGTTCTCCATTGTTCCTTTCTGAATATATTACATTGATAGACAATAGCTTATATATATCAATAAATAAGAGCCAGTATGTTTCATAGACAATTAGATTTCTTACCCCCTTCATACGTAATTTGAACACATAGATTAGCAATATTATATTTATAAAAAGTACAGTCAACTTATTAAGCTTTATCCTTCTAAATAATTCTTTTACTGAGGAAGCATTTTTTTTTATAAAATTTTTATAATCAGATGAGTTGAAAGATTTTCCTATTGCAATTATATAGGGATCATCACCATTATTCATCAATGTTTCAAAGAGCATTCTAAATTGAGCTTCCGCCCCTCCCCAAAACAATTTGGGCATTACTATTAAAACAGATTTTTTTTGCACTACATTTTTATCCATAAGGGAGGAATTAATTCTTTTTTTCGATTACACGTGGAGGAAAACCAATTTTGAGGGGCTATAACTATTTTATGAGGATTAGGATTGAGCCAAGCCCCCCACCAACTATAAGTACTATTGGCTATAATATTATGTCTACAAAGACTCATCAATTGCATATCCCAATGGTTTCCCCAGCCTTCAGTAGGATTCCAATCTACCATTTTCTCATAATCCAACCACTGCATATGTTCTATAACCCATGAGGGAGAATCTGTAAATACATAAAATTTAGCTTGAGGGTAACGTGATTTTATATATCCTACTGCAGTTTTATAATATTCAACTCCACATGTTCCCTCAAATTGTTTCCAACTAGCATATCCATCTCCTTTTCTGATATGGATAGCAACAGATTCACATGTCTTAAGTTCCTCAAGGAACACAATATTATGCATATTCTCCAGGGGGGGGAATGTAAATAAATCTCTTACTTCATTACAAACACTTTTGAAATATCTTTCATCCTGAAAAAGGCCAATGATATATCCAGGTTTTTTTAGTTTAAAAATAAAATCTGAATCAAACTTATCTGAATGATTTATATAATATCGTTCATTTGTTACAAGTGAAAGTCTTCTTGCTATTTTTCCTATTAATCCATTCTTTCCTCCAAATTTATACATATCATTAGGCATAGGTTTGAATTTCAAATTTGGAAAAATATTTGAGATATCAACTTTGTCGTGTTCAAATTCGGCTTTTTGCGACTTATCATCATAAAACACTTCACCATATATCTTATTGACACTTAAAGCAAAGGCCAACTGAAACATTCGATTAGCTAGTCCACCAGCTATATGAATTACATGTTTCTTCATCTTTTCAATATATTCTTATTATTACTTTTTAATATCTTAAAGGCTAAGCACTTACATATTTTCCTCAAACATACAGATCCGATAAACGTAGCGAACAACGCTACCGATACGTCTAAATAACAATTATCGATGTTACGCATGATTTAAAGCCTATATTCTGATGAAGCAGATAGACATACAAACTAATAATACCCCATATATTATCACTTAATAGAAAGGCATTTCAATTCTATAAAAGTATGGAATCGCACTGTATAATGAAACGAAATCACCCATAATATCAATACGGCTCGCATTCCCTATTACGATTTCTACTCATCACCTAAAATAATGTATTTATTTTCTTTATTACCTTGCAAGGATTACCCGCGGCAATTGAATCAGGAGGTATTGACTTTGTCACGACAGAACCCGAACCAATTATAGATCTAGCACCTATTGTAACCCCTTTCAAAACTATACAACGAGCACCCAACATCACATCATCTTCGATCACGATGGAAGCGGAATTTGCAGTATAAGAGTCTACCATAACCCCCAATTCGTTGACTTCTTTACTTCTTCGAATTTTATAATCCAAGTTATGACAATCAGAGTCTAATATGATGCAATCTCCTCCAATTTTCACATTATTCCCAATTGTTATACTTTCCTTTGCCCAAATACATGCAGAACTAATACCTACATTGTTTCCGATTGTTATTTTTGACCCCGGGTAATGCGTTCTTAAACACCCTCGCAAATTTCGGCTAAGTGGATTGAAACAATCATCATTTGTAAAAACAAAATCATCTCCAATAGATATACTACTTCTTTGACTTTTTATAAGGTAAGTGCGATTGGTCACCTCTAAATTACGCCCATAGTTAACTCCATATACCCAATATTTGAACCTATTGAAATATTTGAAATGGATGCGTTTTATTCTACGTAACAATTTAAATAGCGCAATAAAAAGCATTTTCATGGATGCTATCAACTTTTTTGTAAAATTATCTGCTTTCATTTACCGTTTCCTTATCAATTTCTTTATCACCTTTTTCATCTTACTCTGTGCCTCTATGTACCAAACCACAGAAAAGGGGTTTATATACATTAGCCATGCAAGAATTATATAGGGTTTTATTAATAGAATATTCAGTCCCTCCCGACTTATATACTTCTTGTATTCATATAAGAAAATCTGATATTCAGAGGTATGGAACAAGTGACGACAGAACAAGAACGAAGACGTTACCATCTCAAAGATCTGATAGCGGAAAAAGTTACGGTCAGATTTGGCAACCTTCTTATTCATAAAATCCACCAATATTTCATGGCCTGTTATGAGATCATAAGCGGATTTTATCTTGATATTGCTCATTATCGACCCCTCACTTCTCAATCGATATACGTAAATTGGTCGATTCAGGATATATACGTCCTTTGCCAAATATAACATAATATTCCCCCATATTCCATCTTCATGGAGCACACCGGGATAGAAACGTAGAGCATTGTTATTAATAAAAGAGCGTTTATAGACAAACCGCTGAGATGCTCCTTTAGGACAATGATGCCCCATGTAGGATTTGCCACTAAAACGACATCCATAATATTTGCACTGTCTATCTTCATACTTATCTACCAGTTCATAATATTTACGCATTAATGAAGAAAAGATGTCCACATCGGGGTATTCTTCCATAGCAAAAAACACATCAGCGATAGCATTTGGCAACAACCAATCATCACTATCCACGAACCATACATAATCTCCTTTTGCCGCTTCCAGCCCATTGTTGCGAGCTATTGACAATCCTTGATTCTGCTGATGTATCACGCTGATGCAATTAAACTTTTCAGCCCATTCATCACACATTTGAGGACAACGATCAGGAGAACCATCATCTACCAAGATTATCTCCATATCCCCATACAATTGGTCTGTTATCGATTGAATACATTGATTAAGATATTGCTCTACTCTATACACAGGAATAATAATTGACAACTCCATATAACATTAAGTATTAATTCGATATATTAATTTAGAAATTTCCATGGAGAGTTTTTTTATGCTGTGAAAACGCTTTTCTTCTTAAATACTCATATAGTTGGTAAAGTATATCAGAACGGCAATACCTAAAATTATGAGATTATAATAGACTCACACATCAAAGGTATTAATCAAGCACTAATGACCTTGTAGACATAATGCTACACATGAAAACAATAAACATAAATGAATATGAAGTAAAACTGTTTATAGCCTTGTTTTTGGCAGATTCCAACCCATTAAAAACAAAAGCATGAAAACACTCTGAAATATTATCAGGAAAGATGTGTCTTTACCCAATTACTATCATTAACATTGAAAGAATGCATAGCAACTCAATATTGCTATTTCTTTCCATCTTTATATAACTTTGCCAATTTTAGTTTTTATATATACCCGATCTACTCTCGACAGAGTGATAAAGTAATTGAAAGCAATGCCTATCAAACAAGTAAGACCACTTCCTATTATCAATCCACCCCAAGAATTAGAAATACCTACATCCTTAATATACCATGATACCAAGCAAGTCAACAATACACATAGGATATTGCGAAATACAGGAGGGTAGAAAGTGGTAAGAGGATATTTCAAACATTTAGCCCCTTGGATAGTCAGAAAAGTCAGAGTACGTATGGTTGCCACAATTGATTTGGTGGATGCTATGATAAACAGCTTGATCATATTATCTTCCACCACCAGCATACCTATCATCACAAAAGCAAATATCAAGAGGCTATTCTCCAGCAAATTGATTGACGCTTTTCTTACTTGATTGGTAATAGTAAACACATTCCAAAGTGGCTCCAAAGGCATAGCAAAAAGCATTACAAACGAACCTGCTACAGACAACCAATAAAGCTCTTCCGTATCCTCACCAGGAACCCATAATGAGAAAAACAGATCTCCATACACATAAAACACGGCCATTGGTATTGAAGCAATAAATCCCATTATCCTGATGGATTTGAGTATTTCCCTAAGCATTGAATTCTTGTCATTGTTGGCATACAGACGAGTCCACGATGGTACAAAATTACTCGCCATCATTGCACATACAGAATTTACCATTGTAGGAACAGTAACACTCAATGCCAATGTACCAGTCAATTTAGCCCCAATAAAGAGGTTGGCTACAAGCAAATTTATACCATCTTCAAATATCCGACTTAATTTTGTGAGCACATTCCACGAACCAGATACAAGCAAATCCTTGACATAGTTTTTATCAAAATAATCTTTCCGAATCTGCAGGTCAGGTGTTAGTCGTTTTGTGAACTTATAATTCGTAATAAATATATATATAGTACAAACTATACCTGTAAAGCCAAAATACCAAACCTCAGGAGAAAAAAAAGAGAAGCATGCCACTAATACTATGGCTCTAATGATATTCCCCACTATATTTCTCACATTGGCATAGTCCAATCTGTTTTTAATGAATGTGGATACCGCATATACATTTGCCCAAATTCCTAAAATTGAATTTAATGACAAGAACGCAAAAAGCAATTTCACATCTGACACCAATTCAGAAGGTATATTAATAAAGAGATCTAGATAAATTACCAGTATACATGAGAAGACAAATATTATAGCCCCAATAATTAAGTTTCCGAAAAATACCGATGAAAAATATTTGTTGCTCTTCTCGATATTCCCTTTGTAGTACTCTATGGATATGAATCGGCCTGCCATTGAATTCAATGCAATCGTAATCAATGATGAATAGCTTATAATCTGCGTAGACAGCCCCACAAATCCGTATGCAGCCACTCCTAATTCTTTTACGATATAAGGAGTGAGTACCAAACTTATCGCATATTGCACTACATAGGTGACAATACTTGCAACAAGATTGATACCAAGCTGTCTGTTCCCCATAGGCATTATCTAACCAACTTTAAAATATGCCTGACAATGCATCTTCTGCCATGCCACATTATACTAACTATCTTTGCGTAACAAGAGAGTCTGTCATATCCCCATGAAGGCATTTTCAGAAGCATTTGGGGAATCTCAATAAAGAAGATACGGAATGACATTTTACGCCACGAGATATTAGTCCAGTCGTTTAATATCAGTGCTTCCTCAATTACCTTCACCTTTCCTTTTGAGGCACAGTAGAAACTTAAAGTGCAGGGTGAAACCAAATTAACTCCATCATGCAAAACCAATTCTTTTGTGTGTTCCATCTTGTAGATACAGGCAGACATAAACATCATGACTGTCCCTGATTGCTTGTATAAATCCCATAACAGACTCTTGTCCGTTCTACCTGAATCCAAACGTCCTATTACCGATTGGTCTATCACGACACCATCCTTAAAGGTGGTATGGTTGATAAAAATATAAGAATATTCATTTTTACAACATTCCTCATAAACCTTCTTGACTATCGTTTTCTTATAATCATCGTCATCACCCATCAGCCAAAGATATTCACCTTTAGCTGTGGTGTACAATTTCTTTAGATTCCCCAACAATCCAAGGTTTGACTCATTCCTTGTATAGTGGATATCTACCAAATTAGATTTATAAAGTTTTGAATCCTTAATTTTCCTCTCTGTATCATCTGTTGAACAATTGTCACTCACATAAATATCAATTTTATTTCTATCTTCTTGTGATAGATCGCTAAACTCATTATATAAGAAGTCCATGAGTTTTAAAATTTGTTTCTCCCTATTATATGTAGGAAGTCCGATAGTTAATTTTTTCATTTTGTTTTTTACAACAAGTGTCCTTTTTATTTCTATATATAAATGCCAATACACAAGTTGACAATAATGCGTTGATGGAATACAGTATATAGTTATATTCCAGAAAAAGTATGATATTTTATATCTATATTTGCTTTGCCATCTTTATTTTTCACATATAAGTATGAATTAGAATTTTCCTCATAGATAACAAACAATCACTACACACCAAGTATAAGTTCATTTTATATTCAGCCCGCTCATCAAACTTTGGTCACTCCATAAATACCCCCATTCTCCAAATCTACCAATTGTTTCAATTCCAATGGAAGAAAGATAGTCACGGACAATCTTACGGGCCTCATAGATATTATGGTCAAAAATTACATTAGCGTATGGCTCAAAACGGACATCCGTAAAAAGAATGTCTTCCTTCTTTATAATTTTTAAAGAAACAAGTTTTCCTACTGAACGTGCTAACAGTTCTTCCTGCGTATATTCACCACGGTTACAATACACTTCCATCTGAAGCGAGGAACAGCCTTCAGGAACATTATTGGGGGACTTCAAAGATGGTGAGTAGACACGAGCGGGAAGAATATCCTCATCATAAACATACCACCAAAGATAAGGAGGTATATTCTTTGTCTTCATTCCGACGGATATCTGATAACCACAAGTACAACGAAGTTGATTGGCTGCCGCCAATACGTACTCTGGTACATCTGTCAACATACTCATGATCATAGGCAATGGCAAACTACTAATCAACCGACTATAAGTATATTCTACACCATTTGCCGTACACAAAGTATTGGCTTGCGGCGAAATTTTTACTACTAACTGATTGTAACGGATATCTTTTCCTTCAGCTAAAACAGCAAGATACTGTTTATATCCTCCTCTTACGGGATAGCGCATTTCTTTTGAATAATAAGTAATAGGAGTATCAGATGATTGTGCACCTCGCAGCACTTCATCCAATGAAGGTTGGTAAAGACGCTTACCTACCCAACCCGTTTCAAGTTCCATTGCTTCAGTCATCCAGTATTTACGAGTGTATGCCATTGGAAAGTGCTCAGCAAAATAGTTACCGTATTGAATGCGTAACCATTGCTCATAATTATTAACGGCAACAGAATCAGCATCAGGCCTGTTACGAAAATCTTCTATAATTCGCTCCTTTTCCTTTTTAGGCAAAGGAAAAAGGTTGTTTTGTGCAGGATGCTTTATCCATAGGCCACGATAAAGATTAAACGGATTAGGTATATGGTGATAAACTTCAGGACTACCTGATGAAAATATTTTGTTCACTTCCTCATTCTTTGAAAAAGAAAAATGGACAAAACGGTCAAAACGAAAACCATCAATGGTAAAGTTTCCACAAAGTCCCCCATAAGTATCATCTTTTTCCAAAACGATAATGCATTGATTTTCTTTAGATAATTTGTATGCAGCTCCCAAACCTGCAATACCAGCACCCAAAACTATAATAGGATTAGTCATAATTTAAGAAATCTATTAAAAGAAAGCATCATGTCGCTATGACAATACATTATTGTCATCAACTTACCAATATCGCATCTCAAATCCATCGATTCATTCTTTCTATAGGGAAGAGCACCATAATGTATCTCTGAAATAGAATTCAGTTTCATTTTGTAGAACTCTATAATTGTTTTCAACGAAATACTATTTCCACTACTCACATTCACAATTTCACCCTCACACTTTTTATAATTCTTAAGTAGTCCATGAATATCCTCTGCAAAATCATCCACATAAATAAAGTCGCGTTTCTGTTCGCAAGGAGAAACATTCAGAGGCTCCCCTTTCCGAAGCTTGTCTATTACATAAGGAATAAACTTATTTTTATTTTGTCCCGGTCCGAACAGATTGCCCGGACGGACAACCATTGTCGGAAAGCCATAATTACGATGGAGCATCAAGGCTGTATTTGTTGTCAGTTGTTTTACCAAAGCATAAGGAGAATTGGGATATTCCCGGTTTTCTTCCTTGAATGGCGAACTTATTGAACCATATTCTTCTGAACTGCCGAACTGGATAAAGAGTTTCAATGAAGAGGTATCTTTAAAACGTTCATATAAGTTCAGGAGAACTTTCAGATTGGATGATATCAATTCATCAAACAAGGACAAATCACGCTCGGCGGTCACTATAGAGGCCAGATTGATGATGTAATCGGGAGCAATGATTTCCGATGGTATGTTATCTGCTACCAAGTCAAGTTGATATACATTTACAGAAGGATAATCTGCAAAAAAATCATGATCAATATACTTGTCAAAAATAGATATCTGATAATAAGGTGACAGACATCGTACCAGATTTTTTCCTATGAATCCACTACCACCTATAAGAAATATTTTTTCCATTATCCGATGAATTTATTGATTTCTTCCAGACACAATCCATACACATCTTCTTCTTTATAACGTTTGTACCAGTCTACAACCAGCTGTATACACTCGTCAATATTCATCCTAGGTTCCCAACCCAATTGAAATTTTGCCTTACTGATATCCAGCATCAGCAACTTTGCCTCATGCAAAGCATCCGGAGCAGAAAGGTCTTTCAATTCACCGCTTCCGTAATTCTCTATCACCATAGAGGCTACATCCCACACATTAGTGATGCTTTCAGCCTTCGGGCCGAAATTCCATCCTTCGCAATATTTCACAGGTTCATTCCACATCTTTTGCGCAAGAAGCATATAGCCGCTAAGCGGTTCAAGCACATGTTGCCAGGGGCGGATTGCTTTAGGACTACGGATTTCTATTGGTTTGCCTGCTTCCAACGCCTTGATGCAATCGGGGATGATTCTATCCAAAGCCCAGTCGCCACCGCCTATCACATTTCCGGCTCTTACACTGGCAATGCTCTTGCCGTGTTTTTCATACGCTCCGGGATGAAAGAAGCTCCGACGCCAGGAGGCTATGGCTATTTCAGCCGCACCTTTACTACTGGAATAAGGATCGTATCCGCCCATCGGTTCGTTCTCCCGATATCCCCAGATCTGTTCCCTGTTCTCGTAGCATTTATCGGTGGTTATCATCACGCCCACTTTTACACTGTCTGTAAAACGGATAGCTTCAAGAATATGGATAGTCCCCATCACGTTGGTCTGATAGGTCTCTACAGGAATGTCATAACTCAGACGTACCAAAGGCTGGGCTGCCAGATGGAACACAATCTCGGGCTGATACTGCCGGAAGATTTCTTTGATACGTTCACCGGCACGGATGTCGGCACGGATATCTGCCTTTACTCTCTGCCCGATACCGGAAAGCACAAAGTTGTCACGCTCCGTAAAAGGGTCTTGAGCCACACCGATAACTTCGGCACCCAGCTCGTGCAGCCAGATGGAAAGCCAGCTACCCTTGAAACCGGTATGACCGGTGACAAGCACACGCTTCCCGCGATAGAAATCATGGAAAATGTCTATCATGTTGATTTTTATAAATAGAAATAGTAAAATGATTATTCTAATTTAGAACGTAAATCTTGGAAATAATCATGGAAAGTTGTCTGTATCTGATAAAAATCAGTTGTTCGTCTGGAAAGAATCATAGAAGCGAAATAAGAATCATCCTCCACATCTATCACTTCCGAGACAAACACCAGATCATCCAAGGAAGCATACTGTTTAAACCAGATTTTAAACTTCCGGTCACGAGCCGCCTGATGCTTGTCACTGGTATCACAAATATAAACTAATATATTGGAAGGGTTACGAAAAAATGAATGAACGATGGATGAAACTGTCCGCCCGATCTTCACATCCGTACCGATATGTATTCCGTTTCTTTTTTTTATAATAAACAACTGATAGGCACGCTGAATTCCTATATTTGTTTCTTCAATGAAACCGACAAGATATTCACTGCCGTCATCTGTTATGAAATAGACGGTGTCTTCTTTGTATGCAAAAACTTCATAAGGAGATGTCTCATTGATATGGACTAAAGAATATAGCATCAGCCGGGCAGCAGTTAACTGAGGACATCGGTCAACTTGGCTATTTTAATACCCCGGTCTTTCAAATCGGACAAAGGACGACCCGCACGGATACAATCAGCAACCGCCTGCTTGTCTTCAATCATTCTCCGAAAGAACTTTTTTATATCGTCCTTGGTCTTGATTTCTTCCGCTATGTTCTTTTCCTTGTCCATTCTGTATCTTTTGTTTCTGCAAATAACGCTATTTATTTTTGATTATACAAACAATCCACGACTTTGTCACCAAACTTTCCAAGGAGCAGTTCCTTTGTCCCACATCTCATTCAGTTCCGTATTGTCTCGCAGGGTGTCCATCGGCTTCCAGAATCCTGTATGGCGGTAGGCGTGCATCTTACCGTCTTTTGCCAATTGTTCCAGAGGCTTGCGCTCAAATATCACCGTGTCATCATTTTCCGGTATATAGTCGAACACTTCCGGCTCGCACACGAAATAGCCGGCATTGATCCAGTTGCGGTCACCGTCCGGTTTCTCCTGAAAGGACAAGACCTTGTCACTTCCCAGATCGATCTGCAGGGCTCCGAACTTGCCACCCGGCTTGTAGGCTGTCAGTGAAACGGCACAACCGGAGGCTTCATGTGCTTTGATGCTTTCCGCTATATTGATATCGGAAACGCCGTCTCCGTAGGTCAGCAGAAAACGCTCGTTGCCGATATATTTCTGTATGCGTTTCAGGCGGCCTCCGGTCTGGGTATGTAGCCCGGTATCTACCATGGTGACTTTCCAGTTCTCCGAATGGTTGTCGTGTATATTCACCGTATTGTTGGATAAATCTACCGTCATATCGCAATTATGACGGAAATAGTTGGCAAAATATTCTTTGATGACATATTGTTTGTAGCCGCAGCAGATGACGAATTCATTGATACCGTAGTGGCTGTAAGTTTTCATGATATGCCACAGGATGGGCTTTCCTCCGATTTCAACCATCGGTTTGGGTATCAGATTGGTGGCTTCGCTCAGACGTGTACCGAAACCACCGGCAAATAGTACCGCTTTCATGTCTTGTTTATTTTGAATTTTACTTATGAGAAGCTACAAACTCCTTGATGGTGGAGATCATGTATTGCAGCATTTCTTCCGTCATGCCCGGATAGACACCGATCCAGAAGGTATTGGTCATCACAAAGTCTGTATTTTTCAATTCACCGACAATGCGGAAACCTTTGCCGGTAGAGCGCATCTCATCGAATGCGGGATGTTTCACCAGATTGCCGGCAAAGAGATTACGGGTCTGGATTTTCTTGCTTTCCAGATATTCACTAAGCTGGTTACGGGTAAAACCGGCATCGGATTTTACTGATATGAGGAAGCCAAACCAACTGGGATCGGAGTTTTTTATCGGTTCGGGAAGTATCAGGCCTTCGGTTCCCTCCAGTCCTTCACGCAGTATCTTGAAATTGCGACGACGGGCTTCTACGATATAATCCAGTTTCTCAAGCTGGGCGCAACCGATAGCCGCCTGCATATCCGTCACTTTCAGATTGAAGCCAAAATGGCTATATACATATTTGTGGTCGTAACCTGCAGGCAGTTCACCAAACTTGCCTGTGAAACGGCATTTGCATGTATTATCCACACCGCCTATGCACCAGCAGTCGCGCCCCCAGTCACGGAAAGAACGGACTATCTTGTCTAGTTCGGCGTCATCTGTATAGACTGCACCGCCCTCGCCCATGGTCATGTGGTGGGGAGGATAGAACGAACTGGTTCCGATATGTCCCCATGTACCTGTCTTTTTCGTCACTCCGTCAATGGTATATTCAGATCCTAAGGCGTCACAATTGTCTTCTACCAGCCATAGTCCGTGTTTGTCACAGAATGCTTTGACTGCTTCAAGATTGAACGGATTTCCCAATGAATGGGCGATCATTACGGCCTTTGTCTTGTCTGAAAAGGCTTCTTCCAGCCGGGTGACGTCAATATCGTACTCTGGAATCGTGATGTCCACAAAAACAGGAACCGCACCATATTGTATAATAGGAGTTACCGTGGTAGGAAAGCCGCAAGCGACTGTGATTACTTCATCACCTTTCTTTATTCTCTTGTCTCCTAATTTGGGGGAAGTCAGTGTATAGAATGCCAATAGGTTGGCACTGGAACCGGAGTTGGTAAGCGCACAATGTTTTACCCCCAGCCATTTTGCCAGACGGGTTTCGAACTTATGGGCCCAAGGACCGGCAGTGAGCCAGAAATCGAGTGACGAGTCAACGAGGTTTACCATTTCTTCATCATTGAAGTAACGGCCGCCATAATTAACAAAGCTTTTGCCCGGCTCAAACACTTTTGAAGTTTTATGAACTTCGTTATAATATTCACGTGTCAACTGAAGTATTTGTCGCTTCAGTTCTTCTTTCTTACTCATACTAATTGGTATATATTCTATTATTGAAATAAGAGATAGATTTATAAAAACTAGTCCACTTTCTCGAACGGAAAAGCATGAAGATAGCTGATAGCCACCGTCATATTTCCAAAAGCGAACACTAACCTTGTATTGCGATGCAGCCGCATAATGCACCCCTCCTTACCATGAAAAATACCACCGGTAATGCGAATACGTTGCTTCTTCTGAAGATAAGCCTCCAAAGGACGGTTCAACAGTTCAATGTTGTAGGGCATGGATTCATATAGATAGATGAATTCCTCCATCTGACACTGGGGAATGACCGCAGCACGATGGGTAACGTAGTCCGTTACCAGATATTGGCGGGGGAGCATGGCAGACAAGATGCGCTGAAGTTGCTCCAAAGGAGCGCACACAAATAACCAACCGCTACTTTGTACTTCCTTTTCATCTGTCAGGGCATTGAGTTGTGAGGCAGAACCGGTGGAAAAGGCTTCCTTCACGATTCTGGCGGATTCACGGCGAGCAGCATACTCTTGTTTAGTATAATCACACTGTTCGAAACGTTTCCGATGACCTGCCTCGGTATAAGAAAATACTTTGAAACAGAAGTAACATTCCTCGGTTATCCCTTCCGAAGTACGGAGCTTTACTGCTTTTCTGCCACTGAAGACTGCAATATAACGCTTCAGTTCCTTATAGGAAAGATACATATAGTACCACGAGAGTTCAGGGTGTTCTTTCCCTATTCCAGCCTGTGGCTTGGTTACTGCATTTGACCCCGGGTCTGAAGCAGAAGCGATTGAACTGCAGAGCAGTAACTTAGGCGCTTCGCTCGTTATGTCTTGATTGTCATTCGTTGTTCCCATCAAAACATTACATTTTATCATACCTTTATTTGAAAAAGAGGAACAGATTTGCTATCAGATATCCTCTATATTTTGGGGTTCTCTTCGTAAGAGAACCCCAAAGTCAAGTTAGATCTCTGATAATTGAATATTTACTGGTTTTGTCGTATGCTGTTTTTATAAACGAGATGCGCCTGTTTGCAACTTTTTCTTATTTTTCTGGAACAAAAAATTGCGTTTAAAGCAAATATGGGCTATATTTGCACAAAAATGGGGTTCTCTTACGAAGAGATTCCCATTTTTTATTATACCTAAATATGCAAGAAACACCTTTCTGCAAGCCCATTATACAATAACTCATCACTGCAACAAACCTATTTTCCCTATTATGTTTCTTTTTACAAGAGAGAAGTTAAAAAGAAGTAAAAATGGCAGACATACACAATGCCTTAGAATAAAAAACGGACTGTACAGTCTTTCTTTTCTGTACAGTCCGCTTAAATTATATACAATGTAAAGAGATGACGCTCATTCTTCGTCAGCAAACATCGGGTCCCATGCCGGAAGACGGATAGGTTTCTGTTTTAAAATATCCAGTACCTTGGCAGGAACATATTTCTTTTCTGCCACTACACGGAACATATATTCATCAAACCACTTATCTGTCATGATAAGGTGTCCTCTGTATCCACTGGCACTGCCCCAACTGTTTTCCACCATCCATTTTTTCGATTTTCCCGCTTTATCCAAGTCCACCGCCATCAAGGTCATAGCATGGCTGCTGCCACTGGAGAAAGTTTGGATACGTTGTTTCTTGTCCATGCCGAAGGTGGTTCCCATCAATGATTCGTAATCATAATTATCAGGATCTAACAGGCCACGTTTGCTGTCGAGGAACTTGCCTACATCGCAAGAAAAGTACATCATGGTACTGTCCTTGATGGAAGCAATGGCTATTTTTTTGATATCTTCTATAGGCAGATTGACGTAGGTCCAGTTTTTGCCATCATAACGGTGACGGTCAAAGTCTATTTCATAGCATTTATAGAATTCGCGGCTGGGATCATTCATCAGCATCACGTAGTTGTTGGTCAGATCATTTCCCAAGAACTCTCTATAGAAAGATATCGGAGTGTATTCTTTCGCTTCTCCACCCTTCAGACTCCATGTAAAGGTGGAAACAGGTTCGCCAAGGGTCAATACCAGCATACGATAAACCGTTCCCAGCATTTCTGTCTTTTTCTTTTCCAGTTCGACCGGCTTCACTCCGGCAGCGGCAGCTTCTCGTAGTTGTAAACCAAATTCCTTCAGTTTTAATCCTATCAGGTTACTCATCTTTCCGGTATTCTCACTGCTGAAAGTTTCCACCATTGCACTCTTGGGGACCAGTCCGTATTTCTCTATAATATCCGAAACTCCTGTGAATTGTCCTCCATCGCTTAAAGGATGCTTGAACAGCCATTCCACCATTTTGTCGTCCATGGGCTTTCCACTGGTATCAATGATTCCCTGTAAGAATAAGTTTGCTTTTTCTAATTGGTCGTAGAAAAAACAATAGTTCTGTGAGAACTCCATCTCATCCAGTCCGTATTTGGCAATCATCTGGCTGCGGAGCACGTTCAGTCCGGTAAAAAGCCAGCAACGACCGGAAGATTGTTGGTCGGTTATCCCCTTGGATAGCACCTTGTGTGAAAATTCCGTATCAAAATCGGCACGGTTCTCTTGGTTCAATGCCAACGTGTTGATACTTGTTCCGCCTAAGGCGTTACGGATGGCTTTGTCGGCAGGGGTTGCCTTATAACTTTGTTTGATTTGATTCAGCATTTCACCTGAAATGCCTCCCTGCTGTGCCTGGGCTGTCAATGCAGCCGCAAACAGAAGAGCGAATGTGATGTGTTTCTTCATATTATTGTAAAAATATAAAATGATTTATTAGGGTGGGTAAATGTACAAGTTATTTTTGAACCCTGCTAATCTTTCACGTGAAAGATATATAATCATCAGATCCTATCATTATTATGACAGGCCCGGCTGTTCTGCTTTTTTCTTTATCTTATATCCCAGTATAGCAATTGTGATACTCATCAAGGGACTGATAATGTTAAAGAAGGCGTAAGGCAGATACACAATGGTGGGAACACTAAGGATAGTAGCCTGTGTCATACCGCATGTATTCCAGGGTATCAATGGCGAAGTGACTGTAACAGAATCTTCCGTCGTGCGGCTCAGCAGTTTGCTTTCATAACCGTTTGCACTATAGATGTCTTTAAACATATTACCCGTCAGGATAATGGATATATATTGATCTGCTGTAGCAAGATTCAGGAACAAGCCCGATGCAACTGTGGATGACACCATTCCTACCCGCTTTTTCGTAAAACGTACAAAGACAGAAGTGATACTGCCGAGCATTCCTCCGGTTGTCATCGCCCCTCCGAAACACATGGCGCAGATAATCAACCAGATGGTATTCATCATACCTGCCATTCCGCGAGTGGATATCAGTTCGTTTATTTCCGCATTACCGGTTTCCAATTGGGTTCCACCATAAAGCATTCCCATTCCTCCTTTGAACAAGGCGGCAATCCCTTCGGCTCCTTGTCCGGCGATTTCGCATAATAGTCCGGGCTGGAAAATCAAGGCAAAGACGGTAGCCAGAGCCGTAGAAACAAATAGAGTGATGATGGAAGGCACTTTACGTGCAATCAGTATCGCTGTGACAACGGGGACAATCATCAACCACCATGAAATATGGAACTTATCACTCAATATACGGGTGTATTCGGCGATATGACCGGTATCAGTGGCTTCATGTGACAATCCAGCTATGGTAAAGATTATCAAAGTGATGACAAGTGACGGAACGGTGGTAATCATTAAGTAACGGATGTGAGTGAACAGCGGTGTATCCGTTACGGAAGATGCCAGAATGGTGGTATCCGAAAGCGGAGAAACTTTATCACCGAAATAGGCTCCGGAGATAATCGCACCTGCAATCCAACCTTCACTGAAACCTTGCGCCTTCCCTATTCCCATCAGTGCGATGCCGATAGTGGCGATGGTAGTCCATGAGCTGCCTGTCATGACAGATACTACCGCACAAATAATGCAAGTGGATACCAGGAAAAAATGAGGATGAATAACCTGTATGCCGTAATATATTAATGTAGGGACTACACCGCTGACCATCCATGCTCCGGACAAAGCTCCGATGATCAGCAAGATAATAAGTGCGGTACTTACCCCGGCTATATTATTGGTGATAGCCAGTTCGAAGTCCTTCCATGGACGATGGAATCCCGCCATACCTGTCAGCACACAAACTGCTGTAGCCACTAACAGACAGACTTGGCTGCCACCGGACAAGGCATCGCTTCCAAATGTACGGATAGTGACAAACAATAATAAAATAAGTACGAATACGGGTAAAAGGGATACTAACGGTGAAGGGATTTTGTTATCTTTCATTCTTTTTTTATTCATTTTTTTATTCAAAATGTAAATAGAACTATCAATTTAGTTTTCAGCGTGCAAAGTTCGGAATATTTTTTGAGTTCTAAAAGTCAATCGGCGGTATTTAAAGACTTTTTTTGTATTTGTAGGTAAACCTTTTTGCAAAGGGGACGTTATTAGTTCAAATTATAACCTAAAACTTAACAAATATGAATGAATTAGTTGGTGGCTTAGGCTACGCTGTAAAAAATTGGTGGATGTCCCTGTTGCTGGGCTTGCTCTACATTGCGGTAGCACTATGTTTATTGTTCGCTCCTGTGAGCAGTTATGTGGCACTGAGTGTCATCTTCAGTATCTCGATTCTGGTCAGTGGCATTCTGGAAATCTTTTTTGCTGCCGGAAACAAAAAAACAATCAGCAGTTGGGGATGGTATCTTGCCGGAGGTATTATTGATTTACTGATAGGTATTTATCTGGTATTCTATCCGTTGGTCAGCATGGAGCTGATTCCGTTTATTGTCGCTTTTTGGTTGATGTTCAGAGGGTTTACATTGTGTGGCTATTCCACAGATTTGAAACGCTATGGCACGAAGGACTGGGGATGGTATCTGGTGTTTGGCATTCTGGCCATTCTTTGCTCTATGGCTATCATCTGGCAACCCGGACTTGGCGCTGTCACCGTGCTCTACATGCTGTCCATCACTTTCCTTATTATCGGATGTTTCCGTGTCATTTTCTCCTTCGAGTTGAAAAGATTGCATAAAAACAAGTAAAAAAAATCGTTTATTTTGGGCTACGTCGTACGTTATTCGTATTTTTGTTAGCCCAAAATAAACAATGATTTCTAGTAAGAGTCTTAAGTACACTGTGCGTATTCTGCTAGGTACACTGATTGGTGTCTACCTGGGAATAATTGTGCTGCTGAACATACCGTATGTTCAGGGCAAATTATCTGTTTTTGTAACTAAGGAATTAAAAAACATACTGAATACGGAGGTTTCTATAGGACGGATTGATATGGGTTTGCTGAACCGCATCATTGTGGAAGATGTCCTTTTGCATGACCGGAAGAATCAGGAGATGCTGAAAGTAGCCCGCTTGTCGGCAAAATTCGATCTTCTTCCTTTACTGAACGGTAAAGTCACCATCAGCAGTGTCCAGCTTTTTGGATTTACGGTCAATTTGAACCGGGAAACTCCAGAATCTGCCCCTAATTTCCAGTTTGTGTTAGACGCTTTCGCATCCAAAGATACGGTTAAAACAAAATCTAATTTGGATTTACGAATTAATTCCGTGTTGATAAGGCGTGGCAGAGTGACATACGATATATTATCGGAACCGGAAACTCCCGGAAAGTTCAATGCCCATCATCTATCGGTAAAAAATCTCGCTGCGACGCTTTCACTGAAAGCATTGCGCAGCGACTCGTTGAATGCTGCCATCCGGCGAGTCAGCTTTGACGAACAATGTGGTTTTTCATTGCAGAAATTTGCCATGAAAGTTACAGCCAACAATAAACGTTTGGATATTAAGGATTTTGGTGTGGAACTTTCAAATACCGCTTTAAAGATAGATAGTCTGACCTTGAAGTATGACAGCCTGCCCGAATTGCCCCAAATGACAGAAAATGTAAGATACGATGGCTCTTTGAAGGCTTCAGTTATACTGAAAGATTTGGCTCCTTTTGTGCCTGCCTTGTCACGTTTTGAAGAACCGTTGGATCTAAATCTTGTTTTCTCCGGTCACGGCAAGCATTTGGACTGCCCCACCCTGCAGCTGGCTAACCACCACGGATTGATGATTGCAGGGGAAGCGGCCCTGAGTAACTGGGATGCAGGCATGGATATGTACATTTACGGCAAACTGGGTAACCTGATCATGACGAAAGAGGGCATAAACGTTCTGATGACGAACCTGACGGGAAAGGTTCCTCCCATTTTGCAACGTTTGGACTATATTCGTTTTAACGGGGAAGCGGCGGGCTATCTGCATGATCTCACACTGACAGGCTTGTTCTATACAGGGGCAGGCATGGTGAAAACGGACGTGATGATGAGCATTGATGAACAAAGCATGAGCAGAACCTATTCGGGTAGTGTGGCAAGTGCTGACCTGAATTTGGGAAAATTACTTAATCAGGAAAAGAAATTCGGCAAGGTGGATTTCAATGTGGAACTGAAAGGTTTCAACTATAAGAACCGGTATCCGGAGTCATACATCAAAGGAATCATATCTTCTTTTGAATATAGTCAATATCAATATGAAAATATCATGTTGGATGGCGTATATAAGGATGGAGGCTTTAACGGGCGCTTGTCCATGGACGACGCAAACGGTTCTGTCCAGATAGACGGTAATTTCAATGTTGCCAAAACAATCCCTGACTTTAATCTGAAGGCATCCGTAAAGAACCTGCGCCCCCACGACCTCCATTTGTCGGACAAATATGAGAATGCCAGTATATCGCTGGGACTCACGGCCGATTTCACCGGCAAATCCATTGACGACATGAACGGGCGTATTTCATTGGACAGCCTGCAATTAAACGCTCCCGATGAAAGAGGGTGTTTTCTTGACAATCTGACTATTACAGCCGGACAGGTAAGCGGTGAAAAAGAGTTGCGCATAAATTCATCCTTCATGACAGCAGTGATACGCGGTGACTATTCCTACCACACCATTCCGGCCAGCGTGGTAAAGACGGTACAACGCTATATTCCGTCCTTACTGACAATAAAGGATAATATGCCCGAGCCTCATAATAACTTCCAGTTTGATATCTGCTTGGAGAATACCGAAGTGCTATCCAAATTATTTCAGATTCCATTGGAATTATATTTGCCGGCATCTTTAAAAGGATATTTTAACGATGGCGAGGAGAAGTTGCACGTAGAAGGACATTTTCCGGAATTCAGATACAATGGAACACGTTATGATTCAGGCGTTTTATTTTGTGAGAATCCTTCCGACCGGTTCAAATGCTCACTGCGAGGCGGTATGTTAATGAAAAGTGGTGCAATGCTTAACTTCTCAGTGGAAGCCAATGCTAAAAACGATTATTTGGAAACAACAATTAACTGGGGAAACAATACTGATGTGACTTACGGTGGTAAATTTGCCGCCGATACCCGTTTCTTCAAAACGGAAGGCCCCCATCCTATTCTTCAGGCAGATATAAACATACAGCCCACAAAAGTAGTGCTAAATGATACGGTATGGAACATTCATCCTTCGCATATCGCCATAGATTCGGGACGCGTATTCATTAATAATTTCCTGTTTGAACATGAAGACCAATATTTAAGGATAGATGGTAAACTGACCAAGAAAGAAAGTGATTCCTGCTGGGTGGATTTGAGAAATATCAAGCTGGACTATGTACTGGATATCGTGCAGTTTGACGATGTAGAGTTTGGCGGACTTGTAACTGGAAAGGTTCATTTGAAAAGTGTTATGAAGAACCCCGTGATGCGAACCCGTCTAAATGTGCACAATTTCTGTCTGAACCGTTCTTTATTAGGAGAAGCCGATATTACAGGTGTATGGGATAAGGAATTGGGCGGAGTACGACTGGATGCCCAAATAGCGGAAAAAGGAATTTCCTCCACTCATGTGACAGGGTATGTCTCTCCCAAGTTAAAAGGTCTTGACCTGTTGATTCGGGCAGATAGTACGAATCTGGGATTCTTACAACCTTTTATAGAAGGAATTTTCAGTGAAATAAATGGTCGTGTCAACGGGAATGTCCGTTTATATGGTGATTTCAAGCATTTGGATCTGGAAGGTGAAGTGCGGGCCAAAATGGATGCTAAAATTGATGTGTTGAACACCTATTTCCAAATCCGGGATGACTCCATACATATATCTTCGGGCAGTCTGGATTTCAGGAATGTAAAAGTCTATGACCGTGAGGGACATGACGGACTGGTAAATGGTTATCTGCATCACACAAAGCTGAAAAATCTAATGTACCATTTCAATATACGAGGCAACAACCTGTTGATGTACAATACCTACGAAGCCGGGAATATGCCTTTTTACGGAAAAGTATATGGTACAGGAAATGTGGTGTTGGATGGTGGAAATAATGCGATGACAGTGGACGCTTCACTGACTACAGGCAGCAATACCAGCTTCACTTATATAACCGGAGTGACCACGGAAGCAGCGAGCAACCAGTTTATTACTTTTGTAGACAAAACTCCCAAGCGCATTCACGATGATGTGGAAACCGATCTTTACCACCACTCTAATGTGCGTAAGACTAAAGAGGAAGACGGACCTCCTATGGATCTCCGCATCAATATGTTGATAGAAGCAACTCCCAACGCTACCATGAAAATTATCATGGATCCTGTAGCGGGAGATAATATTACAGCAACCGGAAATGGAAATCTGCAAGTGAATTTTTTCAATAAAGGTGACTTTCGTATGTTTGGTAGTTATGTTATAGATCAAGGTATGTATAAACTAAGCATGCAGGAAGTAATACGCAAGGACTTTATCTTGAAATCGGGTGGTACGGTGACTTTCTCAGGTGATCCTTATCAAGCAAATCTTGATTTACAGGCGGTGTACACGGTTAATTCAGCTTCTTTAAGTGATTTGGTAGTAGATCCCTCGCGTAACCAAGGTACGGTGAAGGTAAACTGTCTGATGAATCTGACAGGAAATTTATCCAATCCGGATATTAAATTCGATTTGGAACTGCCCACTGTAAGCGAGGAAGACCGGGAATTGGTACGTAGTGCTACCAGTACGGAAGAACAAATGAATACACAGATTATTTATTTGCTGGGAATTGGTAAGTTCTACACCTATGATTATGCCAATAATGACCAATCCTCTAATGCGACCAGTTCTTTAGCCTTCAGTACACTTTCCGGTCAGCTGAATAATATGTTGTCCCAATGGATGGGCAATAAAAACTGGAACATAGGTGCCAACTTAAGCACCGGTGAAAAAGGTTGGACAGATGTGGAAGCAGAAGCTATGTTGTCCGGCAGGTTATTGAATAACAGGCTGATGATAAATGGAAACTTCGGCTATAAGGAGAATGTGATGGCAAATAGCAATTTCGTAGGAGACTTTGAAGCGATATGGTTATTGACAAAAAACGGAGATTTCCGTTTGAGAGGATATAATCAGACTAATGACCGCTATTTTACTAAATCTACCCTGACCACTCAAGGAGTAGGTCTCATGTATAAAAAAGATTTCAATACTTGGGACGAACTGTTCCGCTGGTTCTTATGGAAAAGAAGGAAAGGTTCGTTACAAAAACGAAGCGATGACTAATCAACCTATAAAGTTTATTTCATATCTTTGCGAAGTAAATTTAAAAATATGAATATGTCCTATTTACCTGCCGAATGGCATAAACAAAGTTTGATTCAACTAACGTGGCCCCATAAAGACACAGACTGGGCATACATGTTGGAAGAAGTGAATGCCTGTTTTCTTAAGATAGCTTATGAGGTTTTGAAACGTCAGAATTTGTTGATTGTGGCTCCAGACCCCGATTCCATAAGAAATAGTATAGATAATTATGGAGCTGATATCCAAAAACTCATCACATCAAAAATCAACACAAACGATACTTGGGCACGCGATCATGCTTTTATCACCTTGTTGAAAGAAGACGCTACTCCCCTACTACTGGATTTCTGTTTTAATGGTTGGGGAATGAAGTTTGCCGCAAATTATGATAACCAGATTAATAACGAACTATATTTTCACCATCCTGTTCTGAAAGGTGAATATGTTTTCTGCCGGAATTTTATTTTAGAAGGAGGTTCCATAGAAAGTGATGGGAAAGGAAGCCTGCTGACTACAGAGCAATGCTTGCTGGCTAAAAACAGAAATGAAATGAACCGACAGGAAGTGGAGGATTTTCTAAAAGAAACATTCAACTTAAAACAGGTCCTATGGTTGAAACATGGTTATCTGGCAGGTGATGATACAGACAGCCATGTGGACACATTGGCACGTTTCTGTCCGGATGATACCATTGTGTATGTAAAGTGCACCAATGAAAAAGATGAACACTATAAGGAACTGGCAATGATGGAAGAAGAACTAAAAGCGTTCCGTACTTTGAACGGCAGGCCATACCGCCTGCTTCCGCTGCCTATGGCGAGTGCTGTTTATGATGAGGAACATCATCGCTTGCCGGCAACTTATGCCAATTTCCTGATAATGAATGAAGCTGTACTCTATCCTACTTATGCTGATTTTGTAAATGATATGCGCGCTAAAGAAGTATTGGCGGAAGCATTTCCCGGAAGAGAAATAGTAGGTATTGACTGCACTGCTTTGATAAAGCAACATGGCTCGTTGCATTGCGTCACCATGCAATATCCCGAAGGTGTATATTAATAAATATATGTATGAAAAGAACGATTAAAATAGGAATTATCCAACAGACATGCACAAATGATATCCGTCATAATTTGAGCAAACTGCATCGCAATATAGAACAGGTGGCGGCGGCAGGTGCACAGCTGGTTGTATTGCAGGAGTTGCACAACACCTCTTACTTCTGTCAGACAGAAGATACGGATATGTTTGATTTGGCAGAACCGGTTCCCGGTCCTTCTACCGGTTTCTACAGTGAGTTGGCTGCCGGATACGGCATTGTACTGGTTACTTCGTTATTCGAGAAGCGTGCTCCGGGACTGTATCACAATACAGCCGTCGTTTTTGACAAAGATGGCAGTATAGCAGGAAAATACCGCAAAATGCATATTCCCGATGATCCCGCTTATTATGAGAAATTTTATTTTACTCCCGGTGACCTAGGATTTGAACCCATTCAGACGTCACTAGGAAAACTAGGTGTACAAGTCTGCTGGGACCAATGGTATCCCGAAGGTGCACGGCTGATGGCACTGAAAGGTGCTGAAATTCTTATATATCCTACAGCTATAGGTTGGGAAAGCACAGACACTCAAGAAGAGAAAATCCGGCAACTAGATGCATGGGTAACTGTGCAGCGTGGCCATGCCGTGGCAAACGGTCTGCCGGTTATCGCCGTGAACCGCGTAGGACATGAGCCCGATCCTTCCGGTCAGACAAATGGTATCCAATTTTGGGGTAATAGCTTCGTGGCAGGTCCTCAAGGAGAAATACTGGTACAAGCCAGCAATATGGATGAAGAAAATATGGTAGTGGAACTGGATATGACCCGTAGCGAGAATGTTCGTCGCTGGTGGCCTTTTCTCCGTGACCGGCGTATTGATAAGTTTGAAAATCTAACCCGACGCTTTATAGATTAAATACAAACGTTATCGTTATATAAATTCACATATTCGTTAAACAATTCATGGTTAAAGCTGTTTTAGTTATCAGAATATTCAAAAGATATTATTGATTTACTAAACAGCTTAATTATGAAAAAAGTATTATTTTTAGCCGCATTGTTACTCGTTTGCTTCAGCGGAGTAACAAATGCACAAACCAGAAAACAAAGAGAAGACGCTAAACGTGAAGCATGGAAGAAAGAACGTCAGGAAAAGAAAGCCTTGGAAGCTCAGCAGGACTCTGTATCCTACGTCCAAGCAATTAATGCTTTAAAAAACGGTTCTTTTGTATTAGAAGCTGATAACGTTGTATTCCGTAATGGAATAATGCGTTTTGTTTCCTCTAACACGAATTATGTGGAAGTAAACGATGGGCAAGGTATTATTCAGACCGCCTTTACTAATTTTGTGTATAACTGGAGCCCGAACGGCTTGGGAGGTGTCACGGTTCAGGGAAATGTGAACGGAATAAGTATGCGCCAGGATAAAGACGGTAATGTGTACTATAATTATGGAATTAATGGTATTGCCGTTTCGGCCACCGTTTCCATTGTACTGACTGGCGGAACCAATCAGGCTAGTGTTACTATAAATCCAAATTTCTCGGGCAACACGCTGACAATGAACGGGTATCTGGTTCCTTATAACGAAAGTAGTGTATTCCAAGGAACAACATGGTAATTCATTAAGAAGATATGATAAAAAGGAATGGGCATTTTCATCACCCATTCCTTTTTATTTATTATTACAGCATTGGAAATGTTTCTTGTCTGTTCATAACATTAACCGAGGTTGTGATTCCAATTCCAATAAAAACTTTTTAGCGGACAGTCCGCCTCCATATCCCGTCAGCGAGTGGTCACTACCGATCACACGATGGCAAGGTGCAAAGATTGATATGGAATTTGCACCATTAGCATTGGCTACCGCACGAACTGCTTGGGGCCTCCCGATATGCTTGGCCATTTCACCGTAAGAAATTGTTTTGCCGAACGGTATCTTTAGCAGTTCATTCCATACTGTTTTCTGAAAATCCGTGCCCACAAAAAGAAGCGGCACATTAAATTCTTTGCGTTGTCCTGCAAAATACTCGTTGAGTTGCTCTATTGCTTCTTCGATTATTTCTGACGTACTTATTTCAAATTCGGCACACAATATCCGCTTCAACCGTTGGTTCACACGATCGCAGTGTTTTTCCACCTGCCAGTCACACAGGCAGAGTTTTTCGCCAAACGAACCGAGCAGCAACACTCCGCAGGGTGATTTATAACGCTTTATCTTGATCGTATTTTTCTCTTTCATACGCTTGATTTTTATATGCTTCCTTCATTTGTTTGTAATCTGTTTCAGCTTATCGGACTACTTTAAATCAAAAAGATAAAGCGTAACGAATTAGCTGAAACAGTATTCGCTACGCTATGTTCGGATCCCCCGTTATCGGTCTTTTATACAAGACTCTATAAAAGCAGACAAAACTTACTTTTCCTCTTTTATATCAACGACCAGATTCAACTCATCCAATTGTGATTGATCCAAAGCAGCGGGAGCATCCAACATCACATCGCGCCCACTATTGTTTTTAGGGAATGCTATGCAGTCACGAATACTATCAAGTCCTGCAAACAAAGAAACCCAGCGATCAAGGCCATATGCCAAACCACCATGAGGAGGTGCTCCGTATTTGAATGCATTCATCAGGAAGCCGAATTGTTCCTGTGCTCTTTCCGGAGTAAAACCCAAAATCTCAAACATCTTGGCCTGTAATTGTGAATCATGGATACGAATTGAACCGCCTCCTACTTCCACACCATTTACTACCATATCGTAAGCATCGGCACGAACAGCAGCCGGATCTGTATCCAACAAAGGAATATCTTCTTCTTTCGGATGAGTGAACGGATGGTGCATGGCCATCAGACGGCCTTCTTCTTCACTCCACTCAAACATCGGGAAATCAACTACCCACAGACAAGCAAATTCATTCTTGTCACGTAGTCCCAGCTGACGTCCCACTTCCAGACGAAGTTCGCATAACTGCTTGCGAGTCTTCATGGCATCAGGACCGCTCAGAATCAGGATCAAGTCACCCGGCTTGGCACCGAACGCTTCCTTCATCTGCTGAAGGACTTCCTGTGAATAGAATTTGTCTACACTGGATTTTACATTGCCATCAGCTTCCACACGGGCGTAAACCATACCTTTCGCACCGATCTGAGGTCTCTTGACAAATTCGGTTAATTGGTCTAACTGTTTACGGGTATAACTTGCAGCCCCTTCCGCACAGATACCACCAATATATGCTGCATCATCAAAAACAGAGAAACCATGACCTTTCATGATATCCATCAACTCCACAAACTTCATGCCGAAACGCAAATCTGGTTTGTCACTACCATAATATTTCATGGCATCTGCCCATGTCATACGCAGAAACGGTTCGCTCAGTTCGACTCCACGTAACTCCTTGAACAAATGTTTTGCCATTCCTTCGAAAGTGGAAATAATATCTTCTTGTTCAACAAAGCTCATCTCACAGTCTATCTGAGTAAACTCAGGCTGACGATCTGCACGAAGATCTTCATCACGGAAACACTTTACAATCTGGAAGTAACGATCAAAGCCGGAAACCATCAGCAATTGCTTCAGTGTTTGCGGAGACTGCGGTAGTGCATAAAACTGTCCCGGGTTCATACGTGAAGGAACAACAAAATCACGGGCTCCTTCAGGAGTAGAACCTACCAACATAGGAGTTTCCACTTCCAGAAACCCTTTGCTGTCCAAATATCGACGCACCTCCATTGTCATTCTATGACGGAGTTCTAAATTTTTACGCACACAATTACGGCGTAAATCCAAATAACGGAATTTCATACGGATATCATCACCTCCGTCACTATTATCTTCTATCGTGAAAGGAGGAGTTACCGCTGAATTAAGTACATTCAATTCCGATACGATGATTTCAATTTCACCTGTGGGAATATTCATATTCTTATTTGAACGTTCGTTCACTTCACCGGTTATTTGAATAACAAATTCACGCCCCAAGTGATTGGCACGTTCACAAAGTTCGGCATTCACCGCTTCGTTGAATACCAATTGGGTAATACCGTAACGGTCACGAAGATCGACAAACGTCATCCCTCCCATTTTACGTGCACGCTGTACCCAACCTGCCAACGTTACACTTTTGCCTGCATCGGAAAGTCTGAGCTCTCCGCAAGTATGACTTCTGAACATATATTCTTTAATATTTAATCAAATGTTTGGCAAAGGTACGATATGTTTTTCATTGTACAAAACCGCCTACAAGAAAAAAAGTCCCGTAGCTGCATACCAACGGAACTTTTTTAATCCATACGGATGTATGGATCTCAACTCTTAAACATTTCAATGACATCTCTTAATTCTCCCGGGAATAGTTTGCCTGTTTTTTCCCACAATACCTTGTCCTTACGTTGGAGGACAAAGCTGGGGGCTATTTCTATTTCATAAGTATCGGCTACCTTCCGATTGACTTCTATATTGACTCTCACAATGTTAACCCGCTTTTCAAATTCATGTACCAACGGTTCAATCCATTCATAATGAGGAGACCAATCTGCATAGAACACCAGCAGCAACAATGAATCCGATCGTTTCGCCTCTTCAATTTGTTCAGTTATACCCATCACTGTATCCAACTTTAAATTACCCTCTACTCCCCAAACTGTTCACATCTGGATTCAACTCTTTTACCGCTGCTTTCACCTGTTTCTTGGTAGGCTTACCAGTATTGGACACTTGTTCAACAGGAAACCGCTGACCACTATTCGTCAGCTCATTCTTTTGTTCCATCTTTTTCTTTTTTTCTTTATCCATATCTTCTCATTTTTAAGGTTTATGCTAATAATGCAACAAAATAGATATAAAGATGGTTCACATAAAAAGTGAAAAAGGATGCCTGAGAATTATTCAGACATCCCTTTACTACTACATTTAAAACTACGTGAAATTGAGATTATTGTACTTTACGTTCGCAATAACGTTTGCATTGTGCACAAATATCATACCCCAGCATAGCTCCAAGAATAAAATCCTGCTCGGGTGACAGTTTGTTCAGTGGCTGAGTCACTAGGAAACGAATGGCATTAATGCATTCTTTTCTACCGAAAAACAGGTTTATCTTATCATTCCCCACAGGCTGGATTATGTAATTAATCTTTTGATTGGTCAGCCGTTTTACAGCAAAATCTTCATACTTCCTATTGGTAGTATAGAGTACCATCTGACGTACTCCTTTTTTAAATTCATAAATATGATTCAGAAATACTTTCAATTCTACCGGGTTAATGTCTGAAGCTATCATAAGGCAATTGTCAAAATTACAAGTTCTTCTTTATTTCTTCAATCCAATTGTTTATACGTTCTTCGGTCTTGCCACTTTCGTTCACGTCATCAAGAGCCAAACCTACAAATTTTCCATCGATTACCGCTATCGAAGATGAATACGAATACTCATCGGCAGGAACTGCTCCTACAAAAGTGCAACCGGAATTCTTTAACTGGTCATATATAACTCCCATACCGTCACAAAATGTATCACAATAGGACTCTGAATCTCCACAACCAAAGAGAGCAACGATTTTACCATTCAGATCTGCAGTCTTCACCGTTTTAATAGCATCATACCAATCGTCTTGCAATTCACCGTCCCCCCAAGTAGAAGTCCCTAATAATAAGATATCATAACCTCCCACTTTTTCTGTGGTAATTTTGCTTGCATCAATTACATCAACTGATGCCACACCTAATTTTTCAGCTATTGTCTGTGCGATGCTTTCACAAGTTCCAGTAGAGGAACCATAAATTATACCCATTTTTTTCATACAGCAAATCATTTAATTTGTTTGCTGCAAAGTAAAAGGTTTGAAAGAAATTCTGAAATACCTAGAAATAGTGATTTTAATAAAGTTCAAGAGACAGACAGTGTATAGAACTGATCTGCTTCTTGATATGTTTTTAGAACTGGTATGCAGTTCCGAAATTAATAATTCCTTGGTCAAAATCATCAATCAATTGGTATCCGAATTCAACATTCATAGTCCAGTTACGTCCCAAAGCGAGTTCCTCCCCGACTCCGAGACTAACCCCGATACGGAATTCACTATGGTTACCCCCATATTAACATGAACATGTTCTCCATCCCAGTCAACATCCAGATCATGCATATCAAACATCCAATTGGACATGGTCAGACCGAACAGCGGATAAAGTTTAACACTTTGAGCTACCCAACGTTTCTATCTTCCGTTTTTCAAGAACTTTGGCTATCAATACACTATCTGCTTAATGATAAAACGACCGATTAAATATATCAGAATAGCGACAAATATATCCTTACCTACATCCATCCCAAAATCTACCATTTTTTCCAGTACCTGCTCAATTTCACTACCTGAGGCTGCATTCAATAATAACAAATTTATATTCCTGTTCGTTTAACAAATAAAAATTAATCAGCTTGTCACTGCCATATTGTAAATGTGCCAGCCCATCTTGATAGTATAGTTTTGCAATGTTTCAATAAATAAATCATCCGATATGTTTTTACATTTCCTAATAGTAGGAAATGTAAAGTTGCAAAGATATCATATATAATTGATAAAACTAAACTTGTCACTTAAAAGAGGGACCTAAGGCCTGTATTAAATATACGATTCCAAGACAATATAAATATACAATATTTAATTTTAATCATTCAGTAAAATTGTCGAAACATTGATGAAAGACCTTATACCAAGTGAAAAAAGGTACGGCATGAGATAAAACTAATCAAAAATATTCAGTAAGCAACGTAAAATCAGCCAACAAACTCACACTTAAAGTTCCATATTAGTTTACTTTTTTGTTTTTAGGCGTTTTTCGTAAATAAAATTTAAAAGCAAGAAAGAGAGAAATATCCTAACAAGAATATAGCTAAAGTACAAAACTTTCAGAGATTCACTCTACCTTTTTTGGGGGACAGAATTCGACATTTTTGAAGAAATATCGCAAGAATTCTAATGAGAGTAAACTTGGAAAATTTTATTCCGTTGACGAAGTAACTCACTTCCATTAAAAACATTACTTACATGCTGTACCACAGAAAGACAACCGATATATCATAATATCTTCTGATTTTTCTTCTAAATTTTACTTCATATCTTTCATACGGTTAATTCACTATATAATAACGAGATAGTAAACTGCTATAAGGGAAAACAATATTTTCCAAGTAAACATTTACAATATTTTTTTAAGATATTTGTAGACTCTGATAAAATCAATACCTTTGCATTTTCAATTTATGCATAAACAATGTCGAAATGCAAATTGAAATATTGCAGATAACAAAAAAATGACAAAGAAATATGAGACTTATAAAAGTGACAGGTGGGTTGGGAAATCAAATGTTTATTTATGCTTTTTATTTGCGGATGAAAAAGTACTATCCAAAGGTGCGCATAGACCTTTCGGACATGATGCATTATAAAGTGCACTACGGATATGAAATGCATCGTGTATTCAAGCTGCCCCATACAGAATTTTGTATAAACCAGCCTCTGAAAAAAATTATCGAATTTCTTTTCTTCAAAAAAATATATGAACGGAAACAAGCCCCCAATAGTTTAAGGGCTTTTGAAAAGAAATACTTTTGGCCTTTACTTTATTTTAAAGGGTTTTATCAGTCGGAACGTTTCTTTGCAGATATAAAGGATGAGGTCAGGGAAGCTTTCACTTTTGACAGAAGCAAAGCCAACAGTAGAAGTCTTGATATGCTTGACATTTTGGATAAGGATGAAAACGCAGTTTCTCTACACATTCGTCGTGGAGATTATTTGCAACCCAAACATTGGGCTACTACTGGAAGTGTATGCCAGTTACCTTACTATCAAAACGCAATAGCGGAAATGAGCAAAAGGGTTACCTCTCCGTCCTACTATATTTTTTCGGATGACATTGTTTGGGTAAGAGAAAATCTTCCATTGCAAAATGCGGTATATATTGATTGGAATACAGGTGAAGACAGTTGGCAGGATATGATGCTTATGAGTCATTGCAAGCATCACATCATCTGCAACAGTACATTCAGCTGGTGGGGAGCATGGTTAAATCCTAGTATAGACAAAACAGTAATTGTGCCTAGCCGTTGGTTTCAGTATTCCGAAACCCCGGATATCTATCCTACGGGATGGATAAAAGTGCCAGTGGATTAATATATAGAGCTCATAAGTACGCGTTATCTGAAAAACGGATTTTATTCGGTCAAGAGTATTAAAACCGTGAATTCCAATCAAAACATCGCTTTGCTTCAGAATACAAAAATACAGTAATGTATGCAAAAAATTGAAAGCAGACGGATTGAGTTGTGTATTCACAACAGTATGACGGTTACAGGAGTAGTTTTGAGATCCAACTAATCCCAAATGTTGGGTATATATTGGGAACTAATAACAAGCAAGACACAAAGAAGTCAAAATTATTATTTATAACTTATTTATTTTCCGAGTTGTTAATCAATGAAATGAAGTCCTCTTTGGAAGCAGGAGGAAGTATAGATTCGATTTTGCCACACAAATAAATGATAATTAAAAGTCGTTTTTTTATTGATCAAATGGAACGGTTGAACTGGAAGCAGTATAAAAATCAGTAGCCCCAACAGCTTCCATAAAACAGAGCACCTGCAAGATGTAGGAAGTGTAGTGGAGCAGTGTTTTTCTGTGGTACAAAGCACGCTTTTGTACGAGTTATACATCCACATGTACAAAATTATAGATACGTAGTGAGCCTAAAGGATACTTGCATCCCCCAATCCTTTGTACTCATCAGATGGGCAATTTTGACATCTTTTGGAAGTTCCTTCTCTATAATTTCGAGATAATCGTTTATTTCACCCACTACTTCATTGGCATTGGAACCTGCCGTTTGAAATATCATGCAAGTGGCTGCCGGATGCCCGTCTATCTGTCCGTTGATAACATAGTTTTGTGCACCCAGCTTAATGGTTGCCACATCTTTTAACCGGAGAACTTCTCCGTTGGGTAACGACCGGATAACCATGTTTCCAAACTCTTCGGTTTTTTCAAGCCGCCCTTTGTATTTCATTGTGTATTGGTGTACGTTTTTGGAATTTTCCTCCAACGAGCCGGTTGCGACCTCCAAACTCTGTTCTCCCAATAAAAAGGACTCCAATAACCGGAAAATCCCCGCCACCAATAAGGTGAAGCGGTGTATCCCACAAAATGGTAGGTACTGGTGTAATCCCAAGTCGGCCTTCTCCTTGCTTGCTGCACGACTGTAACCCCGTTCCTGCATGTTATGGTGACAGGTGTTCAAGATTTGTCAAGATATTGTAATATCTTATCTTGTCCGATAAACAGAATACTGTCTGCCAGATAATATGACCGGAACTGACTGAAATCCGTTTCCGGATCATAATCAGTCATTACGCGGTAGTCGGCATCCAGTTTATTCACTTCTTCATCTTTTTGGCAGGAGTATAGGGTTCCTGCCAGGAGCATGAATACCCCTATGTACAATTTAGCTGTCATACTTTTCTTGGTTAGTTTGTTTAATGATCAGAAAGTTGTTCCTTTAAATACGGAACTTTCCTTGAACGGAACCAGTTGCCCGTCCAATGTAACATTGAGAGAATTGAAATTGGGGATAATCGTTGCTGTGGCACGGTTGTCCGAAGGACTGAGTGTCACTGTAACTTGTGCCGATATACCATTTCCGGTGACATTCATGGAAAGGCGGGTGATGCCTTTCTTGTCTGTTTCCATTTTCAATCCGGTCGGAGTGCCTTCCACTGTGATACCACCCACGCCGTTGGGACCGCCGCCTGATTGGAACGGTGAGATTTGCACGGTCGCTCTCCCGTCATGCAAGGCAATGAAGTTGGTGGTAGAATTTACATATCCATGTTCACCATGCTTTAGTGTCAGTTCGTCACTTTCCAGTACAAACTCTTTCCTTTGCAAAGCATTTTCGGCCTTTATATGGACAATCGAATCCATCAAGTGTCGTTCCTGTCTGGCTATTAAACGTGCATTCTCAATGAAATCTTTCCATTGTTGCAATTCACTTTTCTTTCCTTCCTGGGCATTGGCCTGTATCGCTCCTGTTATAAAAAGAAGGAGCAAGATTTTTTTAAAACATTTTGCTACCATATATCATCAAATATTAAATTGTTTACGGTAGCAAAAGTCGTCATTTCGGACAATTAGCTCTTGTCTGTAAATGTCAAAGCCATTTGCCTTTAGAAGTCTATGACCATAGAATATTTCAGGGTCACTGATTCCTGAACTCTTTTGGGGTCATTCCCACATACTGGTGGAATACGCGGGAGAAGAATGAAGGGTTCGGGTAATTCAATTTTTCCGATATTTCGGTAATACTGATGGTCGTTGAACGTAATAACAGCTTGGCTTCACGCATAATAAACTCAATTACCCAAAAATGAAAAGTCTGTCCAGTGGATTTCTTCAGTACACGCATCAGATACTTATCCGATATATATAATTTATCGGCGTAAAATGAAACAGACCGTTCTTTCTTGTAATGCTGATGGAGTAGAAAGAAGAAATGATCTGTCAATTCGTCTTGTCGTGTATTCGATACCGACACATTTTTACCGGAATATAACCTGCTGATTTCAAGAATAAAGGAAAACAGCAATCCTTTGGTAATGGCAATGTACTCATTGCTTTCCTGATAACGTTCAGCTATCAGGTCATAGTATTTCTTCACCAGTTGCCTCTCTTTATCTTTTAACTGTAAGCAAGGATTTTTTCCTACATATTCTGAAATATCTGCCTTTAGTAATAAAGGAAAATCCGAGAGGAATTCAAACTCGAACCAAAGATATTCAAGTAGCAAATCTTCTGTATGAGATATTTGTCTGACCAGATGGTTTGGATACAGATATATCAATGTCCCGGTATATATTAAATGGTTCTTCCCGTCAATTTCAATCATGGCTCCACCTTGTAAGACTATAGCGAGAAAAATCTTATTTGAGGGAGTACGTTCCGCTTCCTTTTCCGGAAATAATACGGATAAATGTCCGGTGGAAGGACATATTCCAAACTTGTTTGTCATATCTTTATTAATTGGCATCGAATATAATACAAGTAAGTTCATACAAATATAAAAGGATTTTACGGATTATTGTTTATCTGCTTGCAAATATCACGAAATGGACAATAACAAATTTGTCTCTCAGCTTCAAAGCCGTTTACAGGAGAAAGTCAGACTAAAATAGATTTCTCTAATCAACATTTGGTTACTATCCGGACAATCCAGACATGGAAATGGACAAAAGGATGTGACAGAATGTTATGAACTTTGCAGCAGAAAATAAAAGTATAAATAAATTATGATGAAAGAAACTTTAAACTCAAAACTGTATATCCTGGTTGTTATCGGGATTGTTTCAGCTTTTGGTCCGTTTGTGACCGACTTTTACCTGCCAGCCCTTCCGGTGCTGGCCGGATATTTTGATACTACGGCATCGCTCGTACAGCTTAGCCTGACTTTTAGTATGGTTGGACTGGCCGTCGGGCAGTTGGTTATCGGGCCGTTGAGTGACAAGTATGGACGTAAAAAAACATTAATGGCCTCCCTTGTCCTGTTTTGTATATCTACAATAGGTTGTTTATACGCTTCGGATATATATGTATTTATCTTCTTCCGATTACTACAAGGATTGTCCGGAGCCGGTGGAGTAGTTATTTCCAAATCCATCGCCACGGATCTCTACGAAGGGAGAGAGCTTACTCGCTTTTTTTCTATGCTTAGCTCCGTGCAAGGCATTGCCCCGGTTTGTGCCCCCGTATTGGGGGGTGTTTTATTGGAAGTGACTGACTGGAAAGGTATCTTCTGGATATTGGTATTGATAGGCATATTATTGATTATGGCATTGGCCTTTTTTAAAGAGTCCTTGAATAACGAGCAACAACATTGCGGTGTGTTTGCCACATTTCGGAATTATATACCTGTGTTTCAAAATGCTCAGTTTATGCGCTATGTATTGGTACAGGCGTTCGCTATGGGGGTAATGTTTACATATATTGCTGCTTCTCCCTTTATCTTTCAGGAGCATTTTAACATGTCCCCGCTGGCGTACAGCCTGTGTTTCGGTGCCAATGCGATAGCCATAATGCTGGGCAGTCTGACGGTTTCATTATTCCATGACGCAACCGATGCATTGCGTGTAGGTTCTATAGGATTCGGGATAATGAGTTTGTTTGTAGCCGCAGCTTTATTTTTCTCCACTTCCGTGTGGCCGGTGGAAGTATCGCTGTTTGTTTTTATGCTCTTCCTGGGAGTAATATTGCCCAGTTCTACAACACTTGCCCTTGATTTGGAGAGAAAGAACTCCGGAAACGCCTCTGCATTGCTTGGATTTTTGATGTTCCTGTTCGGTGGAGTGCTTTCTCCCTTGACCGGATTGGGAAATATGCTCTATACAACCGGAATTATCATCGTTGCTTGTTGCATCGGTACATGGTTTTGCAATCATATTGCAACCTCGCATATCGCTTTAAAGGTAACCAAACAATAAAGGAGATTCACAAATGAAAAATAAAATGATTCCAGACTATCCTATTATGTATAAGATGAATTTCACCAACGGGCGGCTTATGAAATTCCAATTTGATGATTTTTTATTCTTATATGTCTATTCGGGAGAAGGAACAATATGTGTGTCAGGGATTAATCACCCGCTGAGCAAAGGATGCGGCTGGATATTGGCCCGTAACGAACATATTTCATTTCACACGGAGAGTTTCATGCAAGTAGTACATATCCGCATATCGGAAGAGGCTGTAACAGAATATCTGTTACGTGCTACGTCTCCGGCTATGACAGATGCAGAAAATGAAGTGGAAAATGAAGATATAAATGTAATGACAGTAACCAATCATGTACTCCTTCAGGGTCTGATATCAGGCATTGAAGCTGGTGTTGATAATAATTTCCGGGCTAACCAACCATTGACTTATCTCAAGATACAGGAGTGCATAAATGTCCTGACCTATCTCCGTCCGGGATTACATAATTGGTTTTCTCGTATGAACAGCTTGCAGAGAATTAATTTGAAAGATTTCATGGAGTGTCACTATCAGGATAACCTGCCATTGGAACAACTGGCGCAGGCTTCTGGACGTAGCTTATCTACATTCCGCAGAGACTTCTTAAAAGTGTTTGGTACGACACTCGGAAAATGGTTGTTGACAAAGCGACTGGAAGAAGCTTATGTACTCATTAAAGAAAAGAAAATCAAGCCGTCAGAATTTCTATTGGATTTAGGATTTGAAAGTTTCTCACATTTCTCCCATAGTTTTAAGGCGTATTTTGGCATACAACCCTCCATTCTGTTAAAAGAAAGTATTGTGAAATAGAAATGAAATTTAAATAAAATATAAGTATATGGTATTGACCGTATTGCCCTTTTCTCTTAAGTATTGTTCAAAATTACGAAAGAATGTATAGGTAAGATCCTTGAAGTCCAGCCCGGAGCAAAAATCATGCAGGACCGCCAGTGTCGAGTGCAGGTTGTCCTTGGTGGACTGCTTCTTGTCCGAATTGTCAATGGCTGATTTGGCGAAAATGGAGAAGCTGACATTCACGGCACTTTTCTTTTTGACGGCATCTTTCAGTAAAGAGAGTGTGGCAGGTATTCCGCGTTTCCAATACCCCAACTCTATGCCTTGCAGATACAGGATGTATTCATAGAGCATTGCGTTCAACTCATTTGACTGGGGATGGTTAATGACTTGTACCCCTTCACGGCTCCAGCACTCTGGTTTGAGGTACACGTTTGTCTTCAGGTAGATTTTTCTTTGGTTTAAATAGGCTTCAACCTGTACAAGGGTCGTGCCTTGCCTGTTTAGTGTGTTCTGGCGGTTATATACAAGACGGTATCTGATTTTATCCATTTTTCTGCAAAGGTGCTATTTAATGCACAAACGACAAAAAAATGGAGTGCAAATTACCGACTTTCTATAAGAACATTACATGATCAAACAATGTTGTGTGAAGAATAGTATATGGTTGTTACAGTATAAAGGACGCAAAGAATATCCGCGTCCTTTATATATTTAAATTAAATAGAAATCTCAATTCCGATCCCAAGTACCGTCAGACTTGATTTTTTCAACATTGGAAACAAGGGAATTGTAATTGGTTTCCATGGTTGGAATAACCGCAGTCCATGCATTTTTATCGGCAGGACCGTAGTTTCCTCCGGTTGTGGTGTTCTTCTCGGCAAAATAAGTGGCCCAGCTTCCGCCTTCTGCCCAGGTTTTGCGGACCATCGGGTCTCCCCAGCGTTTTAGGTCGAACCAGCTGTGGCCTTCGTTGCAGAGATCAAATTTACGGTATGCTTTAAGCTCCTCCCAAAGACTGTCACCACTTTTTGTGCAGGTATAATCCGCATTATAAGGCTTGACGGTCTGCTCAAGAAGTGCGCGTACGGCCTGTTCGTTACCTAAACGGTACTGTGCCTCCGCCTCGTTATACATCATTTCAGCGGCACGGAAAATAGGAATACATCCGTCTCCTGTCCCGGATTTTACAATGAACTTGGTGGAGAGATAATAGAAGATTGTCGTGGTGCTGTATATGCGTCCGGCGAACTCCTTCTTCACACGGTTGTAGAAATCACCTTTGGTCACCTTACCCGAGCCGCTGACTTTGGAAACATCGCCCACTTCTTCCGGAGTCGGAATGGCATAAATGGCGAGCCGCTTGTCTGCGGGATCAATCGGATCTACTATCTGTTTGCTTATACATGGTGGATAAGTGCGGGATGCAGAACCGAGACAGCTGGCGCTCATATAGTTATAGAATGAATAGTAATGAACAGGCTGTGTGTCATCCTCGAACACCTCCCATATCCATTCTTGATTGGCTGTGTTGAATCCTGCCTTATACTCATCGGGAGTCATGATGGAGTAGTTCCTGCGAGCTTCCTGTGAATGGGTGATGACCGTCTGCCAGTCATTACGTATAAGAGCTGCCCGTGAATAGACGGCATGGGCCACATCAAGGTTCGCCATCCACCTCTTGTCCACATCGACAGGCCGATCGTATCCGCATGATGTGAAAAGGCTGATGGCCTCATCAAGGTCATGGTAGATCAGTTCGAATGTCTCCGCCATAGTGGAGCATGGCATTTCGTCATTGTTTACTGTGGTACGCAGTACAAGACCGCGCTGCAAGCCGTCTGCATCTGTCCATCTTCGACTGTACAGCTGTGAGAGCATGGTGTAGGAGTAGGCACGGTAGACCAGCGCCTGTGCCTTTATATAGTCCCATTTACGTTGCTCCGCCACGTTGGCAAGCCCCGTCTTGCAGTTGTCTAGAATCTGGTTAGCATTTCTGATGAGTTTGTAATAGTAGTACCATGTTACATGGATGTTGCTGTTCGTACTGCTGGTAAAATAGTTGCCTTTCGCGAGATTCTGCCAGCCGGTGTAGCTGCCTTTCTGTATCACATCTCCAGGATATTCGCCCTGATACGCATAAACGGTACCTTCTCCGTTGTACCCCTGTGTGTCCAGGTACTGTGTGCTCATGATCCGACCCAGTCCGTTCACGGCGTATTGTGCGGCATCGGCATTCTCAAAAATCACCTCGTCTGAAACGCTTGATTCCGGACTGAGTTCAAGATACGAATCTGAACAGGCTGCTGTACAGAAAAGCAGAATTGCCATTGAAACTATATCATATATCTTTTTCATCTTTCCAAATGTTAAATGGTTGCATTAATACCGAATGTGAAGACACGGGCCGGAACCAGATAGTTGCTCTGGCCGCCACCTATTCCCATCATGGGGTTCATACCTTTACGGGCCGACCAGAGGTATATGTTCTCGGCCGAGAATAAGAAACGGACAGTGGAAAGGTTGACCTTTGCTGTCCATCTTTTCGGAAGAGTGTAACTTATATTTAGATTCTTAAAGCAAAGATAGTTACGGCTGACCAACCAGCGGTCACTTCCAGCATTATTGTCGGTACTGGTCAGATTATTGATCTCGGGATTGGTGTTGGGATTGATACGTCCATTGCCGTCCACAGCCTTGTTTGCCGCATAATATCCGGCATAGTTCGCCTCTGATGTAGTCTGGCCTGCTGCAATAGCAGCATTGTAGGCGTCATCATAGGCATTCTTGTAAGTGGTTATCATGGCATTGGACCTGTCGTTGATCCGCCAGGCGTTGTTGTACAGGTCCACATGGTAATTTCCGGCACTTTGTCCGGGTGTCATCAGGCTGGAATAAGGGCTGTCGTATATCTTTCCACCAAGCGAATAGGTGAACATTGCAGATATGTTGATGTTCTTCCAGCGTATGTTTGCCGAGAAGGAACCGTATGTGGTAGGAAGCGCGCTGCCTGCCCATTTCTTTTGGGCATAGGTGGTCTTGAGCACATAATATTTCCCGTTGATCAGCCTGTAGTTCTCGGGAGCAAGCTCGGTGGCTCCCTGGACGGGATTGCCGTTGGCGTCCCACATCAGTTCTCCTTCATCGTTGAGTTTCTGCTTGCCACCAAGCTGTGACCCGTCAGGAAGTACAATATAATAATCATTAAGATTTGCCTCGTAAAGCGACTGTCCATCCATCTCGTCCACTCCTGCCCAATGGTATGTATAGTAGTCATATCGTGACTTGCCTTCGGAGATGAGATAGCTGCCGGAAGTTATGCCGACAGGCAGGTCCTCCCTTTGTCCAAGCTTTCCTGATGGATCAATGGGATATACGGTTTTCTTTTTATTCTGTTCGGGAAGTTTGACGATCTTGTTCTTGGTGGTGGTAAGGTTTGCGGATACGCTGACAGTCCAATCCTTGCTCTTCACGATATCGAAATCAGCGGAGATCTCCCAGCCGCGGTTGGAGATTGTACCTATGTTCCTGTCTGTGGTTGATGTGGAGGAACCTGTGCTGGTACCTCCTGCTGAACTGGGGGCATATACGCTGAAAATAAGGTCCTTATTCCTTTTGTCAAAATATTCAACGGAGAGATTCAGTCGGTTGAACAGACGTCCTTCAACAGCTGCGCCCCATGATTCTCCGGTTTCCCAATGCAGGTCTCTTGCCGGATTCTGACTTACAACGTATGCCGGCTTGGAATTCTGGGTCCATGATCCGTAAAGGCCATAATATGCGTAGTAACCGGAGCCGGAATCATTACCTACCTGTCCCCAGCTTGCCCGCAACTTGCCCTGATTGAGCCATCTATATTTTTTCATAAACTCCTCGTTGCTGAAGACCCAGTTGGCACCCAGCGAACCGAAGTTTCCCCACCGTGATTCCTTTGCGAAACGGCTGGAACCGTCACGGCGGAATGAGGCTTCGATATTGTACCGGTTGTCATATCCATACTGTACGCGCGCCAGATAGGATTCAGTGCGGTAGCGGGTTTTGTATCCCGAGATACTTGCCATTTCAGAGAAGTTGGAAAGCGCATACCTGTTTGGAAAAGCCTCGTTGGTCTTGCTTGTATAGGTATAGTCATAACGATAGCTGTAGTTCTCGTGCCCAAGAAGGACTTCGATGTTATGTCTGTCATTATAGGTCATGTTCCAGCGCAGCTGCTCCTGTAGAGTCCAGTTCTTGTAGGTATAGAGGGTTTTGGCAAGAGCCCCGTTGCGACCCGAGATGGAACCGTCCTCGGAAACAGTACCACGTGCATCACCGATGACCGCATTCTCGTATTTGTAATAATCGCTGTTACGTGTGTTCACATTTGCTTTAAGGGTTGCGGTAAAGCCGTAGGGCAGCACGAGATCAAGATAACCTATCCCGTTGAGTGTATTGCGTATTGTCCGACTATCATTCAATTCCGACTCCCATATCACGTGGCGGTCACGGTTCTGATTGCGGGTTATGACCTCCTGAGGGTTTCCGTTCTGGTCGTAGATGATATAGCTTCCGCCGTCCCATTGCGGGTTTCCGGCACCGTCAAGCACATAATCCCCCTTATTCACCTGTATGGGGGTTCCGGCATTGTCATATACCGTTCCAGTTTCCGTATAGTGCGAGTGTACCGGGTAAATGGGAGCCATATAGCGGCAGAAATAGAAAGGATTGCTGTATGATGACGAGCCGTCCCCGACACCGTTTGACGTGTTCTGGAACTTCTGATGTGAGGCGTTGATGCTCATGCCGGCTCGTAACCATTTCACAGGTTTGATATTGACAGCCATGCGTCCTGTCAGACGGTCAAACCCGGAATCTTTCATATATCCGTTCTCATCAAGATAGGAGAGTGAGAAGTAATAGTCGCTCTTGCTTGTAGCACCCGATCCCGAGAACTGGTATTCCGAACGATATCCTTTGCGTGTGGCCTGGTCAAACCAGTCCAAATCGCCGGCATACCCGTCAATGATAGAGGCGTCGGCAGCCATTTTCCCATCGAGGGTGAAAAGCTGGTCGTCTGGTTTGTTGAAGATGTTGACATAAAGTCTGTCGGGAATAAGTGTGCTGTTCACGGCATTTAAAATTGCCTGTTTGTCCGTACGGTCACCTCCGCCGTGTACGAATGCGTTGGCTGCGTTCTGGTATTCAACCTCCATGAACTGGAAGGGATTGGTACGCTCATATTCCGGCAGGGCACGTTCGTACCAGCCCTGGTTGGTCTTGAAATTGAACTGGATACGTTCACTCTTTGACTTTTTGGTTGTGATCAGAATCACTCCGTTTGAAGCCCGGTTGCCATAGAGTGCGGCCGAAGCGGCATCCTTCAGAATGGACATTGTTTCAATATCCTCCATATTAAGGTCAGAGATGTTTCCTCCGTACGGAACGCCGTCTATCACATAGAGGGGAGAGGTACTACCATTTACTGTGCCGATACCTCGGATAAGCACTGTGGGGTCACTTCCAGGCGAGCCGTAGTTGCCTGTGACCGTAATACCCGGTGTGGAGCCTTCAAGGGCTGAAGTGACGGATGTCACAGGACGTTTCAGGAGTTCCTCATTTCTGACCTGGGTGATGGCACCGGTAATCGAAGACTTTTTTTGCGTGCCGTAAGCGACAACAACAACTTCGTCAAGTGCCTGGCTCTCTGCCGTAAGCTCGATTGTCATTTCTCCGGGAGTGATAGCAACTTCGCGAGTTGTCATACCGACAAAAGAAACAGTGATTGTTTTGACATTGTCGGGGATTTCCAAGGAAAAATGACCTTCAATGTCAGTGATTGTCCCCTGTTTTGTACTTTTGACAAAAATGGACGCTCCCACGATGGGTTCCTTGTCAGACGAGTCTATAACCCGCCCCTTTACAATTTTTGCCATTACCGTTCCTGTCATAAGGAACAGGCATGCCAACAAGAACAACAAATGTTTTTTCATGGTCGTTTAATTTTTGAATATTTAAAACGGTTTGTTTTTGCTTCTCAAAGCTAATCAAATTTATATAATAAAAAAACATTTTGCTTAAAAAAATTAATTTGGGATAAAAATAATGTTCTGGAATGCTAATCCTTGGGTTGGAGCTATAGTTTTATAGACTAGATTGATTGTTAATGGATATTTTTGATAAGTCCAGCTTTGGTATACAAAGATTCAGAAGTAAAGACAAGCTCTGATTAGCCGGACTAGGGTTTGAGACAAAGGAGGTGAATTCTAAGTCTTCTTTATCATAATTTGAAATGAGTCCGTAATTTGCTAAGGCTATGCAAAATTTCTTATTGAATATCACCTTTTATTCATTTATGGTCATGGCATTGATGGTGCTCATGAGATAGACAACCGATTCCCGAATCTGTAAGTTTTCCGTTCAGATAGTCCGTTACAACATTCAAAATATTTCTGGAACATCCCCACAGATTCCCTTAAGATAAAATCCTTCAACTGTGTGCATGAATAGATACCAGAATTATCTATTTTGTCTAGTCTTTCCTGATTACTTATTGAGAAGATTACGCAATTTTGTATTTATCATTGCGGCATCCGAGCGTTTTACCACCTCTCCGTTCTTGAACTGGAAGAGATTATCTATGATAAACCGAATGATAATATAGCAAGTTTCCTGCTTATGGTAAACGGCCACTCTAATTTTATGTCTGCCATCCTTTAAAACTTTTGCTTTGAAAATTGTTAGTTTGAGAATTGCCATACTGATTAAAATTAAAGGATAAGTTTTGTATCCATTGATGAGCAAAAACTCCTTTTTTCAATCAATAAAATGAAGATTTTATAATAAAAAAAACTTTGAAAACAGCTTTAATATCACTGATTATCAAAGTCTTTTTCTTTTGTCGGGGTAGCGGGATTCGAACCCACGACCCCCTGCTCCCAAAGCAGGTGCGCTAACCGGACTGCGCTACACCCCGAATCTTTTTATTTTTTCAATTGCTCTGTTTCTCAAAAACGATGCAAAGGTACGACTTTTTTTTATATGTGCAAACGTTTGAAGTGATTTTTTTCCACTTTTTTTTCGTGCTATTATTTATTAAATTATAAATCAGCATATTAACTTCATTTTTTTCATCCGCAACAAAGAAATTTCAGTGTAAAACAACTCCCCTTCCCTATTTCACTACTTGCCGAGATACTTCCACCATGTAAATTCATAATTTGTTTGCATAAACTGAGTCCGATACCACTACCTGTCGACTTCGTTGTGAAAAAAGGAACAAAGATTTTATCCAAAACTTCAGGAAGAATACCACTACCATTATCACAGACAGAAAGGAAAAATAGATGTTTGTCTAAATCACAATGTGTACTAATAATAACTTCGGGATAGGTTTGCTCTACACAAGCCTCACCTGCATTCTTTAGTAAATTGATTAATACTTGTTCTATCTGTGAACGATCTAGCATCAGAATCGTTTCTGGGTTTTCTACTTTATATATATATTGTATGTTTTTATTAGGGAATAGTTTTTTCATATCACTCAACAACTCACCTATATTTACTGGAGCCAGTATCGGGACAGACAGACGAGAAAGTTTACGATAGTTTTCCACAAAATTCAGTAATCCTTTACTTCTTCTATGAATAGTCTGCATCCCTTGCAACATGATATTGTAATCTTTCTCATTCATACCATTTTGCACAGCACGCTCACTTAATGTTTCACTTAATGAAATAATGGGTGCAATGGAGTTCATTATTTCATGAGTAAGTACACGAATCAGCTTTTGCCATGCTTCCATTTCATTTTCCTCCAATACAGCATGGATATTCTTTAAATTAACTAACCGGAGTTCCGTACCATGTTGAGCGGAATATTCGGATACCGTAACAGCCAATTCTTGTAGAGTATCTCCTTTATGTATTCGTACTGTTTTAATTTCTCCAGGCTGTAATGACAGGATAATAGTAGGAAATTCAGAATTTAACAGAGCCAATTCCCTGACTGAATGAATACAATAGCCGCACAAATCCTGCATGGCGGCCCGGTTCATCCAATGTATATTGCACAGACTATCTACTACCAGCAAACTGCTGTCAACAGTATTCAATAATGTTTCATAATATTGATATCGCTCTTCATTCTCGGACAACCGAGTACGGAATTCAGCAACAACATTATTTATTTCTTGTGCCAATCGTTGTTCTGTACGAGTTTTGTGCTGGGTAGAAAAACTCAAAGAGAAATCTGCATAACGAATACCTTCTATCATTCGTGATATCATACGGGTCGTTTTATATTGCCACTGACAGATATAGATGATAATACTTGCCATAATCATCAGCGAAAATAACAAGCAAAAATAGAGTGAATGTTGATAAAACAGATATGCAGCTATAGCTACTACCCCCATCAGTAACATACAAGCTATCATCCGTAAAGTTTGTAAACGATTCATAAACCTAATTTTTCAAGTTTCCGATAAAGAGCGTAACGGGTAATCCCCAAATATTCCGCTGCACGACTCAAGTTTCCTTCGCTGCGCTTCATAGCACGTTCTATGGCATTGCGTTCTAATTGTTCCAAGTTCAGTATCTCATCCGTATTCACCCTCTTCTCGGGTTGTGGCTGCAACATGAAATTTGCAGGCTTTAACAATGGCGAGTCCGAAAGAATAATCGCCCGTTCTATGGCATGCTGTAATTCGCGTACATTACCCGGCCAATGGTAACGCATGAGTTTCTGCTTGGCTTCGCGGTTCAGTCCGTTTATCTCTTTCTTATATTTATGAGTATACCGTTGTAAGAAATAATCAGCCAATAAGAGCACATCCTCTCCCCTTTCCCGCAAGGGAGGAATGGCAATCTCGATCGTATTGATGCGATACAACAGATCTTGACGGAAATTGCCCTCCTCCACCAATTGTCGGATATTTACATTCGTTGCGCTTATCAACCGAACATCAATAGGAATTATATCCGTTGCTCCCAAACGTGAAATCTGCCGCTTTTCTATGGCTGTTAGCAATTTGGATTGCATAGGTAATGACAAATTCCCTATCTCATCCAAAAAAAGCGTTCCTCCTGATGCCACCTCCATACGTCCCGCTTTTGCTTTACGGGCATCTGTAAAAGCCCCTTTTTCATAGCCGAACAATTCACTTTCGAACAATGATTCTGGTATGCTCCCCAAGTCAATCGTTATAAAAGGACATTCACGACGAGGAGAAAAATAACGTAGAGAACGGGCCACCAAATCTTTACCGGTTCCATTTTCACCCAATATCAAAATATTAGCATCAGTATCCGATAATTTCCGAATAGTATCAAAAACCTCTCGCATAGGCGCTGAGTGCCCTATCATCTGAGGCATCTCTTCATCCTGCCCGCTCAATGCTACAACTTGTTCTTTCAGTTGCCTGACCTCTTTACGAGAATCACGAAGTTTGATAGCCGACGAAAGCGTAGCAAGTAGTTTTTCTTTTTCCCAAGGTTTGGGAATAAAGTCAATAGCTCCAGCCTTAATAGCCCGTACAGCTTTATCTGTATCTGCATAAGCAGTCATAAACAAGACAATAGCCTGCGGGTCTAATTTTAATATCTGTTCTAGACAATTGAACCCTTCCTGCCCGCTGATAGCATCCCGGCGGAAATTCATATCAAGCAGAATAACATCAGGTTGAAAAGTAGTCATAAAATGCTCAATACGAGTCGGTTGAGTAGTAACTTTTATTTTTTCTACGTAGGGTTCCAATAAAAGGTTTAGTGCAAAAAGCACGTCCTCATTATCATCTATAATCAATATTTTTCCTTTTGTATTCATTATTTTATCCTCATATACATTATTATACGAATAAAAGATTTTCTATCCGCTATTTTGCAAAGATATTGTTTTTTTTAGTGTGTTGTCTGTGCGGATACGCACTATTTTTGTGCGTATCCGCACAGAGACGTTTTTATTTTTTAGCCCACAAAATCCTGGTAAACAAAGAGATAAGATAATGGCACACTATTTGATTAGTCTATAATACTAATATATTAAGTTATGAAAAAAAAATCAATAATAGTTATCAGTTTATGCCTTGTAGCAAGCATAGTAATTCTATCCAGCAATAAGATCTATATGCTTTATATAGGTGACTGCCGTCAATTGTGGGAAGAAGCACAAACCCACTATGTCAATCGACAATATGAAAAAGCACGCGAGTTATTAGAAAAGATAGCTCGCATTGATACGGCCCATCATGCCCAATATCTGACAGGCGACATGTATTTAAAAGGCTTAGGAGGTGAAATTGATTATGATAAAGCTTTGAAACTTTTTCATCAATCGGCAACGGGCGGAAACACTTATGCTGAAAACAATATAGGTTTTATGTACACATATGGTTTGGGAGTCACTAAGGATTACAGCCAAGCATTCAAATGGTTGAACAAAGCTGCCACTCAAGGAAATCCAGAAGCTCAAATTGGTATGGGGAGCCTTTATAAAAATGGTTGGGGAGTACGTAAAGATTGTTACATTGCTATGACTTGGTACCTACGTTCTGTGGCTCATGGTAATACGGACGCCATGAACAATATCGGTTATTTATATAAAAACGGACTTGGGGTTCCCCAAGACTTTGAAGAAGCTTATTTTTGGTTTAAAAAAGCAGCAGATAAGAATAATCCGATAGCTCAATATAATATAGGAAATATGTATTGTTATGGCGAGGGAATGGAAAAAGATTTTGCTAAAGGAGCCAAGTGGCTGACTAAAGCTGCTTTACAGGGGAATGCTCCTGCACAATATAACCTGGGTCGCATGTATCAGTGGGGTAAAGGCGTAGAGAAAGACTTACAACAAGCCCGGTTCTGGTTCCAAAAAGCTATAGACAACGGTCATGAAAAAGCAAAGGAAGCATTAACCAAAATAAAAAGCGACTTATCCGAAAAAGACACTGAAGACTCGTTCCTGTTTCCCTAACTATAAGACAAAAATACTAATAGGTATAAAGACATAAAAAAACGAACATGAAACTATATTGTATTATAGCACTTTCCCTTCTGCTTCGCCCGGAAACAGCCGCAGCACAACAAGAAGAATTAATGACACTGAGTTTGCAACAAGCTATTGAAATAGCACAAGAAAACTCACCGGAAGCACAAGCTGCCCGTCATACCTATCGGGCAGCTTATTGGAACTACCGTTTTTTCCGGGCGAATTATCTTCCCTCCGTCACATTAACTTCATCTCCTACCCTGAATCGGGAGATAAACAAAATTACCCAACCGGATGGAACAAACCAATTTATCCAGCAAGACCAGTTAAGCACAGACCTCAGCCTTAAAATAAATCAAAATATATGGTTCACCGGTGGCAGCTTGTTTGTAAAAAGTACCACCCAACGCATTGATGAATTTGAAGATAATCATACAGCGTATAACACCCAACCCGTAGTAATAGGTTACGAACAGCAACTTTTTGGATATAACTCTTTAAAATGGGATCGTCGTATCGAACCCCTTCGCTACCGGGAAGCCCGTAAAGCATATGCAGAAGCATTGGAACTTGTAGCCTCAGAAACCAGCACTCTTTTCTTCAACTTGGCTACTGCACAAACCAATCTTGACATAGCTACCTACAACTATGCTTCTGCTGATACTTTATACAGATATGCCGAAGGAAGATATAATATAGGAACAATAACTGAAAACGAAATGCTACAGCTGGAAATAAACAAACTGACAGAAGAAACCAATATGATGAATGCCCGTATCGAAGTAGAGGACCAAATGCAAACACTCCGTTCCTTCCTTGGTATTAATCGGGAAATAAATTTACGAGTTGTTCCGGAAGACAGTATTCCTCAATTTGAAATCTCTTTACAAAAAGCATTACAACTGGCATTCAAAAACAGTCCCGACCCTGACACTTATAAACGCAAACAATTGGAAAGCCGCAGCGCATTAGCTTCTGCAAAAGCCAATGCGGGTTTGAAAGCTGACCTGTATGTACAATTCGGGCTTTCTCAAACCGGAAATAAATTTGCAGATTCTTACCGAAACCCCATGAATCAACAATATGCCAGTATTGGTATTTCTTTACCTATCCTAGATTGGGGTCGTGGAAAAGGACGCGTCCGTGTAGCTCGTTCCAATGTAGACTTAGTAGATACACAAGCTGAACAGGGAATGAAAGATTTTGAATTAAATGTATGTAAAATGGTCCGTCAGTTCAATCTTCAAGCATACCGTGTAGCAGTAGCCGCCAAGACGGACAAGACGGCCGACCGACGCCATGATGTAGCACGTCGGCTTTATATCTTGGGAAAATCGACAATCCTGGACCTCAATGCCGCCATTACAGAAAAAGATACCGCACGGAGAAATTATATAACAGCTTTGAAAACTTATTGGAGTCTGTATTATGGTCTTAGAAGTATGACGGGATATGATTTCCTCAGAAAAGCAGAGATTTCATGTACTATACCTAAACCTTAACTACACGACAGGTATAAATGACCTTTGTATTATCGCCATGCATTAAAAAAGAAATAAAAAAATTATATCAAAAAACATAAACTAATGGATATAAAAATTGAAAAGAAACCGTGGTACATCCGCTATCGCTACTATATGATAGCTGCACTGACCTTTATTATCTTCCTTATCTATGTGATAAGCCTTTCATTAGGTCCTCGCAAACTGCGTATCGAAACAGACAACATTCAGATAGCCGAAGTAAAAGACGACAAATTTATGGAGTATGTAGATGTGGAAGGACTGGTGCAACCCATTCTTACCATCAAAGTAAATACTCGTGAGGGCGGCAGTGTAGACCGCATTGTTGGAGAAGAAGGGAATATGATGAAACAAGGTGACACCTTGTTGATATTGACTAATCCGGATCTGATTCGTTCCATTGAAGACCAACGTGACGAGTGGGAAAAACAACGAATCACTTATAAAGAGAAAGAGATAGAAATGGAACAAAAGAGTCTGACACTGAAGCAACAAACATTACAGGCACAATATGAAATGGAACGACTGCGCAAAAGCTTCGGATTGGACAAAGAGGAATTCAAAATGGGAATTAAGAGCAAGGCTGAGCTTCAAGTATCTGAAGATGAATATAAGTATAAACTGAAAAATACGGCATTACAAATGGAAAGTCTGAAACATGATTCATCCGTAACTCTTATCCGCAAAGAACTATTGAGAAATGATCTGGAACGTGAAAGCAAAAAACTGAAACGTGCGGAAGAACGGTTGGAAGACTTGATAGTAAAAGCTCCGATTGGCGGCCAACTAAGTTTTGTGAAAGTTACTCCCGGTCAACAGGTTGCTTCGGGAGAAAGTATAGCTGAAATAAAAGTGCTGGATCAATATAAAATTCATGCTTCTTTAAGTGAATATTATATTGACCGCATCACAACAGGTCTTCCGGCTACCGTAAACTATCAAGGAAAACGCTACCCGCTGAAAATTACTAAAGTAGTTCCTGAGGTAAAAGACCGCATGTTTGATGTGGACTTGGTATTTACCGGAGAAATGCCCGAGAATGTCCGTGTAGGAAAGAGCTTCCGAGTACAAATAGAATTGGGCCAACCCGAACAAGCTATAGTTATCCCACGTGGAAACTTCTACCAGTCTACTGGAGGACAATGGATTTACAAAATAAACTCATCAAAAACAAAAGCTGTAAAAGTTCCATTGAACATAGGACGCCAAAACCCGCTTCAATATGAAATCACAGAAGGTTTACAGCCTGGAGAATTTGTAGTTATCACAGGATATGATACCTTTGGTGACGCGGAAGAATTAATATTAAAATAAAACATGCAAAATGAGAACTTTGAAATATGCCTGGCGCTTCTTAATGCGTTCTAAATCATATACTATCATTAATTTGCTGGGACTAGCATTCAGTCTGGCATGCAGCATCATCCTAATACGGTATATCCATAGGGAACTGACGGTGGATGCACATAGCGTAGATCCGGAACATATCATCATTCCGTTACGGGATATGGAAGGAAACATTCATCCGGGAAGTTTGCAACAAGATTGGACGGAAGCGGATTCTGTTTATATCCTTGACCATCAAATAGTGGAGCAATGCCGTCTCATGCTACAGCAACGAGACAATGTGGTATACGAGAACAGCAACTATGCAATGAATATAGCAGCTGTAGATTCCACTTTTTTTCACTTTTTCCACTATCCGATTGTGGCTGGAGAAGCTAGTTTAGAAGCTCCCAATGACGCCATTATCACCCAACACTATGCTCGTAATATATTTGGCAAAGAAAATCCGATAGGTAAAGTATTGGAATATTATGGTAAAAATATCACTATCAAGGGGGTGATCGGAGAATTGGACTGCAAATCATTACTTCAGTTCGATATACTAGTATCATACAGATTGATAGAACGCTGGCAACGTATGGATATATCACTGATGCGTATACTCCCCGGAGTAAATCTAGACAAAATAAACAAAATCAGCAATGTGTACAGAAAAGATAAAAGAGGAAACAGAATACGTTGGAAGTTTATTGCTTGGAAAGATTTATACTGGGAAAATTCCATCGGTCACGATGACGATTACGATTCCATTATGCAATTCGGGAACCGTACGCACCTGTATATTCTTTCAGGAGTAACCATATTGCTATTATTGGTGGGTATATTGAATTTCATCAATATTTATATGGTATTTATGATGAAACGTTCTAAAGAATATGGAGTAAAAAAAGTATTCGGCTTGCAGCGTCTGCCTTTGTTTTTACAAATATGGATGGAAAATCAGTTATTAGCCTTTGCCGCACTGCTAACCGCCTGGCTGTTGATAGAAGCAACCCAAGTACCAGTCAGCCGGTTGATGAATGAACAAATTAGCTATTCGGCATTCGACTGGAAATTGTCTTTGGGATTCATCATATTATTACCTTTAGTCACTTCTATTTATCCATACATCAGATACAATTATCTCCCTCCTATTGTATCTATTCGTTCAATAACATCAAACCGTCATGCTATCACTGTACGTATGACATTCCTTTTTTTCCAATACGTTATAACCATATTACTCCTTATCTTGTCATTTTACTTTGGCAAGCAACTGCATTTCCTGCTGAATACCTCTCCCGGATATCGGACAGAAAGAATTCTTAGAGCTGAGTTGTTACACGAGAACAAAAATTATCTGCGCTCTGAAACAGAAGAAAAGCGCAATGAGCGCTTTGCCCGCCAAGACCGTATCAAGCAACTATTAAACGAGTGTCCTCACATTGAAATGTGGATGAGTTCCCATTATTCTATATTAAGGGGAAGCTCTATCTGCATGTTGTTAAATGACCAAGATACCCGTCAACCCATGCTCACCCTATTTCCTTCCCCACAATTCTTCCAACTGTATGATTTGAAAGTACTGGAAGGAGAAATCCCCCAAAAATTTGAAGGTTGGAGTGACTATAAAATGGTACTAAACAAAGCAGCAATGAAAGCCATGGGCTATGCGCAACTAGAAGATGCTTTTGTACGCAGCGAATCTCCACTTTGGATTAGTGTCAGCGAAAAAGGAGAAATGGAAGAAGGTGGAACCAAACTTATGCCTGTAGTGGCTGTAATAGACGATTATTACCCAAGCCATCTCACTGAAGGAATAAAACCGATGGCATTTGTCGTGGGGCCCAGCAGTGGCAACAGCGATTTTTTGATTGCCGTCAACCCCGATAAAGAAAAAGAAGTCATAGAATATCTGAAGAAAACAGAGAAAGAAATATATAATACCGAAGACTTCACCTATACTTGGTTGACAGATGAAGTTCACAAACTTTATGCTCAGGACCGTCAAACAGCAAATATTTATTTCGTCTTTGCCTTGATAGCAATCATCATCTCCTGTTTGGGACTATTTGGATTATCCTTATTTGATATCCGACAACGTTATCGTGAAATTGCCATCCGCAAAGTAAATGGTGCAGGGATGAAAGACCTTTACCTGCTATTATTCCGCAAATATATCAAAGTAATAGGTTGTGCATTTGTATTGGCTGTTCCACTTGCCCATTACCTCATATATATGTATACACAGGATTTTGTGCTAAAAACACCTATAGGTATAGGGATTTATTTAGCAGTTCTAGCTATCATTTCCTTTATTTCATCAAGCACAGTAATTTGGCAAATACACAAAGCTGCTCAAATTGATCCCGCAAAAATTATAAGATCAGAATAAACACACATAAAATATGAAAACACTGAAATATTCCTGGCGCTTTTTAATGCGTTCTAAATCGTATACTATCATTAATTTGCTGGGACTGGCATGCAGTCTGGCATGCAGCATCATCTTGATGCGATATATCCATAGAGAACTGACAGTGGACACACATTGCATCGACAGGGAGCATGTGTATGCCATCTGTACCAATACAGAAGGCAACCGGGGACTAAGTGGACTGAAACAATATAACTATGATACCATTTCTATTGACAATCGTTTCGTAGAAGCTATGACCACCTATATTCCATTGGAAAAGGACTATGTCATTTCCGGTACCAACCGTATTCCGGCACGTTGCCTCGTTACCGACAGTGTCTTTTTTCAGTTATTTCATTATCCTATAGTGCAAGGAAAGCTATCTCTCACAACACCTCAGTCGGCATTATTAACGGAAAAATACGCCCGCAAGATTTTCGGTAATGAAAATCCTATAGGTAAAATACTACGTTATAGTAATGGCAAAGACATTACCATAGAAGGCATTGTAGGAGAACCTGAGTGTAAAACTACAATTAACTTTGATATCATCCTCTCTTCTAAATTATCCCAACATTGGGAAAGGATGAATACGGAGCTCTATCGTTTCCTACCCGGTACAGATATAAATGCCATAAATAAGACAGGTAGTGTTCCACGGTATATAAATGATCCTGAATATGACACTCGCACACATACTTTTTCTTTAATTTCTGTGAAGGATATTTACTGGGACGGTTCTTTAACTGACCGTGAACCTGCTATGTTTCTTTCGGGAAACCGTTCTCACTTAATCATTTTGTCGGGCGTATGCCTGTTATTGCTCCTCACCGGCATCTTGAATTTTATTAATCTTTATCTGGTGGCATTATTACGTCGCGGAAAAGAATATGGATTGAAGAAAGTATTTGGCGTATGCGGCAGAACATTGTTTGCCAATATATGGATTGAAAATACATTACTAGTTCTGAGCGCCTTATTAGTATCTTGGCTTATTATTGAAATAATGTCTGCCCCTACTGAATATTTGTTCGACACTCACTTTTCTTATACGGCTTTCGACGGATGGCTTTCGGCAAGTATTTTATTATTGTTACCAGTAATAACTTCTATTTATCCATACATTAAATACAATTACACCTCCCCCATTCTTTCCATTCGCTCTATCGGTGCCCAAAGTCATTCCAAACATTTTCGTATGTTCTTTCTAGGGGCACAGTATATTATAACTTTTTTGTTAGTGGTACTTTCACTTTATTTTAATCGACAACTTGGAATGTTATTAAGTACCGAGCCGGGCTTTCGTACTAAAAACATAATGAATGTAAATTTAGTATATGAATCGAAAGATTTTAGCAGCTATACTTATGAAAGTATGCAACAACGCCGCCAACGTGTCATGCAATTGGATAATGAACTTAATGCATGCCCCTTTATTGAATTGTACGAACCTAGCTATGAGAATATCCTTACTCCTACCTTTGGTACAAATTATTTGAACAATAAAGGAGAAAAGGTGTTTCTAAATATTCATTACGCCACTCCTGCATTTTTCAAATTATATGATATAAAAGTAATTGAAGGTGAGATACCCGATATAAATAAAGAAGACCGGCGTACTGTTTTTGTTGTAAACAAAGCCGCACTGAAAGCATTAGGCTATACTTCAATCAATGGCGTTGGAGTGATTGAAGAAAATCAAAAAAAGGCTAATGCTAACGCTTCTCTTCAACCTATTGTTGCAGTAGTAGAGGATTATTTTGAAGGACATTTGACATCTGGAATCAAGCCTACTATCTATCCTGTCGGAGCACGGTTCAGTGGTGATCTCTATCAGATAGCTTATACACCCGGCAAAAAGAAAGAAGTGATTGATTTCTTACGTAATTTGGAATATAAACTCTATGGAAGTGAAGACTTTGAATATACTTTTCTGGAAGATGATATCAAAGCAATGTATACACAAGACCGCCAAACAGCCACGATTTATTCTATTTTTGCAAGTATAGCTATTATTATTTCCAGTCTTGGTTTGTTAGGGATTTCTCTTTTTGACATTCGCCAACGATATCGGGAAATAGCGATTCGTAAAGTGAACGGTGCAAGTGCCAAAGACCTTTACCGACTGTTATTCCGCAAATATATAACCGTTTTAATTATAGCATTTGTCATAGCTATTCCTTTGGCTTGTTATCTGATAAATACCTATACTCAGGATTTTGCAGTAAGGGCACCTGTCAGTATAGACATTTTTATCATATCATTGCTGTTGGTAATAATCATATCACTGGGCACCTTAGCATACCAAATACAAAAGGCGGCACATATTAATCCGACGAAAATCATGAAAACAGAATAATTTTATAAAACAACGGAAATATGTTAAGGCATTATATAAAAATGGCAATGCGCCACTTATTAAAATATAAGATACAAAATCTGATATCTATCGTAGGGCTATCTGTCGGGATATTATGTTTTAGTATCTGTCTTTATTGTAGCCGGTTCATCAGCGAAGTAGATTCTTGCTTTTCCAATAAGGAACGCATAGCAGACATAAATTTATGTACAACACGGGGAGATTTGTATTCTGGTATTCCGGCAACAACGATTGAAGAATTGCGTAAACTTAGATTCGATGAGGTTCAAGATTTTACCTTTACCGTTTATCCCCGAGAGCGGAGTTACAACTTAGAGATAAAAGAAGGGAAAGAATTACCATACGATCATTTGATGACAATGGAAGTAGACTCTCTTTTTAGGAAAGTATTCACTCCCCAAATACTACAGGGATCATGGGAAGTAGCCTCCAACACCCCCAATGCCATTATACTGACCCGCTCTTTAGCAAAAAAGATTTTCGGTGAGTCAGAAAATCCCATAGGCAAACGTATGATATTGACACAACGTCTTTTTACAGCACCGGATACCACTCCTCGTACTGGAGGCATAACCTATACCATTCAGGCCGTGATAGAAGATATTCCCCTGAATACCAGCCTGAGTTTTCTTGAGAAACTGGATATGCTAACTTTGAATGACAGTGAAGGAACATTGCAATTCAACGGTCGTGATAATATGACCGGAGGTTTTGGTTTTGCTCTGCTACGTCCAGGTAAAACAGCCCGAAAATTAGAAGCCCGTTTTCGCTCCATAAATATGAAGCACTACATGTATGACGAAGAAACAGCTATAACCGCCTCACCCTTTGGAGAGAAATTTTGGGATAAGTCCATCGCTCCTTATTTTGCAGGAATAACCATGATAGTAGGCCTGCTGATCTTACTGACCGGACTTCTTAATTTCTTCCATTTTCTTATGGGAACTTTCTTGAATCGTAACCGTGAATACGGGATACGCAAAGTTATGGGCAGTGGAAACCAGCGACTTTTTTACCAACTCTTTGTCCAGTCTGTCATCATTGCATTCATCGCTTTCTTGTTTACGTTCTGCTTGATTGAAATAATCAGCCCCTATTTGAATTTCAATTTATTTAATTATGTTCTTATCATTGAAAAGAACCTCTTGTTTATACAGACCACAGAGTATATGATATTCATCTTATTTTTATGTATGATATTATGCTTTATAACTGTATTGCGCATACATTACACATCTATCCAGACAGAGATTCATGGCAGTGAGATAAAACGTCATAAACATGGAATGCGAAATATACTGTTAGGTATCCAATTTTTTATATGCTGGATTTTCGTCGCATTTACCGTAGCTCTTTATATGCAAGCGGAAAAAACGGAATCTACCCTATTCAACACATTGACTGAAAAAGAAAAAGCCAATATACTAAGTTTCTCCATAGATTATATGTTTATGAAGAATGAAGAGAAACTGGCTTTAATAGAACGTATATCCAAATTTTCCGGTGTACAAGACAAATTATTGGCAGACATCAGTTATCTGAAAGGTATATCAGGTACTGGGATGCAAATGGAAAAAGGTAACCCGGAAAGCAGTTTTGAAGTAAATGTCATGAATGTTTCCACTAACTTCTTCCAATTCATGAACATACCTTTACTATCGGGACACACATTAAAAGCCAAAGAGGATTTGGTAGTAGACAAAACATGGGCGGAACGCCAGAAAAAAGATCCGTTAGGAACTATTTTATACAATTACTCGGAAAGCTATACCATTTGCGGTATATGTGGCGATTTTATCGCCAATGTATATAATCAAAGTCCTGGATTTGTATTCTTACCCAGCGACTTCAATTATTATGTAGGTCATTGCTATCTGAAATGCGAGCCGGGGAAAACGGCTGAAATAAAAAAAATGATAGAAAAAACATTGCAAGAAACACTTCCGGAAAGTATTCACCCTCAAGTCACTACATTGCAGGAGGATATATATGAAGCACAAGCAACAGAAAATAAATTGAAAGGGATTATCCTGTTCTTTTCTATCGTCAGCCTGCTCATTACCTTGTTGGGAGTTTATTCGACCATCACATTGGATACGGAACGCAGACAAAAGGAAGTAGCTATCCGGAAGGTAAATGGAGCAGGATTGAAACAGATTATTTTATTGTTTGCCCGCCTTTATATAAGACTGCTGACTGTTTCCGCAGTTATTGCATTTCCATTAATTTATATAGTCATACAAATGTGGAAAAAAGCATATATTGTATTCTTTAATGACGGTATCATATATTGGGCAGGAATTTTCATCGGAATAACATTTATTACGGCCCTCACGGTATTATTCCGTATTCTGAGAATAGCACGAATTAATCCGGCAGAAGTAATCAAGAACGAATGATAAGAAATAGATTCAACTATGATAAAACATTGTCTGAAAATAGCAATCAGGAACTTAGTAAAGTACAAAGTCCAATCGGCAGTCAGTATTCTAGGACTGGCTGTAGGATTTGTCTGTTTTTCATTATCCCTTTACTGGATACATTATGAAATGACATACGACCATTTCCGCCAGAATGCCGACCGTATCTATATGGTACGCACTAATGACGAATATACGGAAGGGAAAATTTCAACACGAGTTCCCTATTCTTTAGCCGCTTATTTGGCCCAGCACTTTCCGGATATAGCAGTTGCCGCCCCCTTTCATCTCATTTCTGAACGAATCAGCGTGAATGACAAATATCAGGATGCCGTTTTTTCATCAGCAGACAGTGCATGGATGAATCTGATGGATATCCGGATTATTAAGGGAAACCGTAACTTTATGCTCCCCAAAGATAATGCCGAAATAGCAATCACTGAAGAAGCTGCAAAAAAATGGTTCAGAACGGAAGACCCGATAGGAAAAGAGGTGAAAATGCTCAGACGTACCAAAAAAATTTGTGCCATTGTCCAAGCTGAAAACAGACATACCAATTTTCCTTTTGACTTTATAGGCAACCCAGAATTGGGAAAAACCTGGTGGTATATCACTTGGAGCATACTGATTAAGGTAAAGCCGGATACAGACATTGAAGAATTAGAATCAAAAATCAATGCCAACCTGCCTGCCGAACTGAAACAAGTGACATTGACCAGAAAAACCGGCATTGAACGGATTATACTTACTCCGCTTTCCAAACTACATTATGCAAAAGATTTCCGAGATGATAAAGAAGCTGGAATAACTTTTCAGTATATCATCTATTTTTCAATAGCCGGTATATTAATCATAACGTGTGCGTTAATCAATTATCTCACCTTATTTATTAACCGCATGAGAGTCCGTCAACGGGAAATGGCACTGCGAATGATACACGGTGCCAACATCCGCTCGCTTGTTTCTCTCTTAACTGTGGAATTTTTGCTTCTGTTGGCGTGTGCAGTTACTACCGGATTTCTGCTGATAGAAATATGCTTTCCATCTTTCATAGAACTTACAGGAATTGATACAGCAAAATCCTCTTTATACGGAGAAGCCTTTCTTTTCATCGGTTTGATCTCCCTAATTATATTGACTGCCATTATCGGACTTTTATATATACTATATCATCGTTCCCTACACCTCTCTTTGCGTTACAATACCGGAAGGAGTACCGGTACACAGTTACGTAGAGGAAGTATAGTTCTTCAATTGTTTGTCTGTTTGTCTTTTATAGGATGTACCGTGTTGATAAACCAACAATTGGATTACCTGCGTCACCGCGATTTAGGATTGAAAATTAAGAATCGGGGCAGCTTCTCTGTTATGGGAGACATGGATTATACTCCTTTAATAAGAAAAATAAAAGAACTTCCCATGATAACCGAAGTTATGCAACCTGACTATTACCCCATAGTATCACAACTGACAGCTATCGGACAATTTGACAATTGGGAGGGACTGGATATTCCTATTGATACGCCAGTTCCGGTTAAGTTATTTTTAGGGAAAGAAGATTTTTTCCGTTTTTACGATATCACCTTATTAGCCGGTGAATGGCTTGATGACCTATCTACTTATGAAGACATCATTATCAATGAATCACTGGCGCGCCGAATGGGATGGAGCCCACAAGAAGCCATCGGCAAACATATTATACAATCATACATTACCTATACAATTGTCGGCGTAGTGAAGGATTGCCATTATGGAGCACCGACTTTACCCATTCCCCATACAGGCTTTCTGGTTGGAGAACAAATGGGATTAATGCAGCGTTCTGCCGGTATCTTATTCAAATATAAAGAAGGAACGTGGAATGAATGTCGTAAAGCCCTTGAACACCTTTACCAGACCGAATGTTCTCCTGAGAATATCTTGCGTCTGAACAGTGAAGAAGAAGTATATAATAATTACCTGCGTTCCGAAGAAATGCTGACCCGGCTGCTTAGTTTCGCGTCTTTAGTATGTATTCTTACCGCCATGTTCGGCATTTATTCTTTAGTAACACTTACTTGCGAACAACGTCGTAAAGAAATTGCAATACGTAAAGTAAATGGAGCCACAGTATGGAGCATTCTATTCCTGTTTTTCCGGGAATATCTAATCATGCTTTGTATTGCTGCACTGTTCGCTTTTCCAATCACATACGTCATTATCAAGCAATGGATATTAAACTATGTCCGGCAGGTCAGTATCAGTCCATTACCATTCATCCTTATTCTTATAGGGCTGGCTCTGACAGTCATAGCAGGAATCAGTTGGCGGGTATGGAAAGCAGCCAACGAGAATCCTGCAGAAGTAATCAAAAACGAATAACTTTTAAAATATAAGATTATGATCAAAACAGTAAACTTGCAGAAAATCTTCAAAACAGAAGAAGTCGAAACATGGGCATTGAACAATGTCAATCTAGAAATTAAAGCAGGCGAATTTGTAGCCATCATGGGACCATCCGGTTGTGGAAAGTCCACCCTGCTGAATATCCTCGGCCTTTTGGACAATCCTACGGGAGGCACTTACGAACTGAACGGAACAGACGTTTCCAAATTTACCGAAGCACAACGCACCAATTTACGTAAAGGAGTCATCGGATTCGTGTTCCAGAGCTTTAACCTGATTGATGAATTAAATGTATTCGAAAATATCGAATTACCCTTATTGTATATGGGAATTCCGGCGACAGAACGCAAACGTCGGGTAGAAGATGCCATGAACCGTATGGCTATTGCTCATCGAGTAAAACATTTCCCACAACAACTATCTGGCGGACAGCAACAACGTGTTGCAATAGCCCGTGCTGTAGTAGCAAATCCGAAACTGATTCTAGCAGATGAGCCTACCGGTAATCTGGATTCCAAGAACGGCAAGGAAGTAATGGAACTTTTGACCGAGCTGAATAAAGAAGGAACAACAATTGTTATGGTTACCCACTCCCAACACGATTCCGGCTATGCAGGAAGAACCATTAATTTGTTTGACGGACAGGTGGTGAATGAAATAAAAATATAAATTAATTTATCATTGAGGTGGTTTAACCACCTCAATGATAACAAAAGGATATTATAACAATGAACATCTTCTTAAACATCAAACTTATTGTCCGCAACTGGTGGCGGAACAAACTTTTTTTTCTGATTTCACTATTCAGTCTTACAGCTGGATTAGGATGCACCAATCTGCTTATGACTTTTTTTATCCATGAATATAATGTGGAAAAATATAATACCGACCGTAACCTCATTTATCTATTACGTCAAGACTCTCCAATGGAAGAAGGTATTAAAGTAGCCTACTCTACCTCAGACGCAGCCACACAGATAAAAGAAAAATATGCTGAAATTACAGATATTCTGCATGTGAACGGAATGTCTGGTAATCTTTGCAAATATAATGGAACAGATATCAAACAGTTTCTTTTTATCAGTGCCGACTCTACTTTAAATCAATTTTTCCCTTATACAACTTTAGAAGGCAGCCTGGAAGAAGTCCTCACGACCCCGGACAAAGTTGCTGTAAACAAAAGATTTGCTCACCGACTTTTCGGAAATCATTCCGGAATTGGAGAAATCCTGGAAATAATCAACGAAGAAGGACAAAGTAAAAGTTATAAAGTAGCAGCTATATTAGAAGATCGTCCACAATCTTTTCTGCATTTTGATTTGCTGACAGGACTATCCGACAAATCATGGGGAGGTCCCGTATTATTAAAACTACAACCAGGTGCATCTCCCTTAGCTTTACAGGAAAAAATTAAAAAAGACAAGATTCCAACTTTAGTACCGGATTCACAATATTATATTGATCCGATAAAAGAACTATACTTTAATACTGGAAAAGACAGTAAGCAGCAACAGTTGGCTTTCTTCCAACACTGTGACGTATTATTACTATATATCAGTCTGATTTCAGCCCTGCTTGTACTTATCATCGCTTGTTTCAACTATACAAATCTGACTCTCTCACGTATCATGCAGCAACTTAAAATGATACATATAGAGAAATTGATGGGAGCAAAATCAAAAGAAATCCGCAGTCAGTTATTTCTTGATGCAGCACTTACCGTTTTATTTGCATTCCTGTTATCATTATTGCTTATTAATGACATGCTGCCGTGGTTTAATGATCTGTTGTCTACCCACCTCTTCTTCTCTTTCTTTTTCAGCTGGCAAGTTCTACCTTTACTTTTATCCTTCATTTTCTTCATGGCTGTCATTCCCGGTCTGTATATCAGCCATAAACTCTCTCAACAGACTTTGAGCAAGTATCGGCAAACTTATACAGGAAGGAAAAAGCAACAATTTATATGGTTGCTTGTTACCATCCAGTTTATATTTTCAATCGGGTTAGTGTATGCAACCACTCTTACACAAAAACAAATGAATCTAATCAAATCCCGTGCATACCATTACGAAAATACAATAGAAATAGGAAATGGCACCCTTCCTCTGTTTCCGCTCTATCAGGAACTGAAACAAATGGATGGGATAGAGTCTATAAGTCTTTCCATGAGTTCTGTACTTTACTGTTGGCTTCGTGAGCTTCCTATCCGACAAACAGACGGTAGTATCCAACATAATTTTATAGCACACATCCCTACTGACACAGCTTTCTTCCAAACCATGCATATCCGACAAATTGCCGGAGTATCTCCCTCCCAAGCCTGGCGGGAATATACTCATCCGGCTTTTATCAATGAAAACCTTGCGCGTCTGCTGAACATAGATGTTTCCCACATAGGCCATAAACTAAATGAATTTGATGGATTCTCGGATTCATTAAGTATTATTGCAGGTATTTTCAAGAATTTCCCATTTAACTCCCTGGAAGAAGAAATCGGTGGTCAACAAATATCTATTGGAACAGAACAGGATTTAATTCAGAAAGGAACATTCATACAAATGAAACTCATTCCTGAATATTATAAAGAAACATTGGTATCTATTGAAAAATTATGGAAGGAAATGAATGGTGACAGAGGTTTCAAATATGTAGATATGCATAAAGAATTTATGTTGCGTAATAACAAAGTAATTATACTCTCCCGAATCCTTATCAGCTACTCATTTATTGCATTGGCCCTGACCTGTTTTGGCCTGTTCGGTATTTCATGGTACGCTGTACGTCATCGTACCCGTGAAATTGCAATCCGTAAAGTGCATGGTGCTTCCAATTGGGAAATAGTATGGTTACTAAACCGTTCTTTTCTATGGCAAATACTAGTAGCATACATCATCGCTATTCCGATAACGTGGTTATTAATGCAACATTGGCTGGAGCAATTTGCTTATCGAATTTCAGCCACACAATGGAATTTCCTGACTCCTATTCTTATTGTATTGGTAATTACAACCATTACGATAACAATACATAGTTATCTTAGTGCACGCACTAATCCGGTAAACAGCCTGAAAACTGAATAGCAAACGTCTATGTATATGTTCTTTTTTGCTGAAAAAGCACCAAACTTACAGAAATCACAACAAGGATTATGCCCAAAGCACTGTATGTAGTAAAGAGTTCATTGAATACAAATACCCCTACCAGGACTGCCGTAAGAGGTTCCAATGCACCCAATAAAGAAGTCAACGTCGGTCCTGCCAATTTTACAGCCTTCACCAACGTGATATTAGAGATCGCAGTTGCAGGAAGTGCCAGTCCCCCAATATAGAGCCAAGTGATTACATTGGTTTCCCAACGGACCCCCTTATCATAGAAAAGTCCTCCCAGCAAAAAGAGCAAGGCTCCCAACCCCATCACATAACAAGTTAATACCGTAGAATTAACTTCCACTGCTCTAGTTTTTCTTATACCTATTATATAACCGGCATAAGAGAAAACCGATATGCAGGCCGCTATCAATCCCACCATTCTATTTCCACCATTATATTCTATATTTCCGGAAGATAAGAAAGATGCTCCTACTAATGATAAAACGATAGCAGCGAAAGTCACAATAGACTTCTTTTCTCTAAAGAAAACGGCCATTGTTACTGCAACAGCCAGCGGATACATAAAATGGATAATAGAAGCAACACCACTTGCAATATTCTGATAAGCTATGACAAGACTGAACGAAGTAAGCGCACGCAGCAAGCTCAGTCCGAAAATTGTTTTAAAATTTTTATACCCTATATGAAAATCACATTTGGTAAGAAAAGCAAAAACAAGCAAGACAACTGTAGCAACTCCCCAACGATAAGTCAGCACTTCAAAAGAAGAATATCCAATAGCCAACAAGCTTATGGAAAAAAACGGTGCCAATCCGAAAGTCGCAGAAGACACTGCTGCATATAGAATACCTTTTATCCGATTCATGTCCTTTTCAAGTAAAACGGATACAAAGATAGACAATAATACATAATAAAAAACAGGTTGCCTTTACAAAGGCAACCTGTGATATCTTATTTTATGATTTCCAACTTCTTAAAGCACTTGGTCAGTTTATCCACAGCATAGTCAACTTGTTCCTTTGTATGAGTAGCCATCAAAGCAACACGCACCAAAGTATCTTGTGGTGCACAAGCTGGTGGAATAACAGGATTAATAAATATACCCTCGTCAAATGCCAGCTTAGTCACTTCGAATGTCTTGTCCGTATCACGAACATAAAGTGGAATGATCGGACTTTCAGTATCACCGATTTCAAAACCGGCCTGACGGAAACAATCCAAAGCATAATTTGTAATCTTCCACAAATTCTCACGACGTTCGGGCTCACTCTTAAGGATATGAAGTGCAGCACGTGCAGCAGCTGTTGCAGCAGGAGTATTACTTGCAGAGAATATATATGAGCGTGAGTTGTGACGCAACCAGTTGATTGTATCTTTATCCGCAGCAACAAAACCACCGATAGAAGCCAGTGACTTTGAGAATGTACCCATAATAACATCTACCTGATCTGTCAGTCCGAAGTGATCGCAGACTCCTCGCCCGTCACGACCGAACACACCCAAGCCATGTGCTTCATCCACCATGATACTTGCATTGTATTTGTCTTTCAAACGAACAATCTCAGGCAAGTTAGCCAAATCACCTTCCATAGAGAAAACCCCATCCACCACAATCAGTTTCACAGATTCCGGTTTACACTTCTGAAGTTCTTTCTCAAGGGCTTCCATATCATTGTGCTTGTATTTCAACTGGGTGGAGAAAGAAAGACGACGTCCGTCTACGATGGAAGCATGATCACGGTCATCGCAGATAATGTAGTCATTGCGGTCTGTCAGGCAAGATACCACACCTTCATTTACAGTAAAACCGGTAGAATAAACCAATGCATCATCTTTCCCTACGAATTCCGCCAATTCCTTTTCTAACTGAACGTGCAGATCAAGCGTACCATTCAAGAAGCGTGAACCTGCACAACCTGTACCATATTTACGGGTTGCAGCAATAGCTGCTTCGATAATCCGTTCATCGTAGGTTAACCCCATATATGAGTTGGAGCCAAACATCAGCACCTTTTTACCATCCATGATAACCTCTGTATCCTGATGGCTGTCTATCTCACGAAAATAAGGGTAAACGCCTCTTTCCATGTATAGTTGAGGCAATCTGAATTTACTTAACTTGTCTTGTAATAATCCCATATCCTATTGTATATGTAAGCCTCGTCGGCCTACTTTAAAATAATGTATATAAACTCACTAATACATTCTGTTTTCAAGGTGTTCCCGTCAAAACAGGCTGCAAAGATAGTAAATTCTACAACCGATTGTACTTTTTTTCAAAAAAATATTTAGGGACATCAAAACTTTTAGGATTTAGGGTAGTTATAAACAAAATGTATTACTTTTGCGTTTAATAAAGAGCTAAACTACCAAAGTAAAAGTATGACCACAAAAAAGAAAATTGTATTTGTCGTTAATCCTATCTCGGGGACACAGGGGAAAAGAGCCATATTAAAATGGATTGACGAACGTATAAACCGTACACTTTATGATTATACGATTGTCAAAACACAATATGCCGGCCATGCTGAAAAAATTGCGGCTGCAGCTGCCAAAGAGAAAGTAGATATAGTAGTAGCTATTGGAGGAGATGGAACTATAAACGAAATAGGACGTGCACTGATACATACGGATACAGCATTAGGTATTATACCTTGCGGGTCGGGAAACGGACTAGCGCGACATTTACAAATTCCTTTGGAGCCCAAGGCTGCTATTGACATTATAAATGAAAGTTCTGTTGCCTGTATTGATTACGGAAAAATAAACAACATACCTTTTTTCTGCACATGCGGAGTAGGTTTTGACGCATTTGTCAGCTTAAAGTTTGCTGATTCAGGCAAACGCGGACTACTAACCTATCTGGAAAATACCTTGCATGAGAGTCTGAGTTACAAACCTGAAACTTATGAAATAGAAAATGAAGAAGGAACGGTAAAATACAAAGCTTTCCTGATAGCCTGCGGCAATGCCTCCCAATATGGGAATAACGCATATATTGCTCCACAAGCCTCGTTAACCGATGGTTTGATGGATGTCACAATATTAGAGCCATTCACAGTGTTGGATGTTCCTTCTTTATCTTTTCAACTTTTCAACAAAACCATAGACCAAAACAGCCGGATCAAGACATTCCGTACTAAAAAGATTAAGATACATCGTTCAAAACCCGGAGTAATGCATTATGACGGAGATCCGATCATGGGAGGAAAGGATATTGAGGTAGAATTGATTCCACACGGACTCAACATCATTGTTTCTGATAAAAAAAAAGAGAACGAACCTTTTAGTCTCTTACAACAAATATCCGAAATATTCAGTGGTATGAAGCCTAAAGCTGAAACTTTTGCTTTCCGGCACAGCCATTTATTTGAGCTTAACAAAAGTTTATTGCGTCGTCTATCCAAAAAACAATAAAAAATATCTTTTTTCTGAACATCAGTAAAGACTCTGCCAAATAAAAACAGTTTCTTTGATGATGTTCAGAATAATCCACCCTCTACATTTTCAAATAAAATTCTTTAGTCAAGGCTATATATTCTTCACTATACACATGACGTGATAATTCGATGGTCAAATCGTCTGTAACACATTTATCCACAGAGAATTTGAAAGCAAGCAATACCCGTCTGGGTTCAGTTCCAGGTTTTGTATGAATTAAAGTCTGGTGTGAGAGATGTAATCCGTAACGAGTGGCAGCCATCAAAAAAGATTCTTTACCATCAGCAGGAATAATCACAGAAAAAACACCTTCGGAATGAAGCAAACGAGCGGCAGATTCTGCTAATTTATCAAAATCAAGAAGATCTGTATGCCGAGCGATATTACGCTGCCTTTCAGGGCATTTCAATGAATCGGTAAAATAAGGAGGATTGGAAACAATAACATCAAAGAGTGTTTCCGATGTAAAATGACAAATATCCTGCAACTCCACTTCTATCCTATCCTGCCACGGAGATGCCGCCACATTTCCACGAGCTTGTTCCACAGCATCCGCATCTATATCAACTGCTCTTATCTGGGCATTGCACCGCTGTGCCATCATCAAAGAAATCAATCCGGTCCCAGTACCAACATCTAAAATATTACGGGCAGAAACCACATCAACCCAAGCTCCCAATAAAACTCCGTCCGTACCAACCTTCATGGCACATCTATCATGATAAACAGTAAATTGCTTAAAAGAAAAATAAGGATTTGGCATACTATATTTATTAAATTAGCTGTCAAAAATAGAAAAATCCATTTAATTACTCCAATTATTAGGAAATATTTGATTTTTAAAACTCAATTAGTTCCCATGAATTTTCCTTATTCGACAAGGAATGATTAACTTTGTCCCCGTTTTGGGCATTGGGCTCAATTTAACACAAGAGGAATAAATTATGAAGAGGAATAAGAAAGAGGATATTTTGTTGAATACTGATAACGATGACATCTCTATGTTAGCTGAAATCCAAACGGATCCGGATGAAGTAACTGCTATGGAATTTAATAAAGAAATACCTGTTATGCCTTTACGCAACATGGTAATGTTTCCATCTGTAGTAATGCCTGTAACCATTGGACGCCCCAGCACATTGAAATTGGTAAATGCTGCATACAAGAAAAAACTTCCCATAGCGGTAGTTTGTCAGATACAGGGAGACATGGATGATCCTGGTTTTAATGATGTGTACCATGTAGGAGTTATTGGGAAGATTCTCCGTGTATTCGAAATGCCAGGTGGAAATACCACAGTAATTATGCAGTCAAACGAGCCCAAAGTACATTTGGACAGTATCACAAAAACATCTCCATATTTGAAAGGAATAGTGACTCCTATTCCAGAGGCAAATGACCAACTGGAAACGGACGAATTCAAAGCATTGATTGACACCTGCAAGGATTTGACGAGCAAGTTCATAGAGGCTTCCGAGAAGATGAGCCCGGATACTGTTTTTGCAATCAAGAACTTGGACAATCCGGAAATTTTGGTAAACTTTATTTGTGCAAACTTCCCTATTCCGGTAGAAGAAAAGATAAAATTGCTAAAAGCTGGCGATTTGCAAAGCCGCCTGTATATGCTGGTCAAGATCTTAAATCGTGAAGTACAATTGGCTGATATCAAACAAAGCATTCAAATGCGTACACGCGAAGATATTGACCGTCAGCAACGCGAATATTTCTTGCAGCAACAAATTAAAAACATACAGGATGAACTGGGTGCCGGACAGGAAGATGAGATAGATGAACTCCGCCAAAAAGGAAGAACCAAAAAATGGAGTTCGGAAATGGCAGAACTTTTTGAAAAAGAAGTTTCCAAATTGGAAAGGACAAATTCCCAATCACCAGATTTCAATGTGCAACTTACCTATTTGCAAACCCTGTTAGGATTACCTTGGAATGTCTTTACCACTGACAACCTGAATATAAGTAATGCCGAAAAGACATTGAACAAAGACCACTACGGACTAGAGAAAGTAAAGGAGCGTATCCTTGAACATTTAGCAGTGCTGAAACTAAAAGGTGATATGAAATCACCCATCATCTGCCTTTATGGTCCTCCGGGAGTCGGTAAAACTTCTTTAGGGCGTTCCATAGCGGCATCATTGAAACGTAAATATGTACGTATGTCATTGGGTGGTGTGCATGACGAAGCCGAGATCCGTGGCCATCGTAAAACTTATATCGGTGCCATGCCGGGCCGTATCATCAAAAGTTTGATAAAAGCCGAGTCCTCTAATCCGGTTATCATTTTGGACGAAATAGACAAACTGGGCAGTGACCACCGCGGAGATCCCAGTTCCGCTATGCTGGAAGTGCTTGACCCCGAACAGAACAACACTTTCCACGATAACTATTTGGATGTAGATTACGACTTGTCTAAAGTAATGTTCATCGCTACGGCAAACAATTTGAGCACCATCCCTCCTGCTCTGCTGGACCGTATGGAGTTGATAGAAGTCAGCGGATATATCACAGAAGAAAAAGTAGAAATAGCTCGCCGGCATCTTGTCCCCAAAGAACTGGAAGCCAACGGCATTAAAAAAGAATATGTGAAGTTCTCTAAAGCTGCCTTGGAATGTATTGTAGAAAATTATACTCGTGAAAGTGGGGTACGCGAACTTGAGAAGAAGATAAACAAGGTAATGCGTAAAATAGCGTTGGAATTTGCACGTGACGGCTATGAAGTGATGCATGAAATAAAACCTGCCGATGTACGCAAATACCTAGGCACGCCAGAATATAGCCGTGACAAATATCAAGGAAATGAATACGCCGGTGTTGTCACAGGGCTGGCGTGGACAGCTGTCGGAGGTGAGATCTTGTTTGTAGAAACCAGTTTGAGCAAAGGAAAAGGCGGTAAACTGACGTTGACCGGGAACTTGGGTGATGTAATGAAAGAATCGGCTATGCTGGCTTTGGAATATCTTAAGGCACATACCAAACTGCTGAATTTACAGGAGGATATCTTTGACAATTGGAATATCCACATCCATGTACCTGAAGGAGCTATCCCCAAAGATGGTCCGTCAGCCGGTATCACCATGGTGACGTCATTGGCATCCGCCCTCACCCAGCGTAAAGTAAAAGCAAACCTGGCAATGACAGGCGAGATCACATTACGTGGAAAAGTCCTGCCCGTAGGCGGTATCAAGGAAAAGATTCTAGCCGCCAAACGTGCCGGAATCAAAGACATCATTTTATGTGAGGAAAACCGCAAGAACATTGAAGAAATTCAGCCGATGTATCTAGAAGGACTGACATTCCATTATGTCACGGATATTAAAGAAGTATTGGCTTTAGCTCTCACCAATGAAAAAGTAAACGGTGCCATTGATTTTAATATTACCAATCAAAAAACAGAAGAAAAGAAATAAATATGACTTTTGACTTACAATATACAGACCCTAAATCGAATGCCCGTGCCGGATTGATAACGACTGACCACGGGCAAATAGAAACCCCCATCTTTATGCCTGTAGGCACATTGGGAACGGTGAAGGGCGTGCATTTGCATGAGTTGAAAGAGGACATTAAAGCGCAGATAATCCTAGGAAACACTTACCACCTGTATTTGCGACCGGGACTGGATATAATAGAACGTGCCGGAGGTCTGCATAAATTCAATGGTTTTGACCGTCCTATGCTGACTGATAGTGGTGGTTTTCAGGTATTCTCTTTATCAGGTATCCGCAAAATGAGAGAAGAAGGTGTGGAATTTCGCTCACATATAGACGGTTCGAAGCACTTGTTCACTCCTGAACGGGTGATGGACATTGAACGGACTATCGGTGCAGATATCATGATGGCTTTTGACGAATGTACTCCGGGAACCGCAGATTATGAATACGCAAAAAAATCAATGCAGCTTACTCATCGTTGGCTGGACCGTTGCATAAAACATTTCAACGAAACCGATCCCAAATATGGTTATCAACAGTCATTATTTCCCATAGTGCAAGGCTGTGTTTATCCCGACTTACGCAAACAATCAGCGGAATATATTGCCTCCAAGGGAGCTGACGGAAACGCCATCGGTGGCCTAGCCGTAGGTGAGCCAACCGAGAAAATGTACGAAATGATAGAGGTTGTCAATGAAATCTTACCCAAAGACAAGCCCCGCTATCTGATGGGAGTCGGTACACCGGTAAATATACTGGAGGGTATAGAACGCGGTGTAGATATGTTTGATTGTGTAATGCCGACCCGGAACGGACGCAATGGAATGTTGTTCACTAAAAACGGCATAATGAACATGCGCAACAAGAAATGGGAGGATGATTATTCTCCTATCGAGGCCGAAGGGGCATCGTATGTAGATACCATGTACAGCCGTGCTTACTTGCGCCATCTGTTCCACGCACAAGAACTGCTGGCCATGCAAATCGCTTCTATCCACAACTTGGCATTCTATCTGTGGCTAGCAGGCGAGGCCCGTAAACACATCATTGCAGGAGATTTCTCTACGTGGAAACCAATGATGGTAAAACGCTTATCTACAAGATTATAAATTACTAGAAATGAAGAATTGGTTCAAGACAAACACAGATTCATCCCCAAAGGATAAAAAATGGTGGAAGCCGAATATCAGTTGGCTGAAACTGGATAAATGGGTGAAAAGACTGGACATATATATCATTAAGAAGTTTCTGGGAACCTACTTTTTCGCTATTGCATTGATTATCTCCATTGCAGTAGTGTTTGACGTGAACGAAAATATAGACAGGTTCATCAATAATAAAGCTCCGCTGAAAGCGATTGTATTTGATTATTACATGAACTTCATCCCTTACTTCTCCAATCTGTTCAGCCCCTTGTTTGTCTTTATCGCTGTTATCTTCTTTACTTCCAAGCTGGCAGAAAACTCGGAAATCATTGCCATGTTCTCCACCGGAATGAGTTTTAAACGAATGATGCGGCCCTATATGATTTCGGCTGCAATCATTTCCGTTGTTACTTTCGGACTGGGAGCATACGTCATACCTAAGGGAAATGTAACCCGTTTGGATTTTGAGGACCGTTATAAGAAAAAAAAGAAACAGGAATATGTGCGGAATGTGCAACTGGAAGTAGACAGCGGGGTCATTGCCTACATAGAACGTTATGAAAATTATAATAAAACGGGATACCGCTTCTCCTTAGACAAGTTTGATGACAAGAAACTAGTTGCCCACCTTACTGCCCGAAGTGTCACTTATGATACAGTATCTGTACACAAATGGACAATCAAGAACTATATGATACGTGAGATGGAAGGTATGCGTGAAAAAATCACTCGTGGTGACCGTTTGGATACGATCATTAAAATGGAGCCTCAAGATTTCCTGATTATGAAAGGGCAGCAACAAACCATGACAAGCCCTGAACTGAAAGAATATATAGACAAGCAGAAAAGACGCGGGTTCGCCAACATAAAGGAATTTGAAATTGAATATTACCAACGTATAGCCATGTCCTTTGCCGCTTTTATCTTGACAACCATTGGTGTTTCCTTATCATCCAGAAAAATGAAAGGAGGAATGGGACTGCATTTAGGAGTAGGGTTAGCACTTAGTTTTTCATACATTTTGTTCCAAACAGTGTCAGCAACCTTTGCTGTCAACGGAAACACCCCTCCTATTATAGCGGTATGGATTCCTAATATACTTTACACATTTATTGCTATCTATTTATACAGAAAAGCTCCTAAATAATTATAGGAGCTTTTCTAGTTTTTGACGCCAATCCTCGCCGTTCTCCGGTTGCATCGTAATAAAGCCCAGTTCTTTACCAATAACAATATTGGCCGCACCGTCATCTACAAATATTGTTTCAGCCGGATTCAGTTTACTATCTTTTATCATATAGTTAAAGATGCCAGGATCCGGCTTGGTGGAACCGGCTTCGTAGGAAGTGTAAATCTTATCAACATAAGCGTCCAATGGCTTTCCCGCAGAAGTAAATGCATTACTCCTCGCCCATCCCATCACATAAGGATTGGTGTTGCTCAATATATATACCTTGTACTTCTTACGAAGCTCATTCAAGTAATCCAATTTATATTGCGGCACGTCCGTAACAAATCCTTTCCACCCATTTTCCACATCTTGATAAGTCAATTCTTTCCCACAAATTTTACTCAATTCACAGCGGAAAGTTTCAGCGTCCATGTTCCCATTTTCTACTTCCTGAAAAATCCCCTGCTGATGGTATTTCCCTAATAAACTGTCCGCTTCCCTCACTCCTATCCGCTCAAACGCCTTTACAGCCTGTTCACGGTCAAAGCTAATGATAACCCCGCCGAAATCAAACACAATATTCTTAATCTGTTTCATAACCTTTTTATTTATCCGCCGTAAAGGTAAGCATTTGATTGTGAATGATAAATGATGTAAGTCAATAAAATACCATATAGCAAAAAAAACCGCAGATTCCATTGAGAATCCACGGTAATTATTTTTGTTGTATTTTTCTTCCTTTCGGAAATGTTCTCTCAATTCAAATAAGAAGAGAGTTCGGATACGGTGATATCCTTGGCAACAATAACGCCATTTTCATCTAACAAAAAGTTCTTAAAGCCTCTTTTCAAGCGATAAGTCTGATATAGATCCGATGAAACACCAGCCAATTCCACAAAACAATTAGAAGTTGATATCTGGTCTTTTTTAATGGTTTCGTTAAATATCGACTTGTATTCATCAAATGAAACGGAAACCATTTCTACATTGTCGGCCTGCGCGATGGCATGATTCAAAGTAGCATTCTGCATCCTTGACAGAGCATCATAGCTGGCCCAAAAACTTAGCAGTACATATTTACCTCTTAAATCCTTCAAGTCAATCAACTGCTTTTCGCCACAGATAGTAAATGTAGGAGCCTTGTCTCCTATGGTCAAGCCTTCTGTCGGCGTGTTTTTCCCTACAAAAGAGAATGAAATCAAGGAACTAATAATTAATACAACAAAAATCCACTTTACATTTTTAATCATGTAATTCGATCTTAGTTAATACTATCCGAGACTGCCCTTAAACAGTGATTTCCACCCGGAACATTATCTTTAGTACTGATAATCAATACCATTTAAATTAGAAATCTGCGACAAAGGTAAGGAGTTTTGAAATCAACTCCAAGATTTTTTCTCAAAAAATATGTTATATAGCATAAAATCATCCTTTTCATCGAGAAAAAAGAATGCAGAAAATATAGCTGATAAGGATTTATTTACGTACTTTTGCAATATGTAAATAGCAACCACAAAGTATGAATAATAATACTGAACTTATTTTAATCAGAATTACCGGTCTTGATCGGCCGGGATTAACCGCTTCCATTACGGAGATTTTGTCAAAGTATGATGTTACCATTTTGGATATTGGCCAGGCCGATATTCATAGCACCCTGTCATTAGGCATTTTATTCAAAAGCCAGGAAAAAGATTCAGGTAATATCATGAAAGAGTTGCTATTTAAAGCTTCCGCATTAGGCATCAATATCCGTTTCTATCCCGTTACTGTGGAAGAATATGAGGAATGGGTAAATATGCAAGGCAAGAACCGGTACATCCTGACTTTACTGGGACGCAAGCTGACAGCCAAACAAATCGCAGCAGTCACAGGAATATTAGCGGAACAAGGTTTAAATATTGATGCTATCAAACGTCTTACAGGGCGTATTCCATTGGATGAGCGGAAAGCGAATGTACGGGCTTGTATCGAATTCTCCGTCCGTGGCACCCCCCACCAACGGGAAGAAATGCAACAGGCGTTAATGAAACTGAGCAGTGACCTGGAAATGGACTTTTCTTTCCAACTGGACAATATGTACCGACGTATGCGACGCTTGATTTGTTTCGATATGGATTCCACATTGATACAGACAGAGTGTATAGATGAATTAGCCGAACGCGCCGGTGTGGGTGACCAAGTACGAGAAATCACAGAACGCGCTATGCGTGGAGAAATTGATTTCATAGAAAGCTTCACAGAACGGGTGGCTTTGCTGAAAGGACTGGATGAAAGCGTAATGAAAGAAATCGCAGAAAACCTTCCCATCACCGAAGGTGTGGAACGTCTGATGTTCGTGTTGAAAAGATATGGTTACAAAATAGCCATCCTATCCGGTGGATTCACCTATTTTGGTAATTATCTGAAAGATAAATTCGGCATAGATTACGTATATGCCAATGAACTGGAAATAGTAAATGGCAAATTAACCGGAAGATATCTGGGAGATGTAGTTGACGGAAAACGTAAAGCCGAACTGCTGAAACTGATCGCTCAAGTAGAACGTGTGGACATAGCACAAACTATTGCTGTAGGAGATGGAGCGAATGACTTACCTATGTTGTCCGAAGCCGGCCTGGGTATAGCATTCCATGCAAAACCCAAAGTAGTGGCTAACGCACAACAGTCCATTAATACGATCGGATTGGACGGCGTCCTCTATTTCCTAGGTTTCAAGGACTCTTACCTGGAAGAACGCGGCAAACTCTAAAGAAAGAAGTAACTATATATATGAAATTTTCAGAACTAAATTTAGAAGAAGGGGTGCTTCAGGCATTAGATGCCATGAGATTTGAAGAATGCACTCCTGTACAAGAACATACCATACCGGTCATTCTTGAAGGAAAAGATTTGATCGGAGTGGCACAGACCGGAACCGGCAAGACTGCCGCATACCTTTTGCCCGTTCTTAATCAATTAAGCAAAGGCGGATATCCGGAAGATGCCATCAATTGTGTGATCATGTCACCCACACGCGAATTAGCGCAACAGATAGACCAGCAAATGGAAGGTTTCTCTTATTTTCTACCGGCATCCAGCGTAGCTGTTTACGGAGGAAACGATGGTGTGCGCTTCGAGCAAGAAAAGAAAGGTTTAACTTTGGGGGCCGATGTAGTCATTGCTACTCCGGGACGTCTGATAAGTCATCTCAGCCTAGGTTACGTAGACTTGTCTAAAGTTTCTTTCTTTATTCTTGATGAAGCGGACCGTATGCTGGATATGGGATTCTCGGATGACATTATGCAAATAGTGAAATATCTGCCGAAAGAACGTCAGACCATCATGTTCTCGGCCACTATGCCGGCTAAAATACAACAATTGGCAAAAACGATCTTAAACAATCCGGTAGAAATAAAATTAGCGGTCTCAAAACCTGCGGAAAAGATTATCCAAACGGCTTATATCTGTTATGAACGCCAGAAATTGGGAATTATTCAATCCCTGTTCCAGGATCAAACACCTGAACGGGTCATTATCTTTGCCTCTTCCAAATTGAAAGTAAAGGAGGTGACACAAGCATTCAAGCGGATGAAACTGAACGTAGGTGAAATGCATTCAGACTTGGAGCAGTCCCAGCGGGAACAGATTATGCGTGAATTCAAAAGTGGCAGAATCAATACAAGAGGTCAAATCATTGGAGTAGGCTAATGCGGGCGGATTGGTGGTGGCTCCGGACAATACTCCGATCAAGGTGTAATAGTTCAGTTTATAAACATATCGTCCTATTATTCCTACAATCAGTAAAGGCAGCAGCGTAATAATGGCGCCGTATGCTATCCATACATATCCGCCTTCGTTAATAATTGTTTCGATGAATCCTTTACCGGCTCCTAATCCTACGCAAGCAAGGAAAAGTGAGATACCGATTTCACGTACCATCAAATTGGCACTTATGGTGGTATAGGTTATCAATTTATAATGTGGTCCGAAACGGCTTATCAGGATGGACACAATAAGGGGGCCTCCTGCCAGTCCCAGTTTTACCGGTTGAGGGATACCGGGGAATAAAAAAGGAGTGCTTCCTAAAATACACCCTAATGCGATGCCTAAGAAAATAGGAATCAGGTTGGGATGATTCAAACGTTTCATGGAATTACCTAGAATCTTTTCGGCATGGGCTACAGCCAGTTCGCTACCCACAATCTTTACCCGGTCACCCATTTGCAATTGCAGGTTGGGAGTGGCCACAAGGTCTACACCCGAACGGTTTACACGGGTAATGCTTGCTCCGAAGTTATTCCTGATTTTTAGTTGAGCCAATGTCTTGCCATTCAATTCAGGCTTGGTGATCAGAATTTTTCTGGAAATAAGTTGTTTGTTCTGGAAATCCCATTCCACATTCACTTGTTTTCCAAAAAATACAGTGATAGCTTCTACATCTATCGGATTGGCGATAACAAGGATTTCATCGTGCATGTGAAATACTGTAGTGGAGTTCACTAGTTCTGTTTGTTTGTCTCCGTCACAATGCCGTATGCGTGAAATCACAAAATCACGATTCACCAATGGCTTGATTTCTTTTATTGTTTTACCTTCTACGGCTTCATTGCGTATTTCTAGTGAGATAGGGCGTACGGTCAGTTCTTGTAGATGTCCCAATCCCCGTTCCGCATCGGCTTCTTCGGTTTTTGTGTTGATGCGCAGGATATATTTCAATGCCAGCAGGGAGAGAATACATCCTACTACACCCAGTGGATAGGCTACGGCATATCCCAGTGCTATTTCGGGAGCGTCTATACCATTCAGATCACTGTTTGCTTGCTGTGCGGCACCTAGTCCCGGGGTATTTGTTACAGCACCCGAAAGAATTCCTACCATTGTGGTAATGGGGACACCTGTTATGAAATGGAGTATAATGGTGATGGTCACACCTAAAAATACAACCATCATGGCAAGCAGGTTTAGTGTGAATCCTCCTTTTTTGAATGCTGAGAAGAAACCGGGACCCACTTGTAGTCCGACTGAGTAGACAAATAATATCAGACCGAACTCTTTTAAGAAATGCAACAGATGTTCGTCCAGGTTCAGATTGAAATGACCGAATACAATTCCTACAAAAAGTATCCAGGTTACTCCCAATGAGATACCTGCCACTTTTATTTTTCCTAACATGATACCGAAAGCAATGACCAGTGAAAGAATAAGTACGGAATGTGCTACTCCGCCGCCCCATAAATTAGGGTACCCTTCAAAGAGATTTCTAAAAAGTTCCATAATTCATTATCTAGTTTAATTATTTATAGTATCAATTTTATAATTCAAAAAGTTGTCTTTCAAAATATTAGAGTAGGTTTTATGGGATAGGATGCTTCGTTTTATAGCTGTCATCCCGGCAAAATGACTGCAAAGGTAGCTTATTTAATTGATAAACCATAAAACTTTAATTGCTTTCTAAGGATATTTACTTGATATGTCGGAATTATGAATTAATCTGTTATTCTAATTTCGATAATTTGCAATTTGCACTATCTTTGTATCCGTTTTTAAAAGAAATACTAAAGAATGAAGCCACAATTACTCATAGGGGCCGCTACATCGGGAAGCGGAAAAACGACTTTTACGATGGGGTTGCTGCGGGCATTGCACAAACGAGGCCTGCGAGTACAGCCTTTTAAATGTGGTCCTGATTATATTGATACACAATTTCATACGCTGGCTGCTGACCATGAGTCGGTGAATTTGGATATTTGGATGGCATCAAATACCCATGTACAACATCTGTATAATAAATATGGAGATGGAGCCGATGTATGTGTAACCGAAGGAGTGATGGGATTGTTCGACGGTTATCAAAGAATGCAGGGAAGTAGTGCTGAAATAGCCAGATTGTTGAATATCCCTGTAGTGCTTATAGTAAGTGCTCGTTCTACAGCTTATTCTGTGGCTCCGTTAATTTATGGTTTCAAGCATTTTAATCCGGCTGTGAAGATTGCAGGTATTGTTTTCAATCAAGTATCATCTCCTTCTCATTTCGCTTATTTACGTGAGGCTTGTGTTGATGCAGGAGTAGAGTGTTTGGGATATCTGCCTATGACAGAAGGGTTGAAAATTCCATCCCGGCATTTGGGTTTGACATTGACAGCCAAACGTTCCATGAACACCTTAATAGAACAGGCTGCGGAATTGGTTGAGAAATATGTGGATTTGGATAAGCTGCTGAGTATTTGTCATCGTAATTTCCCGTGTCGGTATACATTGCCTTATAGTTCTGAGATAGGGGTGGAAAGTTTTGCTCCTTCTGCTAAAAAGATGAAGATAGCCATAGCGCGGGATCCGGCTTTCAACTTTATCTATAGAGAAAACATAGACCGCTTGTCTGCGCTAGGAAGCATTACTTATTTCAGTCCTGTATATGGTAGTGATTTGCCGGATGCTGATTTGGTTTATTTACCCGGAGGATATCCGGAATTGTTTGCCCGTCAACTGCATCGGCGCAAAAAGTTAATGGAAGCATTAAGAACCTATGCAGAGGAGGGGGGGAAGATTTTGGCCGAGTGTGGAGGTATGATGTTTCTCACCCGTTCCCTGACAGTCCGCCAAGGAGGGACTGCATATGCCATGACGGGTATTTTGCCTTTGGATTGTACCATGGTGGGTGCCAGACTTCATCTAGGATATCGCCGTATAGAATATAAAGGGATGGAGCTTCGCGGGCACGAATTTCATTATTCCAATGTCGTTGCTCCTGATGCTATGCCTTCTGTAGCAAAACAATTTACGGCAAGAGGAATGGAAGTGAGTACCCCGCTTTATAGATATAAAAATGTGATAGCCGGGTATACCCATTTATATTGGGGAGAAACGGATATATTAAAATTATGGGAAGTATGAGGCGCATTTATACACGTACTGGGGATAAGGGCATGACAGGGATTCATGGTGGAGAACGGATACCTAAGGATGATATCCGTATCGAGGCTAATGGATGTATCGATGAATTGAATGCTGTTATAGGAATAATACGTTCACTTTTGCCGCAGGAGCACGAATGGCAATCCTTGCTTTTTACGATTCAGAAAAATATAATGGTAGTGATGAGCCATGTGGCCACACCATCGGCCCTTCGTGATGGGAATCCCAATATTTTGCCTGATAATTTATGCTCTTTTTGTGAGGAGGCAATGGACAAGTTGATGGAACAAATGGAGGATAATGGTTATTTTATTCTTCCCGGAGGAACACCTGTATCGGCACAGTTGCAATTTGCAAGGACTGTGGCACGTCGGGCAGAACGGAGATTATGGACTTTGCATAAACACGATCCGTTACCGGAAATCATACTTCGGTTTATCAACCGGCTGTCCGATTTATTTTTTGTTATGGCCCGTTATGAGATGCAACAGCAGAACTGGACGGAAGAAAAGTGGCAGTCCTTTGCCTATAAAAGAAAAAAGAAAGAGTGATGAAAAAGAAATTACACCCCATTATGTTGGCGGGAACAGGTAGTGACGTTGGTAAAAGTGTTATTGCCACCGCATTATGCCGCATTTTTAAACAGGATGGTTATCAACCGGCACCTTTCAAGGCACAAAATATGGCATTGAATTCGTATGCCACTCCGGAAGGATTGGAAATAGGCCGTGCACAGGCTGTACAGGCTGAAGCTGCCGGAGTTCCTTGTCACACGGACATGAATCCTCTGTTATTGAAACCCAGCTCCGATCATACTTCGCAAGTGGTGTTAAACGGTCGTCCCATCGGTAATCGTAACGCTTTTGAGTATTTTCGCAAGGAGGGGCGTGAAGAACTGAGGCAAGAGGTAAACGCAGCCTTTGACCGTCTTGCCGCACGTTATAACCCTATTGTAATGGAGGGAGCAGGGAGCATTTCCGAAATAAATCTGCGGGATACTGATTTGGTGAATATGCCGATGGCCTGTTATGCGGATGCGGATGTGATTTTGGTAGCTGATATTGACCGGGGAGGAGTATTTGCCAGTGTCTATGGTTCGGTCATGTTACAAACTACTGAGGACAAGAAACGTATAAAAGGAGTAATCATTAATAAATTCAGAGGGGATATCCGTTTGTTTGAGCCTGGTGTGAAGATGATGGAAGATTTATGTGGTATTCCTGTCTTGGGAGTAATACCTTATTATAGAAATATACATATTGAGGAAGAGGATTCCGTAGTCTTGGACTATAAACGGATGCAAGCAGTGGAAGGCAAAATAAACATAGCAGTTGTTCTGTTGCGTCATCTCTCAAACTTTACAGATTTCAACAGATTGGAACGGGATGAACGAGTGCACCTTTATTATACTAATAATACGGAAGATCTGGCCAAAGCTGATATTATTCTGCTTCCTGGCAGCAAAAGCACTTTGGATGACTTGTATGAGTTGAGACGGAACGGGGTGGCGCAAGCTGTCCTGCGTGCGCATAGGGAAGGGGTTACTGTAATGGGAATTTGTGGGGGATATCAATTGATGGGACTTGAGATTCACGATCCGGAAGGAGTGGAGGGAGAGATCCGCCAATTGCCGGGACTAGGACTGCTTCCCGTCATTACTACGATGCAAGGGGAGAAGGTGACACGGCAGGTGAATTTTCATTTTCTTGAGAATGCGGAAACTTGCCAAGGATATGAAATACACATGGGAGAAACCCGCCCGGTTCCGGGGGTGTCTGTAGTTCCTTTGAATAAACTGGAAGACGGTGGAGAGGACGGTTGTTTTGTAAACCAAAAATGTATGGGAAGTTATATTCATGGAATATTGGATAATCAGGCATTTATAGATTATTTACTGGAACCATACGCAGAAAAACTGGAGTGTCATACGGTGTTGGATTACCGGACTTATAAAGAAGAACAATATGATAAATTGGCAGAGCATGTACGCAGTCATCTCAATCTGCCTTTGTTGTACCAAATAATGAGTGGGAATGATTGAAGGACATGGTGATGATGCTTATAAGTATAAAGCAATAAAGATAAATTTCAGTTCAAACGTATATAATCATGTAGACCATAGCGGATTACATCAACATTTGTTTCAGCAGATGGAAAGTATCCGTACGTACCCCGAGCCGGAACCTTATTCATTGGAAAAGGTTTTGGCGAAACGGTTTCATCTTTCGTCTGAAGAGGTTTGTGTGACCAATGGGGCTACGGAAGCCATTTATTTAATAGCTCAGACATTCAGGAATCAGATTTCGGCTATCTTGATGCCGACTTTCAGCGAATATGCGGATGCTTGTCGTCTGCATGGTCATAAAGTGGTTCCTATATATAACTTGAACCGTTTGCCGGATAGGGGGAGGTTGATATGGTTATGTAATCCTAATAATCCCACTGGAGAGGTCAGGGAGAAGGAAGTCTTGACAGCCTGTATAAAACAAAATCCGCAGCGTATTTTTGTCATGGACCAGTCGTATGAATTCTTTACACAGAAGGCTTTGCTTACAGCCAGGGAGGCTGCGGAATTTCCGAATGTTATCCTGTTGCATTCCATGACAAAACGTTTTGCCGTGCCCGGCTTGCGTTTAGGATATATCACTGCATGTAAAGAACTGCTACATGAAATTCGGACACAGCGGATGCCTTGGTCTGTTAATCAGTTGGCTATAGAGGCCGGGCATTATTTATTGTCTTCTTCTCAATATGATATAGATATCTCTTTGTTGTTGAAGGAAAAAGAGAGATTAGCTCAATCTTTACTTTCAATAGGAGGAATGGAGATCTGGCCATCGGATACTCACTATATGTTAGTTCAATTGCGTATGGGAAAGGCAGCGGCTTTGAAAGAATATCTGGCAACAGAGCAGGGTATCCTTATTCGTGACGCATCCAATTTTGAAGGGCTGAATGAACACTTCTTCCGTATTGCTACACAAACTCCGGAAGAAAATGACAAACTGGTAGAAAGTATAAAGAAATGGACATATATGTATTAATTCTTCCGTTGTTGATAGGATGGATATTAGATAAATTGCTTGGGGATCCGGTAGGATTGCCGCATCCGGTGGTAGGATTCGGGAAGCTGATCTCTTTTTGTGAGGAACGATGGAACTGTGGGGCACATCGGATGTTGAAAGGAGGGGGGGCGGCTATTATGCTTATTTTGCTAGTATATGTAGGATCTGCTTTGGCATTGCATTATCTGTTTTTGTTGAATCGCTGGTTGGGGATCGCCCTCTCCGCTGTGCTTGTTTTCTATTGTTTAGCAGGGACTACACTTATTAGAGAAGTAAAACAGGTTTTTCTAGCTGCGGACCGTTCTTTAGAGGAGGGGAGAAAGCAGGTTTCCCGTATTGTAGGGCGTGATACCTCAGAACTGACCGATCAGGAAGTGCGTATAGCTGCTTTGGAAACGTTGGCCGAAAATTTGAGTGACGGAGTTATTGCTCCGCTGTTTTGGTATTTGCTTTTGGGAGTTCCCGGTATGCTTGCCTATAAAATGGTTAATACGCTTGATTCTATGGTAGGCTATAAGAACGAACGTTATTTGCAATTTGGTTGTGCCGCTGCACATATTGATGATATGGCGAACTATATTCCGGCTCGTTTAACCGCACTTTTAATGGTTTTGTCTGTGGGGCGTCCCGGTTTGCTGAGATTTGTAGGTAAATATGGTAACCGGCATGCAAGTCCTAATTCAGGTTATCCGGAGTCTGCTTTAGCAGGTATCTTGAATTGCCGTTTTGGAGGTCCTCATGTTTATTTTGGAGAGATAGTCTATAAACCTTTTATTGGAGATAAGGATCGGCTTATCCATACACAGGATATGCATAAAGCTGTCGATATAAACAGAAGAGCAGAAATTTTGATGATTATAGTAAATATTGTTTGCTTATATTTGGTCAGCTGAAAAATATATATTACTTTTGTTCCTGTTTTAGAGATGCGGCAGTAGCTCAGTTGGTAGAGCATCAGCTTCCCAAGCTGAGGGTCGCGGGTTCGAGTCCCGTTTGCCGCTCTTTTTTATTTTTCTTCACTTTCCAATTCTTTTATCTCTTTATTGAGGAACACGGACAGGATGGTTCTTAAAACAACAATACCTCCCAATAGGGCTAATTCATTCAAGGTTGGTTCCAATACTGTTTTCAAAATATCCGAAGCTATTAGGAATTCTAAGCCAAGAAGCAGATAAGTTCCGAATGTGGCTCTTAGTTTTCGTATATTGGTAATGGAATACCCTCCGGTAAAGCGTCGTATTTCATTCTTCAAAAAAGAAATAATACCTATCAACGCTCCGTATGTGACAATCAAAAGGCTTGTCACACTTATAACAACAGCTAATAAATCTAGGAAATGAGTAAGCATATTTATTTGTCTTTATAAATAGAACAAATAAATAAGCGATATGTTCTTGCATCACGATAATTTTATCTTGACAATTCCTCCATAAGGAGTGAGTGCGCTAAATGCCTCTTCGGGTTTAATGATACCTGCATAAATTTGTGCGTTCAGTAAAATGCCGCCATGAGCAAAGATCGCGACTTGTTCATACGGTTTTTGGCGAAGCTCGTCTAGAAAACCGGCAACACGCCGGTATTGATCTTCAAAAGATTCTCCATTGGTCGCTTTTACATGCAGATAATCTGCATACCATCTTTCCAAGTTAGCGTCGGCAATTTCATCGAACCGATGCATTTCCCAATCTCCGAAGTTTAGTTCTTTCAAGCGGTCGTCCCGTTCTGCATCCGGGTAGCCGCAAAAGGTAGCCAGGCGTACACAACGGGTTAACGGACTGGTATAAACTTTATCAAAAGATAAACCTTGTAAATTGGCTGCCGTTTGAGTTGCCTCCGTTTCAAAAGTCGGCTTTAAGGGTACATCCGTCTGTCCGTAACAAACACCTTGCGGAACATCAACAGCAGTATGACGCATTAAGTATATTACCATAGGTTTGTATAGATTAAGTTTATAGTTAGATAAAAAGAAAACTCACATAATAGGAAAGTCGCTCCGCAACAATCACCGGTATATCCTTGCAGGCGTCTGCGCATGAGTGACATTAAAAGGATGAACATCATAGCAGGAGCGATGGCTGCCCACCAGTATCCTTTATCCAGTAATAAAAGCATAGGCAGGGTTCCGGCCATAAAAGCGGATAATAAAATACCTGGACTCATACGGTCATATATGACCTTCGCTTTCGATTCTTCTTCTTTACGGGCGTATGGAAGCGTGTTGATGATTTGTGCGGCACAAAACTTGCTCCAGGCATCTCCGCTTAGTATGGCCGCACATGCCAAGGGTACAGAAAGTGTGGTGAGTATATTCCACATCAATCCATAATAGAATAATAATCCGAGCACTCCGTATGTGCCGATATGTGAATCCTTCATGATAGACAGAATCTTGTCACGTGATGTACCGCCCCCGAAGCCGTCGCAGAAGTCTGCCAATCCATCTTCGTGTAAAGCACCCGTTGCTAGTAACCGGGCGGCCAGCGCCATGAGCACAGCTATCTGTACAGGTAGAAATTCTGCAGTGATCCATAGAGTGCCTGCCATGATACCTCCTGTCAGCCATCCTACAAAGGGCCAGTAATCCACTACTCGTTTAAAGTAAACAGGTGGTACATTAGCTATTTTCCAAAACGGAAGGCGTGTGAAAAAAATGAGGGAGGCAAGCAGTTTCATGGTTAAAAATATTTAGTGATGGCGGCATGGGCGAAATTGTCCATCTCATTCATCATGTTTACAGAGGAAACGACGATAGGATAAGCGCATATCGCTCCTGTTCCTTCTCCCAAGCGGAGACCTAAATTTAATAAAGGGCGCACTTTCATGGCATCCAATACTAGTTTATGACCGATTTCATCTCCCTGATGTCCGAATATGGCATACGAGAGAACTTCCGGATGAAGTTTTGAGGCGGCTAGAATGCAATTGGTCATGATGAAGCCGTCCACTAGAATAATCATTCTTAATTCTGCTGCCCGGAGCATGCCGCCTATTGCCATAACCATTTCATATCCTCCGAACCAAGCGATGATATCTTTTACGGAACCGTTACCGGTATAATGGTTAACCGATTGTTTCAATACATTATATTTATGACGGATGCCTTCTGAATCCAGTCCGCTTCCTGCACCCACACATTGCTCTAATGAGATTCCTGTCAGCAAATGCATCCAGATAGAAGAAGGGGAGGTATTACCAATACCCATTTCGCCAAAGCTGACCACATTGCAACCGTCTGCATGAATCATATCCGTTATCTTTGCTCCACGTTCCAGGCATAATTCCATTTCTTCCATACTCATAGCGGGGCCTTTTAGAAAACTGTGCGTGCCACGTCCTACGCTACAGTTGATAATGCCTTTCTCGTAAGGAAGATCGTAATCGACCCCTGAGTCTACTAATACAAGCTTAAAACCATGTTGGCGGCATAAAAAATTAACTCCGGCACCTCCATGCAAAAAATTACTTAGTTGTTGCCAAGTGATTTCTTTGGGAGACTTGCTTACCCCTTCTTCTACTATACCATGATCGGCTGCAAAAAGTACATTGTGCGGATGGCTTAATGTAGGGGAGAGGGTTTGTTGGATTAATCCGATTTGCAATGCAAGATCTTCCAGAACACCCAATGAACCTTTGGGCTTTGTCAAATTGTTGATTTTGTCTATCAATGCCTCCCGAAAGCTTTCATCGGGATACTCAATATGAAAGTTTTTCATTGTATTTATTATTTTATAGGAACAGGAATTCCCGATACCATCAAATATACTTGGTCTGCTTTTGAAGCTATATATTGATTCATCCAGCCCTGTAAATCTGTAAAGCGGCGTTGAATGGCGTTTTCGGATACTGCTCCGGAACCTATTTCATTGGTTACGAAAATAAAAGTGGCATCTTGCCGGATAAAATTATCAAACTCCTGTTTGACTGCCTGTAATGCAGCCTCTACATCCGCATCCAAGTCAAAGAAAAAGTTGGTACACCATAAGGTGACACAATCAATCAATACTACATTATCCTTTACTTGATGGCGGCTTAGTTCTTTTTCTTCTTCTATATTCGTCCATTCCGATCCGCGTCTTTCTTGATGTTTGATAACGCGTTGGCGGAATTCTTCATCCCAAATACGGGAAGTAGCTATATAAACGGGAGTGGGTGATAAGCTTAATGCCAATTTCTCCGCGTATGAACTTTTTCCCGAACGTTGGCCTCCTGTGATTAAGATAATACGTTTCATTGTTCTACTTCTCGGTGGCACGCAGAATCAGCGTAGTCGCACCTAATGTGATGATAGCGCCTTCCTCGATTCGTATCCGGTCCTTGTTCCCCAAAATCTCGTTCATCAGAAATGTTCCTGTAATGCTGTCATTATCACGCAGGGTATAAATGATTTCCCCTTGTTTGTTGCGTTTCACATTAATGATACAATGCCGTCTGTCCATGCTCGGATCTGATGTTTCGATGGGAATATCCACTTCAGTGCCTTTGCTTCTGCGTCCTATCAGGTTGTCACCTTCCATCAGGGGTAATACTTGTTTGTATCCGAATACATTTTCTACTACTACGATACTTCCAAAATCCTCTTTATTGGCTTGTTCGTCCAATATTTCTTCTTTACGGGTTGCTTTCAGTTTGGACTTTCCGATACGGATGCTGAATTGTTTTTTACAATGGTCACATACAAAGACCAACGACTGGCCTTCTGTATATTTGGTTTCATCAAAAGTTATATAGTTGTCACATTTGGGACACAAAACTCTTTTCATAAAAAATAATCTTGTTTATTTAGAACTCAATATCCATGCATTCTTGAATGCATCATTTTGTTTCAGTTCATTTAATTTCTTATAAGCAGCGGCTTTATCTGCAAAGTTGCACAAAGACAGGCGATAACGTCCGTTACCTTCTATGATTGTTACATCCTTATATCCTTTTTGCTTGTACTCATTAAGTACTTGCTGCGCGTCATTGGCTGTCGGTAAACTGGATACGATGATATAATAATTATTTTTTTTACTGCTCGAAGGTGTTGCTGTTTCTTTCTTCTCAAGGGCAGGTTTACTTACAGCGACAGGCTTGGCAACTGGCTGTTCTGTACTGTTCAAATTTGCTGCAACAGCATTCTTGGGTACTGCTTCTTGTGCTTTTCCTACCTTTTCTACTTTTACAGTTACAGGTTTCAACGTGTTTTGATTATTTTTGATATTCGTCTTCTTGGGTTGCTGCGGTCTGGAAGGAACGGTTATCAAGGTCGTTGCCAAAGATTGGGAACGAATGGCGTCAAACAGACCATCCGTACCTAAAGAAGCATAATTACCTTTGTCCACATATGTGTTCTCTACCGGAACAGACAAGAAGAAAAATAAGACTACAGCTATTGCCACAGCTACTGCATTTCCTATCCACTGACGTTTGAAACGTACTGTTCTCTTTCTTTTTTCTTGTTGGGGAAGTAATTCTCTGGTTGTTGCAGACGTTGTTGAAGTAAGATATTCTAATCTGGTGATAGAAAACGAACTAAGTCCGTATAAGGTAGGTGATAATGCACCGTCCTCATTGGGATGAAACTCGTATGTGCTATGAATATTATAATGTAAGACCCCTATACCATGCATTTCTGCACATCCGTTTTGGTATAGTTGTTCTTTCAATCCGGCTACTTCTTCTTCTATCATGCGTGTGGCATCAGGAAAATCGGTGTGATGAGCTTGCATATACGATTGAGCTAATAAACCATCGTTTATAGTCAATTGGGGATTGAAACCAATAGTACGTACAGGGGGAAGATAAAGATTTTCCTCCTTGATATACCGTGCCGGTTGATAGTGCGCTATAAAACCGCCAAAGTCTGGAATAATCACACAGTCATTTTCCAGTAACAGAATTTCTATATGTCTAGCCAATTCAATCATATCGCAAAATTAGCATTTTTATTCCGTTTCAGCGCAACTTTTATGGAAGAAAATAACAACTCACTCATAATTTATTGTAATTTTGCAGCGAAAAAGTTAGACTAACGAATTAAATAAAATGAATATAGCGATTGTAGGGACCGGGTATGTAGGACTTGTTACCGGAACATGTTTTGCCGAAACTGGCGTAGACGTAACTTGTGTAGATGTAAATGCGGATAAGATTGCTAATCTGCAACAGGGTATTATTCCTATTTATGAACCGGGATTGGAAGATATGGTCTTGCGTAATGTAAAGGCTGGACGTCTTCATTTCACCACTTCTTTAGAGAGTTGTCTGGACAATGTGGATATTGTGTTCAGTGCAGTGGGCACTCCTCCTGATGAAGACGGAAGTGCCGATTTGCGTTATGTGCTTGAAGTTGCCAAGACGATTGGTGCTAATATGAAGAAATATACCTTGGTCGTGACCAAGAGTACGGTGCCTGTGGGTACGGCACGAAAAGTAAAAGCGGTCATCCGAGAGGAATTGGAGAAAAGAGGGGAGTCGATAGATTTCGATGTGGCTTCTAATCCGGAATTTTTGAAAGAAGGTAATGCTATCGACGACTTTATGAGTCCGGACCGTGTAGTAGTGGGCGTAGAGTCGGAAAGGGCTAAAAAACTGATGACCAAGCTCTATAAACCTTTCATGCTGGTTAACTTCCGCGTTATTTTCATGGATATTCCTTCTGCCGAGATGACTAAATATGCGGCAAACTCCATGTTGGCCACCCGTATCAGCTTTATGAACGATATTGCTAACTTGTGCGAACTGGTGGGAGCTGATGTAAATATGGTACGTGACGGAATAGGTTCCGACAGTCGTATCGGGCGTAAGTTCTTGTATCCGGGATGCGGTTATGGTGGCTCTTGTTTCCCGAAAGATGTGAAGGCGTTGATTAAGACTGCCGAGCAGAATGGTTATTCCATGCAGGTGTTGAAAGCGGTGGAAGATGTGAACGAGAATCAGAAAGGCATTTTGTTCGAGAAACTGGTAAAGGTATTCAATGGAGATTTGAAAGGCAAAACAGTGGCTTTGTGGGGACTTGCATTCAAGCCCGGTACGGACGATATGCGTGAGGCTCCGGCTTTGGTACTTATTGAGAAATTGAAACAGTCGGGTTGCAATGTCCGCGCATACGATCCTGCTGCTATGGATGAGTCCCGCCGCCGGATAGGAGAGTCGGTTTATTATGCGCACGATATGTATGATGCGGCTCTTGATGCGGATGCGTTGATTCTGGTAACCGAGTGGAAAGAGTTCCGTCTTCCTACCTGGGGAGTAATCAAGAAGGCGATGAAACAGCCTGTAGTGCTTGACGGACGAAATATTTATGATGGTGACGAACTACAGGAAATGGGGTTTGTTTATCATTGCATCGGTCGATAAATAAAATAGAGAGAATAACCATGTACAAACGTTTTTCGATAATAATGTTGGCTGTTGCGCTGTCTTCTTGTGGAACTCCGCAACAAAAAGCATCCGCCCTGGAAGAGAACAAGGAGGCAAAATCTTTGTTGGAAGGTATATGGTTGGACGATAATACGGAAACGGCATTACTGAGGGTGAAAGGCGACACCCTGTTTTATGCAGATGCCGCTACAGCTCCCGTTGCTTTTAAAATTATAGGCGATTCGTTGATTACGTATGGTGCACGGACTAATGGTTATAAGATTGAGAAGCAGGAGGAGCATACTTTTTGGTTTCATTCGGCTGTGGGAGATGTGATACGTCTGCATAAGTCTGATACAGAGAATGATTCTCTGGCATTTATCCACACTCGGGAAATCCCTGTTTATAACGAAGTTATTAAGAAAGATTCGGTGGTGACATACGATAATGTCCGTTATCGCGGATATGTGTACATTAACCCGTCAAAGATTAAAGTAATGCGTCCGGGAGTTTCGGAGGAAGGACTTGGGGTGGATAATGTATATTATGACAATATCATACACATTTGCGTGTATGAAGGCAGGAAGAGTCTTTATGCCAAAGATATCACCAAGCAGATGTTCAAGGGGGTGGTTCCGGATGATTTCTTGCAATGGGCTATATTGTCGGATATGGATTTTATGGGCGTCGATTCTAAAGGGTATCATTATCAGGCCACGGTATGTGTACCTGACGGCGCATCTTGTTATATGGTCAATATCACTGCTGGCAAGGATGGAGGACTTGCATTCGAGTTGGTAAGGTAGTCGTGGCTATGTCATTTTTTCGTTTAGCGATTACTATTTGGTCGCTATCATGCTCTATAGAGAATACCCCGAAAAATCCTTCAAAAGCTTCAGCCTGCTCGCAAATGCCCTGCCTGTCGGTATTCCGGCTGAAGGATTGGGCTCGGGAATTCTTCAGCTGGAGATTGGAATCCTTCAGGCGGATTGGTGGTTCTTCCGATTCTTGGGGAATCGGTTTTCCTGAAGGATATTTTTCGGCTGAAACATTTCACAATGCATATCCTTCAGTCGGAATGCCGATGGGCAGGGCGTTTGCGGAATAGCTGAAAGATCTGAAGGAAAAATAAGGTGTTTCGGCATGTAGATGCCGTTATGGAAAAAACAACAGGTCAAATTTTAAAAAGCTCTTGTTCTTTCAATGAAAACGTCTTGTTCTTTTTTTTAAAGACCTTGTTCTTTTCTGAAAGGAACAAGACGTTTGAAAGGTTAGTAACGTGCATACCGGAAGGTTAGTAACGTGTCACCTCATACGTTACTAATGTGTGGGTTGTAAGGTTAGTAATGTTACAGGTGAAAGATTATATATCCTACAAGCAATACATATAATGGATGTTTGTGATTGCCCCGCATCTATTTTGCAGAGAGCCATGAAGTGACTTTCTTCATAAAATAAAATTGGAGGAAAACAAGTCCGTCTTCCTCCAATGATTTTTAGATATCATCTCTTCCGTCTATTCTTTTGGGGTGTTTCTTCTATTATTGGCACCGGGCGTACCGTTCTTTTTCCCCTTATAATTGCCTTGTTTTCTGGAACTGCCACCTTTGTGATTGCTACGACCGGCGCCACTTCGCGGGTTGTATTCGGGCGCTTCTCCCAATTCCTCGGGAACCGGGATTTTATAGATATTCCTACCCAAGAAATTTTCAATAGCTTTGAATTGGGTCTGCTCTTTCTCACTGACAAAAGTAATGGCGCAACCATCATGGTTGGCACGAGCTGTACGGCCGATGCGGTGTACATAATCCTCGCTGTCATGTGGTACATCGTAGTTGATTACCAAACGAATATCGTCAATGTCTATTCCTCGCGAAACAATATCGGTAGCAATCAGGATGACGCTCCGGCAGTAGGTTATGCCACCGTTTATCCGCTCACCATGTTTTTACGTGTGCTTACAGCACAAATATTAATATTGGCGCTTGCCTGAAATCACTATCCGAATTATTGCAAATTCATATTGCCGTAGGAGTGAATCAAATTCACTTCTACGGTTCAAAATCCCCTCCTCTTTTCAATATTCTCTCCGTTTTAAGCAGTCATTTTTTCACTAATCTTAAAACATATATAAAATAATTGTCTACCTTTGCGCCCGGTTTGGTGATACAGATATTTTTTCTCTATCTGTATAAAAGGGAATTCGGTTGTGGAATCCGAAGCAGTGCCCGCTACTGTGAAACCCATTTGATGAAAAACTCTCGCTATGCCACTGTTTCGAAAATGAAGAAATGGGAAGGCGCTTTTCAGGGTGAAGCCAGGAAACCTGCCAAATCAAAACATAGATAATCACGCTCTCCCGGGGTCAGGAAAGCCAATTATTAATTCTTAAATTCTTTCGATGAAAGTAAAATTATTATTGACAGCAATTACTTTAAGCTGTCTGGCTATTGACGTACTGGCACAAGTCAGTATCAGTGGAAAGATTGTGAGTGCCGATACCAACGAACCTGTAGTGGGGGCTAATATTCGTATTGACCAAAGCCTTTCAGGATGCACCACAAATGGTAAAGGCGAGTTTAATATCAACAATCTTCCTGATGGAAAACATGTATTAAGAATCACGCATGTCAGTTACACACCCAAATCTGTCACCACAAAAGGGGGTGAAAAAAATCTTCTTATCAAGCTACAAGACAGTTTTACCAATATAGGCCAGGTAGTAGTAACCGGAACAGGAACACACCACCGCATGACGGATAGTCCCGTGCCTGTTTCCGTTATCACCGCAAAGGATTTAAGTAATGCCAGTGTAACATCGCTGGACGAGGCCTTACAAAAGTTGACCCCATCTTTCTCAAGTATGACCAACGGTATGGGTACAACATTGAGTCTGAATGGATTGCCTGATGATTATTTCATTTTTCTGGAAAATGGCAAACGCCTGTATGGAGATGATACTTACGCCCGAATCAATGTTGCCAAAATCAAACGTATTGAAATATTGAACGGTGCCTCTTCCGCTCTTTACGGAACAAATGCTATCGGAGGAGTAATCAACATTATTACTGATGATGCAAAAAATGCTATCAATGTTTCCAGCGATACCCGTTATGCCAGTAAAGGACGTTTTACCCAGTCCGTAAACGCAGATGTCAATACCGGCAAGTTCGGCTCCTACACCTCTTACCGCCGTCAGCAGGCCGAGGGATGGCAACTGAATCCATACGAAGAGAACTCCAAAACTCATGAACTGGAAGAAACCGGGAAAGTAGCTTCTACAGGATTCTATGCAAATACTGTCAATCAAAAATTCACTTTTGATGCTACCGACAAACTCTCCTTTTATGCCCGCGGCGGATATTATGACAACAAGACACGCCGCCCTTATGAAGCATACGACTACAACATATTGCATGAAACCTTTAATTATGGTATTGGTACCCAATACATGATAAGTAAAGGGAATTATATTACCGCAGACTATTACGCCGATCATTTTTCTTCCTCTTATTGTTTTTTTAAAGACAATAAAACTTATAATGGAAAAGCAGGTGAAGAGCAAGTGCGCAAACGGACCCGCAATCACAATCTTAGCATAAAAGGTATCTTTAAATTAGGTGGCCGGCACAAACTTTCAGTCGGCACAGAATATATCGTTGATGTCTTGAAAAGTCAAACAGACAATATAGCTAAAGAAGATGCTTATACACTGGCCTTGTTTGCACAAGATGAAATAAAGTTACTGAGAAATCTACAGGCTTTGATCGGTGTACGTTACATTTATCATGAAAATTTCAAAAATCATGCCACTCCCAATGTAGCACTGATGTATAAACCCGGCAAATTCAATTTCCGTGCCTCCTATGCAGCAGGTTTCCGAACTCCTACCCTGTCTGAACTCTATGCCACTGACATAGCTAAAAAAAATGACAGGTTGACAATAGGCAATTTGGATTTAAAGCCGGAAAAGAATGATTATTTCTCATTGAGTGCAGAGTATGTACATGAGCGTTTTTCTGTATCAGTCAATGCTTTTTATAATAATATTCGTGACATGATAGATTATAATACGATTGCCACGGGAGATAAAGCTATGGAGCAATATGGTCATAAGGAAGTTCGTCAACGTGATAATATAGCGGAGGCTAAAGTATACGGAATCAATGTATCCGCCAATGCATACCTAGGTGCCGGGTTCAATTTAAGCGGAGGATATACTCATCTTAATACCCAAGACGTGGAATTGGAACAACCCATCGACAAAAGTATTAAAAACGCATACAATATCAATGCCCAATGGGCGCATTCATGGAAGATATATCGGTTGAACATAAATTTGAACGGTCGTATCAACAGCAAACGTTTCTCTAAAAGTTATGGCTATGCTCCCGACTATCAATTGTGGGATTTAAACACACGCCATTCTTTCAACTTAAAATCTGTAATCATAGAACCCGGATGCGGCATAGAAAACTTGTTCGATTATACGGATGATCGTCCTTATAACAGCAATTATGCAACTCTTACCCCCGGACGTTCATTCTATATCAGTTTGTCTTTAAAATTTAAAAGCTAAAAAAATCAAAGACTTATCGAAGATAATATAAAATAAACCTATATCTTTGCAACAGAATTAGTAATCGGGCTATCACATAGCCCGATGCAAGGGAATCCGGTGTAAATCCGGGGCTGTACCTGCAGCTGTAAATCCTCATTATGTTGATTGGATAGTCCAAAACCACTGTTTCATTTGAAGAAATGGGAAGGTTTCCAATCAGAGGAAAGCCAGAATACCTGCTAAGTCTATTGAACAATAAACACCAAGCTTCCAGGATTAGAAGTATGTGTCCATTCGAACAAGCGTTTTCCAACGTCTATTCCTTTGTGGCATTCCTCTTTATCAGAGGGAAACTTGATGTTTTATTTTGCAAATTAAATAAAACACAATATGAGGTATTTACTTCCTGCTATTCTACTATTAGGTACACAAATTGCAAGTGCCCAAAGTATTCTCAAAGATAAAGACGATAAAGAATTGTCCGTATTACTGAATGAAGTGGTCATCACGGGTACAGGTACTGAACATTATCTGAAAGATGCTCCCGTACAGACTGAAGTCATAACCAGCAAAGCTTTGGAACAATATCAGGCACGCAGTATAGACGATTTGCTCAGTGGTCTTAGTCCTTCATTGACCTTTCATGATGGTGATATGGGGAGCCATATCCAACTAAACGGATTGAACAATGACTATATCCTGATCATGATAAATGGAAAAAGAATGAATGGCGATGTAGGAGGGCAAAACGACTTGAATCAATTAAATCCAGCTAATATAGAACGCATAGAGATTGTAAAAGGGGCCGCTTCTTCACTTTATGGCAGTGACGCAATAGCCGGAGTTATCAATATCATAACCAAACGTAACCGTGAAAAAATGGAGCTCACCAATACATCCCGCATAGGTGAATATGGTGATATACGTCAAAGTACCAGTTTCGGCTTTAATTATGGAAAGATAAAATCTGTAACCGGAATCAACTTCCGGCATACCGATGGCTGGCGGAATACAGACCTGCAGTGGGATCAGAATCAATTGAAATCCGGCTCTACTATGTTGACCGTAAACCGTTCTTCAAACTATACCCTGTCCGAGAACATTGAATGGCAAGTCAATCGCAAACTAGACCTCACTGCAGAAGGCACTTATTATGAGCGTTGGGTAATGCGTACACACGGTCCTTGGAAATATCAAGCCAACGATTTTTATTATCGCAACTATACATTTGCAGTAGGAAGTAAATATAAATTAGGAAAACGGAATTATCTGACTGCAGACCTCTCGTATGGCAGATACGGTTACTTCTATGACTATAAGCTAAACGAGCATACTGATTATTTTCTAGACAATGACCGCCATGAACGTATCACCTACTTTGCCGGTCAACGTATCAAACAAAGTATTCAGAAACAAATATTAGGCCAGGTAAAAAGTGTATTTTATCTTGGAGAGGACCATATTTTAAATGCAGGAATCGAATATCAGTACAATCATTTGGAATCACCTCATCACATTGACGGTGACCGCGCTTCCGTTTATACGTTGGCAGCTTATATACAAGAGGAATGGACAGCCAGAGAAAATCTGGTTCTGACTGCCGGGGTACGAGGAACACAACACAAGGAAACAGGATTGAATTTCAGTCCGAAAATATCAGGACTTTATAAACCCGGAGAACATATTAATTTGCGTGCTTCTTATGCTTTAGGCTACAAAGCACCCACTATTAAAGAACTTTATTATAATTATACCGGCGTTATCGGAGGCGGTGCCTTGACTGCATATCATGGCAACACAGATCTAAAAGCACAAACCTCACAATATGCTTCAATCGGTATCGAGTACGTAGGGCAAAAATTCCAAGCCAGTTTAACCGGATACATGAATTATCTTCACAACATGATTGAGTTGGTTGAAATTTCCGTAACTCCCGATGAAAAGTTTCTTGAAGTAGAAAAGAGCAAACAATATAAGAATCTGACAAAGGCACGTATTTATGGTATGGATTTCACCTTCAACTATCGTCCTGCAAAATCTCTCAGCCTTGCCGGCGGATATAGTTATGCTGATCCAAAAGCGCAATATCCTAACAAAGGTATAGATTATATGAAATATCTTCCTATTGATGCTACTTCCAGCCATAATGCAAATTTAAATGTCTTATGGCAACATTCATGGAAACTGTATCGTTTGGGTATCGGCATCTATGGCAGATATCAGTCTACACGCCGTTATATAAATGATAATAATGCCGACGGATTCCAAACTTGGCGTATCAACACAGCCCACTCATTATTAAAAATGAAACGGTGGTCATTAACGATGAATGCCGGGGTAGATAATGTATTTGACTATGTAGACCGTACTCCTTTCGGACGGAATCGTGCCACATCAACTCCCGGAAGAACTTTTTATGTCTCCGCCCTCATTAAATTCAAAAACAATTAATAACCAACAATTTATAAATTAATTTTTATTAATATGAAACAATTCAAGTATTATCTGATGGCGGCTTTTGTTGCTGCCGCAACTTGCACAGGATTCAGTTCCTGTAGTGACAATGATGATGAAGAAAGTACTGTTAATCCTGCTGTGGATGTAGTAACCAGAACCAAGCAACACGACACAGCCATTTTGCTCTGTACTTTTGGCAGTACCTATAATGAGTCCCTTTCTGTTTATGATGATGTGATTGAGGATTTTAAAGCTAAATTCCCCAATACGGATATTTATATGTCATTTACTTCACGTACATGTATCGGACGTGTAGAAGCATCTACCGGCATAGCACGTTATGAATTGGACCAATGGTTGAAAGCAATAGGCGATGCAGGATACAAACGTGTGGCTGTACAATCATTGCATGTAATTCCAGGCGAAGAATATCTTTCATTAATGAATACTGATGTAAAAAAATACTTTATGATTCAATGGTATCCGCATATTGATGTATTGAAAGGTGCCAACCTTCTTTCCAGTGCAGAAGATACTAAAGATGTAGCAGAGATACTTTACAAACACTATGAGTCTAAATTAGCAGGCAAGAACAACATCGTGCTTCTAATGGGACACGGTAATCCGGATGAGAATTACAATGCTAACAAAAAGTACTCTGACATGGAAAAAGCATTGCAGGAACTTGCTGCCAACAACAATATCTTTGTAGGTACTGTGGATTATGGTGACATGCTTTTCTTCCCGAAAGAAATAGAGGAAGAACCGGCTAATAGAATTCCTGTAGAAGGATTTGACAAAACCCAATATCCCGACTGTATGTACTCTAAGGTGATGAGCTATTGCGAAAAGAACGGCCTGAACCCATCAGAAGTAAATGTTTATCTTGCACCTTTCATGTCAATTGCCGGTGACCATGCCCACAACGACCTTTGGGGATTGGAAGCTATGGCCGAAGATGACGATGTAAGTAATGTGGAAATCAATACAAATGAATATAGCTGGCGTGAACGTTTGGAGAAATTAGGATTCAAAGTGGACAGAACATTCGAAAGCCACCCGATAGATCAAGCCGGAGCTGATCATGGTATTAAAGACGGATGTAATATGAAAGCCCTTGGCAGTTATCCTGAGATTCGCCAAATTTGGGTAAACCATTTATATGAAAACTGGAATGACGACAGTGCATGGGAGAATGGTGAAGACTATCAACCGGAAGCATAACCAACTTAATATATTTATCTGAAAAAGGCGGAAATAAATTCCGCCTTTTTCAGATACGCCAAAACCGATAGGTAATATCTTTCATCTCATCCCCGTATATCCGATAGAAATGCTGATTGGTATCAGGAGATTTCAAGCCACCCAATTTTTCAATATACGGTCCCAACTTTATATATTCAAAGTTCTGAACGGAAAGACCTTCCGGCAATTCATTCTTCCCCGAATACCAACCCACCTTTACCAAAGCGATAGACTGTCGGTGAAGAAATCCTGCCAACCTTTCCACTTCAAAGGGTTCGGCATCGCCTCCCATAAAACAGACGCAAGTCACCGCCTTTCCATACTTCTGTAAAAGATGCCCAAGACTTTCTTCCGTTAAAGATTCTCCTACATTTTCCAACAAATGAGGGCTATGACAGCCCTTGCACCTATTGGGACAGTTAGAGAGATTGATCGCCAGAGTGACTTCATCCGGAATTTCTTGAAATACGATGTCATAATCAACGTAACGGAGCATAATATCTTTGTGCAGCCTCCTTCTGCCTTGCCTGAGAAAAATTACTGATCCGCTTCATATACCCGATAACACGTGTCAGATAATCCACATTCCGACTATGACATTCAGGACATTCATGCAAGTATCTCTTATCAATATGCTTACATTCATTGCAAATGGTATTCGGTATATTAAATGTAAAGTAATTACAGCCTTCTATAGCAGCTACCCGAAGTAGTTGTCTGTACTGCTCCTTACTAAGATGTTCTTCCAAATTCATGTGCAAGGCCGAGCCTCCCGTTAAATGCTTTATATAGCGGCGTCCATGCAGACGGAATTTATCGACAACATTCAACGATTTGTCTTCTACAATATAGAAATAACTGTTATAACATTCTCGGAATGTTTGGAAGCCTGCTTCTTTATCCCATTTAGCGTGCTTCACTCCTACATTCTCAGCAGGAATCATTTCGCAATTAAACAAAACATCCTTTGTACGGTACTTCCTATTATATCGTTCAATCATTCCTAAAATCTCCTGAACAAATGCTTCATACTTAGGGTTATCATTGATTTCAATACCCATAAATTGCGCTGCTTCCACCAAACCATTAACACCGATAGTTAGATACTGACGGTTCATATTGATGTAACCAGCATCAAACAAAGGCAGCATACCTTTCGACTGCAACAATTTCAGATTCTCATTATAAGCCAACTGGACTTTGTGTACCAAATCAACCACTTCTTCCAAAAAAAACGGATAAAGTATACCGGATTTCACCGCATGCTGGATGCAACGGTTCAAATTAATAGTCAGCACACTTTTTGAGCCTGTAGAAACCCCACCTGCTCCCAAAGTATAGCTGAAACCATTGTCCTGTATCTCATTGCGAAGACGGCAGCAACTACTTAAAGAATCTGCATTATCACTCATATAAGTAAAGAAAGAATGACCTTCGGAATACATTTCAGCCGTAAAGTCACCATATTCCTTATCTAATACATCACCATCTTTAGTCAAAAGCGCCATTGTTTCTACAGGAAATGTTAAAACAGTACGTGTACGCTCTTTATTAAACCATTTCATGAAACGTTTCTGCAACCAACTTAGTGAATTCCAGTCAGGTTGGCTTCCATCGGGAAAAAAGAAGTTACCAAAAAGACTTTCAAAATAATATTTGTCATAGTAAGCTACATTCCAAAAGACGGCTTGAAAATTACGCGCCCCTGTAGGCTGGTTAATAGAATATACTATTTGCTCGAAACAGTCTGTAATGATTTTGTCTATTGTTCTTTGTTTGGTAGATAAATCAACAATCTTATCGGGATACTTATAATATTCCTGCCCATATTCCAAACCAATGAAATAATTCATATACATCAAAAACTCTGGAGTAGCACAGGCACCACTTAACATACTGGATACAATAAAAACCATATTGACAAATCCACCACAAAAAGATTTCAAGTTAGTAGGAGCCGTAGAGTTCCCTCCCACTGCTATCGTACCATTATTCAACCAAGGATACATAGTAATGCTGGCACAATAATTAGCCAGATTAGTTTCATCATTTTTATAAATAAAATGATGATTCAGAAGTTCCAAATAACGATCGGACAATTCCTTTCCATACATGTCTTTCAAACGGTCAGTCAACAGACGACGGTTGAGACGAATAAAATTTGATTTGGGTAACTCTCCTATCAGCGTAGCAATATTCTTATTCTCCACATTGGCATTCGCATCATATTTACTGCCGGTTGCCGGATTGGAAGCGTCACAATAGTCAAGCAAAAACTTCAGTTTATCTCTCACCTCACGATCCTCCAAATGTTTCTGACGATACAGCATATACGCCTTGGCAACACTGTAATAATGTTCAGCCATCAGGGCCACCTCCACCTGATTCTGGATTTCTTCCACATTCATTCCATCACTGACACTAACGCGACTCAATACAGTAGTAATCACATCCTGGGTAGCAAAACTTCCTACTGACAAAAATGCTTTGGCTATTGCATTTTTAATTTTATCAAGAGAGAAAGTTTCTTTTTTACCATCTCTCTTAATAATAAATACCTCTGAATTAATCATACTTATAAATTAAGGTTATACAAAACACACATTATTCAATATAAGTCTTTCACACACGACAATTCATGGAAACCAGTAATAAAAAGGATCAGTATGATTCGTTCTATCGCCTTTCACCCGAAAGCCATGAATGATATAAACAATAACGGCAGGTCTTCTGACTTGTTTCCGTTGTAACGCCTTCCCGGTTTTCACAATAACCAGTGGCTAAGAATGTCACAACACTTCCCCACACTATGGGAGGATAAAACTTACAGCTACGGGGATAGTTCCTGACTTGCACAGGATTCCCTTTTAATTCCGTTTCGCGCCAACGGCTAATCCGGAAACCGATATTACTGACAAAGTTAGGAATTAAATCAATAAAACAACTGGAAAAAGAAAAAAAACTTCAAGCAATACTTTTTTCATCTTTTCCGCTTCGTTTAATTATAAAATCCATTATCTTTGCCCCGAATTGGTTTCGGATAGTCTATCTGCTATTCGGATTAAAAGGGAATCGGGTGCAAATCCCGGACAGTCCCGCTGCTGTGAAGCTCTGCTGGAATCTTGAAAAATACCTTTGCCACTGATGTGACAATCCTCACATCGGGAAGGCTTCAAGATAAGGAGTCAGTCAGAAGACCTGCCATTCATTAAAGGCTGTTTTTACTCGTGGGATTAGGAAAGCAGTACGAAAGAAAATAAGAAAATAAAAAATTTACGGGAGGAATGCCTATGAAAAAGGTATGTCCACGTTGTGGTGCAACATTTGATTGTATGCACAATGATATTTTATCGTGTCATTGCGCAACTGTCCGACTGGATGCTCTGCAACGCACCTATTTAATGGAGAATTATTCCGATTGCCTGTGCCATGACTGCCTGAAAGCCGTCAAGGACAGTTTCTATGCCTGCGAAATTAACCCCCGTTATAATAAGAAGAAAAATGATAAAGAAAGTATTGATTGCAAACAGAGGTGAAATAGCCTTACGTGTAATGCGTTCCTGCCGAGAAATGGGCATACGGACCGTTGCTATCTTTTCAGAAGCCGACCGCACTTCTCATCATGTGATGTATGCTGACGAGGCCTATCTTATAGGTCCTGCTATAGCCAGGGAAAGCTATTTAAATATAGAAAAAGTAATAGAGACTGCCAAACGATGCAAAGCCGATGCCATTCATCCCGGTTATGGTTTTTTGTCCGAGAATGCTGATTTTGCCC
>OAUO01000058.1_pt1 | contig 117001 bp, 115 predicted proteins | sample 1495191 | NCBI WGS metagenome assembly OAUO01 (sample SAMEA2580046, study PRJEB22360) | human gut metagenome | biome: human gut; feature: human-associated habitat; material: faeces | place: Denmark | collected 2008/2010 | reverse complement strand
GGTGGATATCCCGGCACATCCGGACCCGGCACAGCAACTGCTGCTGCCCTGCCGTAAGGCGAACTGACGGAACGAGGGGCTGACTGCCGGTCATCTTCACCGGCCGGCAGTCAGTAACCCCGTACAGGCATAAACCGATAAGTGGACGGTGTTGCACCACAGACGACACCGGAACCAGAACTGAGAGAAGAAAAGATGCTGAAAATGAAACCGGCGCTGAAAAAAACGCTGATGGCGGTAGCGTGCCTGAGCGCAGTACCGGCAGCCCAGGCTGCCATCTCCCTGGACCGCACACGTGCGATTTTTAACGGTGGTGAGAAATCGATGACGCTGAATGTGGCCAATGACAACAAACAGCTTCCGTACCTGGCGCAGGCCTGGATAGAGAATGAGAAGCAGGAAAAAATCACCACCGGACCGATTGTGGTCACGCCGCCGGTGCAGCGTCTTGAGCCGGGAGCCAGAAGTATGGTTCGTCTGGCCAGCACCCCGGATATCAGCAAACTGCCACAGGACCGGGAATCCCTGTTCTACTTCAACCTTCGTGAAATTCCTCCGAAGAGTGATAAGGCGAATGTACTGCAGATAGCTCTGCAGACCAAAATCAAGCTGTTTTACCGCCCGAAAGCCATTGAGGCGAAACCCAACGCAGTCTGGCAGGACCAGCTGGTGCTGAACAAAACCAGCGGAGGCTACCGGATTGAAAACCCGACACCGTATTACGTGACGGTGATTGGTATTGGCGGCAGTGAAAAACAGGCGAAGGAAGGTGAGTTTGAGGCCGTGATGCTGGCACCGAAGTCCACGCAGACGGTGAAGTCCGGAACATACAGCACGCCGTACCTGATCTACATCAACGACTACGGCGGGCGTCCGGTACTGCAGTTCAGCTGCAGCGGAGACCGTTGTACGGCAGTGAAGAAATAAGCGCGCAGTGACAGGATTAACCGGAGGTGCCGGAGATGAGCAGGACAACAACAGGGCTCTGTCTGGCTGCATTGCTGGTGAGCTGCAGCATGAACAGTGTGCTGCGGGCAGATGAGCTGGTCATGCGGGATAACTTTTTTGTGGCAGATGAGGCCCGTCACCAGTGGGTGAATGAGCACGATGGCCGTACCGGGATACTGACAGTCAGTGGTGCGCTGCTGTCATCCCCGTGCACGCTGGAGACGAATGAGGTGGAACTGCCATTGCCGGAGCAGAAGGAGGGCATCATGACGCGTTATGCGCTGAAGCTGAATCTGCTGGGATGTGGTGACGGTGGTGCGGTGACCTCTGCCACTTCAGTGGCAGGGCGTGACAGCATGATGGTGATGCAGAGTGCCCTGCTGACGGGAGTGGAGGATGGCGTGCTGCAACCGGAACAGCGGATGGTCAGCACGGGGCGTGCTGTTGTGTACGGTGGTGCGAATCAGTTCACTTACCGGCTGAGTGAGGCACAGCAGCAGGCGCTGGCGGGTCAGCAGGCGACAGACCGTGCGCAGGGGAAACCGTACATGAACCCGCGGGATAACACAGCTCTGTTGCGTCTGCAACTGGATTATGAATAAGGAGGAGAAGGGTGAATAAAAACAGAATGCACGGAGCATTATTCAGCGTTCTGTTATCAGTGGTGTTCCTGCCTGTCTCCGTTTGTGCCTCGGAACTGGGATTTAAGGGTAATTTGCTGGACAGACCCTGCCAGATTGACCCGTCTTCAGCTGTACAGGATGTGACGTTTATGGATACGGCTACGCATCTTTATTATGCCTGGCCCGGCAAAAGTTATGAAGAGAAATTTCAGATAAAGCTGGCTAACTGCCATGCCACCACAATGGGGAAGGTGGTACGACTGACATTCAAAGGTGCAGAAGAGAAGGGCTTACCCGGATATCTACAGGTCAGTGGTGTGAACAGCGGGAAACTGGGGATAGGGATTATTGATACTGACGGCAGCAGCCTTCTGAAGCTGAATCAAGTCCATAACGGTGGACAGGGCAGTAAGGTGGAAAAGGACAGCGTGACGCTGAATTTTAAAGCGTTTGTGCAGGCCACATCAGAAGCCATTGCAAACAAGGCCGTTCAGCCGGGAATTTACAACTCTGTTGCAACATTTGAACTTTTGTATAATTGATGAATTAGGTGTTGTAAATATGAAAAGAATCACGAGCATTATGTTATCTGCAACGTTATTTTATGCAGTATCTGCGCAGGCCACAGATAATCTTCAGTTTAGAGGAAATCTGATTATTCCAGGTTGTACTATCAATAATGACAGCCCAATTGAAACAGACTGGGGACAGGTAGAGATCCAGACGTTAGGAAATCCTAATACTCCTTCACATGAAAAACAATTGAGTATTCCTGTAAAATGCCCATATTCTCTCGGTACACCAAAAATGAAAATTACTGGGGCTGCGCATACAGCATCCGTTCCAAAAGGACTACAGACTTCAAAATATAATGAAGGACTGCTCATTTATTTGCGTACTAAAAATGCTAGTGACTGGGTTTCTTATAACACCGAGCAAAACATCCCTGCTGACAGCATTAGCGGGGCTGGGATTGATAAAACTCTGACTATGTATGCCTCACTTGGATATTATAAAAGAATGGAAGATTTGAAACCCGGTCCATTTACTGCAGCGGCTTCATTGACGTTAAGTTATGAATAATAATTATTTGAGGTTAGAAACTATGATTATTGAGAGAATAGAATGTGAGAAAAGTAAACGCAGATTGAGAGCCTTGTTTTTTGTTGGCTTATTATTGACATCAATAAAAGTTGCAGCTATGGATGTTCCTATTCAAATTACAGGTGAGATATTGGTGCCACCTTGTCAAATCAATAAAGGGAAAATTATTGAAGTTGATTTTGGGAATATATCAGTAGCCAGTATTTCAAGTGCTCATAATTGGAGAAAAATAGATGTTCCTGTTAGTTGTGAATATGCCAATGGCAGCGCATATGTGAAAATAATTGGCCCTCAAATGAACAATAACAGAAATGTATTGCAAACTAACATTAAAAACTTTGGTATAGCTCTTTATCAAGGAGATGGTAATACTACAGAATTGATTTTAGGTGATGGTGAATATCGCGAAGGCGAGTCAATAGGATACCCTGTCCAAACGGGGTTAGTTGGTAAAGAGAATGGTGTTTTTACATTTACAGCAATTCCTTTTAAGGACGCGGAGAAAAATATATCAATCGGCTCATTTATATCCTCAGCAAGAATTGAAATCACTTACACTTAATTTAATAGATATCGTTCAGGTATATTTACAAACAATGCATGATATATCGATGGTGTATTATTAAGTCCTGTAACATAAGAGATATTTAAATGAAAAGAGTTATCCTTTTGCTATTGTTTTTATCTATGGAAGTATATGCATCCGATGATGCATATTGTGCTTTAATTTGGAGAATTAATAACTTCAAGGCTGAATCATTCAAACGAGTTGGTAATAAAACATATGATTTGACAATAGTAACAGACCCCAACATGACTCTGGTGTCTAAGGTAACCAAAAATGTTTCAGAGTACTATTACACTCCTCTTGAAGGCGTTGCTTCATACTGGGGGCTGTTTACCTCACAAAGTGTTCCATTTGAAGTAGGGAACAATTTCAAAATAATTTCCATAAATGGTAGAAAAGATAAATATGAGATGGCTCTGACTTTTGTTAATAACACCTGGACCAATGGATGTACGGTTATATCTCCAGGGCAAAATCTTAACTGGGGGGGGAGCACTCGTATTGTTTTACGCGTAGAGTTTGATAAAGAATTGTCATACGGTTATTACAATTTTTCTAACTTTAAAATTCCAGTCAGATTATTTTATGAAGAGAATAAAGGTTTTTATGGTGGGAACAGAGCATTAGTGGCCAAGTATTCTCAAGAGGCTCCGTTTATATCAGTTGATTCATGGAACCTCCAAATAAAAGCACCTACATGTAAATACTCTGACATTTCTATCGATTTTGGAAAAATAACATCGAGTCAAGTAAGAACCGGAGTTAGTAAAACCCAGAATCTATCGATGTATTGTGAGAATGATCCTGTATCTGTAAAAATATACTTTGCTGACACAAAAAAAACAATGACGGAAAAAAAGTGTGGAAGCACATCAAAAAAAATGAATTGTAAAATATCTATGGGGGATAATAAGAACCAGCGTTTTTTGGAGTTTGGTTATAATTATTTTCAACCATCAGGCAGTGGAGAAATTAAGATTCCAATAAATGTTGTGTTGAAATCGGAAAGTCCAACACCAGGGGTGTTTAAAGATAGCGCTGTTTTAAAGGTTGATATTAATTGACATATATGTCATTAAAATAGTTTTATAGCTTCGATTTGATATTAACCAAGAGAGAAAGTAAAGAGCATGAGATGGCACGTAGCAAAATAAAATCGGAAAAATAATATTAAAGAGATTCATGATAAAAGTTTTGAAAAAGGTATAGATAAATATCACCTGATGCTAGGGTGATTATTTTAAGTATACATCATATATTTGAATCGTCTCCTTTATTGTGCATAGGGGTGATTTCAAATTATTATTTGAAAAATATCATGTTGAATGTAAAACATCTTCCTGTTCTTATGTATCATCACATCAGTCGTTGTCCGAGACTTGTTACTCTTTCACCGAAAATATTTTGTGAACAGATAAAACGGCCCGCAAAAAATAACTGGCGAACGGTGACATCTGTAGAACTCGAGTCTTTTTATCAGGGAGAAAAGCTCCCCAGAAAAAGCGTCATGATAACATTTGATGACGGTTATCTTGATAACTGGCTCCAGGTCTGGCCGATTCTTAAGGAATATAATCTGCATGCACATATTTTTTTATAAGCGGATTGATTGGTGAAGGTAAAGTGCGCCATACACAGGTGAAAGAATATTCTCATCTTGAGTGTGAGCAACTGATTGCGGATAACCGTCCTGATGAGGTTATGCTTCGCTGGTCTGAAATCAGAAAAATGCGTGATTCCGGGCTGGTTGAATTTCATGTATATACTCATTCATATAAACGCTGGGACAGGCTTTCTGCATCAAGGACAGTGCGGTGCAGGTATGTGAGAGAAGATACACTGGAAGGAAAACGATGTCTTACAGAAAAACTTGGTTTCTCTTATTTATATACAACAGAAAGAAGAATGAACTTTCCCGAAAATGGCTCATTGAAAATTGGACGAATCAGTACTAAGGAACGTGAGCACTCCGGATGGCTGAAACGACGCTTTTTTATTGACCACTTTCTTTTTCTATTCCTTACTGGCTCTTCACAAAGGCCCCAGACTACCCAATAATTAATTATGAAAACTTTATTTACAGAATCTTCACCAAATATTGGTGGGTAAGAGTTGCAGGCTCTTGAGCAAATGCTGGCTCTCAGAGGGTTGAGACACTCTGTTTTGCTTGCCTGCAGAGAAAAAAGTAAAATTGCTCAGGAGGTTATAAAAAGAGGAATTGATATACGTTTATCCCTTTCAGGAATAGTCTTCATGTCCCTTCCATCCTTAAACTGAGTCGACTGATTAGAAAAATAAAGGAGAATAATTTTATCGCTTTTGAGATATCAGAAAATCATCCTAACCTTGATATGGATGATAGTGTGATAGATTTCTTGTTCTGTTTGTCTGGATACATCTGACTTGATGATTTTGGAAGTAGTAATGCAACAATGTCTGCAGTTATCAAGAGACCTTATCATGCTATAAAATTAGATAAATGCTTCCTGCAGCATAACATAGAAAATCACACCATATCAGAAGCAATTAAACGAATAAAATAATTTACCCCTCATGTTATAGCTGAGAAAATTGAAAATGAAGTGTATCATAAGATGTCTGTTGAACTGGATTTGTGGGGAGGGCAGGGATATTATTTTTTAAATACAAACATGTGCGCCCATTGTGAAATGGATTCCAATTCTTTATCTTTTGATTTTTTTAAAAGTGTAAGAACATAGTCAGTGTTTGACTTTCTCTAATATTATACTCCTTATATTTTTCACTATCTATTGAACTATAAGCGTGTTAATGAATCATGAACTTAATATATTCTCTTCGTTACAGTAAAGTTGCTGGCTGTTTAATCGCGGTTTCTGAACTCACAAAAAAGAAGAATAAAAAAAAGGTTAAGGTACTTCTTCTTTCTTCTTTAATATCTATTCTTTTATATACAGGGCATAGTTTTGCAGGAACGGTAAACAGCGAAATATCATATCAGTTATTTCGAGATTTTGCTGAAAATAAAGGCCTCTTTAAACCAGGTTCCACCAACATTCCAGTTCATAACAAGAGTGGTGAGTTGGTGGGAAAATTAGATAAAGCCCCGATGCCAGATTTTAGTTCTGTAGATTCAGGTATTGGTGTAGCAACATTAATTGACCCTCAATATGTTGTGAGTGTTAAGCATAATGGGGGCTATAAAGGAGTTAGTTTTGGTGATGGCGATAACTACTATAGTATTGTAGATCGTAATAACGCACCTGACCTTGACTTTCATATACCAAGACTAAATAAACTCGTTACTGAAGTTACTCCAACTTCTATAACTTCCCAGGGAGCTGTTAGTGGCGCGTACTTAGATAAAGTACGATACCCTGTTTTTTATCGCCTGGGCTCCGGTAATCAGTACATTAAAGACCGTAATAACGCCCTTGATCACCTTTCCAGTGCCTATAACTGGCTTACTGGCGGTACAGTGGGTAATCCTTCTTCGTATCAGAACGGAGAGATGTTATCAAGTTCCTCTGGATTAGTTTTTGACTACACGAGGAATGACGTATTACCGATCTATGGTGAGGCTGGTGATAGCGGTTCTCCGCTCTTTGCCTGGGACACCACCCTACAAAAATGGGTTTTAGTTGGCGTTCTCACAGCAGGCAATGGTCCGGGCGGTAGAGCAAACAACTGGGCTGTTACACCACTGAATTTTGTTCATCAAAAAATGACTGAAGATGATGGTCCGTTTGTTCTTTTCGACTCTTCTGATGATGCGCCTTTGACATGGAGTTTCGACCCGCAAACTGGGACTGGTAATCTTACACAGGGCAATGTCACCTATAAAATGCAAGGTAAACAAGGCTCCGATCTTAATGCAGGAAAAAATATTCATTTCTCCGGAAAAGGAGGGGAAGTAAAGCTTGTTGATGATGTGTTCCAGGGGGCTGGTTATTTAAGATTCTTAGACAACTATACAGTCACAGCCATAAACAATAGCGTTTGGACTGGTGCTGGCATCATCGTTGACAAGCTTTCAACGGTAAACTGGCAGCTCAACGGATTAAAAGGAGATAATCTTCATAAGATCGGCGAAGGTACGCTCATCGTTGAGGGTACTGGAATCAACGAGGGGGGATTAAAAGTCGGTGCTGGTACTGTTGTTCTTAATCAACAGTCCAATGAAGAAGGGTCAACGCAAGCCTTTAGTAGCGTTAACATCGCAGGGGGCACATCGTCTGTTATTCTCGGTAATGAAAGACAAATTAACCCAGATAGTGTCTCATGGGGATATCGGGGCGGTAAACTTGACCTCAATGGTACAAGTGCGACTTTCCACAAGTTAAAGGCCGCCGATTACGGTGCAGTGCTTGCTAACGATGATAATGAAAATATTTCAACCATCACACTTGACTATCAGCTTAAGCCGAGAGATATCACTACCCATGAATGGGATTCCTCTAATAGAGGGACAGTAGGCGATCTATACGAATACAATAACACCTACACAAGAACAACCGACTACTTCATTCTCAAAAAGAGCAAGTATGGGTATTTTCCTACTACTCAAATCAGTGATGATAATTGGGAATACTTAGGCCATGAACTCGATGCAGCTCAAAAACTAATAGCTAAGAGAACGAATGATAAGAGTTACGTGTTTCACGGCAGGTTGGAAGGCAACATGAACGTGGAGAACCGAGTTTCCTCAGAATATGGAGGCGCTTTGGTTCTCGATGGGTCCGCGAATATCAAAGGGACTTTCACCCAAGACAACGGGCACCTAGTTTTACAGGGACATCCTGTCATCCATGCATTTAATTCCCAGCAAACAGCTGAACATTTATCAGCGAAAGGCGACGATTCTGTACACACACAGCCAACGTCTTTCGAGCAGAAAGATTGGGAAAACAGAGACTTTACGTTTGGTCAACTCGTTTTGAACAACGCGTACCTCCGGCTTGCCCGCAATGCTACCTTGAGCACTAATCTCGATGCCAACAACTCTGTTATTGCGCTTGGAGATAACAAAGTATTCATTGATACAAAAGATGGTAAAGGTACTGCATTCTCACTGGAAGAAGGTAGTTCTGTGGCCGAAAAAGAATCTGACAAGAGCGTCTTCAATGGCCATGCGATGCTTAAAGACTATACTGAGTTAAATATTCTTCATGCTGTATTCAATGGCACTATCACTGGCGACGACTCTTCAAGTGTGCAATTAGATCGGCGCGGCAAATGGAACATAGCCGGAGATTCCTCATTAGGTAAGTTTGTAAGTCATGGCGGATCTCTGTCAATGCTAGGCTCAGACTGGAATCCTAAGACATTACGCATCAGTGAAATGGACGCCACCGATATGCATATTTCTTTAGGCGCAGATGTAAGCAAAGGGATTGGCGACCGAATTGAAATTATTGAACGTGCGCAAGGGCAAAATAACATCCTGGATGTTTCTCTGTTCTTTGATGAGAATGCGCGCCTCAAAAATGATCTGACAGTCGTTTCTGCGCCAGCAGGTACAGCACATAACATGTTCTCTTTTGGCAGCTTTACACGCGGTTTTTCAGATTTCACACCTGAAACCCAAGTACAAGAAGCTGACGGAAAAGTAATGTGGCAGCTTGCTAAAGTTGTGTCCAGCAGTGAAGAGGAAAACACGCCAGAACCAGAGAAAGTGGTTACTGACGACGGTTCGGAATCTACGGCCCCCCCTGTGGAGAAAGAAACCGAGAGTGGAACGGAAGATGCGAAACCAGATTCGCAGAATGAGGAACTGACATTTTCGGGATCTGACAGTTCTACTAAAAAAAATAGTGTGAAAACTCAAGAAACTACGGTAGATAGGGCTTTAACAAGACACTCGAATACGGCCCTGTTAAATAAGGCCAGAGATACCTTTATCTCTCATGAGTACATCCTGAGTGATAGAGCAGACCGTTGGCAACAGGTTGTGGATGGGACTGCAGCAAACGGAGCGTGGGCGTTGACGGAGCAAAGCTACGGCAAACATGGCGACTTCACGCTTAGTCAGAGCGGCCTGAACATCGGCTTCAAGAAGTCGAATGATTCCGGTTCATGGTGGGGCGTTGGCGCAGATCTTAATCGTGGACAAGCCAAAGCCGATTATTACCGAAACGGCTATAACCTGTGGGGTGTGAACGTCTACGTCAGGCAGCAACTCATGGAAGGCTTGTTTGTTGATGGGGCCGCAGGATTTGGCCAGTTAACCGAGGACTTTAAAGTTCATGGCGAATTGCGCGATCTGTCAGGAAAGGTGAAAAGTCATGTGTTCACAGGTGGTCTGCGAGCTGGCTACAAATTCAATTTTGAAAACGCAGACTTCTCAATCACGCCTACTGTCTCGCTTAATGGCGTCAAGGTGAGTGACAGCCGTTTAAAAGGCAAAGGCCGCAGTGCAGAGCTTCGCGGGGGTAATGCTCTTTGGCTTAAAACCGGAGTTGAGGCTGAGAAGAAAATTAAGGACGTTAAGCTTAAAGCAGGTGTGTGGAGTAATAACAACCTTAACGAGATGTCCGAAATTTCTCTGAGCGATAATTGGTCACAGCACCAATACAAGTCGAAGAACCTGGAGCGAATCACATCTTCTGTAGAAGTCGAAGGTAAAGCAACTGAAAATTTACACATTAAAGCAGGTGTTAATGCGAAATTTGACGGTTACTTCAAAAACAATTATGAAGGTATTGTCGGTATTCGATATGAGTTCTGATTATACTTATATTCGGGATTGATTTGTTTACGCTGAATGCAAATAACAAAATAACAATTTTGATATAATTCTGCGCCTTGCCATCCTGTCACTCTGAATTTCTCAAGTGAGAAGGATGGCAGGCCAGGCTGCATATTGAAAAAATAAAATTATTTAAATTTTACTTATATGGACAGATACGACATTGATTTTGAAATTGTTGGTAAAGCCGCCTGGCTTTGGGGATGTTCTTCACTTCATAAAAGCTGGCCTATATCTATATTCCATAACAACATACTCCCGGCAATCATTCACAAGCAGTATGTTCTTTTGATGAAGAACGATTATCCGGTGGCATGGTGTAGCTGGGCTAATTTGAGTATTGAATGTGAAGTTAAATATATCATGGATACCAACTCACTGACGACTGATGAGTGGGTATCGGGTGACAGAAAATGGTTTATTGACTGGATAGCACCATTTGGTCATACACATGAATTATATCAGTATATGAGAAAACACTTTTCCTATTCTCTTTTCAGAGCAATAAGAGTTTCTCAAAATTCACCAACAAGTAAAGTCACAGAGTTTCATGGAGGTAAGGTCGATAAAATAGTAGCTAAAAAACAGTTTATTCAATATCACTATGAACTATCAGAAGCATTAAGAAATATCCGAGGTGAATATGTCGACGAATGAATCCCCCAGTCTTGTTTTGAATGTGGCTTCAACAACAGGACTTGTTGGAAGTATGAAAGATTTGGCGCTCGCAGCGAGAAAGCTGGGAATCTCAGTTGAAAAGTCATCAGATCTAACTATAGCAAAAGATGCTATCGCCGTGGCTGGCGGAGTCCTTACTGTTACCAGTAAGGGGGTTGCGATTTCTGCTGAATACTTAGACTCGCTTTTAAAAAAACATACAACAACGGAAAACATCACAACTGGCGATATCAATAATCGCGTTGGCCAGTTTACTTCCCTGCTATTAACCGTTCAGTCTGTTCTTTCTACCTCTTTAGCTGGAGTGAATCTTAATGCTCTGGTTAACTCGGGGAATACTGACAGTTTTACCATTGCCAAAAGTGCCCTGAACGTAGCCAGTGAAACGCTGAAAATGGCGGTCAGTTCGGTTGGGTCAATCAGTAAGTTCGCTGACTCATTTTCTAATCTGGGGGAAAAACTCCAGGGAGTTAGTGGGCTTCAGAGTGTTTCGTCTGTCCTGCAGGGCATCAAAGGCCTCGATTTTAAAACGGGTACAGCTGTTCTTAGTGGTGTTGCCGGTGTGCTAGGGGGAATCAGCGCCGGTATGGTCTTAGGCTCGCCAACGGCCAGTACGGAGCAGAAGGCTGCGGCAGGCGTGGAGATGACCTCAAAAATTCTTGGGAACGTCGCTAAAACGGTAACTCAAATCATGGTGGCGCAGAGGCTGGCAGCCGGGCTGTCCGTCACCGCGCCGGTGATCGGTTTTATCGCTTCGTCAGTTTCTCTCGCTATCAGCCCTCTGGCTTTTTATAACGTAGCGAAGAAATTCGAGTACGCAGATGAAATTCTGAAAGTCGCGGAAAAGTACAAAAAATACGGCTATAGCGGCGATGAACTGCTTGCCAATTTTAACAAGGAATATGGCGCAGTTGAAGCATCCACGACCGCGGTATCTACAGCGCTCGGTGCCGTATCGGCCGGACTTGGTGCTGCGGCAGCCGGTTCTGTCGTCGCAGCCCCTGTAGCTTTGGTTATCGGTACTGTAGCAGGCGTTGTTGCGGCCATCCTTGAAGCATCGAAGCAAGGGATGATCAACAACATCGCCAACAAATATCACCAAAAAATCATCGAGTGGCAGGAAATCCATCCGGGGCAGAATTATTTCGAATACGGATACGATTCCCGTTATGCAGCCTTCATGGAAGAAAACCTCGGAAAGCTGAATGAGCTGGCTAAGGATATGGGGGTTAAGTCTCTTGTAACCATTACCCAGCAAGGCTGGGATTCCATGCTGGGCGAACTGGCCGCTGTTACCCGTATGGGAGATAATATCTCCAGTGGCAAGGTATACGCATCCATCCTAAAGGACGGAAAGCTTAGCACAGACAAAAAAGAAGTTAGGCTCGACGACGTAGAGGGCAGCATCACTCTGAACTCCAAGTCGCCGTCTCAGGCACTAACTTTCCTGACGCCTCTGATGACGCCCACTTCAGAATCACGTATTCGAGTGCAGACAGGTAAAAACTCATGGCTGTCGCTTTCATTAGGGAAAACTAAAGATTGGGAAATTACCGATAAAGGTAATACCAGCACGATTGCCGATTTCTCGAACGTTGTGCAAAGAATAGTTTTCCGTGACAAAAACATCCATGACGTAGGTATAACCGCGTATATGGGCGGTGGTGATGATACTATTTATGTCGGTCAGGGCAAGTCTGTTATTGAAGGCGGTGAGGGTTTTGATACTGTCAGCTATGCACGTTCACCAGTGCTATGGTCACAGATAGAGGCTGTTAACGGACGACCGGGCGACTATGACGTTAAACGTGGCGTCAACAGTGACGTCTATCATGAGGTTATCTCAACTCAGAATAATAATGTCGGCAAAAATACCGAAAGCATTGAATACCGCGATGTTCTGGTCGCAAAAGGCATCTATAACGTAGAGGATAAACTGCGTTCAGTAGAGCAGATTATTGGAACCAATGGTCGTGATATGTTCAAGGGAGGAGAACATACCGATTACTTCTACGGCGGTGAAGGTCAAGATGTTATTTATGGTAATGGTGGGAACGACTTGCTGTATGGCGGCGACGGCCTCGATGTTATCTGGGGCGGTGACGGTGACGATCTGCTAAGTGGTGGAGCCGGAAATGATTCTCTGTATGGTGGCGAAGGGAACGATGTCTATCTCTTCAGTAAAGGCGATGGACACGACCACATTCATGAGGGAAAAGGAACCAACGATATTCTGTTCCTTAACGGCATAAAGGCCGAAGATCTCTCGTTCCGACGCAACACTGATGGCGATAACTTGGAATTGACCGTTCAGGGTAGTACAGACGCTATTACCTTCGACAACTGGTTCCTTTATGATCGACTGAAAGATAACGTCATTTCTGAACATAGAGATATGAAGGTTGAATCCATTATCACTGGTGATGGTTTGGTAATCTCATCTAAGAAAATTGATGCACTTATCGAGAAGATGTCTGAAGTCGGCTTCAAAGTATCCGAAGTCGACAAGCCCCAGATAATCGAAGAGGACATAGGCAAGTTCTTTGCTGTTAACCCTGTCTTCTAACTTTAATATGGCAGTCCCTTTATGGGCTGCCACTTCCTAAAATCTATTCCTGTTTATTTATGACTAACGATTTCGCACTTTCTGCGCTGGTCATGCTTGCGCAGTATCACGGTATTGCTGTTTCTCCAAAAGATATAGAGCATCAGTTTGATCCTGAAAAAAATGGAATAAGTGTAAATGCCTGGGTTCTGGCAGCTCGCCAGGTAGGGCTGAAAAGCCGACTGGACAATAAGCCCATCTCTCGTCTCCCCTACCTCACTCTCCCCCTTCTCGTTTGGCGCGATGATGGAGAGCACTTTATTCTTGCTGCCATCGATAAAGCCACGAACCGATATCTTATTCATGATTTCCATGAAGATCGGCCAATTACACTCTCTAAAGAAGAGTTTGAAGAACGTTACAGCAGTAAAGTCATTTCCATCGCTTCCCGTAGTTCTGTTTTAGGTAAGCTGGCGCGCTTTGATTTCAGTTGGTTTATACCTGTCGTAATAAAATATCGACGTATCTTTATTGAGGTAATTGTCGCTTCCATTGCATTGCAGCTGCTGGCACTCATGACGCCCTTATTCTTTCAGGTTGTCATGGATAAGGTACTTGTTCATAGAGGTTTCTCTACCCTCAATGTCATTGTTATTGCTTTGGTCGTCGTTGTTTTGTGCGAGGTCATACTCGGTGGATTGAGAACCTATATTTTCGCGCATACAACCAGCAGGATAGACGTTGAGCTGGGCGCGCGCTTATTCCGACACATGTTAGCTCTGCCTCTCTCTTATTTTTCAATGCGGAGAGTTGGTGACACCGTTGCCAGAGTCCGGGAGCTTGAGCAGATCCGCAACTTCCTGACCGGCCAGGCTTTAACGTCGGTTCTGGATATGCTTTTCTCGTTTATCTTTCTGGCTGTAATGTGGACTTACAGCTACAAACTCACGCTGGTCGTATTCCTGTCACTACCTGTTTATATCGTCTGGTCTCTACTCATCAGCCCGCCTCTCAAAAAGCGCCTGGACACCAAATTTGCGCGCAATGCGGAAAACCAATCTTTCCTTGTCGAAACAGTAACTGCCATAGGCACGATTAAGGCAATGGCGGTAACGCCCCAGATTACCCACAAATGGAACAAGCTGCTTGCCAGCTATGTTTCTGCCGGTTTCTCGGTGACTCATCTCGCTACTGTAGGGCAGCAAGGTATACAGCTCATCCAGAAGGCCGTGATGATCATTACGTTATGGTTAGGTGCCCATCTTGTCATTGAGGGGCAGCTGACCATTGGTCAGCTAATTGCCTTTAATATGCTTTCAGGGCAAGTGACGGCACCCGTTTTACGCCTGGCCCAACTCTGGCAAGACTTCCAGCAGGTGGGCATTTCCGTCGCGCGCCTGGGGGATATCCTCAACTACCCGACAGAGGTGTCAGGGAACGGTATTAATCTGCCGCCACTCAAAGGGGATATCGAGTTCAAGAACATCAGTTTCCGTTACAAGCCGGAGATCCCGCGCGTTCTTGAGAACGTTAGTTTTAATATAGCTGCCGGTGAGATTATTGGTGTAGTTGGTCGTTCAGGATCGGGTAAGAGCACGCTTACTCGCCTTCTTCAGAGGCTCTACGTACCCGAACAGGGGCAGATATTGATTGATGGCCATGATATTTCCCTGGTTAACCCAGCTTCCCTGCGCCGCCAGATTGGCGTCGTGCAGCAGGAAAACATTCTGCTTAACCGCTGCATCCGAGAAAACATTGCGCTGGCCTGTCCGGGCATCGCAATGGAGAGAATCATTGCTGCCTCCCGCCTGGCTGGCGCTCATGACTTCATAAGCGAACTTCCAGAGGGTTACGACACCGTGGTTGGCGAGCAGGGTTCTGGCCTGTCTGGTGGCCAACGACAGCGTATAGCTATCGCTCGTGCGCTGATTACTGACCCTAGAATCCTGATTCTGGACGAGGCTACCAGTGCTTTGGATTACGAATCTGAAAACGCCATCATGCGGAATATGCACAATATCTGTAAAAACAGAACTGTGATCATTATTGCCCATCGGCTCTCAACCGTGAGGATGGCTGACCGGATTATGGTGATGGATAAAGGGAACGTAGCCGAGTCCGGAACCCATCAGGAATTGCTGGCTAGCCCTGACGGCATTTACCACTACCTTCATCAGTTGCAATCTGCTTAACAAGGGAATGAACATGAAATTATGGATGCAGGGTATTTCAGACCTGGTGAAGAAGTATTTTGTAGTTTTCCGCGAAGCCTGGTCAATAAGGAAGTCGTTAGACGCTCCCAAACGGCTACGGGATGAGTATGATTTTTTGCCGGCACATCTTGAACTGACCGAAAAACCGGTATCACCTCTTCCTCGGATTGTAGCGCGCACAATTATGATCTTTCTGGTCTTGGCGATATTAATTTCCGTCTTCTATAAAGTTGAGATCGTTGCTGTAGCGCCAGGCCAGCTGATATTGAATGGCCGTAGTAAAGTCATTCAGCCACTGGAAACTTCGCGTGTGAATAAAGTCTATGTGAGAAATGGCGAGAAGGTCAAAAAGGGGCAGTTGTTGATCTCTCTTTCTGCGATAGGTGCGGAAGCTGAGAATGCCCAAAATAAAAGCGTTCTGGCGCAATCACGCCTTGATGAACAAAGGCTGGAGGCCCTCCTTAACGCAACGGAGAATGATTTGCCTCCATTAATGACATCCCCTACCGGACCAGATTCCGAGAGAGCCAATCAGTTGATGCAAGCGCAATTTGTCGCATGGACTACATCCCGTGAGCAGCAGCAGGTCATTATTCGCCAGAAGACGGCTGAACAGGCAGCTATAAAATCCCGGATAGCTAAACTGGAGCAACAGAAACGTATAATCCAGATAAAACTAAGCGATATGCGCTCTCTTTATAAAAAACAGGCCATATCTAAACATCAGTTACTGGACCAGGAAAATCAGTATGTGGAAATAATAAATGAACTTGAGGTGTTAAAGAGTCAAATAAGAGAGGCCAGTGAGGCTGTTGCTCACGCTCATAATGAGTACAGGCTTCTTAAACAAACATTCCGTAGGGACCTGATGGAGCAACTTAATCAATTACGGGACACTATCCAACAAGTAACCTATGAGCTGGATAAGAACCGAGAACGGCTGGATGCATTACAAATTACATCGCCAGTCGATGGTGTTGTACAACAACTGGCCACCTTTACACAAGGTGGTGTTGTTACAACGGCACAGACACTGATGGTTATTGTTCCGGAACACGATCACCTTGATGCAAAAATTAAAATTAGTAATAAGGATATCGGCTTTGTTTCGCCCGGACAGGACGTCGTTATAAAAGTCGAGTCATTCCCTTATACTCGTCACGGTTACTTGCATGGTATCGTCAAAACGGTAAGTAGTGAAGCTATCGAGGATAACCAGAAAGGATTATATTTTGATGGGGAAATCATGTTACTTGATTCGGTCATGATGGTTGAGGGAAAAGAAGTAAGGATGACATCAGGTATGAACATTACAGCAGAAATAATCACAGGTTATCGTCGGGTAATTGATTTTGTTCTTAGTCCTATAAAGGGAACAATTCATGAGAGCATGACTGAACGTTAATTCTTGCTATGTCAGGAGTAGCCAACAAAAACTGGTCTCAATTCTAGATTTTCAAGTATCTACCTTCCGATTCGTTCGGTATTAATCCATCATAATATTAATGATGGTCTGAATGCATGAATATTCAACTATATGGCCATGTCATTACATGGCGGACTGGTAGAGGCTGCAACAACTAGTGTAAACCCCAGACATGTGGCAGAGAATGACTACAGGATAAAGCACACTGAGCGTCCTGATTATCAGGAACTTTTCAGGGAGTCCTGACATCAAGAGCGTATAATATTCCTTTTTCATTTCTATCCTTTATGGTTTTTTCTTTAGCTAACGAATTTCGATTTGTTCCAGAGTTATCGGGGGAGGCCTTTGACGCTTTGCCATGACGTTCATCTCACGATTGTTTGAACTGTCATAGAGGAGCGCTCGACATCTATAGCTGTGTTGGCAGCTGCTACTACCAAACTGGCTAAAGCCTTCTATCTGAGAAGGAGCGTATGATTATTGTTGATAACAGAAATGTTATGTTATAACATTTGTAGGTACTACATGTTATTGATACAACAGCAGGGCGGATATCGAATAACTTTATGAAAGTGTTATTTTTTTGTGTGCTGTTATCAGTCGCAAGTATAAAGCAAAGTGTTACCAATTTAGTTCATGATGCATTCACTCAACAATATTATATTTCTTTATTCTATGAGTCAGAGATTACAACAGATAATAAATATTCAATGAGTTATTTTATGGAACACTCTTTATTTGTTACTTCTGATTCAATTTATTCATCTTTTTCAGAGGTTGTAAAATACATTAGGAGATTAATAAAGAAACTTTATTCCGAATAAGCAAGAATAACTATCGCCTTTTTTAAGTAGAGGTTTTATATTTCAAACCAGACAATGTTCATTAATAATGATGGAGCAGTAATGAAAAAACTTTACCTAATTAAATTAATGTTTATCGCTGCAATTTTTTTTGCAACATCTAAAGCATTAGCAGGCAGTTATTCAGTTATCAATCTGATTAATGAACGTTTGTCATATATGAAAGATGTAGCCGGGTATAAGGCTCAACACCATCAGGCGATAGAAGATTTGCTTCAAGAAAAAAAAGTATTACAAAATGCTATTGCTGATGCAGGAAAACTAGGAATAAAAGAGGATACCGCAATACCTTTTATCCAAGCCCAAATGGATGTTGCGAAAGCAATCCAGTACCGATATCGTGCTGACTGGCTATCGGTTCCTGAAACTGACTGGAAACCTCGTCCACTTAAGGATGTTCGAGAACAAATCGCTCAGTTAAACTATAGAATTCTGCAGGATTTGGCTAAACGGTTGAAGTCAGAGGGATCGCTGACTGAATGGGAAAAAGTGCACTTTATGCAGAATATCCAACAGCAAAATTTAAATGAGATGGATAAATTGTTGATTTGGAATGCATTGAGGAAAGTATCTTTGAAATAAGGGGAATACAGAGAATGAATCGTATGAAGATAAAAATAAACTGATAATACACAGGGCTTCTGATACATAAAAGTAGTGTTTATTTCTATTTTTATGTCGAAGCCAGGATGACTCAGTTACACCAGATTTATCTATCAGGAGCTCTGTTTAATTGACACAACTCAGCGATATAATGGTTTATTTATAGATATTTGTGTCTCTGTGAACTGAACGTATGCATATTCTAATACGCTTTAACTCAATAAAAAAATAAATGATATCCAATTAACATTCAAGAGGGTTATGCCAAAATTTGCGCATCGGTAATAGGAGGTTGTTGCCATGATTACAGATTGTTTACTTAAAAAAGATCCTTTTTTGTCCGACTCAATTGTTGGGTGGGGGGTAATAAGGTGTTCTCCATGGTGTTTATTTGGTGTATTTTGCAATTATGAGCAAGCATTAGAGTTTGCTGCAATTCTTGGTAAAGACTATGAGGTGTTCTGGGGGACACATCGATTAGGGACCTCTGAGTTTTGGTGCGGTTTTGAGTGATAACAGGTTTACTCACTAATTAACAATTCAAACAACCTACATATGAAATATTTTTTAGCTCCTCTACAAAGCAGAGGAGCATTTAGTTAATGTAAATCCGTAAATTAATATAGCTCTGTTAACAGCAATTTATCCTAACACAGATTTATCAGCACAAACATTTTCCAAGTTTAAAGGGGGCTGACCACAGAAGTTTATACTTCCATTCAGGCCTGAAAGCTCCTATAGAATATATCATTTTTTTATTATTTTCATGACAGTATTTTCTGGCTCTATTAATATTTGACCACATAAGGACACTTCCAGGACTGAGTTTCATACAGCCATCATCATTCAGTATCGCACCATTTGGGACATCATAATAAACATTACATGAACTTTCAGATTTCAAAACAATGTCAATAGCACAAGGCTTATTATTCCAAAATAGCACGTGCCCAAATATCATTTTCCGCAGATAAGAAACAAATCTCAATAAATCATCATATTTATAGCAAGGTAACATATTTCCAAATCGAGACTGGAAAAGTGATATGTATAATCTGGCTATTTCACTATCTGATAACTCCTCTATGCATTTAATCTCTCCACCGTTTCTGATAAATCTCTGGACTTCATTTCGTCGTGTTTTTTCAAATTTCGTGGAAAATTCTTCTTTTATTATGCAGTTTTGCTTTTTTCTGGCTATACTCCATGTTGCATTTATTATGTTAGGTTTATTTATCATGGATAATTTATTCGTTTTGTCCGGAAAAAAGCATTTCGTATGAGAATCAAAAGGAATTAAAACCTCATCAGATGACAAAGGATAACGCCTTCGAGCCATTATGCCAACTTGCGTTCCATTGCACAGGAAGTATGCGCCTTTAATATCACCATTTTTTTCATAGTGAAAAAAATCAATCTTCCATGCATGATTCTTCATAAAAAATGAAACAACATCCGGGTGCATGTTTACGCTCCCGCCGTATTTTTCAAAAGCCAACTTATATATTTCGAATGTAGATGTTTTCCAGGATGTAATGGTTCGCTTAAAATTTTTTATAAGCACAGTATCCTCCAGATTTTTCCGTTTCCATTTTAGCTTTCTGTTAGATATTGATTGTTCATAACGACGGCCGTTTATAAAAAGTATAAAATTTATTTAAAATCCACTACCATTTGTTGTGGGATCGACAGATGTTTAGTCGTTTCTATACAAGTTTTAATATAGTCAGTAAATTTTGGTGGTTTGGGCATTCCGATACCCAGTAATTTCTCATTGCTGAAAGTGACATTAAGCATGCTGAACGCGCCGTACAAACGAATGGCTTTTAGCATAAGACGTTCATTACAGGGACCAAAAATATTCTTTAATTCATGTCTCTCCATGACCAGCACGTCATAGCTAACTTTAGTATATTTATCACCAACGGGAGTTCCATTCAGGGCACAGGCTATAGATTTGTCAATATCTGCAAATGTTACACTGCCTTCTTTACCTGCAGATATATGAATAACTTCTCCCTTAGATAACGAGCTTTCCAGTAGCATTAACAATGCATCAGCACAATAGTCCACAGGAATGACATCTATTCTATCATCCAGTGAACACATAAATTTTTGTAACATTAATCCCATTCTGAACACCCAGAAAATACTGGTTGAAGGTAAGCACCCTAAATGGGTGTGGCCGACAATAATGGATGGACGGGCAATCAATAAGGGCAAGTTGGGACATTCTTTGCGCATCAAAAGTTCTATTGTTGCTTTTGAGCGCGTATATTCTACCAAATGCTCTCCTGTATCTAATGCTGCAGCATCTTCCGTTACTAACGAATTTGCATTCGGAGTACATGACATAGCAGTTCCAACATGAATAAAGCGTTTTAACCCTGTAACTTTTGTCATTCTTTTGGCAAAAGCAAACGTACCTGTAACATTTACACTCCATATAAGAGGGTTATTGCCGAAAGAAGCAACTGCTGCACAATTAATAACATATGTGACTTTATCAAGACGAGGGTCATAGAGGAAGGTCTCCGGGTTATTTAAATCCCCGAGCAATATATTATCAATTGTTAAAGAATGTAATCTATCCTCGCAAATATTAAATTTGCGACCATTGTCTTTAACCCTCTCAAGTCCTGTATGTTGCGAATCGGCTCGAACTAAAAGTAGCAATTCTATATTTTTTTGATTGTTCATCAGTTTATCTAGCACAGCACCGCCGAGAAATCCAGTGGCCCCAGTGAGTAATAATAAGTCCATGTTCAACCTCTTTTACTTATAAAAATAACATTATGAAAATAACTTGATTAGCATAAACCAATCATAAACAAAATAATTATTTGCATGGAGTTAAATTATGCATAGCCATTAACGAATAATAACCATAAAGAATAAAAAACCTAAGTTTATATGTTAAAAATAGATAAGGCGCGACATCTTCATGAAGCATTATTCCTCTTTTCATTCAGTTGGTTGTTTTATTTTGGTTAATCTTATCTGGAGATACAGCTACTGTCCGGTGTTTCTGTGGGCTACATCACTCCTTTAAAATTGCAGATTAACACAAGCACCGTTTTTACATTTCTGATGATAAAAATATTTATATATTACTTAAATGACTTAATATTATTAACATGCTAATTATCAATTATGCAACAAATTGAGCATCTTAATTTCTGAGACCTGACAGCAATAATCTTAAACAAAAAATAAACAAAACAATGTTTCACGATTGACGTGGAAACAAAGACTCAACGAATATTTATCTGATTAATCAGACTTAAAGGAATCACATTATTATGCGGTTAAAGTTTCTGGCAATGGTATTATCTGTTCCCATTACATTCAATGCCCTTGCTACTACTGAATTTCTCACTTTTACCCCTGAGAAAATCAGTACGGAACTGAATCTTGGTACACTGAGTGGTAAAACAAAAGAGCGTGTTTACGCACCTGAAGAGGGTGGACGAAAAGTCAGTCAGCTGGACTGGAAATACAGCAACGCCGCTATTATTAAAGGTGCTATTAACTGGGATCTACTCCCCCGTTTGTCCTTCAATGCATCAGGCTGGACAACCATCGGTCAGAAAGGGGGAAATATGGTTGACCGTGACTGGTTGGACTCAGATAAACCTGGCATCTGGACTGATGAGAGCAGGCATCCCGATACCCGACTTAATTTTGCCAATGAATTTGACCTGAATATCAAAGGATGGCTCTTAAATGAACCAGATTATCGCCTGGGGCTCATGGCGGGATATCAGGAAAACCGTTACAGTTTCACCGCCAGAGGCGGCTCTTATATCTATTCTTATGAAGGGTTTAGGGATGCTATTGGCACATTCCCGGATGGCGAAAGAGCCATAGGTTACAAGCAGCGTTTTAAGATGCCTTATATTGGCCTGACTGGAAGTTACCGCTATGACAACTTTGAACTGGGCGGCACATTTAAATACAGTGACTGGGTTGAGTCATCTGATAACGATGAACATTATGACCTGGAGAAAAGAGTCACATATCGTGACAAAGTAAAAAGTCAGAATTATTATTCTGTGGCCGTCAATGCTGGCTATTATATAACATCTAATGCCAAGGTGTATGTTGAGGGTACGTGGAATCGGATCACTAACAAGAAAGGTGATACATCTCGTTATAATAGAAACAGCAGCGTTTCTGAATTCGACAAAAACAGTGCCGGTATTGAAAACTACAATTTCATAACTACAGCGGGTCTTAAATATTATTTCTGATTCTCTGAGTGGGTTGCAGGACTGACCTTTTAAAATTAGCTCCAGTAGATACTGGAGCATTTACTATAGGGAACTGGAATACCACTTTCATCGTCATGGAAAACTTAGACTATGATAACGAAATGTCTCTTTCGCCGCACCGAGTTCTTTATCGCAGCGCTGTTCATTATTCTTATCTGCGTTTTGCTCTTCTTTCTGAGAAGTCCTGATATACCAGAATTTGTTACGGCCCCAGTGCGTAAAGGTGATATAGAAAATTCCGTTCTGGCAACTGGCCGCATTGACGCGATTGAACGCGTTAACGTAGGGGCACAGGTATCAGGCCAGGTGAAATCACTGAAAGTAAAACAGGGCGACTACGTGACTAAAGGGCAGCTGATTGCCGAAATTGACGACTTGCCTCAGCGTAATGATTTGCGCAATGCTGAGGCTGCGCTCAGCGAGGTTAAAGCCGAACTTCAGTCGAAGCAGGCGCTCCTGAAACAGGCTGAATTGCGTTTTAAGCGCCAGCAGCAAATGTTAAGAGAAGATGCCAGCTCCCGTGAAGATTTTGAGTCTGCAGAGACAATGCTTGCCACCACTCACGCCGAATTACTGTCTCTGAATGCCAAGCTTGTCCAGGCACAGATAGAAGTGGATAAGAAAAAGCTAGCTCTTGGCTATACACGAGTTGTAGCGCCGATGGACGGTATTGTTATCGCCGTCGTCACTCAGCAGGGACAGACCGTTAACTCAAACCAGAGTGCGCCAACGATCATTAAGCTTGCACGTCTGGATGTTATGACCATTAAAGCGCAGATCTCCGAAGCCGATATCACCCGTATTTCCGCTGGGCAAAAAGCCCGTTTCACTATCTTTTCCGAACCGGACACGCACTATAATGCGACGCTGCGAGCAGTTGAGCTGGCACCGGAGTCAGTGATGAAAGATGATTCTCTTGCCAGCAACAGTTCGGTTTCAGGAGCCAGTTCTTCAAATGCTTCTGTTTATTACAATGCCTTGCTCGATGTGCCTAACCCAGAAAACCGACTCCGTATTGCCATGACAGCGCAGGTTACACTCCTTATTGAAGAAGCCAAAAACACATTGCTGGTGCCCCTTCAGGCCGTGCGCAGAACCGGGGAAAACAAGCAACAGGTCCAGGTACTGGCGGCTGACGGCAAGCTGGAAACCAGGAATGTGACAACTGGCATAACCAACGGATTGGATATTCAGATCCTCGAAGGCTTAAAGATTGGAGAGAATGTTGTGTTGTCGTTGCCGGAAGAGAAAGCAACCGAAGAAGAGATTGTGCTGTGAGAAAGATTATTGAGCTAAAAGGGATTAGCCGAACTTATGGCAATGGTAGTCAGGCACGAACCGTCCTTAAAAACGTCGATTTGACTATCGCGGCCGGAGAAATGGTGGCAATCATCGGTGCCTCAGGCTCAGGCAAATCAACCTTAATGAACATAATGGGTTGCCTTGACGTACCAGATAAAGGCGATTACTTCATCAACGGGCAAAACGCCGCCCACCTTTCGCCCGATGAGCTGGCCAGAACGCGCCGGGAACATATTGGCTTTATCTTCCAGCGATACCATTTGATTCCTGATCTTAGCGCACTTGGTAACGTGGAGATCCCGGCCATTTACGCCAACAGCGAACGAGGCAGCCGTCGGATGTACGCAACCGCGCTGCTTGGTAGACTTGGGCTGAAAGGACGTGAGCATCATAAACCTAGCGAACTTTCAGGTGGTCAGCAGCAACGCGTCAGTATTGCCCGGGCACTGATCAACGGTGGAGAGATAATCCTGGCGGACGAGCCAACTGGCGCTCTGGATTCGCAATCCGGGCTAGAAGTGTTAGCCATCCTGAGTGAGCTTAATCGGCATGGTCATACCGTAGTAATGGTGACCCACGATATGACGGTTGCCCGGCAGGCGAAGCGCATTATCGAACTGCGTGATGGCGAAATTATCTCTGATAGCGGCAGTTGCGTATCTGTAACAAAAACGTGGCGACAAACCAACAGTATCCGGCAAAGCTATTGGCAAACACTGTTCGATCGTACGCGTGAATCGCTGCAAATGGCGCTAAAAGCGATGAATGCGCATCGTTTACGCACCACACTTACCATGATTGGGATTATTTTTGGTATCGCTGCCGTTGTTACTGTAGTGGCATTGGGTGAAGGTGCCAAGCAGAAGACACTGGAGGAGATTAAAAGTCTGGGTACAAATGTGGTCCGCATTTATCCTGGGCGAGATTTTTTTGATGACAGCGTTGAGAGTATTCGAACACTAATACCTGCGGACGCTGATGCACTAGCGAAACAAGGATTTGTCGACAGCGTAAGTCCGGAAGTTAGCACATCAGATAATATTCGTTTTCTTGGTAAATCGGCAATGGCTTCCATCAACGGCGTAGGGCGGGAGCATTTTCGGGTAAAAGGTATTGAGTTGTTACAGGGGACAACTTTCAGGGATGATCGTAATGCCCTACAGGAAGTCATTATTGATGAGAACACCCGCAAGGCTATTTTCGACGATGCGGGGCTACAGGCTCTGGGGCAAATAATCCTCCTTGGTTCCGTGCCTGCACGAGTGGTTGGCATTGCCAGAAGCAGCGACTATAGCGATATGCCAAACCGCATTACCGTGTGGATGCCTTACCGCACAGTGATGTACCGTATGGTGGGCAAACCGGTTCTGAGCAGTATTAGCGTCAGGCTAAAAGACAATGTGAATAACGAGGCAGCGATTAGTGCAATCTCCCAACTGTTAACCCGGCGTCATGGTGTAAAAGACTTCCAAGTCTACAACTTTGAACAAATCAAAAAATCTGTCGAACGTACCTCAATGACCTTCAGCATTCTAATTCTGATGGTCGCCAGTATCTCACTAATGATCGGCAGTATCGGGGTGATGAACATCATGCTGGTCTCTGTAACGGAACGAACTCATGAAATTGGCGTACGCATGGCTGTCGGCGCGAGATACGGCGACATCATGCAGCAGTTTATTATTGAGGCCGTATTAGTTTGCCTGATTGGTGGCGCATTGGGTATTGCATTGTCATATGCCACAGGCATGCTCTTTACCGCCCTGGGGGACGAAATGTTCACGGTGATATATTCGTGGCAGGCTGCTGTCACCGCGTTTTTCTGCTCAACCTTAATCGGTATGATTTTCGGTTATCTCCCCGCCCGCAAGGCAGCAAGGATGGATCCGATCATTTCACTGGCCAGCGAATAACCTATGAAAATTTTATCACCTTTGGCTTTATGCCTTACCACCGCACTCTGTGCAGGGTGCACAAGCGTGCTGAAAAGTGACTATCACGCTCCCGAAGTGGGCTATCCCATCAGTTGGGTCCAGAGTGATATGGACGGAAATACAGCCCCGTTTGACTGGAAAGAATTTAACGATCCTCATCTCGATAGCTGGCTTCGCCTGGTGATGACAAGTAATAACGACATGGCTATAGCTGCACTGCGAGTGCATCGGGTGCGGCTGGATGCGGAAAGAACAGGCATCACCAATTCTCCTGCATTAAAAGGTTCACTGGGTGAGGACGGGAAAAAACAGCTGAATAACTCGTCCGGTTGGACAAAAAGCGGTTATGCCAGTCTCAGCACCAGCTATGAGCTGGATCTCTGGGGCAAAATTGCCCGTCAGCGTGACGTTGCTGAGTGGGCAGTCCATGCCAGTGAAGAAGATTTTCGTTTCGCGCGCCTGATGTTGCTTTCAGAAGCCAGCAATAATTACTGGCGCATCGGTTTTGTAAATCAACAAATTGCCATCCTCCAGCAGAGTATCGACTATGCAAAAGAGACGTTGCGTCTGGCCGAGGTTCGATATCGAGCAGGAAGCACCTCGTCGCTGGATGTGATCGACGCGCAGCAAAACCTGCTCACGCAAGAGAACCAGCTCACAGGGCTACAACGAGAACGTTTACAGATACTCAATCAGCAGGCAGTTCTGCTCGGCATTGTTCCGGGGGGGCAGATAGTCGAGCCAACAACGCTGCCAAAAGGAAGCCTGCCTAAGGTCAATGCGAATATTCCTGCCAGCGTTCTGATGCGTCGGCCTGACATCAGCGCTAAAGAATGGCAGTTGCGTGAGGCGCTGGCTACGGTTGATATAAAGCGTAGTGAATATTACCCCACCTTCAACCTGACTGGCGCTTTGGGTACCAGCAGCACTTCGCTACTGGCATTACTGCATAATCCGGTCGGTTCTGTAGGCGCTAACCTAACTCTACCGTTTCTGGAGTGGCGGCAGCGGGACATCGAGGTAAAAATTGCCCGTAACGATTATGAACAGCGAGTGCTGGAGTTTAAACAGCTACTTTATAAGGCAATGAGCAGCATAGAAGACGCGCTTTCATTACGTAACCAGCTGCAGGTTCAGGAGACAAGACTCAGGGAAGAACTGGAACTTGCACGTAAGTCAGAGAGATTAAACGAAGTGCGTTACCGGCATGGTGCAATACGTATTTCATTCTGGCTTGATGCTCAGGAAAAACGCCGTCAGGCGGAATTTCGGCTGGTTGAAAATCGCTTCAATCAGTTGCAGAACTTAGCAAAAATTTATCTTGAGTTTGGTGGGGCTCCAGCATTTCCTTAGATCTTACTAATCGGTACTGCCTGAAATTTGAAAAACAAGCCACACTAAGGCTATTATTTAGCTAGGCATATGAAGAGACTCTTGGCAATAGTCAGTATTATGAAGATTCAGTGCCCAAAATGAAGTCAATGTTCAGCAAGAATAGCGATCATATTCTGATGTGTCTGAAAAAGAGGTTCTCACCAGATAAGTAGTCGGAACTAAAGAGATATGCAGGAAAATGTAGCTCCCGAAAAGCATAAGGGCAGCCCTGATTATTTTCCTGAGTTCGCGCTGCTGTTCGTTGTTATCTCTAACTGGAATATCTCCCTTGAAAACTTGCCCTTTAAAAGGGCATTTACACCAATTTTTCCCCACTGTTACTTTCTTGTATTTTGGTATTGTATGTCATGTTCCTGATAGGTGTAATTATCATGGATAACGTATGGCATTATGCGATTTGATTTTTCCGTACTGACCGCAAATATTGTCACACTGTTTCTGGCTGCATCAGTGCTTGTAATAACACTTTTCAGCCACAGGAAAAAATACGTATGAATATAGCCTCGGATGGCTTCAAAATAGGTGAAAGTAGACTCGGAATTAACAAATAGAAGTTGCATCATCAACGTAAATGAGAAGTGTGCAGGCCGGGCCTTGCTCCTCGAACCAACGAATGCTCACAGTCATCAATCTGGATCAGCTCTCTGGTACAGGCACGTAGCGGATGTGGCTGATGTACACGCGGTTGCCGTAATATACGGGGGATCTATAAACCAGTCTGTATCATCAGATTCCGTACCGTTTCTATGGTCAGATATAGACTATGGAGCTCGGCGAGATTCTCACAGGCTAACGTCGGACCAAAATCAGCGTAGTGTTCATGGATAATAAGCAGTGCACGCTCAGCGAGGCCCGGCATCAGTTGCGGATTACCTGGCTGTCCACGGCGATTTACCAGCAAAAGAGGTCCGTGTTCGCGGTAACATTCATGCAGACGGCGGTAGTGTTTGTCAGACATCTCCAGCCGGCTGGCTGCGAGACGAGTAGTGAGGCATCGGTCGGTGACGTCCTAGAGGCTCCTGAATCGGTTTACATCGTTCCTTGAGATAAACTCCGTTCCGTATGCTGTCATGAGTCCCATCCTTTGAAAGCAGTGATCGCTATGGTGAGACTGTAGCGCGGACATGTTTTCTTCATCTCAATTTAGCTACTACAATATCTGTTATTGCAAGATTAAAAAGTCACCTCTTTCACCGTAGCTTACGACCCTGACCCGGATTTAACGCCGCTTACTGTTAAGCGACTGTGCAATGCGCTTTTCGGCCGAACGGGTAGCCAGTGGTTGATTGTGGAGGTTTTCGGGGAGAAGGGGCGACAGCGCCGAAGCACGGACAGTAACCCGAAGTACGTGGAAAAAGTGGCAGCAAGATATCGTCATGCCGCCGCGAGGCGCTGGCAGGCAACGCTTGCTGAGATTGAACGGGTAAAGCGTATCTATCAGACAGGAGTAAAGGCATCAAGAGAACACGAGGACTGATTAACCTAATAATTAATGCTAATGTACGCATACATTAGCATTAATTATTAACATACAAAAAGCCGTAGCATGGAAATAAATAGTGTCATACCTGTCAGAGTAACTACTGACGTGTTAAAGCGGGTGGGGGGCATTAACGTTTAAGGCTGGCTCTGAATTCCTCAGGGTTAGCCTGCAGGGGATTGATAGCCCTCAATTGCTTGAGTGCGTCGTTTGGGCATCTTTTTACTTCGGGCACGTTTACCATCACGTTCAAGTTCATCCATTTTACACTGTGCCAGTTTAAGCACGGCCCCAAGACGTTTGTTATCAACGATTTGCCCCTGATCGACACATTCCAGTTTGTCGAACACCTAATATTTGAGTGAACGGTAACCGTGTTTGAATGCCAGTGTATAGTCATAGACTGTGAGTTTGTCGCCAGCGATACGAGGGTTTTTTCTGTAGTTTCAACAAGATATATCATTTTGTCATAGCGGAGTGTCAGCGTTTTAGACAGCTTACGCTGTTCCTGCCAGGCAAAAATATCATCGAGCTCTTCGTTGATTTCAGCCTCAAATCTTTGGGGTATTTTTCTGGTCTTGCGAAGCGACGATTGAAGTCAGCGATGAAGGTATCCAGCCAAGCATTGGCTGCTTCGATACTGCTGATTCCCTCGAGACGCATCTCCTTGATAAGCCGGTCCTGAAGTGTCTGATTTGCTTGCTCCACATGGCCTTTAGCCTGTGGACTGTTGGCACAAATCAACTCGATCCCCAGTTCAGAAAGCATACGGCCAAACTGGGTTACTCCGGTCGTAGTGGAGCCACCCTTATTTACCCTGAAAATGCCGTGCTTATCGCTGTAAAACGCAAGTGGTTTGCCATGTTGTTCAAGATACTCTCGGGTAGCCATCATGTAATCAAAGGCTGATTCAGTTTCGCCGAAGCGGAGGTGCATCAGGCAGCTAGTAGCATCATCAATGAAGACAAGCAGGCAGCATTTGGGGCGCGTCCTTCAAACCAGTCATGTGGAGAACCATCAATCTGAACAAATTCTCCGAGGCAGTCACGCCGGTATCTGGGTTGATGAACACGGGGTCTGTGACGTGTGTATGGAACCCAGAGTCCATCGGCAGTCATCCATTTTCTGAGCGTTTCAACAGACACCGTGATGTTATGGCGTTCGCGCAATTTTTCTGCGGCAAGCGTTGGTCCAAAGTCGCTGTAGTGATCGTGAAGTAAAGAAAGTACACGCAGCTTCAGTGACTCAGGGAGTCTGTGATTACCAGGGCGTCCACGTCGAAGGTTTACCAGGCCAGCGGCACCTGATTCACGAAAGCGGTTCATCAGGCGTTGCGTCTGACGTTCGGTCAGAGCAAGTTGGTGCGCAGCATCACGACGGCGCATACGCTTTTCGACAACTGACTGAATGACGTTGATCCGGCTGAGCTCTTTATCTAACATAGTCACAAGCATCCTGATGTCTCCATAGACTGAGGATTGGATCCTTTATGCCAGAAAAAGTGACATCACTTAAATGGGTTAAAAGTGACATTAGAATATTGCAGTTACAATATCTGTCAAAGCTCAGTGAAAATGTCTAATCACTGGCTCATTATAAATGTCCATATGTTGAAAAGGCCGCTGCGAAAATCCCTCCCGCAGCGGCCTCTTTAGCATAACGTCATTATGCGAACCATCACTTAATGTTCTTCTCGCATTTTAAGAGAAATAGTAAATTTGTAGCAGTAAGATGAAGCATATAGCTTGCCAATTCTTCCGGAACCTCTTTAATATCAGCTCCTTGCCCATGACCTGCATTTTTGTTTCTGATGGTTGGAATTCCTGTTTCCAGCATTGTTTTCAGACTTGTGAACTGGCTTTGTAAATATGCCGGAATTAAATTTTGACTTAAACAGCTATTTATTAGTTTTGATGCTGTATCATTAGGACTATATTTCCAGTTATTCTTATCATGTATTGCTTTCATTATACTTTCAAATGATTTCAGACAATCATTTAGACATTCTTTATAACGCTTATGCCTGTAATGCTCATGCGCAGCAAGGAATTCATCATTGGCGCCTTCAAACAAGGGTTCTCCACTTAAAAGAATCAGGGTTGGCTTTACGACATCAGCATGAATCAATTGAGAGTCTATCCTTATTATCTCTTCAGATTCAAACTGATAACCAACCCCATGTTCTCTAAACCTTTCATTTAGTTCAATAACTGCATCTCCAGGACTTTGACTTGTTATGTCTTTGAATTCATAATGGTTTTTCGCAACGTGGCTCACTAGTATCTGGAAGCATATTTCTATGAAATCTAGGCATTTCTCTGTATTTCTCTCTTTAAGGAAAAAGTCGACAAGAGCGTCAAAGTCATTCTTTGCAAATTCCTTCAAAGAAAAAACACCATATTCCTTAGAAAGTATCTCATGGATATATGCATATACTTTGTCAGCTTCATTTCTATACGATGTGTAGCGTTCATTAGAAGAGGGGAAGCCGATAGAATCAGTTATTATTTTAATTATTTGCACCCTGAGTGCATGTGGAATATTGTTATATTGATATACGTCATTTACTTCGCCACGAATTTTTCTTTGTCTCTTAGAATAAATATTAATAATTGCCATGAAATAGCCTCAAGATTTTTTTACATGCTGTTCTGTGATACTTGCTGTTTGGCTCTTTGCACCGCGAAGCGGTTCGGGGTTCTGTGACACCCGAATTTTACCTCGGTTTCCTTTGTATATAATATCATTGAAGTTATTTGCATTTCTCAGAAATCTTCTCTGGCTTTGATTGCAATAGCCGAAAGATAGCGCACACATCGCCGTTGGTCAGTTAGTACGAGGTTTCCGCCAAGTTCACCTTTTACCAAAGATGGCCTCAGAGCTTCCCTGAAGCTTTATCATGGCTTCAAGTAGGTCATCTTCGTTCAGTGAGCTGAGATTTGTTGATGCTAGGGGCGTGCCGTCTGCGGGAAGGCTCATCACCAGAACAAGGTAACGATTGTGAGCGATTATTGTCCCGTTTTCTCTGGACCTGACGGGCAACATCCAACACATGGCCAAGTCTCTTGTTATCTACAATGGCGACGGGATCAACCTCAGAAAGCCGGTCATAGGTGGAGTAGGGCAGCAGCACGCCATTTAGTCGCAGCTCCTTATGTCCGTCAGGATAATGCCAGACATCAATATACTTGCCGATGGCTCTTCGACTGTACTCGTTGTCCTCAATCAGATAGAGCATTTTATCGTATTGTACAGTCAGATTTTTTGATACCCGGCGAGGCTCTCGCCAGGTAAATTCTGCATCAAGGTCATCGTCTAATGCCAGCGGCCGGTGCGCGTTAAAATCATGCAAGGGTTCTTTGGCAAAGCGCCGGTTATAATCCGCCATGTATTCTTCTGCAAATGCATTGGCCGCTTCTATTGTACAGATCCCCTTAAGCCTGAGCTCCTTAACGAGTCGGTCCTGAAGTGTCAAATGAGCACGTTCAACGCGGCCTTTTGCCTGGCTGGTTTCAGCACACAAAGGAGTAATATTAAGGCAGCGCATGGCCCTGGCAAACTGGGTTCGCCGGGGCCGGTGGTGGCGTGCTTATTATTGACTCTGAATACGCTGGCTTTATCGCTGTAGAGGATCATCGGTTTACCGTATTTCTCGATATAGCCACGTGTAGCTTCAAAATAGGTAAATGTGGACTCAGATTTCACAAACAGCAGGTGCATCAGGCGACTGGTGGCATCGTCAACATAGACCAGGGCAGAACAGGGGCGACCCCGGTTTTCAAACCAGTGGTGGTCGCAGCCATCAATTTGTATCAGCTCGCCAGTACAAGGACGCCGGTAACGAGGCTGATTAATTTTCGGTGCGCGTTGTCTGCGGGGAATCCAGAGTCCGGCCTTTATCATGAGACGTCGGATGGTTTCCTTTCCAAGGACCAGACCGTGAACTTCCTCCAGCTTTTCCCGCGCTAGTGTGGGGCCAAAATCACGGTAGTGCTCCCGGATTATACTGAGTGCCTGATCTGTCAGTGACGCTGGCAACAGACGGTTACCAGTGCGGCCACGACTCTGGTTGTTCATGCCAAGCGGCCCATACTGGCGATAACGTTTGAGCAGACGGCTGCAATGACGTGGCGTGATGCCCAGCATTTCGGCAGCCTGTCCAGGACGGATATTGCGATCGATGACATCCTGAAGGATTTTGAGGCGATTGATTTCTTTCACGGTGAACATTCCGGCGTCATTTATAGCCATAGAAAACTCCTCATCAGGAAAAAGTGAGTCGTTGTCTAGACATAGGGATCTGAGAAACTATAGCCTGGACATTCCTAATGAGCTACAAATAGACATTAGCATTGAGCCTCTACAATGCTGGTGCGCATAATCTATCTTATGTTAAATAACATTGAATATTAACTTACTTCATGAAGCTTACTGCTTCTATTTCCACTTCTTTTTCTTATTAATCGCTCCCCTAATCCACGCATTCATCTGCTCTACAGGCTCTAAAATATTTTTTCTGAGTACTGAGCACAAACTGCTCCATAAAAAACAGACCACAAGTTTGGGCATGATACTGATGTAGTCACGTTTTATTGTTTTCATGAAGCTCTCTGCTATTCCATTACTCACCGGACTCCGCACCGCCGTGTTCTTCGATTTAAGTCCCAACATCCGAGCGAACTGGCGTGTTTCATTAACCCGGTAGTCAGAGTCAGCGGTCGAAAGACCTCCCAGGTAGCTACTCTGCATACCCACTATAATGCAACTATTCTCGTGACGTGTGTTTCAGCTCTCCCCCGGCTATGATACGAGATGGTATGGAGAGCCCTTCTGGGGCCACTGCCTGCACCAGATGCAACAGGAAGCCTGATATGAATGCAATTTCTGTCAGGACAGGCGGGTAACTTTCTGTGGCCATGGATCAGGGAATACTCCACCCGACATCCACCACTGAATTTCTTCTTCAGTCAACAAGCAAAGGGATAAGGCATGTGTAAAATCATTAACTTCAGTGGCATTGCCAATGATAGTCAACTGACAGCAGCGATCGCCAAATCGCCCAGAGGCTGTGTCGATGTGTCGCTGTAGCGCTGAACGTTCTTCACGAGTTAAATTATTGTCAGTATGTTCCAGTACTCCAGCTTTCCAGTAGCCAATGAGCGCCAGACTGATGCTTCCTGCTGACTGATTCCAGAGCAGGGCAAGATCATCTCTCCCGGGGAGCCAAAAAAAACCTTTACTGCGATAAACGCCCATGCCCATAAAGCGGTGACAGGTATCCCATAATCTTTGCGGATGGAATGGCCTGTCGTCCCTGATGACGCGCCATATAAGTTCCTCATTGTTGCACGGAGTATCCATGTTTCCTACAAGTGCTTCCAGTTCACTGATGAGTAACTCAACACGGTCAAAATTGTAGTCCGGGATCGCCAGTAATGTGCTCAGTTCAATATTTCCCCATGATACCGCGAGCACATCCACGGAGGGGTTAAGTGGGTGTATGGCTTTTGCCACAGCGGAGATAATGTCAAAGGGCAGGCGGTCATTTCTGGTCAGCAGCAGCCTGTTGCAGAACATGATTTGCTCGGCCAGCAAATTCTCCAGGCCGCGTTTGTTATGCCGGAGATTTTCCTGAAGAGTGGGGATCAGTTTTTTCCCATCATTGTAATCTTCATGGAGCATGACAGTATCAACGAGTGTTAAAAACGCCTTCAGGCGTACACGTGAATGGCGACGCAGGTATTTGACCAGAGGAAGCGGATGACTGCTTCCGGAGGTTTCAATCAGCATCACATCCGGCTTGTTGTGATCAAGCAGGTGGTTAATTGCGAGATCCATCTTTTTGAGGCCTGCGGGGCTGCTGATGCTGTCTGCGGTGATACTTACGAAATTATTGTCTTTTGCATCTACAATATCTGTGTTGGCGATCAGCACGCCGTCCACATCCAGTTCGCTCATGTCATTGACTATGACAGAGACTGAAAGCTGTTTTTCGTGTGCCTGTATGAGCAGGTTTTTCAGCAGAGTGGTTTTCCCTGCGCCGAGGAAGCCATTGAGAATGATGACAGATGTTGTTTCCATATCAGCAGTACACCAGTTAGTTAGCGAGGAAGGCGCTTGGTGGTACAAAGAGCATCCGGATTGAATCGCATAACGTCGACGGGAGTTGTTGTCGTTTTTCCTGTGAGGTCTCAACCTGCCACAGAACGCACCGGATTTATTGGTATTTAGTCTCCATCAGCATAATTATCACCATTTTTATCTCCGGGGGAAGATTTGTTCTGAACAGGAGTGGGAGGTGTGACCTCCTGAAAGTAATTACAGATTGCTAGTTGTTGTATTTTTATTCGAATATGTCTCTTCGTATCAGTGATAGCACCTAGATAAAGTATATTCCGGGAGCGTTATCTGTTCTAGATATCAGAGAGTCAGTCATTTGTAAAAAAGAGAGCTGCATCATTCTATTTTTCCTGTCTATTCACCCTGTTGTCGTATCTAAAAGACATCCGTTCCGAGGATGTCGGGCACCCGTTCTGTACTAAGATACATAGCTTTTGGGTCTGCACTATTTGGAACCGACAGAAGTCTGTCTGTGATATCCGCATTTTTCTGTGTGCGATATATTCCGAAAAACTTCAAACCACTTAAAAGAGGTGTTTCCGGAGGATAAGTTCGACCAGGGAATAGTGTTTCCTGGTAAGTGTGGCGGAGCCAGTTCACCAGGAGTATCTTTCTTATCCAGTTATACTGGATTTTATTAGATGATCACCCTACCCTGCAGCAGTACGCTGACGGTGTTTTTTTGGGAGAACCATTATGAATAACGTCATCTTTGATTGGTATTTATCTAGGCAAAAATTCATTCAACGTCCACTGCCAAGATGCAACAGGCAGAGTCCTTAACTGTCAGAATCCAAGTGCTCGAAATTATTCGAATTCCTTACTAATTCCTCCTACACAACTATTGTTATGGAAGCTTGCGAAGATGCTCACTATATGGCACGGAAATTTTCGGAAATGCGTCATAAAACAAAGCTAATACCTCCTCATTTTGTCCAACCCTTCGTTAAAATTAATAAAAATGATTTCTTTGAGGCTGAAACCATATGTGAAGTTACATCAAGCCATCAATGAGATTTGTAGCATTAGGAGCTGAATCCCAGCAGAGGATTCCACTTTTCATCCGTCGTTGACAATGGCCTTGAAAAACGCCGTTACTCACCGTTCTCCTTCACGGTAATACGCAGTTATAGTTGCAGAGCAATGTAATGGATCTTTTATATTAAGAAATTGTGTGAGTGGAGAGGTGCACGAATCCTAGAGGCAGAATGTTTCTCCACATGCTTGTGGAGAAACCGCCGCATTTTGCCCGTTCTGTACGATACTCCGTAGCCAGAGATAAGATATTCTGTCGCTGTATGCTACATACATTACACTATACGAAATCAGGTCTGTTCAATCAGTAAGGAAATAAACGGACAAACGTTATGTAACCCAGACAGAGATATATTGTCTGGGAAAATAGTGGCTTTTGTGGCGAAAACTAGTAAAACAGCAACCCGAACCACTTGATGTGCATCGTTTTTGATTATTCCCGTATACTCTTGCAGAAGGAGTTCTCCGTCGGGCTACTGTCATGGTTAATGCGGGGAATATGGCGACAATACAACACACCTAAAAGAGTAATGGACAGATGAAGCGGTTTATTCATTTCCCATGATTCTGAGTACCTACCAAGTCTGAGTAACCACTTTTATACTTTTAATTTTCGTTCATTTAGCTATCGTTTAATTATTATCACATAGGATTCTGCCGTTTTTAACAATGCAGGATAATAAGATGAAAAAAATGTTATTTTCTGCCGCTCTGGCAATGCTTATTACAGGATGTGCTCAACAAACGTTTACTGTTGGAAACAAACCGACAGCAGTAACACCAAAGGAAACCATCACTCATCATTTCTTCGTTTCGGGAATTGGACAAGAGAAAACTGTTGATGCAGCCAAAATTTGTGGCGGTGCAGAAAATGTTGTTAAAACAGAAACTCAGCAAACATTCGTAAATGGATTGCTCGGTTTTATCACTTTTGGCATCTATACTCCGCTGGAAGCCCGGGTATATTGCTCACAATAGTTGCCCATCGATATGGGGAGCTCATCTGCACTGTTCATTAATATACTTCTGGGCTCCCTACAGTTGTTTTTGCATAGTGATAAGCCTCTCTCTGAGGGAGGAAATAATCCTGTTCAGCGATGTCTGCCAGTCGGGGGGGCTGCATTATCCACGCCCGAGGCGGTGGTGGCTTCACGCGGGGATGGGCAGATTGATCTGATATGCAACCGACGACGACCAGCGGCAACATCATCACGCAGAGCTTCATTTTCAGATTTGGGCCACCTTTTGATTTCTCGTTTAACTTTTGCAGTCACCAGACTGTGATTTATTTTAACAAATCAATAGCTTTCATAAAATTCTCGAAGCTGAAAGCTTAACTGAACCAACCAGCCTGGCTGGTGTTTTCTAAAGACAAAAAAGCCATCAGCAAAACACTGATAGTCTGAATCACCTTTATCAATCATGTATGAAGAAAATATGCGCAATTAGTTGACAGTGATTATCATTTTCATTAAAAAGAGCGCGTAGCATTCTTATTTCATGAGGAAATTTACCCGCCAACAACCTGAGTAGCGAAAGCTGTTCATCCCCAATATTTTTGCTGGCGGGTTCTTTTTTCTACTGTCCTCCTCCCCAGAGGAAGCATTCCCATTAATCATTACTGGCGAGGAGGCAAGAGAAAAAGTCGGTTCTTTGTCCCTAAATAACAGCATCATTTCAGTCCATGCAAAATCTGATTTACCAGCTCACATAATAACCTGATGATACACAGTGTAAGTTCACAGAGATATTGCAATTGCCTCCGGATAAGTAAGGGGAGATTGCACTATGCAAATGCAGCACCTGAGGTTGGCTATCCTAAGCAGCCGATTATGCGTTGAGGCTTTCAGTGATGGCTGATATAGCAACAATGAGAATGAAGGCTCTGCACTTCTGGGATAAACACGGTATTTCTGCAGCTTCTGAAGCCTTTGGCGTATCCTGCCGCACGCTTTACTGGTGGCGTCAGTTACTGAACAAGGGAGGACCTGAGGGGCTAATCCCGCACAGTAAGGCACCTCTGGTGCGACGAAAAAAGCACTGGCATCCCGATGTGCTGAAAGAGATTCGACGCCTCAGGACAGAGCTGCCGAACCTCGGTAAAGAGCAGATTTTTGTTCGCCTGAAGCCCTGGTGCGCATAACGCCATCAGACCTGCCCGAGTGTTTCCACCATCGGCAGAATGATCGCCACCGCACACGATAAAATGCGGATGATACCAGTACGTCTGAGCTCGCGGGGTAAGGCTCTGCTTGTCAAAAAGCGAACCACCAAACCCCCGCAGGCCAAAGCACTACCGTCCGGTAAAGACAGGAGAGCTCATTGGGATGGACGCCATTGAGCTCAGAATGGGTGAAATGCGTCGCTATATCATTACCATGATCGACGAACACAGCGATTACGTACTGGCGCTGGCTGTGCCGTCGCTCAACAGTGATATCGTCAATCACTTTTTCAGCCGTGCAGCCCGGCTGTTCCCTGTCGGTATCAGCCAGATCATCACAGATAACGGGAAAGAGTTCCTGGGAAGCTTTGACAAAACGCTGCAGGAAGCCGCCATCAAACACCTCTGGACCTATCCCTACACGCCAAAAATGAACGCTATCTGTGAACGTTTTAACCGGGCATTAAGAGAGCAATTCATTGAATTTAATGAAATTTTACTCTTTGAGGATCTGGCGTTGTTTAACCTGAAACTGGCGGAATATCTGGCGCTGTATAACAGCAAAAGACTCCACAAGGCGCTCGCACTAACGACGCCCGTGGAATATATTTTAAAAGAGAACAAAAATTGCAATATGTGGTGGACCCATACACAGCAAACGCACAGGCCGCCCCGGTTGGGTAGATATGTGGGATGGCTGGTTCAGACTTCAGGATATGGTTGAGGCTGGTGATGAAGTCTCTTTATCAGGAGATCTGATCAAGAGACAGCCGCGCAGGGGGATTCACTATGCTGGATTCTTTTAACAAATTCTCCGCTAACCAAAAAATAGACTTTTTGCATTCGTAAATGCGTTAAGAGATAATTTTTAAAGTTCCATCAATCTCCCGGCCAGTTCGTCTCGCGGCATTACTCACTATCCGCACAACTTCAGTAAGATCATGACTTTTTCAATCGTTATCTGTTGACCAAGCTTTGAAACCACTAGCGTCCCGTCAACCTGACCTGGAATCGTCGAGAACCGCCCATAGTTGTGAATTGGCTAGAGTGTGATGGAAAGCAACGCTAAACGACCTAGTCACACATTCTCTTTTCCCTAACAATGACCATTTAGTGAAATAACGTATCCAAAATGATGACGTGAAAGCCTGACACTGGCAGCGAAAAGCCGAAAAAACTCACCTGGTCAGGAGCAAAAATCGGATTATTCGCCAACAGCGTAATATCAGCAGTAGTTCTCGACACGCTTGCGCTATAGACAGAGGATGAAACGCTGCTGGTCGGAGTTCTCTATACATTTTTGGCGACGGCAGAACCGCTCACCAATGCCTTAACGTCTATCAGTCTTCCGGTGAGTTGGAACAGCATGCTCAGCGTTTGCAAGATATTCTCCACGGTCTGTAGCAGCGTAGGTTTCAATTTAAATATCCCCAGATAGCCCTCTGGGAGCTTCCCTTTTTATTAAGTTTTAATTACCGTTGCAATAGTTAAATGATATTGGTAATTATTATCATTAGCATTTGTGTCTGTGTTGTTTCTGGTAAGGCTGAAAGGGAACAAACATCGCCTGTACAACGGCGTTTTTACTTACAGACCAGCGAAGGCGAGACTATCAGGATGATGCATCGTGTGTCTAAGAAATCACGGTTCTTTCCAGATTCGTTGTTCGGTCTAACACTGCACAAATGCGTCAGAACATCCCGGCGTAGCTGTCCGACGCCATTTGGGCTGTTCAACAGGACAATGGCGCGTAAGCGTTAATGGAAGTGGGGATACGGAGTTCCTTGTTCACCTGTGTATGTCACGGAAAAGTCTCTGACTGAGCTGTCCATAACGCTGGTGAAGCACAAATGGCGCAGCATCTGGTAAAGCAGGTTTAACGAAAAGTCGTGTCCTGCTGCTGGCATATGAGTGCGTCGACTGCCTGATTTAGATCGTCAAGCGGAGAGGGATTTTCTCATGCGTATTTTGTTTGTAGGCCCGCCTCTCTATGGGCTGTTGTATCCTGTGCTGTCTCTGGCGCAGGCATTTCGCGTTAACGGTCATGAAGTGCTGATCGCCAGTGGAGGACAATTCGCACAAAAAGCGGCAGAGGCCGGGTTGGTGGTGTTTGACGCCGCACCCGGTCTGGATTCCGAAGCTGGTTACCGCCACCATGAGGCACAGCGGAAAAAAAGTAATATCGGAACCCAAATGGGCAACTTCTCATTCTTCAGCGAAGAAATGGCCGACCATCTGGTGGAGTTTGCCGGACACTGGCGGCCTGACCTCATCATCTACCCTCCGCTCGGAGTCATCGGGCCGCTGATTGCCGCCAAATATGATATACCGGTCGTGATGCAAACCGTAGGCTTCGGCCATACCCCCTGGCATATCAAGGGTGTAACGCGTTCGCTCACGGACGCCTATCGTCGCCACAATGTGGGGGCCACACCACGTGATATGGCCTGGATCGACGTAACACCGCCGAGTATGAGCATTCTGGAAAACGACGGTGAACCCATTATTCCGATGCAGTACGTCCCGTATAACGGTGGCGCGGTGTGGGAACCATGGTGGGAGAGAAGGCCCGAGCGTAAACGTCTGCTGGTGAGTCTCGGCACTGTCAAACCGATGGTTGACGGCCTTGATCTAATCGCCTGGGTTATGGATTCTGCCAGTGAGGTCGATGCCGAGATCATCCTGCATATTTCAGCCAATGCGCGGTCCGATTTGCGCTCGCTGCCGTCAAATGTTCGCCTGGTTGACTGGATACCCATGGGTGTCTTCCTCAACGGCGCAGATGGTTTCATTCATCATGGCGGAGCAGGCAATACCCTGACAGCGCTACACGCTGGTATTCCACAAATCGTCTTCGGCCAGGGAGCCGATCGCCCGGTAAATGCCCGCGTTGTTGCCGAACGCGGCTGCGGGATTATCCCTGGCGACGTCGGCCTGTCGAGTAACATGATCAATGCTTTCCTCAACAATCGCTCACTTCGCAAAGCCTCTGAAGAGGTAGCAGCGGAAATGGCGGCGCAACCCTGCCCAGGTGAAGTGGCGAAAAGCCTGATCACAATGGTACAGAAAGGGTAACCACTACACCTTCATGATAATCATATGCCAGCACCCATCCAGGAGTCATGCATCCATAACAATGCGGGACCGGAGCGTGCTGGCTTTTTTGCGGAACGATCCGGCCAGTGGATCGTATTTTACAGACGGAGGAGGCTTAATGCCTGCGAATCACACTCCCACACCGGCTCAGTCATGGATAGTTCGCCTGGCGCGCGTGTGCTGGGAACGTAAGAAACTTAGTGTCATCGTGGTGGTAGCGTCAGTATCGACTATTTTGCTGGCTGCGCTGACGCCACTGCTGACAAGACAGGCTGTGAATGACGCACTGGCGGGCAATCCGGCCCGCCTGCCGTGGCTGGCCTGCGGGTTACTGTTGATCGCTTTTTTTGATTTCATCGGTAACTATGTGCGCCGTGGTTATGCCGGGATGCTCTCACTCTGGGTGCAGCATACCCTCAGAGGACGGGTATTCGACAGTATTCAGAAACTTGACGGCGCAGGCCAGGATGCGCTGCGCACCGGGCAGGTGATTTCACGGACCAACAGCGATCTGCAGCAGGTGCATACCCTGCTGCAGATGTGCCCGGTGCCGCTGGCAGTGTTCACTTATTACATTGCCGGCATTGCCGTGATGCTGTGGATGTCCCCTGCCATGACGCTTATCGTCGTGTGCGTACTGGTATGCCTGGCGATCACCGCGCTTCGTGCGCGTCGTAGGGTCTTCGCGCAAACCGGGCTGGCCTCGGACCAACTGGCGAATCTCACCGAACATATACGCGAGGTGCTGGCACAGATCTCAGTGGTAAAATCCTGTGTGGCAGAGATGCGTGAAACGCACTGGCTCGATAGGCAGTCGCGGCAGATTGTGCGTGTACGCATCGGTGCGGTTATCTCGCAGGCGATGCCTGGGGCCACCATGCTGGCGCTACCGGTGCTCGGGCAAATCGTCCTGCTGTGCTACGGCGGGTGGTCGGTCATGCACGGGCGGATCGATCTCGGTACCTTCGTTGCATTCGCCAGCTTCCTCGCGATGCTGACCGGGCCAACCCGCGTACTGGCATCGTTTCTGGTTATCGCACAGCGCACTCAGGCGTCCGTGGAGCGGGTGTTTGCACTGATCGACACCCGTTCACAGATGGAGGACGGGACGGAGTCGATTAACAGTCAGGTTGTCGGACTGGAACTGGAGAATATGAGCTTTGACTACCACCATGGCGACAGACATATCCTCAGCGATATCTCCTTTTCCCTGCGCGCCGGTGAAACCGTGGCGGTGGTGGGCGCATCGGGTTCAGGAAAATCGACCCTGTTGATGCTGCTGGCGCGTTTTTATGATCCCTGCTCCGGAAAGATATGGCTCAACACCAGCGAAGGCCGACAAAATCTTCGCGATATCAGACTGGAGGCGCTTCGTCGCCGGGTAGGCATCGTATTTGAAGATGCTTTTCTGTTTGCCGGTACGGTGGCGGAAAATATCGCCTATGGCCACCCTCAGGCAACGGCGGACGACATTCGCCGTGCGGCAGCTGCTGCAGGAGCCAGCGATTTTATCAACGCCCTGCCGAAAGGCTTCGATAGCCTGTTAACCGAACGGGGTACGAATCTTTCCGGCGGGCAGAGGCAGCGAATAGCGCTGGCGCGGGCGCTCATTACTGCACCGGACGTGTTAATCCTGGATGATACCACCTCAGCGGTTGATGCTGTTACGGAAGCGGAGATTAATACCGCGCTGGGTCGCTATGCTGACGAAGGGCATATGCTGCTGGTGATTGCCCGACGGCGTTCAACGCTTCAGCTAGCCAGCCGGGTTGTGGTGCTGGATAAGGGCCGTATGGTGGATACCGGAACCCCGGCAGAACTTGAAGCGCGCTGTCCGGCGTTCCGCGCACTGATGACCGGCGACAGCGATTTTCTGGTCACGTCCCACAATAGCCACAACGAATTGTGGCCGGCTGAACCAGCGACACAAGACGATGTAACGGATACGGGGGATAAAGGTTTTGTCGCCCGTATGACCCGCGTACCGGAAAATGCAGTACAGCAGGCGCTGGCCGGTAAAGGCCGCAAAGTCACGTCACTACTGAAGCCTGTGGCGTGGATGTTCGTCATCGCCGCTCTGCTGATCGCACTCGATTCTGCGGCAGGCGTAGGGGTGCTGATACTGTTGCAGCACGGCATTGACTCCGGTGTCGCCGCAGGCGATATGTCGACCATCGGCCTCTGTGCCCTGCTCGCCCTGAGCCTGGTCATTGTGGGCTGGTGCAGTTATTCTCTGCAGACGGTCTTCGCCGCCAGAGCGGCGGAATCAGTTCAGCATTCGGTGCGCTTGCGCAGCTTCGGCCATATGCTGCGTCTTGGACTCCCCTGGCATGAAAAGCATGCCGATTCGCGTCTTACCCGCATGACCGTTGATGTGGACTCTCTCGCCCGCTTTCTGCAAAACGGCCTTGCCGGTGCGGCCACCAGTCTGGTGACGATGTTCGCAATCGCCGCCACCATGTTCTGGCTCGACCCGTTCCTGGCGCTGACGGCATTAAGCGCAGTGCCAGTGGCCGCACTGGCAACCATGATTTATCGCCGCCTCAGTACCCCTGCTTATGCACAGGCACGGCTGGAAATAGGCAAAGTCAACAGCACCCTGCAGGAAAAAGTCTCTGGCATGCGTGTCGTGCAATCGCATGGTCAGCAGGAACTGGAGGGCGCCCGGCTGCGCGCGTTATCGGAGCGTTTCCGCGCAACCCGTGTGCGAGCACAAAAATACCTTGCAGTCTATTTTCCGTTCCTGACATTCTGCACCGAGGCCTCCTATGCCGCTGTTCTGTTAGTGGGAGCTTCGCAGGTCGCCGCTGGAGAAATGACTGCCGGGGTACTGGCGGCTTTCTTCCTGTTGCTGGGGCAATTCTATGGGCCAGTGCAGCAGTTATCAGGGATTGTCGACGCCTGGCAGCAGGCGACAGCCAGCGGCAAACATATTGATGAACTACTGGCGACAGAAGGCACTGAGAACCTCGGCTCCTCTTCGGTCCTCCCTGTCACCGGTGCACTGCATCTTGATGAGGTCACGTTCAGTTATCCCGACAGTCACGAGCCAGCTCTGAACAAACTTACCCTGACGATCCCAGAGGGAATGGTTGTCGCGGTCGTCGGTCGCAGCGGTGCGGGTAAGTCGACGCTGATTAAGCTGATTGCCGGGTTGTATTTCCCCACGCACGGCAACATCAGAATCGGTGTGCAAATGCTCGATGATGCCTCGCTCACTGAGTATCGTCGCCAGATTGGGCTTGTCGATCAGGATGTAGCACTGTTTAGTAGTGATATTGCAGAAAACATTCGTTATTCACGGCCATCCGCCACCAATGAAGACGTTGAAATTGCCTCACAGCGGGCAGGGCTGTATGAGATGGTGTGCAATCTGCCGCAGGGATTCCGGACACCGGTGAATAACGGCGGAGCCGATCTGTCCGCAGGTCAGCGCCAGTTGATTGCGCTGGCCCGCGCGCAACTGGCGAATGCTCACATCCTGCTGCTCGACGAAGCCACGTCATGTCTGGATCGCACATCCGAAGAACGACTGATGTCATCGTTAACAGATGTCGTGCATGCCGGGAAGCACTCGGCGCTGATTGTTGCACATCGTCTGACCACCGCGCAACGCTGCGATCTGATTGCCGTTATTGATAAGGGGTTACTTGCGGAATACGGAACCCACGAACAGCTGTTATCTGCGGGCGGCCTCTATACCCGCTTATGGCATGACAGCGTCAGCAGTACTGCACTCCATCGCCAGCACAACATGAAGGAGGAAACCCCGGGATAGTTACTGGACACGTAATGTATTAAAAACACAGTCAGAAGCGGCGGTACCGTGAATAGCCGCTTTAATTATTTATACTGACATCCTTAATTTTTAAAGAGTATGAATGCTGAACATGCAACAACATCCCTCTGCTATCGCCAGCCTGCGCAACCAACTGGCAGCGGGCCACATTGCTAACCTTACTGACTTCTGGCGCGAAGCTGAGTCGCTGAATGTTCCTCTTGTGACGCCAGTCGAAGGAGCGGAAGATGAGCGAGAAGTGACCTTTCTGTGGCGCGCCCGACATCCTCTGCAGGGCGTTTATCTGCGTCTGAACCGGGTGACGGATAAAGAGCACGTAGAAAAAGGAATGATGAGCGCCCTTCCCGAAACGGATATCTGGACACTGACACTGCGTTTACCCGCAAGTTACTGCGGCTCCTATTCGCTGCTGGAAATCCCCCCCGGCACTACGGCTGAGACGATTGCACTGTCCGGAGGCCGTTTTGCCACCCTTGCCGGAAAGGCCGATCCGCTAAACAAAATGCCGGAGATCAACGTTCGGGGAAACGCAAAGGAATCAGTGCTGACACTTGATAAAGCTCCCGCCCTGTCGGAATGGAACGGCGGCTTCCACACCGGACAACTGCTTACCTCCATGCGCATTATCGCCGGGAAATCTCGCCAAGTTCGGCTCTATATTCCGGACGTTGATATTTCTCAGCCCCTCGGGCTGGTCGTGCTGCCCGATGGTGAAACCTGGTTTGATCACCTTGGCGTATGCGCAGCAATTGACGCCGCCATAAATAACGGACGCATCGTGCCCGTGGCTGTACTGGGCATTGACAACATTAATGAACATGAACGCACTGAGATACTCGGCGGGCGCAGCAAACTGATAAAGGATATCGCCGGACATCTGCTGCCGATGATTCGCGCTGAACAACCGCAGCGTCAGTGGGCAGACCGTTCGCGCACAGTGCTGGCCGGGCAGAGCCTCGGCGGGATCAGTGCGCTAATGGGGGCTCGTTACGCACCGGAAACGTTCGGTCTGGTGCTCAGCCACTCTCCTTCAATGTGGTGGACGCCAGAAAGAACCAGTCGACCAGGCTTGTTCAGCGAAACCGATACCTCATGGGTGAGTGAGCATCTGCTTTCTGCCCCACCGCAGGGCGTACGTATCAGCCTGTGCGTGGGATCGCTGGAAGGTTCGACAGTGCCTCACGTTCAGCAGCTTCACCAGCGGCTGATTACCGCTGGCGTCGAAAGCCATTGCGCAATCTACACCGGTGGTCACGATTACGCATGGTGGCGCGGCGCACTGATTGACGGGATTGGTTTACTACAGGGTTGAGTTGACCCACAAACACTTTCAGGAAACGGTACAGACTTCCTGAATAAATCAAATAGTCACCTGCGGAAAAGGAATAATCATCAGATGTATGCCCGCGAGTATCGCTCAACACGCCCGCATAAAGCGATTTTCTTTCATCTTTCTTGCCTCACCCTTATCTGTAGTGCGCAAGTTTATGCGAAGCCGGATATGCGGCCACTGGGGCCGAATATAGCCGATAAAGGCTCCGTGTTTTACCATTTCAGCGTCACCTCTTTCGACTCTGTCGATGGCACACGCCATTATCGGGTATGGACGGCCGTGCCGAATACAACCGCACCGGCATCGGGTTACCCGATTTTATATATGCTTGACGGTAACGCAGTTATGGATCGCCTGGATGACGAACTGCTCAAACAATTGTCAGAAAAAACACCGCCAGTGATCGTGGCTGTCGGGTATCAGACCAACCTCCCTTTCGATCTCAACAGCAGGGCTTACGACTATACGCCAGCAGCAGAAAGCAGAAAAACAGATCTCCACTCAGGGCGTTTTAGCCGTAAGAGTGGTGGCAGCAACAACTTCCGCCAGTTACTGGAAACGCGTATTGCCCCAAAAGTGGAACAGGGACTGAATATCGATCGGCAACGCCGCGGCTTATGGGGGCACTCCTACGGTGGCCTCTTCGTGCTGGATTCCTGGCTGTCCTCCTCTTACTTCCGGTCGTACTACAGCGCCAGCCCGTCGTTGGGCAGAGGTTATGATGCTTTGCTAAGCCGCGTTACGGCGGTTGAGCCTCTGCAATTCTGCGCCAAACACCTGGCGATAATGGAAGGCTCGGCGACACAGGGTGATAACCGGGAAACGCATGCTGTCGGGGTGCTGTCGAAAATTCATACCACCCTCACTATACTGAAAGATAAAGGCGTCAATGCCGTATTTTGGGATTTCCCCAACCTGGGACACGGGCCGATGTTCAATGCCTCCTTTCGCCAGGCACTGTTAGATATCAGTGGTGAAAACGCAAATTACACAGCAGGTTGTCATGAGTTAAGCCACTAAACACTGCCCGCTTTTACGCGGGCAGTACGCCTGAAACACTACGATCAGAATGATGCGGTAACTCCGGCATAGTAAGCCCGGCCTGGCTCGTTATAGGTATTCGCCCCTTCAGAAGATCGGAAGATCTGTTTATTGAGGATATTACTGACGCCGACATTAAGACGCAGATTTTTATTAATATCGTAATTGAAGTTCGTCCCCACCAGTGAATAAGCGCCCAGCTCTTTACCTGACAGACCGCCAGTATCTTCACTGCGGGTTTCCGCATGAGTACGCGGTTTTTGTCTGCCATATAACGTCCAGTTGACGCTGGCAGAAAACGCCTGGGTGATGGTCCAGTTAAGCGAGTTATTGATAGTATATTTCGGGATGACCGACAGAGGATTACCGGTGTCTTTTTGCTCCGAAGTGATCATCCATGTGGCATTGGTATTCCAGTTCAGACGATCTTTCACCAGTGGGAAAGACATACTGGCTTCGATACCGTCCACCAGAGCTTTCCCGCCATTCTGCCACTTGAGGATATATGCGCCTGAAGCGGTTTGCCCGATAACGTTATCCCCGGCCACGATCTTATTCTGGTAATCATTGCGGAAGTAGGTCACACTTGCGTGGTAATCTTCCCAGGTGAACTCCAGCCCAATTTCTTTATTGACGCTGATTTCCGGATCGAGATCTTTATTACCAATCAGGTAGCACCCGCCTGATGTAATATCTTTTGGACAGCCATTGCCTTTCGAGTAGAGCAGATAGCCTTCACTGGATTGATACAGGTTTGGGGCTTTAAAGGTTCGGGCAACCCCTGCTTTGACTTTGAAATAATCGCCCAATTCCTGCGAAAGATTCAGACTGGGGCTGAAGTTCCCGCCGGAGTCGCTGAGATAATCAAAGCGCAGGCCGGGAATGATATTCGTGCCAGGAACCGGCTCAATGTTATCTTCAATATACAGCGCACTGATTTGAGAATGATTTTTACTGCTGCGATCCGCAGCAGAGCCAGAAATACCGCTGATATCTCTGTCATTCACCGTCAGGCTGGTAGAGGAAGGATCATCGAGCTTATCGCGGTTCCACTCTGCACCAACGGTCAGCGTTTGATCAACCATCACATTCAAAGGAATATTAAGCTCGCCGCTGGTTCGCCAGGAACTCAGGCGATTGGTCGTAAACTTTTCACCCGCTAAAATACGCCCTTCACCACCGCCGGATAATCCTTCATTCATGCGGGTATTATTGGTTTTCTCGTAATAAACACCAAAGCGACTTTGTCCCCAGTCCCAGATACCATTATGCGTAATGCCATAATTCTGTCGGTACAGGCGGTTCGTCTCTTTGCCGGATTTTGCCAGGCTTTCGGTAACTGCACTGGAAGAACTGTTTTGCGTATCGCCCGCATAGATATTCCCCTGGCGGCTATATCCGGCTTCGAAATCGAGAATCTGCTGCGGATTTAATTTCCACGAGACAACGCCGTTAATATCTTTGTTACGTACCCCTTCATGCCCGGCTGCGTTTTTCGTACCGACCGGAGAATTAATATCCCAACTGTCAGCATCCGTTTTATTCAGGTTACCATACAAACGCGTGGTAAGAGCATCACCAGCCAGAGGCCCACTAAGGCTGAAATTGGCGCGACGCGTAGCGCCCTCATCGCTACTTTCCGGCTGGTTGGTGTATAACGACAGCGAACCGTGCCAGTCGTTGGTGGGACGTTTGGTAATGATGTTCACCACCCCCCCGGCTGCCCCCGAACCGTAGCGCGCCGCCGCAGGGCCGCGGATCACTTCAATACGCTCAACCTGTTCCGGTGGCACCCAGTTGGTGTCACCGCGGGTATCACGCTCTCCACGCCAGCTATAACGCACGGAGTTACGTGACGTCACCGGTACACCATCAATTAAAATTAAGGTGTTTTCCGGCCCCATACCGCGAATATCGATTTGGCGGTTATTACCGCGTGTGCCCGAGGCGCTATTGCCGGTAAGATTGACACCAGGCATTTTACGAATAATATCTGAAATGTCGTTTACCGGAGGGGACTTTTTAATATCCTCGCTGGTAATAACCGACACTCCCGGCTGCTGTTTTAATATCTGCTCAGCGGTGGCTTCCACCACCAGAGTCTCGTCATTATCGTCGTCGGAGGATTTAGCTACTGATACCTGGCTATTAAACCCAACCAGGAGCGCGGTTAGCGGCCAGAGGAGCTTGTGAGTTCTCATTCCTATTCCCTAATAAATGCCTAACTTAAAATGTTTGATCGTTAAGCTCACATCCTTTCCAGATACGTTTAACTGCAATTATGATTTTTATTATGAGAATGATAATAAATACCATTTAACAGAAATCAAGGCAATCCTAAGTGACATGAAAACATTAATATCGATATATATCAAACAGTTACATTGGTGACGTGCATTTTTATTTCATTACACTTTTATCAAATACATTTCTAAATTACTGTTTGCAGTGCCAGTTAGTATACTTCTTGTACCACTGTTGCCACCGGCAACTCCGTATACCTGTCAATCATCAGGAGTTTTGTCGCAGTTGCCCATGGGGACGCGAAGAATATTGGTTGTTCGGGCCAAGGATTCTCTAATTGAATAATTGCGGCGAGAAAACTCCCTCATGGGCTTTTTAATCATCGTCAGCATCCAGCCCGGCAGATTATCCACCTGTTGCCTCTCCATCAGACTCAGTAAGGCAAACAGGGTCTGCTGTGCCGTCTCTTCCAAAAAAACTTGTGGCTGATGAGTCAGCGTTACCAGATTATCCTGCGACACCACTGCTTACAGCGCATCATGTAGCAATACAGGATTATCTACACTGAATCATTAAGATATTTAACACTAAATATAATGCAAGACATAAGTGCTAAAACAGAGTGAAAAGAACTAATCTTAGCTTCAGAAAAATAGAATATATATCCGTTCTGAATCGCCACGCAATTTTAAATAACAATCAACAAGCATCGTCGATATCCATATATACCATATTTCTGTAATTGCATTAGCGCAAGACCATAAGTGTGGCTCGCAAGCAACTACAAAATATTGCAGTTTTATATAATCATAAATGTGAACTAAATTACACTCATGATTAGGTGGCTAATTAATAATTGGCGCACAATTCAACAATACTTTCGTTTAAAATTGTCTATTGTTATTAATTTAACCTTGTAATATATATTCCGGAATCACTTACTATGAATAAAATATACACTCTAAAATATTGTTATATTACTAGCACAGTAAAGGTTGTCTCTGAACTGGCCCGAAGGGTATGTAAAGGGAGTACCCGCAGAGGAAAAAGACTTTCAGTACTTACCTCTATGGCACTATCTGCATTACTCCCAACCGTTGCTGCTGCATCAACGGTTGGTGCAACAATCCTTACCAGACATACTGCGACTTTGCAGAAAATACAGGACTGATCCTACCCACGTAATGTGGACACGGCCCTAAGCGAGATTATGGTTTTCAAATTGTTCCGGGCTGAGACCGCCACAGGCACTGTGACGACGCCAGCGATTGTAATCACACTCGATATAATTAAACACCGTTGCCCGCATTATTTCCCGGCTGCTAAAGCGTTCCCTGTGGATACATTCCACCTTCAGCGAATGAAAGAAGCTTTCCACACAGGTATTGTCATAACAGTAGCCTTTCGCACTCATACTGCCACGCAGGTTGTGTCGCTTCAGCAGCGCCTGATAATCCTCTGAACAGTATTGACCACCACGGTCCGTATGAACAATGACGCTTTTCGGGCGTCTTCTCCGCCACAACGCCATTTGCAGTGCATCACAGGCCAGTTGTGCTGTCATTCGCGGTGACATCGACCAGCCAATAACGGCGCGTGACCACAGGTCGATGACTACTGCGAGATACAATCAGCCCTCATCGGTACGCAAGTACGTGATGTCACCCGCCCACTTCTGGTTCGGGCCGCTGGCGCTGAAGTCCTGCTCCAGCAGATTCTCCAATACGGGCAGGCCATGTACACGGTAGCTGACCAGGCTGAACTTCCGGCTGGCTTTCGCCCGCAGCCCCTGACGACGCAGGCTGGCGGCAATGGTTTTAATATTGAACTCCGGCAGTTCGTCAGCAAGGCGGGGAGCACCGTATCGCTGCTTTGCCTCAAAGAATGCCTTATGGACAGCGGCATCGCAGGTGGAGCCGAAACTGTTGGCGCAGGCTCATCTGGTGACGACGCCTGAGCCAGACATACCAGCCGCTGCGGGCAACCCGAACTACACGACACATCGCTTTGATGCTGAACTCTGCCCGATGATTTTCGATGAAGACATACTTCATTTCAGGCGCTTCGCGAAGTATGTCGCGGCCTTTTGGAGGATGACCAGTTCCTCAGCCTGCTCCGCCAGTTGTCGTTTAAGGCGGACATTTTCAGCGGCCAGTTCGCTTTCGCGCTCTGACGAACTCATTTGTTGCCGCTGTTTACTGCGCCAGGCATAAAGCTGAGATTCATACAGGCTGAGTTCACGGGCTGCGGCGGCCACACCGATGCGTTCAGCGAGTTTCAGGGCTTCGTTACGAAATTCAGGCGTATGTTGTTTACGGGGCTTCTTGCTGATTGATACTGGTTTTGTCATGAGTCACCTCTGGTTGAGAGTTTACTCACTTAGTCCTGTGTCCACTGTTGGTGTGTAAGATCAGAGCTGGCAACACTAACGTGGGTGGACTGGTATAACAATCGACGATTGCTGGAAAGACTGGGCCATATTACTTTGACAGCAGCAGAACAAGCTTATTATGCTTCCATCGAAAACAATGATTTGGCAGCCTGAGTTCACAGATAAAACACTCTCAAGGAAACCCGGAGCAGTTCACTCATACAAGAAAGTCTAAAATATGAATATACTCCCAATGCAATATATGTTTCGTATTGGGAGCAAATAGCAGACTATTGTGAAGTTATTGTGTCTCTACTTCAGCATTTCCTGGACAGAATATATTTTCTGCTTTCTTGGGAGTGATCAGGTGATGTACAACTGTTTTATCCACACATAAATTGACTCCGGTAAGAGCTAATGTATGCCCATCACCATTTATTGTCAGCAACGGGCTGGAAAATTTCTCTGCCATCTTGCGAGCATTAATCCAAGGCGTTGTTGGGTCGTATTTGTGTGCGACAAACAGTAAACCCGAGGGCAGAACTGTATTTTTCAGGCGAGTTTTGTTCAGGTCGCTATGTATTGGCCACAATTCACAAAAATCAGGTGAATCAGAGCGTCCATTGTCAAAGTTAATAGCTGGGAAGGCATTCGCAAGAGCGTCTTTTCGGGATTTTCTCTCTTCTGGTGTTAATTTCTCATCTCCCTGATCAACACAAAGGATTACCCCCAAAGCATCGCTTGACTCTTCTGAGGCTATTGGAGCACTGAGCGCAGTTTCAATTTCATTACTGACAATCCCCTGTGAGAACTGGCGTATGGCAGTTGCAAGGGTTGGCCATGATGAACGCCATAATAGAAGGTCTGTTGTTAATGATATGAGTTCATCTGAAGATATATTTTCTCCCTTGCTGTCGATTAAAGGTCTGTGATGCAATTTTAATAACAGTTCGTGGAACTGAGTTATTGCCTTATCTTTGTCTGAAGAAAGCGGGCAACTTTTTGTACGCGCACACCAGGATGCAAAGCGATCAAACGTTTCCTGATAACTTTGTGCCTGTTTGAGTTGCCATGTGAAGTTGTCCTCCAGGTCATCAATATCGACGACTCCATCCAGAACGATAGATCTGACGTTGTAAGGAAAACGTTCTGCATATAAGGCTGCAATTTGTGTTCCATACGAATACGCCACGGCTGTCAGTTGTTTATCACCCAAGGCTTGCCTAATACGATCAATATCATATACAGCCTCGTTAGAGCCTATATGGCGAATGACTTCGGCTCCGGTATTATGGATACATGCATTAATTTTATTTAATACTCGTTGCTTTTCGGTTATGTTTTCCTGAATCTCTGTATCTGATTGCTGGCAGTTTATTGTCGGAGTGGACTGACCGACGCCTCGAGGATCAAATCCAATAATATCCCATGACTCACGAAGATTTGTGACTGGCCAGTCAAAGTTAATATAAGGATTTATGCCTGGTAACCCGGGCCCACCACTTATTATCAGGATACTTCCTTTATGCTTGCTTTTTGCCGGCAATTTTGTCAACGCTAGTTTGACTTGTGATTTTTTTTCATAAGAAGCATCTCCGCCTGTGTCTGTATATTTTAATGGAACAGACAAATAACCACATAGTAAGTCAGGAGACGGTTTTTCCTCACCAAACCAGTGGTTGAATTGACTGGTCATACAGGATTGCCACTCGATCTGCTGGGCAGATACGGTTACGGGTAGAAGTAAGGTTAAAACAATCTTGAAATGAGCAATTATCTTTCGCATTGTGCCTCTGAATATCAGTATAAAGATAAAATTTGAATATATTGCCCCCTGTGTTGCGGTAGGGGGCTACACGTTACGGATATTGGTCAAATGAGTACAAAATTAGAGAATGTTGTTTACTTTGAATAGCAGATAAACTTCCCGGGGCTATGCATTACCACCGGGGAGATTTTAGTTAACGGTCTTAAAAGGTGTACTTAAGACCAGCAGTAGTGATAAAATTATAGTTTTCTATGCCTGCACCATTTTTGCTGTATTCAGAAGTATTATCATTATGGTCATAAAGTGAAGTATCACCTTTCTTATTCGTAACCCGATTCCATGCGCCTTCAACATAAACTTTTGCGTTAGGTGTTACGTAATAACCTGCATTGACTGCAATAGAATAGTAATTTTGGTCTTTGACCTTACTGCGATAAGTGATTCTTTTTACACGGGCATAGTGTTCATCGTTATCAGATGCTTCTACCCAGCCACTGTATTTAAATGTGCCACCAAACTCAAAATCTTCATAACGGTAACTCCCCGTCAGGCCAATATAGGGCATTTTAAAACGTTGTTTATAGCCTATTACTCTTTCTCCATTAGGGATGGAGCCGATATCATCTCTGAATCCCTCGTCAGAGTATATATAGGAACCACCTCTGGCTATAAAGCTATAACGGCTTTCCTGATATCCGGCCATAAGCCCCAAGCGGTAATTGGATTCGTTGAGGAGCCAGCCTTTGATATTCAGATCAAATTCGTTGGCAAAATTAAGGCGGGTATCGGGATGTCTGCTTTCATCTGTCCAGATGCCAGGTTTATCTGGGTCCTGCCAGTCACGGTCAATCATATTACCCCCTTTCTGACCGAGAGTAGTCCAGCCAGCAGCCCCGACCGATACCTGGGGCATCAAATCCCAATTAATTGCACCTTTAATAATTGCAGCGTTATTGAATTTCCAGTCGAGTTGACTGACTTTTTGGCCTCCTTCTTCGGCTAGATAAACACGCTCTTTTGTTTTTCCACTCAGAGTTCCAAGACTAATGTCCGCATTTATGTTGCCAGGAGTAAACGATAAAGTCTCGGTAGAAGCAAAAGAGCTGATCGCAATAGGGGTTGTCAGGACTATTCCCAGAAGTTTCGCCCGCATAAAGATCTCCATTCAATCGTTTTAATGATTTAACATGTATTTTTTATATCTAACTTGAGGAGTCAATTGTATATTGCTCTGTTGTTTAGATTTTGTTTAAGGTCGAGTCATTATCACGGCATATCGCTGGTACTGCAGTTTGATTGGTTATCATTTATTTTATAGTTAAACTCTCTTATATTTGTGTATGTTTTTGCTTTATTTATTTTGTTGTGATGGCTTTAGAAGTATATGGGAATTGATGGCCAACGATATAAAAACGTATATTAGAGAAGTAATTACCTGACATATCAAAAGCATAATGAACAATTAAGCTTGCACGTCATGAATGTCATGACCATTAAAGCGCAGATCTCCGAAGTCGATATCGCCCGTATTTCCGCCGGGCAAAAAGCCCGTTTAACTATCTTTTCCGAACCGGACACGCACTATAATGCGACGCTGCGAGCCAATTCATTTAGAGTCAGGGGTCTCATATGTTCTCCTTTTTATCTTATCGGATATTGAATAATAATTATTACCAACAAAGTAACATATTGCAGACATTAATGCAGAGAAGCCAAATGTATGCATGGATAAAAAATCATTTCCTCTAAAAACACAATCATATATAGCTAATGCAATATATATTGCGGTGGCATTTATTATAAATGCAAATAACAACTCTAATTTTGTTCTTTTTCTATCCATTACTTTCTATCCCATTACCACACAAACACTAACAATAATGATTATCGTTCACACAGTCAAGAGTGAAGGGTTGGGGGCCATCACTCCCCTATAAGGGGTCCGCTTGGAAAACGGATTTTCCCACGTCAAGAGAATTGAGTTGAACGAGTGGTTACATCCAAGCCAGCTAACTCACTGAACGTAAAGGATGTACGAAATGTGTCTACCGTCCGATAACCATTTGGCTTACTTCCGTACATTCCCTTGCGTAGATGTTCAGAATTGTACGATTTCGGACACCAAAACCGCTGTTGTCCCGCCATTCTGGCGATTCCTGAAAGTCATTTGACTAAAAAATAGTCTTAACGTGGTTTATTTTCCGAATTCCAAGCGCCCCCTCTACATTTATACAATGTCCGGCAGGGCATAGAAGGGGCGAAAGAAAATACCTGGGCGAAGCCGCTGAACATCATTCTGGCGATTTCAATAAAGGTACTTGCTCGCGCTCTGTCATTTTCTGAAACTCTTCATGTTGCATTTCGATTTTTCTTCTAAAATCATAACTCGCATTCCTGTTCTTTTTATATACATCCATATCTATTTTTGTGACGAGGTCAAACCACAATGTTCGCACTCCCCATGCAGCGTTATGAAACATTTCCGCAACGGCTATAGAGTCTGTATTAACTGCTTCAGTCATGTAGTCGCTAATACGTTCAGCGGTAATTTTCGTTATTTCATCGTAATTCATTTTATCTCCTACAAGATTATTTAATGGAATGCAAAATATCTGGCCTGATAATAATGTTCCAGAATTAATATCTGCAGGCTATGTTAAGTTGTCCCTACACACAATCTACCTGTTTTCTCGTGTGTGCCACAGGCGCAATACATAAATAGTCTGGCCATTAAGTTCGTAACGGATTTCGTACTCGCCAGCAAAAATCCGTCTGACCTCCCTGGGTTCAAACTGAAACAACTGTTCTCCCATACGTGGATGAGTTAACAGAATGACCGGTGCCTGTGTCAGGGACTGTACCGTTCTGGCGGCAGCAGGTTTACTGGCCAGCACCAGAAAATCATATAACCGCGCCAAATCAGAAAGCGCCTTACTGGTCCACTTCAGTTCCATCAGCGTGGCACCGGTAACGGATTGTCAGTACTGAGGCTGTCCGCCCAGGCCTGTACAGCCTGATGGTCGATAATCTGTCTGGATGTCACATCGTCCATGGCTTCCAGCGTCAGGCGATTACGCTCCTCCTCTTGGGCAAGCCATGCAGAAAGCGCCTGTTTGATAATCCAGCCCCGGGAGCGTTCCAGTCTGGCGGCCATCTGGTCGACTTTATCAGCCATAGGTAATGGCACATGCGCGGTAATTACTTTTGTTGCTTGTGCGGAATTGTTTTTCATTTACATATCCGATCAGTTGTTAATCATATTTAATCATAGTGATTACTTTCAGACGGAACAAGGCAAATAATGCGCGTCAGCGCATGTAAGGCGGCATATGGTGGTTACATGTAGCACAGGTGTAAAACCGCCGAAGCCCGGCGTAAGCCGGTACTGATTGATAGATTTCACCTTACCCACCCCCTGCCCTGCTAGACTATACCCGCTTTCAGCCATAATAAAGCTTCTGTGCGCGGTCGGAGTGGTCCCGACAAGGGTTTACCCGCAGTCGGGGCGTATCTCCGCGTTAGCGGGCCGTCAGGGCCGCTTACGAGCGTGTACTGAGGACTTCCAGCCAGAAGACTGACAGTGATGATAATGTAGTTACAACATTCATAATTAAAAGCGATGTTGTTCCCGCTTTGGGCGGGGGCGGCGGCGCTTTTCAGTTATGAGGAGGGGCATTGTGGTTTCAGTTCTGCGCGGGACCGGGGTTTTTCCGGAGGTTGTCTTTGTGTGTTGTAACTAAAGTGGTTCCGGTCGGGGCCCGCCGCTTGCGGTGGGAGGTGCATATTTGTCTGTCCACAGGACAGGCAGTGAATAGGTTTTCTTTTTAAATGAATGTAATTAAGTAGTTTAAAGGAGATGTAAATAGATGTTTAAAAGATACATTGCACCCTGTAAGACTGGCGGCTGGCGCTTTATGACATGAACGGTTGTAACCTTATGGGGAAGTCCCTTGCAATTAAATGTGGATAAGCAAAATTCCCCGTCTGTGAGGCGTGTTTTGTATCAAAAACAGGGGGGGCCAGATGCACCAGAAGGTGGATGATGAGGTTGTTTTTTGTATGAGGTGCTGCTTTTTTGTTCGCTGGCAGGCTTCAGGCGTGCGAATGCCTCCGGTGCGGGCCGGATTATTCAGAAGAGGTCACTTTCAGGGGGAAGCTGTGGCCAGCCGGCTGTAATTACGGTTACGTGACAGAATCATGCGTTCTTTCACACGACGCTCCACTTCGCGTTTTACCGCCTCACGATTGGCAGTGAAGCGCCCTTCCGAGATTTCACGCGTCAGCTGCCGTTTCACCAGGGTGACGATATCCTGACGTTCCCTGTTCGCATCACGACGCGCACGGGCACGCTTTATTCCACGGGACTTAAGCTCTGTCTGGTAACTGCGGAAACGCTCACGCACAAAACGCCAGGCTTTCGCTATCAGTTCATCCATACCCAGGGTATCCAGTCCCTGCTTTTTGCGCTGTCTGTTTTCCCATTCAACACGACTGCGGCGCGCAGCAACCACTGCATCCTCAGACACATCAAGGGCGGCAAATAGCGCCGGTGTGAACGTGATATCGGTCGGAATGTAGCACCCGATAAGCGGATCATATTCCGTCTGGTAGGTAATCAATCCCAGCTCTGCAAGGAACGTCAAGGCTCGGGTGGCCCGGGTGATGGAGAGTTTTCCGGCAGCAGACTCCGTCGCCAGTCCGCACTCAATGGCCAGCGTAGTGATGGAGCACTGGACGCGGTTGGCCAGCGGGTCATAGTGAAAACACAGCCCCTGCAGCAGCGCATCAATAGCCCGGCGACGCAGTACCGGTGGCATGCGCCGACGCAGTCCCTTCGAACGGGCATGTGCCACATGAATGGCGAAATCAAAACGGGAGGTGAAGCCCACCGCCTTTTCCATCAGTTTTTCGCAGAACTTCAGCGTTCCGGCACCTTCACGGGGTGTGAACACCGGATTTGGATTTTTAACCTGTGAATAGTATTTTTGAAGGAGATCAGCCATGTCCCCCTCCAACACTATTCCCCCTCCTACGGGCGGCAACTAGCTCGTCTGGGCCGACACGTAAATTTTCGAACATATCTGGTCTGAACCAGATGGTTCCTCCATCAAAAGCGATGAGATGAAGATCATTATCAAGAGTTTTGAGGGCTCTCCAAACACGAGTGTATGAACCTCCACTACAAACTGAAAGCTCTTTAACAGATAAGTTAACTTTGTTCGTATCAGGGATGTAGTGTGCGCACATTACTTGTACGAGGGAAACATAAAAACTAACCATCGACGCGCTGATTTTATTTTTACGTTTGCCATGCGCTATTGCAAGCAAACCTCTGATGAAGATCAGATGCTTGAAGGAGTCAAAATGAGCCCTTTTCTGGAGAAGGCTGCAAAACGGGTGAGGATACTTGCTGGAATCAATGTGAAGATCTGATTCAATCCCACCCGCTATTACTGAATGTGTTTCATGATTAGCCACACCATCCTGCACTTACAATGCACAGAAGGAGTGAGCACAGAAAGAAGTCTTGAACTTTTCCGGGCATATAACTATACTCCCCGCATAGCTGAATTGTTGGCTATGCGGTTTTATGGGGCCCCGGTAATCTTTCTAGTCGCCAAACTTGAAGAAGATTATCGGGGTTTTCGCTTTTCTGGCTCCTGTAAATCCACATCAGAACCAGTTCCCTGCCACCTTACGGCGTGGCCAGCCACAAAATTCCTTAAACGATCAGCAATCTACCACTCACTCCTGAGATAAACAAGAATGTGAATATTTACGAAGTCGCTCTGCGTTTCAGCTCTGATTCAATCAGTTTTTCAAGCATCTGCGCCTGAGTAATACCTTCCTCATCCGCCAGTTCACTCAGCCTGTCTTTTAACCGGGCCTGAATAACCGCATGAAAAGCCTTATGAGTGTTGCTTCTGCGAGCCAGAGAAGCTCTTTGCCTCTCTCTGGCCGGAACAGGGTTACCTTTCCGGTATGTACGCTTGGTGCCTGATGAGGAAGTCACTGCATTTTCTGTCTGCGACATCTCGCCTCCTCAATTCTCAAACAGGGATCGTTTCGCAGAGAATACTACAGTTTTTTGAAATCAGCGACTTGAAAGTTGTGACGATGATCTGTGTTGGCGCACAAATCATGTCTGATTACGACCGTTTAATGTGATTTTGATAATGAAATGACTGAAAAGCTGGAAATGCCTTAGCCAGGGTGCCGGCCCCGGGCGGGACCGGCTGTTTCTGGTATATAGGGTGTCTGCCCCTGAAATACCTCACACTTCCGGAAAGCGGGGACTTCCGTCCCCGCCCGGCAGATTACTTCCGCGCTTCGTAGGCCAGAGTTACCTGCACCACTGTATTTCCTCTGTGAATATTCAGCTCACATAACCGTTCCCTGAATATCAGTGAAAAACACAACACCGTGGCGCACACGGCGAGCAACCCGATAAGGGCATATTTCGTCATAAACTTTGACCTCTCAGCAAAGAAGAGGCTACAATCAGTAGTGTTAAGGTACTTCATGCAGACCTCACGAGTTAATGGATTAACGAGTGGGGTCTTCGCATTTCTGGTACCTGCGTCTTGCCTGAACCAGAAAGGCTCAAACACCCGCCGCGATAATACCACATTCCCTGTTGCTGACTATTACCCCCATTTGCCTGTTTTTGTTACAAAAACGCCGGGAGCGGGGGAAAACTTACTTTTTCCCGTTTCCGGGGGGGGGACAACTGAGCATTGCGAACGCGTCAGCTACGATGTTCCGGTGATTGCTGATCAGCCCCTGTTGTATTCATAAACTAATTAACATTCATTCTGTCTGGTGCATAAATCTGCCCGTGAACATCTGCAGACAATACCGGCCATGAAAAGATAAATAATACCAGTGGAATATATTTCCTCATGTTATTCTCCATATCAGATAAATGGCACCTGTATTTCAGCCCCCCTGAATATCGCAGCACACATTGAATAAAACCTTATTTTGTGAAATTAATCACAAAATATAAAATCGCGACTTAATACGGACAAAACTCTGTGCTACTCAGAACTGTCCGGTCATACTGCCCGACCGGATATTAAAAAAAGCAAATCTCATAAACTCCTTTCAGCCTTCTGACTCCTGGAGTAATGAAGGCTGCTTTTTTCGTTACACCCTTCCCCGGCAGCGCCGGTGGCAGTGTTCAGCCCTTTTCCGGGCAAACTGTTGCCAGTCTGTCCGGGGAGCTATGCAGGCAGCCCGTCGCCATGCTTCTGCCGCTTCCATCCAGCGTCCACTGACCTCCAGAATAACGGCCCGCCCGCCGGCACGCTGGTAACGCCAGACCTGACCGTTCCGTGAACTGTTTCTGAATCCATTCATTTTTCTGCTCCTCCCTTTTAGTCGTCAGTATTATTGTGGTAAATAATTCAGTGGACTGGCTTCCTTTCGGGTACGGAAGTTATTTCCTTTTAAGCCTTATTGTTTCAGCCTCCTCACTCTTTCGGGGAGGCCTTTTTATTTCTCATCAAGCACGGCCTGAAGTTCTGCCTTTATCCGGTTCTGGCGGCAGATTTTATCCAGACGCTCTGCCGCATACGCTTCCTCCTCCTGAGAAATATGCTCCGTCACATACCCTTCCGTGTCATACCGGCAGGCACCGGCTTTCATGGCACACAGATAGCTTTCTGAACGGGTGATGGCCTTCAGCGCCCTGCGCAGTTTTTTATGCGAGAGCGGGATATTCCGCTGCGCCACGTCTTCCAGTAACACGTCCCGGATACCGCAGGCCAGAAGCCGGGGCGTGTCTCCGTCAAATAATCCCGGCCACCAGGGCTTCAGGGTGTTCACGGCCTCATCCAGTGAGGGCAGAGTCAGATAAATGGACAGCGCCTGTCTGGCCTGCGCTTTTTTTGCCGCCAGCTCTGCTTCCCGGGCCGCTTTCTCGGCCAGTTTCTGCTTTTTCACCTTCCATTTTGGTGGCGTGGTGACATTAATGATGGTTTTCCGGCTGCGGACAGGCGTCTCTCCTTCTGTTTTTCGCTTCAGTGTCAGTACCGGTCGCTTCTGCTCTGTCATGCTGTGTTCTACCTCTGACGAATCATCCTCTTGCGGCCAAAGATACCACACCCGTTACAGCGCCAGAACGCCCAGCACAGCCAGATGACAGGCATAGAACGTCGGGAAAAAATCTCCGGGCCAGAAACGGGGTAATGATTTCCCTGCACACGACACCAGACCAACGGTCAGCACCGTCATCACAAGACCAGCTACAGCCGCCACATCACTGGAGGCAAGGTTAAGCGCCGGAATCACGGCCAGCAGGCATGCAACCAGCGCCAGACGTTCCGTTCTGTCTTCCGCCCGGTACAGCCGGTGGCTGACTGCCAGCATCAGCAGCCCGGCAATGCCGTAACTGGTGCCGGACAAAGGCCCCCACAGTGCCATCATGAGAATGGCCGCTGCAGTACGCCACAGGCTGCGCGTTTCACACCATGTCAGCACCTGTGCCGCCACTGCAAAGGCAAACAGGATATTCCCCTCATACCAGGGAAAGCCGGCCAGATAATATGCGAACTGGGCAATCACCGCCCAGCCCCACAGCCGGTTAATGGCCGGTTGCCGGATATGCGCATGGCGGGACAGATTCAGCCCCCATACTAGGGCAAAAAGCGGGAAGGCTCCACGCCCGGCCAGAAACATCCACGTCTGGTCCAGATGCAGAATGCGGTTTGCATGGTCCAGTACCATCAGCACCAGTGCCACCGTTTTGATGATATCCCGCTGTCCGGGGGACCAGACCAGCAACGACTGCAACCAGGTATCGGTCCGGGCAGCCAGTGAATCGTTACGTGTCGTGTTCGTGTTATCCGTTGTCATCAGCGTTTATCTTCCTGTATCAGTCTCCGCCCAGGGCTTTCTCTTTCTGCAGGTCACGAACCATATCCCGCTCCATCTGCTGAAGTCGTTCCTGCAGCAGATTTTCCCGGGCAACCTCCCGGACCGCTTCCCGCTCCCGTTGTGATTCACGCAGCACACTCTCCGGCAGCGCGGCTTCCCGTTCAGATATGGCAGACCGGTCACGCTCCTGCCCGGCAATCTCCCTGACAGCCTGCTCTGTTTTGCTGTCCGGCAGGTCAGGTTTGTTCTCTGCCATTTTACGGACAATTTCATCTGCGCGGCGTTCCGTTTCACGGCGGATGGCCTCTTCAGCCTGCCGCTGTGCCAGTACCTCTGCCGTGACCGGCTCGCCATTTTCGGCTCCCGGCTGGACGCTGTTGTCCGGGATATCCCCCCACACGCGGCCACCGGTGATGGCACCGGGATTCCACGGACGACCTTCACCGGCGATTCTCACCACCACACCGCTGTCGGGGTTATCACGGGCAATCCGGACACCATCCTGCATATTATCAGCCAGCAGGCTCTCGCCGTTACGGCTGCCCTGCAGGGCCACGAACTGCGCATCCCCGCTGCCTTTCACACGGCCTTCACCACTGAATCCCCGCAGCCCGTTTCCGTCATCCGTGGTCAGCGGGTTCAGCCAGATACCGGCAGACTTGCCGTTACGGTCAAACGCCGGCAGTGCCACATACGGCTGTGGATATTTACGTCCCGGAGCAATAAACCGTGCAGGACTGTCTCCCCCGGCAAGCCCCGCCTGACGAAGAACGGCACGCCCTGCCGCCACGTCCCGCAGCTCCCGCGCCGTACTGAACAGCCGCTCTGCATTCATGACCTCCCGGTCCGGTTTCGGTTCAAACACATCGTGGGCTGTTCCTTTCTGTACGGCATTGTTAATGGCATCCGTCCAGCCCTGACGGTTATCGGTGTACACCTGCACATGCTGCTTCATACGCGACAGGGCCACGTAGGCTGACTCAAAGCCAGCCATCAGTTTCCGGCTGCCTTCCGTACCTTCAAGCGCGATGGCAAAGGTTTCACTTGCCCCCTGCGCACCGTGAGCGGTGATGGCATAGGCCAGGTCAATATGTTGCTCTGCCCGCTCCTGGGCGGGGCGAATCACCCGGGTCTGCTGTCCGCCCGACAGCGTGACACTGTCACCGGAAACCGCTGTCACCGTCCAGACGCTGTTGGCCACATAACCACGCTCCCGGTCACTCTTCGTGAAGCGCATCCGGTCACCGGTCCCTACCCGGATTGTGTCCGGGGTGTACAGTGTGACGCCTTCAGCCACCGCCTCCCGGGGCGAAATCAGCCGCGTGTTACCTTCCGCATCCTGCAGGGTTATCAGCCCGTCATCCTTACTGATACCGGTAATCCGGTGATACACATTATCCACCAGGACAAGTGCGTCCCGATGTGTCTCCCAGGTGGAGAGACGACGCAGCTCTCCGTCGCGTATATTCGCTGTGTTCAGGACAGGCACCATGACCTGCTCTTTCCCCAGCTCACCGGCCTTTTCCCGTGCATCATGAATCATGCTGTTCAGTACGCGCCGGTCCTCATTCAGGTGCGTGACAATCAGCGTCTGCTCCCGTGCTTCCGGTGTTCTGCCGGTATAGTCGCGGACAATGGCTTCATACAGTGTCATGGGGACATCCGGGAAAGCCTCGCCTTTCAGCATCGCCTTCTGCTGCGCTTCTGCCAGTTTCGCTTCCTGGCTGTGACTGAACTCCGTCACAGAGTGCTCCGGTGCCCATGCGCCCTCCTGACGAGGCACCTGAGACGGTTTCACACTCTCAAGCCCGGACAATGCCCTTTCCACATCCCGGTTAATCAGGCTGTATACCGCCTCCCGCAGTTCCGGCGTCTGACGCACAATCTCTTTCATGATAGCCACATCGGCAGCACTGCGCGTCTGCTGGAGACGGAAAGGCTGACCGGGCGCGATGGCCTGCAGCTGGTCCGTGTCACCGCTGGCCACGGCACGACCACCACCGGCCGCAATCAGGGCGTATGCCCGTGCCATGTCGGTATTGCCCACCATTGAGCTCTCATCGAGCAGGAACAGCGTGTTGCTGAAATCCGGTGTTTCTCAGCTGCGCTGCTGCAGCTGCGTGTCATGCAGAAATGACGCCAGTGTCTGTGCATCCACGCCGGCGCTGCGCATCTCCCCGACCGCGCGGTGCGTGGGACCCAGCCCCACGACACGGGGACGCCCACTCTCCGGCAGCATGTTCACGGCTGACATCACCGCCCGGAACTGTGTGGTCTTCCCCACACCGGCATAGCCCTGCACCACCGTGAAACGGTCGGACGTTTCCAGTATCATGCGGGTGGCGGCGCGCTGTCCTGATGTCAGTTTCTCCATGAGTTCGCCAGGTACTCTCTCCATCAGCGGCGTGACCGCCTCCTTACCTTCGAGAATATGGCGAAGAATGCTTTTTTCAGCCTCATACGACGCACGGGAAACCAGCAGGCCTGTGCCATAGCCTTTTGCCACATCCACATACAGTAAATCACCGCGTTTTATCTGCGCATTGATTTCCCCTCCCAGGTCAGTAAAACTGGTTCCTTCTGCAGCAAACGACTTCGCCTCTGTCAGCAGGTCCACCATGCTGAAGGCCAGGTTTTTACTTTCCAGCACAGGAAGGGCCAGATGAATGGCCTGCTGTGCCGGCGTGTGAAGCCCTGCTTTCTGCAGACTGATAGCGGTTTCCAGCAATGTCTCACCGGCACGCGCCTTTATCTGCTCAGAAACCACCGTAAAGGAGGGATGGCGGGCAAGTTTTTCCGCAGTACGGGTTTCATCCAGCGAGGAATACAGCCGGACATCACGACCGCTGCGGGCCAGACCGTTCAGTGTGGCGTTGTCCATTGCCATCTGTGTGACGGAGGCAAAAACCTTCGCACTGTCGCTGACGGAATGCCCGGGCGTTTCCACCCAGCCGTTCTCCAGCTTCAGTGCCGTGAACGGTGAATCAGCCACAGGCAGGGTGGCCGGTTCAGCCCGCCCCGGCACAACAACCGTCATCGCATCTTCACTGACGGATGCCACCTGCAGGCGGTCACCGCCGGAGACGCGGAGTCCGGGAATTTTCCCTGTCACCCTCAGACGCTCGCCGTCTGCCACCGGCATTTTTTCCGGCCGGAACAGCGACCAGCTGCTGTCCAGAGAAGAAATACGCACCACCTGCGTTTCACCCTGCGCATCCCGCAGGGTTAGGCTGTGACTCTGCGCCGTCACCCGGTCTATCACATAGCGGTCATGACTGCGTGTCTCCGGGTTCCACTGCTCCATCACCATTCCCGGGCGGTACATATCCCGCAGATAACGGCTCCGGCTGTCCAGCCAGACCGGTGACAGCGCCGTCATGGTCACCTCCTGATGTCCGAGCACGCCCTGTGTTTTCAGCTCACTGCGAATGGCCTGTGTCAGTATGGCCTGTTCCCGTACCCCGCTGACCTGTGCCACGCTCTCTTCTCCGGCTTTCACGCTGGCCGCAAAATCTCCTGCCAGCCGGGCATAGCGGACATTACGGTCCGGTTCACTGATGATGGTGGCCGGTCGCTGTTCTCCCCCCTGCCAGCGATATGTGTTCACCCCGGCATCCTTCATGGCCATCAGCGCACTGCCTGTACCGGTTCGCTGCCCGCTGTCGGTTATCAGGACCTGTACGTTATGACGTGCGACACCGTCCAGCAGGGTTAACGTCTCTTTCAGGGAGAGTTTTTCGCCCTGGTCAACGATAACAGTACTGCCCGGCGTGAAGGCCATGCCTTCCAGCAACTGACGACGTCCGGTTATCAGCTCACCGGACAGCCGTTCATCCTGCTTCAGGTTCATCTGCGAGCGACGGTCAGCAGCGATAATCTGCACTTCCCGCCCCTGCTCCCGGGCCATCATGACCAGTTCAGCCATCCGCTCACGCTGCCCGGCTGCACCGCCCTGCCCGGACACAATGGCCAGCGACGGACGGTCCTGTGCCAGAACACTGACCGCATCGCTGTAACCAGCCGTCCGGGGGACACTTTTCTCCGGATGTACGGTCACCCGGTTCTGTTTCATGATGTCACGACTGAGTGCCCGGACGGACAGCTCATCGAGCACATGAATTCCTGATGTGAACAGCCCCTTCTCACGGTCGAGGGGGATAAGCTGCTCACGACTGATGGCCTCATCGATACCGGCGCGTGCCCGTTCAATCACACCATTTTCCGGCGGCAGTATACCGACCGTTCTGGCCAGCACGTCCGTGTACGTAAACTGCACTTTTCGTTCACTTAATCCGGCAATCGCCTGTGTCACCGCCTGCTGCACATCCGGCCCCTCCTGTGAAACAGCCCCGGGCGCCTGCGTGCGGGTCTCCGCACGCTGATCCGCCGCGTCACGATATGCCCGGATGTCGAACCCGGTTTCCTTCAGCGTCTGCATCCATTCAGCCATTCTGACTTCAGGATCGACGTGCTGTTTGGATTTTCGCGTATCCAGTGCCGCCACATCCCGGGATTTCAACGAGGCGTCCTCCCCGACGGCCTCCCGGATAGTCTGCGAGCGTCCGGAAAAGGCCTCCACCGGTACGCCCGGCATTTCCCACATACCGTGCTTACCGACCACTTCAGTTTCATAGCCCAGCGCCTCAACCTGCTCTTTCAGTTTTTCCCGGTAGAGCCTGCCAAAGGCAATCTGATTAGCGTACACATTCTCAATGAACCCCGTTTTCCCCACTTTGTCACTGCTCAGTGTCTTCCATTCGCCGTTATGCTGCGTGACATTAGCCACCACCGCATGCGTGTGTAACTGTGGTTCCTGATCGCGACTGGTGTCGTGGTTAAACAGTGCCATCACCAGATTACCGGTCAACACCGTTTCTGACTGTCCGTCCGTCATCACCCGTGTGGAGGCCAGCGCCTCCACCTGACGGACAGCAAAATCCACGGCCTGGTTATGTGCTTCAATAAGACGTTTGTCCCCCCCGAGCATGGCCATCATGGAGACACTTTTGGGAGCGGAAAAGGTCAGGTCGTAGCCGGGACGATGCCTGTTACGGCCATCCTGCATGCGGCTTAAATCCGCCCCGTCTGGCAACCTGCCCTCCAGAAGGCGGGTAAAGACATCCTTATCGACATTGCCCTGCAGCCCCAGTTGTTCAGCCCCCTGGCCGGCCCAGCGTTCTCCCATGCTGCCCAGCACATAGTAATTATCCTTGTCGGTATAATAGTTCCCGGCACTTCCGGCCGATCTGACCTGCGCAATACTCATCATAAACGTATATCCCTTTGACATATCCCGGCATCAATCCCACAATGGATATACACAAGACATATCCACATAAGGAGGCAAATAATGGAAACCACCGTATTTCTCAGCAACCGCAGCCAGGCGGTCAGACTGCCAAAAGCGGTTGCATTGCCGGAAAACGTAAAACGCGTTGAAGTGATTGCTGTCGGACGAACCCGAATCATTACGCCTGCCGGAGAGACATGGGACGAATGGTTCGACGGAAACAGTGTCAGCGCTGATTTTATGGATAACAGGGAACAGCCTGGTATGCAGGAAAGGGAGTCATTCTGATGCTGAAGTTTATGCTCGATACCAACATCTGCATTTTTACGATAAAGAACAAACCCGCCAGTGTCAGGGAACGTTTTAACCTGAACCAGGGGAGAATGTGCATCAGTTCGGTCACTCTGATGGAGCTGATATATGGTGCAGAAAAAAGCCAGATGCCTGAACGTAATCTCGCTGTGATCGAGGGATTTGTTTCCCGCATTGACGTTCTGGATTACGACGCTGCTGCTGCCACACACACCGGCCAGATAAGAGCAGAACTTGCCCGTCAGGGACGCCCTGTCGGGCCATTTGATCAAATGATCGCAGGTCATGCCCGCAGTCGGGGACTGATTATTGTGACTAATAACACCCGGGAATTTGAACGTGTGGGCGGCCTGAGAATTGAAGACTGGAGTTGACCTGTTCATCAGAAATCATCTCCCGGCTCAACATCCTCCCCGCGCTCCCGGTGCACATTAATGTTCACCTCTTCACGACGCTGCATCTGCTGCTGGATGTCCGGATGATTTTCCTGTTGCCATGCCTCATAAGCGGCCATATCCACCACTTCACCGGATTCACTGATCCCGGGTGGCAGTTGCTGTTCCATCTCTTCTTCCGGTTTCATTTTCAGTTCCTGCTCGATCCCCCCTGCCGGAACATTCACACCTGAATCTGACTTCTTATCGTTGATGGCAGGAGACACCGGCTGTTGCGGCTGTTGCGGCTGTTGCGGCTGTTGCGGCTGTTGCGGCTGTTGCGGCTGTTCAGCCTGAGTCACGTCTTCTCCGGAAACAACCTCCGGGACATCCGGTTCGAAGAGGCTGGCCATCTGACGACCTTCTGCTTCCCTTGCGGCAAGTACGGCACTCAGACGGTTCTCCATTTCCGGGTTGATGTCACGCGGAATAAACTCCGGAGCGACCTTCGGTCGTGTCTGATATTTCAGAGAGAGTTTTACTGCCGGATACGGTCCGGGCAGGGTGACATAACAGGTCAGATCCGGCAGAGACTGAATGTCGGAATAACTGACCAGCGTCTGGCGCTCCATATCCTTACCGGTCGATACCCCGTCACGTACCGGATCAGCACCGTAGGAATACTGCTCGCTGGCTTTCAGGTGCTCTTTCTCACCAATTTCACCGGCAGCGAACTCTGCAATCTTATGGCTGGGAGAACGGAAAAAGGCACGGGTGTTCATGACGTCAAACAGCGAGGCAGCCGCTTTCTCACCGTAGATATCTTCCAGCTGGGCATAGGACTGGATACCAAACACATAACAGCCACCGAACTTACGGGCTTCCGGCAGGATCTCCACCAGGTCCGGCAGTTTGTGTAACGTGGGTAACTCATCACAGAAAAACCACACACGACGGTTACGGTTTTCTCCCATTGCCAGCAGACCACGAATGGCAATGGACAGCCACATGGAGATCACCGGCTTCAGGGAGGCATGGGTGTCGGCATTCGACGAAATAAACAGCCAGCCGTTTTTCTGATCTTCCCGGACACCACGCATCCAGTCACGGATGGTAAAAGACTCACCGTTATACTCAATCCCCTGCAGGTAACGGATGGCTTTCACGTAGTTGGTCAGCACAGCACGGATGGAAATCGCCGTTTTCTCAATTTTCTCTTCCACCAGGTTGGCCGCCGGTGAATTACGCAGGAAGGTACGCAGTTTTTCGATTTTGATGGAAAGCAGTGTGTCCACCAGTTTGCTGTAGCTGCGGTTGGGGTCATTACGCATCAGGTACGCCGCTTCCGCAAAAATGGTACGTCCTGACCCCTGCCAGAACGGGTCCTCTTTTGTGCCCATCGGGATCAGCGTGTTCGCGGTATTATCAAAATCCGGCTGTGTCAGGCACTCCTTCCACAAATCCCAGGCGGCACAGCGGGCATCCAGCGGATTCAGGATTTTATCGATGGAGGGATCATAGTAACTTTTAACAAATTCCCCTGAACGGTCATAAATCACCACCATATCTCCACGCTGACGGGCGTAGTTGGCCAGACGACGGATAACTTCCGACTTACCGGCCCCGACCGTGCCGTGCAGACAGAAGTTCTGGATTTCGGAATCCCGGATAATCGGCAGGTCGCCAATCCGTATATCGGAGTCCTTGCCATCTTTTTTCAGCATCCGGGCAACGTCTTTCGGATTGTCTGTCAGCTGACGACCACCTGTGACTTCATTTTCGCTCTGTTGTTTACCCTGACGCCCCAGAATCCAGGAGACAACAAAGAAGGTAATCAGGCAAATAACCAGTGCCACAACTGTGGCCAGAACGAATGCGGACCATAGCTGCTCTCCGCACCAGATCATATATTTATCATGCAGTACCTGAGCAGCATTCATCCGGAAGGTTTTGCCGTAATACTGGATCTCATATACCGGCTGGGACTTGATTAAATCCCGCATGCCTTCCAGCGTGGTACACCACCAGTAAATACAGCCGTTCACAAACGTCTGCCAGCTTATTTTTACCCATAAAACCAGACCAACGAGTATCCAGAAAAAAATAAACAGGCAGTAAAGCATGATATTGGCGATCTGGCTGAACATGCGGATACGCATGGACGCAATCTGACCGCCCTGGGTCATATCCTTTGCGTTAAAACTCATGATGATATTCCGAAGAAAAAAGTCAGTCGAACTGATTATTAATGATGAAAAGATTAATAACCGTTAAATTCCGGCTTCGCCGGCAACACTTCACGGTCGCACAAAGAATTTGCACAACCGCTCAGTGTTTTCATATTTATTTCGGAAACGCCGGGGAGAAATAAAATTTATTTTATTTCTTTCCGGGGTTGGACAACGAGCAAAGCGAGGCGTCAGTCAGGAGGCCGGTCAGACCAGCCTCCGGAAGATAATCAGAGAATATTTGCGATTGATTTGGCCAGCTGGTCTTCGAGAACAGGCTTCGCCTCTTCAAATTTCAGGTTAACCTTGTTCGCACTGGAGACCACACGGGTCTGATATTTATGCTGGTTACCTGTTTCAGTACTGGTCTGAATTTTCGCACCTGATGTGCCCTGACGCAGGGCGGCAACATTATCCGTTGTCACCGTTGTCTTAGTACGCTCTGCAATCTGCACATCCGTGATCATGGTATAGTTCACATCTTCCACCATCGCATCTGCAGCCATACCCACCAGACCAGCAGCAAGGCCCACACCGAGTGTGGCACCGGCAGAATTGGAATTATATCCGGTAATACCGGCACCTAACGCTGCACCAACAGCTGCGCCTTCATAACCACGGTTCAGCCATCCCTGAGACTCCCGCAGATCCATCTTATCGGCCTTCAGCACATTCGCCTGAATCCAGTAGTAGGCTTTATCCGGAGAAGTCACCACCTGATACCCTTTTGCTTTCACAGCATCAGCAATTTTGCCCTGCAGCCCACTCATGTCTTTATCAGACGTGTTTTTGATCTGCAGAAATACCGTGCGTTCGCTGGCGGGTTCAAGCCAGATGGTCTCACTCATCTGGGTCTTCACCTCAAGGTTACGCTTCTTGATTGCTGTGCTCATCGCACCACACCCTGAAAGGGCCAGAGTGGAACTGACCAGTGCAACCATCATCAATTTTTTTGTTTTCATCCAAAATATCCTTTTAACTAACAGACTCTTTTTTGAACAGCCCTATTACTGAGGCTATAGCTGAGAGATTATAACGATTTATATCTATAGCATAAATAAAGAAAAAGATTATAAACAAAGCAATTAATAAAAACTCATATAAGAGTGTATGGGCAAATGAAACCATTGAAAAAGCAATCAAAAATGACAAGATATAATTTTTGTTCTTATCATACATAAAAGATATAACTTTCGACTCATCTCTGAATTTTTCAGGTATAGCAAGATACAACATCATTCCATTAGTAATGGCAACAAAAAGGATAAAACCCATTACGCCACTAAAACATATATCAAATCCGGCATCTCGGATATCAACTTTATCTGCCAGCAAACGAAGAAATGTTGGCCATAATAAAACCCATAAAAACACATACCCCCCTGGCTTTATGACCTGTAATAATGGCGGGATATTAACCCCCTCTACAGAGAGTACATCCTTTAGTTTCTGTGTCTCCATTTTTATATCATAGTGAGTGATCATAATGGCCCCTTCAGTCGTTCCTTTTTACCATCAATCATTTTTTTCACAGCCTCTCCTGATGGCTCAGATATTATCTTTTGACTTTCTCGCTCTTCATCATATTTATTATTCTGAGATAATGCTTCTGTTTTATGGTGATTTTGTAGTTCAGAATACTGTCTTCCTACAATATTTTCTTCGCCATGTATGCTGCTCTGAGTATCCCCGATATTGCCTCGGTATTCTGTGACCATATTATCAACCTGATGTTTTACATCATTTCGGATATTACTGTCCTGCGTTCTTTGCTCAATAATGGCCTGATGTCCCTGATGGTCAGCAATAATATCCTGGCTGCCACCACCCGAAGGTACGCTCTCCATTCCTTTACCAATATCACCACGGGATTCACGCCAGGCATTATCAACACCAGGCTGCACCTGTTCCTGCACAAAAGACCACGCCATTGCCCGACGGCGTTCTGCAATCTCCGGCGAACTGGTATTTGTCAGAATAGCTTCTGCATCCTGCGGAGCGTGTTTCATCACATACTGTGCAAACTGTTGCGATAGGTCTTCACTCATCTGCCCACTCATGCTTTCAGTACGGGATGCCATTTCAGCATATTCATGGCTGCGGGTCATATTCGTCGTGTACTGGTCGTAACTCTGTTTTGCTGAGTTCAGGGCTGCAGACAGCTGGTCCACACGGGAATCGGCATTATTGTCAGTATGGCTGCCGGATTCACTGACTTTGCGACTGGTAAAGTAATCGCTGGCCTCTTTAAAGTCCTTACTGGCTCTAGCGTCAATATCATGGCGAGCATCATGGGAAGCCCTGCTGCCACTACTGGCTTCATGTGAGTCCAGATCACTACCGTCAATACTGGCTCGCCCACCAACCTTAGCGCCAACATCAACACGCACACCAAAAAGGCTGGGCTTTGCATCTAATCCGGCATGAGCATCACCATACAATCCAGCTGATGCAGTCGTACTTCTCGATGCCAGTTCTCTTGTCGCCTGCTCATTACTGATATTATGCGCCTTCGCATAGCTTTCCACTGCACTGCGCATACGGCTGGCCATCATGGAGTCCTGTGCACTCATCGTACTGTCAGCGCCACCGGTGACAGAATCACTGCTCCCCCGGTTAGAACCAAACTGACTGAGCGTGTTCCAGGCACTGGCAATACTGCTGCTGAACCCATGCAGGGCACTTTCTGCTCTGTTCGATGCTTCCCGGGCCATTTCCTGTTGTGCCGCCGCAATCTGACGCGTTGTATTGATGCCGACCGGTAACCGGGACATCGCCCCGCTCGCATCCATCACCATATTACCGTCACGGGTCTGTGTGGCAGTTGCGCCACTGCCGGTCTGGTACATCATCTGACCAAACGACGTGGTGCTGTTGGTGCTCCAGCTGAAGCCGTTCACGTTTTCCGTCTGCATGTTGCCGTAGGAGTAATTACCGTCAACCACACTACCTGCCGCACTGGCAGTCGGGCTGATAGCAGAGGAAGCGAAATGGCTGTACACACTGGAAAATCCGGCCCCGAGTCCCCTGACCATCATCCAGGATAATGGCGGGATCATCATGGAAAGATACCCGGCAGTGGAGGCCAGATCGGAGTATTTCAGCTGTATCTGTGAAATTTCCGAGAGCACCACCGGTGCACCATTCTGCTTCGCATAAAATGTCATGGCACTGTTCAGAATGGCGTACAACATTGGCCATGACTGCAGCCACATCAGGGCAAACACATAGCCTTTCAGGACGGACAGCGTCAGTTTATTGAAGACAGCCGCCAGTACCAGGAGCGGGAAAATACCAATGGCGATCCCCGTCAGGATGGTCTGCGTCATGGGCAGTGTCCGCATCGCTACATGGCCGATGGAGACATGTGCCAGACGTTGCTTCTCCATCGATGAGGTGGTGGCCAGATTCACCAGGCTGGCCGAATCACCATTACGAGCGGCATAACTGGTGATCCCCTCCTTCAGCGCATTGATGGTAACATTCTGGCGGATGATCTGGCTGGCTGATTTACTTGAGCCATAGAAGTAACTGTAACTGTCGCCAATCAGCGTACTGAACAACAGGTTCGGATCAGGGCGTCCACCAAATAGCTGCTGGGCATAATAATGCCAGGTTTTTCCGCCACTCTGTGTGTCCAGATTCAGCTTGTCTTTCAGCGAAACCGACGCGTCCTTACAGGTTACGAAATTATTATTGCTGTCATAAACGCCCCGCAGCGGGCTGGGGCGGGAAAAAATCAGCGTGTAGGGATCAGCGGAGGCCATCAGCTCCTCCAGCGTGTATTTGTGGTTCAGGTAAATATCCCCCATCACGCAGTTCTGCACATAATCCTGGAAAATATTGGCGATTTCCGGATTCCGGGACAAAAAGTCGGTGCTTTTTGATACCATTTCTGCGCCAAACAGCATCCCCGTTTTGCTGTAGGTGACACTGTCCGGTTGCGTGAAGATCATCTCGTAACTGGCCACCATTGCATGCCCGATGCGGGTCGTCAGTGAAAGTGGCATCGCCAGACCGACCGGCACATTATCCACCCGGTGAACTTTGACCAGGTCACTGTTATCAATAATCTGCACCGATGTGCGGACATTAACCAGCAGGCTGATAAGCACAAACACGGCCACCCAGCCCAGCAAATCCATCACGTTGTGCCGCTGTACCCACATTACGGCCACCGCGAGAACAGACAATGTGAGCGCAATTTTTTCAATGGAATCCCACGTCCTGGTTCCCATAAAGGCGGCAATGGCGTTCAGGTTATTCCGCAACCACTCACCACCGGCAATCACATAAACTTCATTCACAGCGTGCTCCCTCCGAAGTGATAGTTGTTCTGGTAACGACTGAGCATGCGGGCGGAAAGCTGCTGACGCATGTAGCTCATCTGACGATCGACAACCAGCAGCGCATCCTGCTGTACCTGCACCTGTGACTGAAACGCCGCAATCTGCCGGGTGGCATCATTCATGTTGTCGTTAATATGCCCGATAACCGCTTCGTCATAATTTCCCGTGGCCACCATCGCCCGGGCCTGCTGTATCAGCTCCTGAATGTACTGCAGCAGGATGTCGTAACCGATATAGTCCGTCAGCTGGTAAATCATACTGTTGGAAACACCGAGCATCTGCGGGTCAACCAGGTATTTGAAGACGGGGATGGTGGTACTGGAAATAAAGCCTTTTTCCTTGTCATCCAGAGGCGTGTCACTGACAGCCTTGTTCTGAATGCTGGCCAGAAGTTTAGTAATCTGAGACTTCAGTGCATTATCCCGGCTGATGGTCACCGGTGTGTCTGCCACCACTTTCAGGCATTTATCAGAATCGTTGCAGTGATAAATTTTTGCTGTGCCGCCTTCCATCATGGCCCGGATAATTGAGCGGTCAGTGGTTCTGGCTGACAGCGGTGTGATTTCGCCGTTGGGACCAAACACCAGTGAGCCGGTCAGCGTCATCACAAACTCTTTCAGCTCTTTGTTGCCGTCAAACATTCTGTTTTTGGAAAGCGCATTCCACATGATGTTAATGTTTTTGGTCACCCGCTCCTTATCCTTGTCGCTGGCTTTATCCCTGACGCTGTCAGATTTACCGCCAACGGTACATCCCTGCCGGGAAGCCGCCCAGTCAGCAAAAATATTGCTCTCACCGGCAATGTCCTGACAGACTTTTTGCTGGGACACCTGCGTCCGGGGGAAAAGCCCGCCGATAATCCCCTGCGCCGCCTGGCAGGAACTGAGGTTCATGCTGTTAATGTCGCTTGCCATTTTCTGCAGGAAGTCTTTTGCGGTTTTGATTTCCGGCACCGTTGTCTGCAGGGCAAGGTCAAAAAAGTAACCGGCAGCATTACTCATAATCTGCTTAACAAAACGCTGCAGCTGCTCACCATTAATAAAACTGAACGAACCGAGATAAGCGTCGATGCCGCCACATCCGGCATTGATATCCGGCAGCGTCATGGAAATCAGCTGAACATTTTTGACCTGAGTACGGGCATACAGGGAGCCGCCGTAAGCATAGCCGGCAGCCTGCCCCTGCCAGACGCCCGGCTGTGTGGTATTGGAGGCGAAGCCCAGCTTGTTAAAGAACTGATTCATGTCGCTGTTCACATCCGCTGACGCTGCAGGCGTCACCGTCAGTAAGGCGGCACAAAGAATAAAAAGAGGCTTAATGCGAAGCATTATTGCTGCCCTCCCTTAATGTGTTCTCCCGGCGCATACGGCGTTTCAACAGGAATATCCCGATATTTCCGTATATTAATTCGTACATTGGGAACAGAAAAAATGCAACAAGAAATCCGGCTGCAAGCGCATATAACGCATACGGAATGACATATATCAGGATATTCCACATACAAATCGAATTATTTAATTCCGGGTCCGTTTTCCACGAATCAATACAGGCATCAAAAATAATATTCATAGCTGTCCATAAAACAATTCCGGCAGTCAGGAATACCAGAGACAATCCAGCATACCTGTCAGTAATTCTGGAAATGTATTTATAATCTCGTTCTGTACTTCTGATTTTGAGTTCAGGATTATTTTTATTTTCTCTCATTATAAGTCCCCTCTGATATTTCCGATAATTCATTCAGACCAGTCCTGCGGCTGTAATATATTTCAGACACCGAAATCCATCCCACAATTGCCCCCACAAAAAACACAACAGAAACAGAAAAGGTAAGGCACAGCGAAACGACAATTTCTACAGGGCTGGCGGGATAAAAAAGCCCCTGATGGATAAAGGGGATATTCAGGCTGACGATTATTCCCGTCGCGATGCCGGATATTCCGGCAATGAGTAACACCACCTGCTTATTTCGCACCTTTTTTCCCTCCGTACATCTGCAGAACGGTATCCATCCGCGCCATAAAACCGGCGGCATCCGTTGCCCCCTGTAAAAGCGGTAATGCCTCAAGCGTGTTGACGTTGACCAGGAAGGTGGTCGGTGTGGCCACCGGAATATTCGGGAAGAAGGTCTGCATCACGTCCGGTGGCACCGGTAATGCTTCCGGAAAGGCGGTATCCCCCTGACCATCCAGGGTGTAGGGAAAAACGGAAAAGCCGTACTGCTGTGCCAGCTGCTTCAGTACCGGGTCAAACTGGTGACAGTAAGGGCAATGCCCCTGCATAAACAGCACCACCTTCCAGTCGGCCAGGTTAACCTGCCTACCGTTGCTGAGGCGGAACCAGCGGGGAGCCGGCTTTTCTGTCCTGGCTGATGTGTCTGCTGCCGGTTGTGCAGGCTGCGCGGCCATGCCCTGCGGATTCCAGAGTCGTTCAATTTCATCCCGGGTGGAGGCCTGCACACCTGTGACCATCATCAACAAAATGACCGGCAGTAATTTAGTGAGAGACATGTCCGCCCTCCTGCTGCTCTGCCATCATGGCCTGTTGCCTGGCTTCCAGTGCCTCACGCTCTTCCCGGCTGACACGGGCAATCCATGCATCCAGCACCTGGTATGCGCCGAACAGCACAAGGATGGCCGCAATCAGCTCCGCCAGAAAAAAAGCCATCCAGGGTTTGCTGTAAACAAGACGGGCGACGATATGAAACCAGACACCCAGGGAAAATACCCACATTCCCGTAATATCAAGCCGGGGTAAAGAGAATCTGCGTTTACTTATCATGTTAAACTCCGGTTATTATTTACATGAGAGTATTCATGTCTGTAATATTCGCGTTTGTGTGATATTAATCAGAGGTACAAATGGAAAAGCGATCTTTTAAAGAAAAACTGGAAATAATCAGAAACATAATAAGAGAGTCGTTACTGGGAAATGCGGCAATTATTGCGCTGATATATGCAGCATCACATTCATTACCGGTCAATGCCTTCCCTGACTATCTTGTAATAAGTTTATTAAGTATCTATATTTATTTTTGTGAGCTATTCAGAAGCCACTGGATTGCGGTATGGTTTATCATATGGTCTTCAGTAATCAACCTCATTATTTTGTATGGTTTTTATGACCGTTTTATATGACTTAGCCTGTCATAAGCCCCCTTATAAAAAACCACATCACTCCGGACCATACCGATGACAACATAATACAGATAAATATTCTTCTGAACCTGTCGAAGCTCGTAACGTCCGGTAATGCGGCCGCAACTATTGAAACAACCAGTGCTGCGCCCTGACTCATAATTGCACCACACAGAAACCAGAGACTGGCGGTAAGCACATATAAACACGCGATATTAATAACAAGGAAAACCAGTGAGCTCAGGAGAAACATTTTCCTGTCATTACGCTCAGAAAAGAAATAACCGGCAATAATGACAAATATTAACAGAACAACACCTGTAAACATTTTCAAATAATCTTCACTCATAAATCAAATCCGCGATTAAAAATTGGGTTTAAAATCTTCAGAAACGTTCAGGAACTGTTTTGCCAGGTCGTCCTGCGAAATAAAGCCGTATGATAACGGGCGAACACTGCCCTGTTTCGGGTCAACCAGCATCATGGCCGGGAAATATTTCACGCCGAGGCGCTGCGCCTGCCCCTGGTCAGTCCGGGAATCCGGCAACAGCGGATTAATCACGCCATCCACGGAAACGGGAATAACACTCAGACCATACGTATCCCGGAAGCCATTAATGACCTGCGCCAGTTGCCCGTCGATGGGGTCCTGCCCCCGGTAAAAAAACATGATGCCGTAGTGTTCAGCCAGTTTCGCAATGGCCTGTCGCTGCTGCGCCTGGTCTGCTGCCAGCTGGTTCCGTACCGTGCCGTTGTAATGGCTGTACTGCAGGTTATAGTCCAGTTCAGGATGTGCCAGCATGGCCTTTCTGGCGCTCATGGTGAAAAGCCCGGCCTGCTGAGTCCAGTAATTTTGCAGCCGGAAATATTTCACAAAATTATCCACGCCGGGATACAGAATGGCTTCGTACAGCGCCCGCTTTGTTGCCGTCTGCAGTGCGGCCAGTTTCTGCATAATATCCGGTTCCTGACGGGGGGCTGCAGGTACAGGTTTATTTTCTTTTTCCTTCGGATTTATTTTCTCGTTATACCACTGCCAGCCTGCATCTTTTCCTGACGCCGGAAAAATAAAGCAGCAGAGTAACAGTGGCAGTAATGCTTTATTCATCTTCATTCCTTTCATCACTTTTTCTTTCATCAGGTTTCTGCAGGTCAGTCAGGGCAGAAAAACAAAAATACAGAATAAACAGGAGCACACCGGAGTAAAGGATAACGAAAGCAGCGGCAAGCATCCCGTCTGCCGTGGTTTCTTTTACCGTATCCCACGACCAGATAATTACCGGAGAAATGACAATCGCTGTAATCAAAAGCCGGATAAGAAAATCAATAAAACGGTTCGACGTGAATATGACTTTCATCATTTCCCCCGGTTATTTCCCATACCTTACTGTCCTGCCTGTTTCAGCTGGTCAGCAATCTGCTCTTTCACTTTCTGCGTCAGAACGCCACTGTCCGGGATTTTCTGGTTATTCATCAGGTCTTCGTAGAAGTTAGTGAAATCCAGTCTGTTGAACTGAATTTTCTGCAGCTCATCAACCGTAATCCCCCGACAGTCAGGATGCTTCGCACTACCAAAACTGATACGCAACTGACCGTTGCGCCCCTGCTGCTGGACTATCTGCGCCAGCTTCGAATCAAACTGACAGTAGCTGCGTTTTTTCTCCAGACAGACACCCAGCACTTTCTTCGAACAGAACTCCCCGACGCTGACGGTCAGTTTGTTTGATTTTGCTTTAGCCAGGGCCTTTTCATCACTGTTGCATTTGGCCAGCCCGATATCCTGTCCCCAGCCGCTGTCCTTACAGCAGTTGCTGTATCCGGCTGCAGCCTTCTTACAAAATTTCGCCTGACCGGTGAAAGCACGGACATCCACCCCGTTCAGCGCCGCAACATCCTTACCTGCTGCGGCCAGTGCCGCCAGCTGAGAAACGGCTTCGGCAAAATCATTACTCTGCCCGCTCTGAGCCTTATCGCATTCGCCATCGAGACAGAAGACGTCTCCCCCACAGACCATCACTTTCCCGGATGTTTTTGACTCACAGGAGTACGTGGCATATTCATGCAGACAGGCACCTTCTTCGGAGTAAAAGGCACACTGGTGTGACACCAGGGTACAGGCAGGATTGTCGGTGTAGGTCTGACAGGTTCCCTTGTCTGCTGACTGCGTGACATACGTGTCCCGGTATGCCCAGCAGCTCTGGTACATGCTGTATGACTGACCGTCTTTCACCAGCGTCCTGTTCCCGCCAGCCTCCGTACATTCTGTTTTTGTCAGTTTCCCCAGCTCCTTGCTGAACGGGCAGCTTTCAGACCAGACAACATACGGGGTGTACGAGGCTTTTTTTACCCTGACAACCAGACGCAGCTTCATTGCCGTATGACGTTTGAATTTTGTATTCCCGACCCGGACGGGGTGAGATGACGTAAAAGCCACACCGGCAGTCAGTGTTTTCTGTACTGGTGTAAATGAGGCATCTGCTGAGTATTTGGCATTCCAGCTCAGTGGGGTTCCCAGTACTGTAATTGTCATAGGTACACTCTTCTGCAGGTAAGTACGACTCCAGCTGTAATGCGCATCGACAATTTCACCGGTAACGGGAGAGGTAATGGAGACAACATACTGACCATTCACTTCACGTGCAGGTAGCTGACTCATTTCATACTCCAGCGTCCGGGTTTCCCATGTGGTACTCCCCTGCAGCTCCATACGGGCAGTTCGTGTGCAGTACTGCTCCACCTGTAAATCCCGCTCACAGGTGTAATTCGTGTATTCACTCCTGCTAATCTCCTGCGCACTGCACTGCTGCCCGGTGTTTCCCACAATGCTGTCAGCCCGGTTCACCACATCCCTGCCGGTCTGGATAAACGGTGCATCCGGTGAAAGAATGTCTTTCGGCTTGTTCATGAATGACTCTGTAATGGTTTTTCCGGTTTCACCGGTCGCCCATTCCGTGGTGCCGTCATTTTTCAGGCCGCCATCCCCGCCGGCAGTCACGCCACCGTAATATTTTGTCTCGTCCGGATTCGCGTTATAGCCGGGGATACTCTCCTGTGGCTTAAAGCCCTGAATACTGCTGCTTCCCTGCCCTTTGATCTGGTGAGCAAAATCAGAACCGGCCCGGTAATCACTGTTGCTGTCAGCCTGTGCCATGCCGGCAACCAGAGCCAGTATCAGAGGTAAAATACGTTTCATTTCCCGGAATCTCCTTTCCCTGCCAGTAAATCATGAGCCACCTGCCGGCAGTCACCCGTGGCGGCCACTTTCTCCAGCGCCTGGCCGACCCGCAGGTTTCCCCGGATGATGTCGTATCCCTGACTGCAGAACACCACCAGTGCCGGTACAGTGCGAATGCCGTACTGTGAAAACAGCGTCGGGTCGATCTGAACACCATCAGTCGCGCCGTCTTTCACCAGGGACAACACAGCTTCAGCGGTGGTCTTCAGGTCATTGTTCACCATGCCCCGCAGTGCGGCCGGAATACCGTAGTGCCGGGTTTCGCCCAGCATTCGTTTCAGCCCCTCTTCGGGAATGGAAAACGACACAAAATACAGAGCACCCTGCCGGGGTTTCCCGTCCTGCGAAGGCTGCTGTTTACGAACCAGCTCATCCAGGAAATGGTTATCTGAACGCTGAAGGGGGTTTTCCAGCACCTGTTTCTCCGCCCAGGCTTTCAGCTGATGGTCAGGTTTTTCACGCAGTTGTCTGCTTAAATTTTCCTGCTGCTTCAGGAACTGGCGGCTTTCAGGAGTGTTCACGTTTTCTGACGCCATAACCGCCCCGTTCAGCATCATCAGCAGTGCTGCCAGAGATTTCATACTCAGCTTCATCATTCACCTCACAGGAAGACACAGTTACGTTTACGCCACATCAGGTAGCCGAAGTTTTTCTTTGTGTTGGGCGGATTTTTCCCGGTTTCCCAGCGGGTCACGCTGCGCCCGAACGGGTGGCACTGCCCGCTGTCCGGATACATATTCACCATCTGGTAACGCCAGCGTTCTTTGGGCAGGATTGGGGACGGATATTCATTACAGACGGCGTTATTTTTCCCGATGGTTTCCATAATCATGCCCTGACGGTGCAGCTTGAACGCCATGCGTTCACTGACCAGCAGGGAGGACTGCAACGGACTGGACTCATTACTCACCCAGCCATTGAACGGGTACATACTTCCCTGCGAACCGGCACACCAGAACAGAACATCGAGAGGCATATTAAAGGCGCTGGCAATCGCATCTGCTGCGCAGGCTCCCTGTGCTATCGGATTGGCAAAGATGACAGCTTCCGGATTGAGAATGGTGGTCAGGCTGCTGTCCGTCCAGGTGGGGTCGATTTCAGAAAGATAAGCGATATCCAGGTCACCACCTTCCAGACAGCCCAGCGATGTGATGATGTTCAGCCAGTACGTCAGCGGGTATTTGTACCAGTGAACGTGATAGAACGCCCCATTTACCTGCTTCTCATCCTTTTTCGCCGTTCCCTGTGCCGTTTTACCAAAAGCCGGCAGGCTGAAGCCCAGGTTCACCATGCATCCCGGTGACCGGGTGACGTCCGTCAACGCCATCGGCTCCCAGTAACCAATGGCCAGCCCGATACGCCTGAACAGCGGCGGCGGTGCCGGACAAATCTGAATGGGCATCGACGGGTTCGCCGTGTCGGGGACCTTACCCTGACTGACTTTGATACTGCCCAGCGAGAGCGGGAAAATACAGCTCCAGCAGATATCTGTGATCGGGTTTACAAAACGCCCCTCACAGGCAGAATCCGCAGACGCCGCAGGGACATGACCGGCGAAAAGGAATAACATCAGCAGCCACAGCCTTCGCTTCATTTTCTGCCCTCCTCTGCCGGAATAAATTCCACCTTCAGGAAGCGATCGCCGGGAACGGCGCTCACCCGTGCCGGGACCTGATCAATGCCGAGGCGCTGGCAGAGCACACCGTTCTGGTCAAAGTAAACACGGCTGTCCAGAGACTTCTGCATCTCCGGGATACTGCCCTGCACGAGGATAATTTTGCTCTCCAGTGTGGGCGGCGTCTGGCGTTTCATCCAGGCCACCTGCGCCGGATCATCGCCATTGATGAAATACAGCGTCTGGTTAAAAGGAACATACTGCAGCGGATTCATCACTTCACCCTGACGGGCAAACACCCGCCCTTCGTTATCCCGGATATCCGCAGCCAGTCTGACGGACGGGTCAAACAACCGGCTGCCGTATTTCTCCGTGCGTCCGATACCGGGCACGGCAGGGGGCCGCAGACTGTTGCGGATCACCCGCTCCTTAAAGGCATCCATTTTCCGGCCCATCTCACCGGACTGCTCCAGTGCCGTCAGGCGCTGCATGATCACCGTCAGCATGTCCGGCTCCTTTACCGGCCACAGATCGCCCCAGGTACCAAGATCGGTGGCGGCCACACTCTGCCCCCATATCAGCAGGGCAATCAGCCCCCGGCATCTCATGGTTCCGCCCTCATTCGCCGGGCAATATCCTGCTGGATTTCCCGGGTGATATCCGGTGCCCCCTGTACCACAGCAGGCGACACCAGAATGACCGCGTGGTGTTTCTGCTGCCACGCCTGCAGGCTGGCTTCCAGTGCCGTGTTAAAACGCGCTGAAAGGGCTTTTGACTGCGCTTCTGACAGTTGTTTCTGACTGGCGCTGTCAAAAAACGCATCCACGGTCTGTTTCATGTTGAAGGCGACAGTCACCGGTGCGTTCAGTCTGACAATGCCGTAACTGACGGCTGCGTTCAGTAACACCATTGCCAGGCATCCCGGCACCGTCCACCACCAGTGGCTGCGTCGTTCTGCCGTGACGTCGGCGGGTTTCTGCGTTGAACTCATGCCACACTCCTGTATTTCTCATGTTCTTCCAGCCAGGCTTCCAGCGAAGCCATTTCCGGCCCTGACTTCTTCCACGCCAGCTGCCACACTGCCTCATGAATACTCAGCCCCTCTTTACGCTTCTGCTGCACAAACTCAAAATCCGGGCCGTCAGAGCTGTACATGGCGCGGCTTAACGGGTCCACAAACAGACGGTGCCAGGATGAATGGTTTTCCACCTGCAGCAGGAAGGAACTGAACCACTGGTCTTTGGCCGCACCAAACTTACCAATCATGTCGCGCTGCAGTGGCAGGAACTGGTCCGGATACAGTTGGTTGTATTTCGCGAACTCCTTCGCACTCTGTTTGAGGATAATTTTGTAGGAGGAGTTACCCCATGCCGCGCGGGCAGCACTGGAGGCCTTATCAGAGTCAAAGTCGACGATGTTCTGTGTGATGGTGATATAGGCACCGGTATGACGGCGGGCCGTACGGTAGCCTTTCTCAATAAATTCACCGACCTTGTGATTTTTGAAGTCCAGCAGACGCCAGCCTTCATCAATAACGTTCAGTTTCTTGAGGTTACGCGGCGTGCGGTACATCCTGTTCTCGATGTAGATAATCAGGGAGAACATCACCGCAACCAGCAGTGACGGACGGTCTTCCAGTCCGCCCAGCTCCAGCACCACCATTTTTGCGTCATCCCGCAGGGACGGCTCATCAGAGTTAAAATACTGGCCGTAAGTGCCGTTGGCAGTGTACTGGTCAAGCAGCACAATCATTTCGTCCAGACGGCTGCGGATAGTCGGTGACTCGGCATACTGCTCGCTGTCACTGGCGTTTTTCAGGAAATCCACCACGTCATCAATACGTGCTCTGTTCTCTTTGGCCAGCCAGGAGGCTCTGACCGCCTGCAACAGCAGACCTTCATGCACTTCATCCAGGTTACCGTTGGGGCTGGCCATCACTGACAACTGGTCACGGACACGCTCCGCTGACTGGTCAATATCGGTGATGTTCGCAAACGGGTTAAAACGCAGGGTTTCACCGTCCAGATACACCCCGCCCATGTTCTCACACAGGGACTTGTATCCATCCCCCATGTCGAACACCACGGCAAAGCCTCCGGAGTCCAGCACGCTGCGGATAAGTGGCTGTATCAGCCCGGTTTTACCGGCCCCGGAGGTGCCACAGACCGCCATGTTGTAGTTGGTGTTATTCATCCCCCGGAAGAAAATATCGATAAACGCCAGCTGGTTACGGTAGGTGGGTGCCAGCAGACCTGCCGGTGTCAGGGGGTTATCCGCCACTAACGGCATCAGGTTGGCAACATTAAAGCTCTCTGCGCGCTGAACCACTCCGGCCTCTTTCAGCTGTTTAAACAGCCCTTTCCCGGCCATAAAGGGCAGGCAGGTCAGGAAATTGCGCATGTGGTTAAAGCGCGGTGAAATCAGCTCAAAACCGTTTTTACGAAAGCTGTTCAGGATGTCCTGCTCCACTTCCAGCGCCGTTTCATTATTGTCCTTGCAGAATGCTGTGATGTTGAGGAAGTAGGACACCACGGAGGACTGACCGGAGCCCAGCCGCTGACGCAGTTCCCCCCACTCCTTCGCCTCTTTCTCCACGGACGGAAACCATTTGGCATAGGAGGTCTTCGACTTTTTCTCCAGGTCCATGTACTTCAGGTTGGCTTCGCTGTGGGTTTTCACCTGGTCTTCCACCACCAGAGTCAGCGTCAGGATGAACGGACAGGAGATGGACAGTTCCGGGTTCAGCAGGTTGCTGTAGTTGTCGGCCACGTTCCACAGGAAGGCGATTTCCGGGTTACGGGCCAGATGGAAATTCAGGATGCGGGCCGTGCTGTTCCTGCCGTTCTTACGCAGGCCCAGCGTCAGGTAATCAGCCCGGACTTTCAGATCAAAACTGTCCTCCACACACTGATAATTCAGATCAGAATACGGGTCCAGCTGACGTCTTTTCGGGTACAGGGAGTCCGGGTTATGGTTAATCATCTCCCCGACAATATCGATAAAGGCCTGTGCATCCACCGTCTGTGTGGTGATACTGGCCCCCTGTAACGACGCCCGGATGATTTTCACCAGGTTTTCCATTTCCAGAATGTCGGCCCGGCTTTTTTTCTTCGAAGGAGAACAGTACGAGATAAACACCCGGTAATGGCGCAGGGTCAGGGGCAGATTCATCCCCTCCGGCAGCGGAAACTGTGTCGCTGCCGCTTTCATATAATAGGCCCGGGTAATGGCGTTAAACCGTTCAGCCTGTTCACCTGACCAGGAGAACTCACGCAGCCCGTATTCAATCCTGTCACCAACCAGCTGACTGGACATCAGATGGATACACAACGGAATACCGCGCGGCAGTTTGGTGCGCAGCATGTGATCGAGGGCCTCCACAATGGACTCATTCGCCCCATTGATGGGGATGGCTTCCAGCATAAAGCCCATCGTGGTGTCATTCATGAACAGACCGGATTCCTGGTTGTAATCACGGTACGGCAGCAGACGGCTGAACTGCGGGAAGCTCATTTCGCCCAGAACTTCATTGGCCTTTGCGGATTCGTCAGGCAGTTTCAGTGCTGTGACGAGGGAGTTAACCGCCTGAGTGACGGCCTCAAGTGGGTTATTCACATGAATTCCTTAGTTGAAAAATAAAGCGAGAAATGCGGTAGCCATGAAGGGAATACCTGTAATTAACGCGCCATTTCCCGGCGCATATACAAAGATTTCTGTTTTCTGAATATCCACTCATGTTCATCCGGAATTAAATCACTATGTTCTGCGACTGACTTATGCATAATGTTTTCTCTGTCTTTCCTGATACGCCTGACATTCAACGCACAACGTCACACCGGGAAATATTTTCCGCCGGGATTCCGGAATAGGATTTCCGCATGCTTCACAGAGATAAACAGGAATACCATGAGCATTTATTTTCTGGCGTATCCGGTTTATTCCTGTCATGGTCAGTTGTTCTGTCACTGAATATGCTTCATCGGCTTCATCACTCACGGAATATTCCTCCCGACATGTTCTGACACGCTACCGCCCATCCCTTTTCACGCACAGGGCACTCGTTTTACAGGCAGATTTTGAATACAGAAAGCCCGCCGGCATTGCCGGCTGATATACAACTTCAGGGCCAGTTAATTAATACGTGGTTTTCCCCACGCAGACGGTTTAATAACAAAAAACACGCTGGATGGCTGATGATAAACATCCTGGTTATCAATATAAGGCGCTATCCATAATGCTGCCGTCTGCTCACCCGTTCTTAGCGGACGAGGAGGTGTTACCGGCGTAACTGAACTGACCGGAACAACCGTTTTCACTTCCCGGGCAGCGGTAAACAGCGGGCGAGGTGCCAGCAGTTTCTGCTCCGGATGTGCTGTCACCGCAGGTCTGCTGCCGGACGGAGTGGTCGCGGTGACGGTCTGCACCGGCATTGTCCGGAAGTTCCCTTCAGCCAGGCGCGGCAGTGATGCCGCAACCGGCTTTGCTTCTGAGGACTGCTCCAGTTTTTTGGCCTTCTCATTGGCCTGCTCCATCGTCATACAGGTATCGGATGTGGTGGCGTTACACTCAAATTCCGTACTGGTTCCGGCACAGCCGGAAAGTAATAAGGTCCCCAGCAGAGGAATAAAGAAAGAAATCTGTTTCATTGTCCCTCACCTTTCTCATCGCAGTTCACAAAATCCTTCTTCAAATCCCTGACCGTACAGGTTTTTACAATGTCAGGATTTTCAAAAACCGTACTCCGTGATGATTTATAAACATATGCCACAATGCGTTTCCCACCCGCATCAGGTTCTGGTGCACTGACTTCACATAACGGAGGTGTTATTCCGGACTCATACAGCACCGGATAATTTATTTTTTTGACGCTGCCATCAGAAACCAGCTTATTCATCGAAGGGTTCCTTATATTTCTGAATTCTTCATCACACCGACAGCAGTCATATTAAAATTGTCCGGCAATGACTCAGAACCGAATTTCTCCGGTGCAGGAAGTACGATTCTTGTGGCGCAGTTACTGAGAACAGCATGCATAAAATCATCTGACACGGTTTTACCCGGCACAGAGAGGGCTGTAATAACATTAATATTACGCATGTTCATTTTTATCTCCGTTGTTTCTGTTTGTTCTGTCATCAGGAAGATAAACAGGGCATTTCCTGATTTTTCCCGGCAGGGAAGCGTCTTCCGTATAAACTTCCTTCAGATGTTCATCTGCGGTTACCACCCGGATACATTTCATTTTTCCGGGTCGCACCGGATATTTCCCGGTGATCGCTGCCAGCGAGACATACATCAGTGCCAGTGTTGCCCATAATGCGGTGACCAGTTGCATCAGTGACCGGTCAGTCTCCCTGACATAATCTGCAGCATCAGCCGCGCGGTAATGGCAGATATCCTGTATTTCTGATCTGCCTGAAGAATCAGAGGAAGAAAACCAGCATTCACTGACCGGGAACTGTCCGGCAGGTGCTGTTTGTCTTACGAAGTTAATCTCCTTAACCAGTAATTTCCCCGGCGTGGTGTTGTCCTTCCATAAAACAAACAGAGCCATCAGGGCCATTGTGGCCAGTGGCAGAATGACGGTGTACTTCAGACACCAGGACAGTCCTCGCAGAACCCGGGCGACAACATACCGGGCGGCATGGCACGCCTGACGGGACGACATATTATTTGCCATCGTTGCCCCCTCCCTGGCTGCCGGACATAAACTGCTGCGGATTCAGGTTGCCCAGCTGCTTCAGCATCTGGTCAGTATTAAAGCCGTTAAGATGACTTTCAGCCGATGGCGGAACAGGAACCGGACTTTCCGGATTGTCTTCTTCCGCTCTGCTCTGCGTGCGTTCCAGCGCTATCTCTTCCACGGTTTTCAGCTGGAAGCCGTCCTGGAACACCACGGTCACTTCGTTGCCCGCACCAATCGGTATCACCGGGTGATACTGTTCGGCACGTTTGATGTAGTAGTCACTGAGCGTCTGTGCGGCTTTCGATGCGCCGCCACCGATACCCATTTTCAGGACATCACCAGCCCCGTAAGCGGCTGTGGCACCCAGCCCGACAGCCGGCTGGGAGGCGCGCTCCATTCCCTGACCGATACCGTCAACAAATCCCGCGCCCCATGCCCAGCCGAGGATTTTGCCGTTACGCATCACCACTTCGCCCTTGATACCGTTTTTACCCCGGAAGCTGACATGCCCCTTAATCGGCATATCAATAGTTTTGCCGTCCTTCAGGCAACTGATATTGCGGGTGCGTACAATGGCACGCTCACTGGACACATCCCCCCAGGCTTCCAGACCCACAAAACATCCCGTTGCGTCATACGTCTTGCTGTTCGGCATTTCCACCAGGCCGGTGATACGCATCTGCATCGGCACCGTGGATTCATTACCGGTGACAGAGGCATTGGCATCCGCCCCTTCAATCAGCATGGCTTTCGCAAAACTTCCTGACGGAATGTACGGCAGTGATGGTCCCTGTTTTCCCTCATTACGGGTAAACACCTTACGCTGTATCCGGTTAGGCACCGGCACAGGCTGGTACGTCACCTGTGGTGGTGGCGTGACACCATTCCCGGGATAAAACGCCGTCGGCGGTGGAACAGCAACGCTGCCCTGCGGCGGGAAGGATACGGGGGTGTTTCCTGGCTGTGGTTCGCCTTCCGAGCCGGGCGGTGAGGCAGGCATCTGCGGTACAGGCTCACCGGTCGCCGTGACGGGATTAGCACCCAGGGCTTTTACCTGCTCTGCCAGGGCGGCATTGTCCTGTCCCAACTTTTCAATACGACGCTGGTCATCACCGCGCTGTTTGTTCAGAACATCCAGCTCACGACGGATTTCCTCATACTGCTTCTGCATCTGCGCTGCCGTCACCTGCATCTCGGTGGTGGCATGCTGACGCACCTTGTCATCAAAGGTCGTATCCACCACACCGGTCATATCCGGCACAGGCTCCTGTTCAGCCACGGTTTCACCGTTACCGGACATGTCCACATCAGACAGATACAGTGCCCCACCAATCGCGGAGGCTGTACCGACAACCACAATCCCCAGCCACAGGTACTGCTTGCGTTTCACAATGGTATTGATACTGGCCATCAGTTGCCCTCCCCGTCACGGATGACATACACATCCATGCGCGCACCTGCCAGTAACTGGCTGGCAGGCTGGCTGAACATCACGGCACGGGTTCCCGGCTGCCAGAAGTCACTTTCCCGGATATTCAGGGCAGACAGCGTTTTATTTTCCACGGCAAAGCGGACCATCTTCAGGTGATTCCCCGTCCATACGGCATCTGCCACTGAAGACAGCCCCGCCGGGGCCTGCAGGGTTTCCTTTGTCACTGGGACCTGATACCAGCCTGCGGGTAATTTTCCGCCACGGACGGCCTGGCTGATGGTCACAAGCAGGGATTCGTAAGGCGTGGACGTTTCCCACGCACCGGCTTCTTCTCCGGTTCCGCGCAGGTCACTGACCAGCTGAATGGTACGCCCCGCGCCTTCACGGGGAACGGCCTGAATGGAAAGATTCAGACCACGTTCTGTTTCCAGAATGAACGTAAAGGGCTTTTTGTTGACGGTGGCAACCACCACACCGCCGGAGGCGGTCTGCTCATTATTGGTCAGGGCACCATCCAGACTGTTCACGGCGATAATCCGGTCACCGGGAACGGTAAACAGATTCGGGCTGGTATTGCTGATGGCAATACTGGCCTGACCACCGTTCACCATTGGCACCACGGTGGGGGCCAGCGTACCGTTTGCGGCCATCACGCTGCAGGAAAAAAACAGGCTGCCGAATATTATTGCCGTATTATTTTTTCTCATCGTCTGTTTCCCCGAAATTATCCAGCCAGGTCACCCCGTTTTCCCGCTTCAGAATAAGGATGTAATGTTTGATATCAGTGAAAGGTTTTGAATCACCAATCCAGGTTTTAAGCACACCTCGAATTTCCACACGGCCATACTGAGGCCAGACACGAACACTGGTCTGGAAAAAGGCTGAGTTCACGTTATCGTTTTTAATACGCTTCGCTTCTTCAGCCAGAATAACTTTCATCTGGTTCTGTGCGCCCGGGCGGATATATTGCAGAAGCGCCTGATGTGAGGCATCGACGGTTTCTGATGAAACATTCAGACGGAGGGCAATAAATGACAGCGCCATCTGCTGTAAATAAGAGGCGTCGGCACTGTTCTGTGACACGGCAAAGGGGGCATTAAATGCCATTGGCGTCACGGCAGTGCGTTGCTCATTCTGAAGACGGTAGTTATTCACCCCCTGAATGATGTTAACAGAGAGGCTGAGAACAATAAGCACTGACATAAATATAAAGGCGATGGCCATTACACGACTGGTACTTAAACGGGCACCGTGTTCCATATAACAATCCTGGTATCAGTTCTATTTAATCCACTGCCGGAAACACGAATCGGGAACATTATGAAAAATACCGCGCAGCAGGGCTGTTGGCATATACCAGTAAATCAGGTCACGTAACCAGGAACTGCCCCGCCCTTTTTTCAGTTTTTTAATCCCGAAATAAACCAGAACCGCTGCACCAATACCGAACAGATATTTCGATGTTGTGATCCCCCAGCCAATACAGATTGCTGCGGGGATCAGTTCATCCAGTGGCAGGCCAAACCAGCGGCTCTGGTTGGTCAGTGTTTCCGGGAAACGATATTTCTTAAGTTTATTCTCGTCTCCCGACATCGTTTTATTTCCTGTCAGAGGCCAACGACGGCCATACCCACAGCAATAAATACAGAGATGATGGCAAAACCGGCCAGGAACTTGACGTTTTTGGTCATCATGTACATGACAGCACCGACCAGAACTTCAGCCAGAACAACCCATTTAACAACACTGGAGTCCTTACCGAAGGTCGCCTTAACCGTGGTGTTACCGCTTGCCATCAGGTCCTGACCACTGCTGCCGGCGGCCATCGCCAGCTGCGGGAAGAACATCATCAGAACAGCAGCCGGGATCACTGCGCGAGCCAGGCGAAGCATATTCAGACGAGTGAATTTGGAAAAAAACGATTTCTTTTTGACGGGCGCAGAAGCACCCTGAACACTTAAAACAGCGTCCATATGATTCCTCTGTTTAATATTGATAGATAAAAACTAAAGTTCTTTAAATGTTGACTCGCTCTCTTCGGTCACCTCCCTGAATATTTCTTCGTTATAGAAATCAGGAAACCGTTTCAGATGATCTCTGAGACGGATCTGGACTTCTATCGTTTTACTTCTTCCACTACGATCTTTGGCCTTAATAAGTCGGTTATTTGTATCTTCATCGAGATACACCGAGACCGTTCTGCTTATACCGCCTCTCGCGTTACGCCTCCTCACTAAATTCACCTCTGTTTCCCGACTAATAAAATTATGATTGCACAGAAATCGGCGAAAAAAAACACGCCAAAATTGGCGTGCCTTATTTAACATTTATTTAACACCATAAAATTCACGAATTATACTTAATAGCGAATCTATTTCTCCTTTATAGATACATGACACTCTGAATAAATCAAAGTGTTCAAAAAACTCTTTTATTTTCCGTTTAACTGGTTTAATTCGATCCTCAGATGCTCTGTCTGTAATACCCAATTCTCTGGCAATTGTTGCGTGACCAACACCCAGCATATAAAAAGAGAAAACAACCAATGTTCCTGGAGAAAGATCATTCCATATCGTTAATTGACCAGAAGTATTTGTATTACTTACACTCTGATTTAACGCAAAAAATGGATAATCAGGAAACGGATTAATTTGCCATAAAACAACAGATTCGTCATTATAAAAAGAAACATTCTCCATCCTTATCTGATAGATTTCGCCATGAAAATTAAAACGACGACAAAATGCAGAGCCATGTCCAAGAGCCTGGCATTCCAGTTCAAGTGATGAAAGAAAAATTTCAACCTGCAGACGTATATAACTCTCTCCGGATAAAGGTTTATCTTCTCTGGAAAAGAGTTCAATAAAAGCCCCATTGGCATAAAGGATTTTCCGGTTTTTGTTACGGACACAAACCGGAACGGGAGAATTTCTGTAGATATTCTGAACGTTAAGGATGTATTTATTTACAGATTGACTGTTAAGTGGCCTTTCTCTACGATCCAGCGCACACATAGGAACCTCCACTAAGGATTCTATGGACAGTCGATGCAGGGAGTTACAGCTCCCTGCATCGGCGATTTTCAGTTTCAATTTTTAACGTGGCATTAACCACGTAATTAATATACTAATTATCTGACGTATTGTCATCTTTTTGAATCATAAAAACTCCTATATTTGAACCAACTCAAACTTCATTTTCATTTATTCATCATCATTTTTTGGGAAAAACCGGTCCATCTCAACAGACACTTTCTCTCTGATATCGTCAACCATACTGGCATATTCAAACTTCGGGTTTCCGGATACATGAGGACTGAGAGATTCAATACCTAAAATCTTTGCCACCGTTGACTGTGTTTTTACAACACATTCAAGAAGAAGTTTATTAAACTCTGTCTGGTTAAATGCAGACTCTTTACGCTCCATCTGAGCGTCATATACACGGAGCCCTAATTCAAGAAGCATTGAAGCAGTTCCTGAAAGGCTTATATCTTTATCTCTTGCTCCCTCCTGACGACGCTTTTCAACAATCATGTTAATTTTTTCATGAACCTCATTACTGATATACAGATTTACTCTGGCCATAAGACAGTACCTTTTAGATTCTGAAATAAGAGTTTTATTTCATCTACTCATAGTATGGTCTGAAAAAAGAAGAGTACCCCTAGCAGCGCCCCTAGGGGCATACTATAAAAAAACGCACGGCGCTGCTAGGGGCGGCCCTAATATATCCAAATGTTTTTCATGAAAATTGTCAGCACTGACCCTAACAAGGGTCGTCATAGGGTCGCTATAGGGTCGTCAACGACCCTATTTAATAATGTAAAATAAATTAAAATACATTATTTAGAACATAAACTAATGATTTAAAAAACAAATCAGAAAAAACTTGTTTTTGCGTGGGGTGTGGTGCTTTTGGTGGTGAGAACCACCAACCTGTTGAGCCTTTTTGTGGAGTGGGTTAAATTATTTACGGATAAAGTCACCAGAGGTGGAAAAATGAAAAAATGGATGTTAGCCATCTGCTTGATGTTTATAAATGAGATCTGCCATGCCACTGATTGCTTTGATCTTGCAGGCCGGGATTACAAAATAGATCCTGATTTACTGAGAGCAATATCATGGAAAGAATCCCGTTACCGGGTTAATGCCATCGGTATTAATCCGGTAACGGGATATGGCAGCGGACTGATGCAGGTAGATTCCCAGCATTTTAACGAACTGGCCCGCTACGGAATTAATCCGGAGCATCTGACAACAGATCCCTGCATGAACATTTATACCGGCGCTTATTATCTGGCAATAGCCTTTAAAAAATGGGGCGTCTCCTGGGAGGCCGTTGGTGCATACAATGCCGGATTCAGGAAGACCGAACGCCAGAACCAGAGACGTGTTGCCTACGCATCAGATGTTTACCGGATTTATACCGGGATAAAAAGCAGTAAAGGTATCCGGCTTCCGGCCACGAAGAAATCACCTCCGGAAATTAACAACGTGCAGAAAAATTAATCTTACTGACATTGTCAGATACCGGTTATGCCGCAAAATCGGCATGGAAGGCCACACAAAAAAATATCATATGAGTGACAATGCTGACTAGCCGAAGCCCCGCGAAGCGGGAACACATCTTATATATACACAGTAACTGCGCAGCCTCCTGCCAGACCATTTTTCGCGGGCACAATATTTACAGACAACCGGAAAGCCAGTTGATGAAATTGAGGCATATCAGACGACACGGCAATGCCGCAGAATGATAATATAAGTAAAGCCCCGAAATTTTTTTGGGGCTTTACTTATATTATCATGACTTCCACTCCCTGAACTGTTCGGCAATCATCCATAACGCCTTGTTGATTCGGATATCACCATCAATACCTGTAATGGCTCTTGTCCTGGTATTTTTACCGGAGGCACTTCGCCCCGATAATTCACCTTTTATCATATTCTCCTGAACCCGCTGCCAGGTTGTCCAGAGATCGTTCTGTTTATCCTCACAACGACGGGGAGTTATTATTTGTTCAGGCGTTACTGGCGTTTTATTTTCATTTTCATCTTCATACCTGACCATCAGTGCAGCTCTGCCAAATAAATGTTGCTCGTCACTGTTAAGATGAATTTCTTTCATCTCTTCCATATTATCAGTGACCTTATCAAAGACACCGAGCACTTCATACGCTCCTTCGATAACCTTCCCGACAATATCACCTTTATGTGGAACGCGAATTTCGCCAAAATTATTTCCGCACACCAGGCCATTTGTGCAGACAAAACGAAAAATTCCGGGGATCATCTGATAACTGGATGATCCATCATGTGAATTAAGCAGGATAATTTCAGGAACTTCCTGCCCGTTAATATGCCCTTCCCTGCGAAGACGTAACATATGTTTACTGTATTCGCGACGTCCCAAATCACGAACCCGACTCTGACAGGCAAAGAATGGCTGGAAACCTTCATCACGTAACTTATTGATGATATTGATTGTTGGAATATACGTATAACGTTCACTCCGGGACTCATGTTTATCACCGGAAAATACCGAAGGCACGAACTGCATTAATTCATCATCCGTTAAAGGACGTTCACGGCGGATGGAATTATACCGACCAAAACGGGAAGCTAATCGCATAACAGCTACTCCTTTATGAAAGAATAAATTTAACAAAAAATTTTTCCGCTTAATATCATCCCCCTAATCTTCATTAACAAGTTTGCAACAATCAGGAGGAATATTCATCACATCCGGTCAGCAGATCGCCCGGATATCGAGGCCGGCACGCTTAATCTGACGCAGGAACTGTTTGAAGTGATCGGCTTCCGCAATGTTGATATGGCGGAACTGCGTATCCACACCCCGGCTGAGCGCGTAGCTATAGCTGAAGGCCATCTTTTCCGGGTGGCTTTTGCGATATTTTTTCAGCTCAGTCAGGCTGCTGAATTCCAGGACGTCCCACTCTTCCCCGGTGTTTTTTTTCTTCCCGGCAACAAGAAGCGTGTACGACGCGGTGTTAACGTGGATATTTCGGGTACTCATCCTGCTTTCTCCTCTCTCTGGTTTTCAGCCCCCATCATCGGTTGAGTTTCGGGAGCCGCGGTTTTGACATTTTGCGGGGACCTGCCTTTTGTTCCCTCCGGTATTCACCATCACCTTTTTGAGAACCTTCGCCGCAAGGGGCATCACTGCCACGGCCGGAAACGACTGTCCGGGGGCAGACCGCAAAAGTTTTTGCCTGCTTTTGGGCAAAAACTTTTGCGGGATGTGCATTTCACCCCTGGACTGGCGGAGACGGTTGTGGCTGTATCAGCCCCCGGCGACAGGGGCTTAAACAGGTGAATGGCACCGGACACAACAACGGGCAGGGACCCGCCGCAACGACGTGAAGCGCGGTTTGCGAAACGGCGTTGCCCCTTACATCCCGGCGGTCTTTTGCCGGGATGCCGGGAGCGCAGGTCACGGCGCGACAGAGGCGGCGCGACCGGAACGGTCGCTGCAAGCCAGGGTTTCGCGTCAGGGATGGAAGCCCGCCAGGGCGGAGACAGCTCCGCTGGCTCCGTTCACGACAGCCCGCCCCGCCAGGGGGACGCCCGGGAAAGGCATAAGCAGGAGAACAACAAAACAGACAATAATCAGGGCAGCAGTAATCAGAGTCAGAACAGGAGGAAAAAGAGAATAATCAAAGGGAAGGTGATGTGATTTCTGACAGGTCATAAACAGAGAAGGCGGGGGAAAAGAACGGGCACCGCAGGCGCACGTTCATCCCCGTTCCCGGAGGGAAACGGCCTTCCTGGCAGTCTGGTTGTTCATGCCCGTAAATGCCAGCAAGGAGAAAGGGGCCACCGGCGAACCAGCAGCCCCTTTATAAAGGCGCTTCAGTGCAGTCAGACCAGCATCAGCCCTGAAAAGGCGGGCCTGCGCCCGCCTCCAGGTTGCTACTTACCGGATTCGTAAGCCATGAAAGCCGCCACCTCCCTGTATCCGTCTCTGTAACGAATCTCGCACAGCGATTTTCGTGTCAGATAAGTGAATATCAACAGTGTGAGACACACGATCAACACACACCAGACAAGAGAGCTGCGTGGTAGTTTCATGGCCTTCTTCTCCTTGCGCAAAGCGCGGTAAGAGGCTATCCTGATGTTGTCTAAGCATGCAGGGGCCTCGTGGGTTAATGAAAAATTAACTACGGGGCTTTTGTCCTTCTGCCACACAACACGGCAACAAACCACCTTCACGTCATGAGGCAGAAAGCCTCAAGCGCCGGGCACATCATAGTCCATATCCCTGCACGCTGACCACACTCACTTTTCCTGAAAATAACCCGCTCATTCAGACTGTTTACGGGTAATCTGTGTGATTGTTGCCGCATCACGCTGCCTCCCGGAGTTTGTTCGGCACCATCCACCGCTCCATCTCACGGACAGCGTGACCGGCCTCTCTTGCTGCAAGACTGGCTTCCGCAATAACCTGCCAGAATGGCATATCCTGCCACTGCCAGCGTTCCATTCCGGCCAGTGACGGAAAACGCTCACCCCACTGCCAGAACAGGGTTTCCAGGTCATGCTCTGCCACCCGGTCACTCCAGCGGGCATGCCAGCTTCCGACTGTTTCCGGCGAATGGAATGCCAGTTCGATTTCAGCCTGAGCGACCAGCGCCTGGTACGCACGGGCTTTCTGCTCTGCCTCCCGTGCCTGCTGGCGGCTGTACTTCTGCATGACCAGCGCAGATTTGTGGCGACTGCGTTCCCTGACGCGGAACCGTACCGACGGAAACAACCGCTCTGCTGCATCACCGGGAAGGGGAAGAAGGCAGACCTCGCCCTGTGTTTCAATCAGCACATCGATGGCATACAGCCACTGAAGACGGTTGCCGTGCAGTTCTTCTGCGGTCAGGGACGGCATGAAAAATCGCAGGTCAGACAGCGATATCCTGCGGCTTCCGTTCAGACAGCGGAAAAACGCCCCCGCATACGGATATTCCGCCAGCGTGTTTCCCTGATGGCGGCGTTTTTCCGTCTCCGCCACCGCCCGCCATGCGGCCTGTTGCTCTGTGCTGAGGGGAACCAGTGCCTGTGAACGTACGCTCATACCTGACCTCCTTCCGCCATCAGGATATGGATGATGTCGTTAACGCTGTACCCCTGCGTATCCAGTGACGCCGCCAGTGCCAGTGAATGGCTGACGGCTTCCGGTGCAAACCACCGCTGTACCTGAACCACCGCAAACAGCTCACCACCGGCATTCACCAGAACCAGCACCCAGACCTGAGAGACATCGCCCGGTGAACATAACGCCAGGTGAAAATGTTCGTGGGCTGGCGTGAAACGAACCTGGACGGGGAAAAAGCCGCCAAACTCGCTGCCGTACTCGCCGTTCATCGTCCAGTTATCCGGCGCATCCAGCTCCCGCATCACGGCGTGTGTCAGCTCACGGCGTTCATCACTTCCGGCAGCCCGGATATCTTCGTATTCCTGTGCGTTCATGGTCTGCAGGACATTCAGGGTCAGTTCAGTTTTCATCACGGTATCTCCCTTGCTGCCGCCCCGTCTCCGGCGGGGCGGTGTGGTTGTTCATCAGGCGGCATCAGCCAGGTTATCGGTGCGTTCAGTGGTATCCGTCTGTGGACGTGGTGCACACATCCAGCCAGGCACCCAGCGGTTGTCTTTCATGTGGAACTCCGCATGTTCAGCCGCATCGCCTTTCTTCATCTTCTCCGCGTCCCGCGCGGCACCGGACAGTCCGGCTTCATTCAGGGCTGCGATAATCTGCGGCTTTTTCAGGTGCCCGAAAAAGTTTGCTTTTGTCGGCTGCCACCAGTCGCGCATGTGAAAGCCGATGGCGGTTTCCAGCGGGTCAAGCGGACTGCGTGACGTGTGACCATACTCACGGGTCTGAACGCCGTGGATGCTGCATGCAGTGCAGAAACCGAGCAGGGATAACAGTACCTCCTGGCTGAGTGACAGGAACGCCGTCATGTCCCGTGCCCATCCCTCCGGCAGCAGGGCGGCAAGACGGGCTTTTTCTGCCATCAAAGCCAGGAATGCGGCACCTTCCTTCCCCGATGGCGCATCGCTGGTCAGCGAAGAATGTTTACATTCCAGGCTGATTTGTGCTGGTTTACTGTACGCTCCGCTGCCAAACACATTCAGACAGAGCGTCCATGCCAGCAGTGCCAGAGATTTGTCCGGCTGCTGCATCAGTGCCGCCTGGACTGCCAGCGTGCGCTCTGAGGACATTTTCGTCAGCAGTGGCAGACTGATTTCCTCCACTGACGCTTTCTCCTGCGCCTGTTCCGTGCGGTCAGCGTCGTCAGCCGCGTCATCCTCACTGCGCAACTGCACACCACGCTGGACACACACGTTGCCATAACGCCAGGACACCACCACACCGCTTCCGGCACGCATCTCCGGCGTCCACGCCCTGACCGTCGCCATGCAGCGCATCAGCTTCATTTCTGCTTCCAGCAGGTCGGATTCCTCACACTGGTTTTCCGGCGCGTCGTAACGCGTCATCAGTTCGTTCAGGCGTTCTTCTTCCGCCTCCGTCAGCACCGCTTCCGGCTCCGGCAGACAGCGGTATATTCCGGCATCCTCACGGCACTCACCGACAGGCTCCATGCGCCCGGCGCACCACTCCCAGCCTTCGGCTTCCCGAAGGTACTCTGCAACAGCCTGGAGTTTTTCCAGCAGGGCAGCATCGAGCGCCACGCGGTCGACATAACCGTCCCCGTCATCGCTGAACAAATCGGTGCGCAGTTCATCTGGCGAGAAGGCATCAGCCCCCACAAAGCGGAATTTACTGTTCCCCGCCACCGCCACTTCACTTTCGGTCACCAGACGACGAATGGTCTGTACTTCCGGTTTACCGCCCCATCCCGACTGACAGGCGGCTTCAAACACCTGCACCTGACGCGCGGTGTCGTTCTCCAGCGCCAGCGCCTGACAGTGCTCTGTGGTGATGCGGTCTTCTGCCAGCGCATCGAGGATGACAGGCGCAAGGTCTGCCAGTTTCAGCATTCGCTGAACGTGGCGGGGTGAATAGCCCAGCAAATCACCGATTTGTGCAGCTGTTTTGCCTTCCTGCGCCATTGCGCGGAATCCGGCAATCTGTTCGGCTGGGTGCATATCCCGACGATGACCGTTCTCGGTCATCGATGCAACCGTCGCCAGTTCCTGCGGAATAATTTTCACGCGGACAGGCCAGTCAGCCGGAATGATGCCACGCTCTGCCAGCATATTGAGTGCTGCCAGTCTGCGACCACCTGCGGCGACACCGTGGCGGTCACCTGGCAGGGCATGCACGACCAGATTCTGCAACAGGCCGACTCCTTTAATGGAGTCCGCCAGTTCGCTGACGGACTCCGCAGAATACGGCACCGTGCGTACATTCAGCGGTGACTTAATCAGTGAGGCCAGCGGCACGCTCACTTCCTCCGTCTACGCCAGCAGGGCAGACAGGACGGTTTCCTGTGCTTTTGACAGTTTATGGCTGGATTTATACCCCTTTTTTGCCTTAGACTCTGTAACTGACATATATTTCTCCTTTAGCTGGGATGGTTGTATGTCTGCCGGACGTGTCCCCGTCCGGTACCTCTCTTACTTAAGAATGCCGAAATCCCTGATGACATGGTTCATCCAGTACCCGGCACCGTCCTCAAAATTCCAGGTGCGCCAGACCATTGCACCGTTATTACGGACAACCAGGCGAAACTGTTCGCCGTGGTCATCCTCGATAAAGACGTTCCGGTACTGTGCGGCAACGGCTTCCGCCTGTTCGCGGGTAAAGGAGCCGTCAGGCAGCCCCTGAAGTATTCTGAAATATTCGCTCATCCTCATCTCTCCGGTGATACCCCGCACAGGATGGGGCGGTTGTCACAGCCAGTCGTTCAGAACGGGATATCGTCTGAAAATCCGTAATCCTCACCCTCTGGCGGTTGCGGCTGAGGCTCCGGCTGCGCGGCCTTACGCCCACGGCCTTTCGTTTTCGCGCCTCCTTTTTTCGTACCGGCCTCCGCCTGTGGTTCCGGCTGAGGCTGACCGCTGAACTGTTGTGCCTCTTCCGGCTGAGTCTGAGCACCTGCGGCACGTCCCAGCATCTGCATGGTGCCCGTGGTCTTAACAAGAATTTCGGTGACGTAACGGGTAATACCGTTATCCTCCCAGCTACGGGTGCGAAGCTGACCTTCGATGTAGACCTGCGCGCCCTTGCGCAGATATTCACCTGCCACTTCCGCGAGCTTGCCGAACAGCACCACGCGATGCCATTCTGTCTGCTCCCGCATCTCCCCCGTCTGTTTGTCACGCCAGCTTTCTGACGTGGCCACCTGCAGGTTTGCCACTGCGCCCCCGTTGGGGATGTAACGGACTTCCGGATCTTTTCCCAGGCGTCCTACGAGGATGACCTTGTTAATGCCACGAACTGCCATGATGTGCCTCCTTCTGTTGATGTTTTCAGCCCCCATCATCTTTTGAGTTTCGGGAGCCGCGGTTTTGACGTTTTGCGGGGACCTGCCTTTTGTTCCCTCCGGTATTCACCATCACCTTTTTGAGAACCTTCGCCGCAAGGGGCATCACTGCCACGGCCGGAAACGACTGTCCGGGGGCAGACCGCAAAAGTTTTTGCCTGCTTTTGGGCAAAAACTTTTGCGGGATGTGCATTTCACCCCTGGACTGGCGGAGACGGTTGTGGCTGTATCAGCCCCCGGCGACAGGGGCTTAAACAGGTGAATGGCACCGGACACAACAACGGGCAGGGACCCGCCGCAACGACGTGAAGCGCGGTTTGCGAAACGGCGTTGCCCCTTACATCCCGGCGGTCTTTTGCCGGGATGCCGGGAGCGCAGGTCACGGCGCGACAGAGGCGGCGCGACCGGAACGGTCGCTGCAAGCCAGGGTTTCGCGTCAGGGATGGAAGCCCGCCAGGGCGGAGACAGCTCCGCTGGCTCCGTTCACGACAGCCCGCCCCGCCAGGGGGACGCCCGGGAAAGGCATAAGCAGGAGAACAACAAAACAGACAGTAATCAGAGCAGCAGAAAAAAGAAGAACAGTAGCAGTAGCAGGAACAACAACATCATCAGTAACAGGCAAATGACAGGTCTGAAAAGACAGAAGCCCACAGCAGAACGTCCGCGTAATGAAAGGGGCGGCGCGTGAGCGCGGCCCCTTTCAGCGGCACCGCCTGCACACGACGCTGAGGCCACATAACTGAAAACCCACAAGGTCATGCCCTGCATGACCGGGTAAAGCGGAGCTGGCGGCGATTTCCTTTGTGCTCTGTCCGGGGACCGCCATCGTCATCATTTCCGGATTTTTGCCAGGGCATCCATCATGCTGCGGATTTCATCCCGTGCCTCCAGGACAACTCCCGCAGAATATTGAGGTCAAACAAGCGGCGGGGCGGTTAACCCGATATTCACAGCACATACAGACCAGGCCACTTGCCAGGATATGCTCTACACACTCACTTACAGGCATTAATGGAATCGTAGTCTCACGCAGATAATCTGATCGACAATACGAGTGGGACCGTGGTCCCAAACTGATTATCAGACCGACAATACAAGTGGGACCGTGGTCCCAGGCCGATAATCAGACCGACAATACAAATGGGACCGTGGTCCCAGGCCGATAATCAGACCGACAATACAAATGGGACCGTGGTCCCAGATATAATATTCAGACCAGTTAGTTATGTTTTCTAGCCTGTGCTAAAGGAAATTAAGTAAAGACAGATAAATGTAGACTAAAACGTGCCGCATCAAAGTGCCGTTTTTTCAAGTTCCTTAAGAATGGCTTCAATTTTCTCTATACACTCAGTTGGAACACGAGATCTATCTAGGTTTAGCACCATTTTATCGCCCTTGTATAACACTGTCGCTCCAGGAGCAAACTGATGTCGTGAGCTTAAGCTAGTTCTTGAGGCAGATGACGTTTTAAGCACAGATGTTAAAAGAGTGATGACTTCTTCAGCTTCAAATATCACCCCTGCTTTTTTCTGCTCGTGAAGGTTAGATGCCTGTTGCTTAAGTAATTCTTCTTTATCTGTAAAAGCTCTTTGAAGTGCATCACCTGACCGGGCAGATAGTTCACCAGGATGAGAAAAAAGAGCAACAACTGATTTTGGCAGTTTAGCTGTGTTTATACAGCGGGTAATAATCTTACGTGAAATATTTTCCGCATCAGCCAGCGCAGAAATATTTCCAGCAAATTCATTCTGTAATCGGCTTGCATAACGCTGACCACGTTCATAAGCACTTGTTGGGCGATAATCGTTACCCAATCTGGACAATGCAGCCATCTGCTCATCATCCAGCTCGCCAACCAGAACTCGAAAATCACTTTCTGTAAGTGCAGCAGCTTTACGGCGGCGGCTCCCATCGGCAATTTCTATGATCCCAGACACTCTTCGACCAAACGCTGGTGTCTGCTGACCTGTCAGTAGAAAAGAAGGGATAAGATCATCCAGGGCGTCTTCAGTTAGCAGTTCCTGGTCACGTTCATTACCTGACCATACCCGAGAGGTCTTCTCAACACTATCTCCCCGGAGCACCTCAAGGGTAAATTTCACGTCCCGACCACATACAGGCAAAGTAATAGCATTGCCACGAGCCATAGCTCCTACGCGCGCAATTAACGAATCCACCATCGGTGCAGCTGGTGCCGATGACGAAGTATCTTCAAGCGGTTGAGTCTTAAGCGTATGTTTTGGAATTACAGGCGCACGCTTCATTATTTAATCTCCCAGCGTGGTTTAATCAAACGATCGAAAATTTCATTGCAGACAGGTTCCCAGATAGAAAGGGCATTTCTCCAGGCACCTGTTGAAGAGCGTTGATCAATAGCCTGTTCAAAAACAGTTCTCATCCGAATCTGACCTTTACCAACTTCATCCGTTTCACGTACAACATTTTTTAGAACCATGCTTCCCCAGGCGTCCCGAATTTGCTCCTCCATCCACGGGGACTGAGAACCATTACTATTACTGTATTTGGTAAGCAAAATACGTACATCAGGCTCGAACCCTTTAAGATCTACGTTCTTGAGCAGATCACGAAGCATATCGAAAAACTGCAGAGCGGAAGTGTAGTCGAACAACTCAGCAGGCGTGGGGACAATCAACACATCAGCAGCACATACGACATTAATCGTGCCGATACCCAGGTTAGGCGCGCTGTCAATGACAATGACATCATAGTCATGAGCGACGGTTTCAATGGCCAGCCGGAGCATCAGGTGTGGATCGGTGGGCAATTTACCTTCATCAAATTTGCCCATTAGCTCAGTTTCAATGCGGTGCAGAGCCAAACAGGAAGGAATAATGTCAAGCCCAGGCCAGCAAGTAGGCTTTATTGCATAAGTGACATCGTCCTTTTCCCCAAGATAGAAAGGAAGGAGAGTATCCTCTGCATGAATATGAAGATCTGGCACCCAGCCGTGATACATCGATGCTGTTCCCTGGGGGTCGTTACCTTCCACGAGCAGAACACGTAGTCCCTTCAGAGCCAGATCCTGAGCAAGATGAACAGAAACAGAGGTTTTGTAAACGCCCCCTTTATGAGCAGCAACTCCAATCACCGGCGGAAATACGTCTTCAGCACGTCGCAGTCTCGTACCAAACACGTCACGCATATGATTAATTTGTTCAATTGTATAACCAACACGTTGCTCAACCCGCCCTCGTATTTCCATATCCGGGTGCGGTAGCCGGCCTGCTTTCTCGGCATCCCTGATAGCCTGAGAAGATACTCCAACTAAATCCGCTGCTTCACCTATTCTCCAGCGTCGGGTGATTTTCCTTGCTTCCGGACTGTCATCATTAAACTGTGCAATGGCGATAGCCTTCGTCATTTCATGACCAGCGTTTATGCACTGGTTAAGTGTTTCCATAAGCCTCATTCTGAACATCCTTTAATCATTGCTTTGCATTTTTTTATTAAATCTTGCATTTAATTGCAAAGCAACAATAAAATTGCAAAGTTGTTTAAAATAAGAGCAACAAAACAAAAAATATAAGAAGAACAAACACCTTATCGATTGGCATAGGGGGTAGCACAAGACTGCGCCCTGCTACACCACTCAGCATGCAGCTCCAACCGGGCAGTTCGAGAAGTTGAGGTTATGCGAGTCAAGGGAAGCCTAAAACCAGCTCGCCTTGTTCCATCGCACCTCATATCAGATTCTTATTCATCGGTTCACGGGGTCATTCCGTGCTTCCTTCCCACGCTCGGTCACCCTCACGCAGTTGCACTTCCTTTCGCTCGCTGTAGTCAGCTCGCGGGAGGGCTTTCACCTCCAAGATCGCGCCCATGCTGGGCGCACACATCCTACACACCCTGAAAAACGTGGAGGATGTCTAATTTATATTCCCCAGAACGTCAGATTAATAGCGTTTTTGATGTCATTTTCCCGGTGGCTGAAATCAGCTACTTCTTCTCCTATAACGGAGACCGGCACACTGGCCATATCGGTAGTCATCATGCGCCAGCTTTCCCCCCCGACATGCACCACCGGGTAAAGTTCACGGGAGACCTTATCTGATAACAGACGTGCACTGGCCTGGGGACCATAATCCGTCGTGTCAGCGCCAGTGATATAAGACAGTAATTCACCATTTGGATGGTCCGCTCCACCCAACATATTGTTTCCTTGAGGTTCTCACACCAGAAAGGACATCAGCATGCTGAGCAGAGAGGACTTTTACATGACAAAGCAAATGCGCCAGCAAGGTGCGTATATTGTTGATATTGCCACTCAGGTTGTTTGCTCTGAGCGGACTGTCATACGATACCTGAACCTCCAGCCAGAAAAACGCGCCACAAAATGGCCAAACTCAAGCTGTTCATGGGCTATATCGACATGCGTCAGGCTGAGAACGTCTGGAACGGCGAGGTCCTCCTGGTAGAAATCAAAGCGATGGGTTAAATCGGTGGTCGTTCCATGTTGCGTTACTACATCCAGCCCAAACGTAAGATGCAGCCGTCGAAGAAAACGGTTCACTTCGAAACTCAAGCCCGGTTACCAGCTACAGCATGACTGGGGAGAATTTGAGGCTGAGGTTACCGGGCAACGATGCAGGGTTAACTTCGCGGTTAATACACTGTGGTTCTCACGTCGCTTCCATGTCTTCGTGGCACCAAAGCAGGATGCTGAACATACCTATGAGTCACTAATCCGCGCCTTCCGCTACTTCAACGGCAGCGTGAGAACCGTGCTGGTCGATAACCAGAAGGCTGCGTTGCTGAAAAATAACAACGGGAAGGTGGTGTTAAACTCCGGGTTCCTGCTGCTGGACGATCACTATGGCTTCCTGCCACGGGCATGCCGTCCACGAAGGGCCAGAACCAAAGTTAAGGTGGAACGGATGGTGAAATACCTCAAGGAGAACTTCTTCGTCCGGTACCGCCGATTCGACAGTTTCGCCCATGTTAATCAGCTTCACTTCATGTTAAGTGATTTTATGACAGTTGGTTGGAAACCATCCGGATTGGGCTGCTGTCAGGTCTTCTCCCGGACCCGACCCGCGACTTTTCCCGATACTGGAACACCATCAGAAGTATTGTCAAACCTGCCTATCTGGCCAGCCCTCCCGTATTTCCAGAGCATGGTATGATGGACAGCCTGTTTGATTTTCGGATGCGCCAGAATACGCATACTGTCAGGGCTGGGAAACAATGCTCTCGATTATTTACTGAAAAAAGGTGATATCACTGACGCAGAATATCGGGCGGCTCTGGAAATCGATCCCCTGCAATCGATTTCTGTACACCTGCCGTATTCACAGACCTACCTCTGATAAAAAGGGCCAGTAACGCCCCTTTTCTTTTTCATAATGTTCTGATCAATCTTGCCGGGTTTCCTGCATAAATGCCTTTTTTCTCAATGTTTTTTACCACAACAGCCCCCGCACCAATAACAGCTCCGCTGCATATATACGGAGACAGAATAATGGCTCCACTGCCAACAGTAACCGAATCCCCTAGGATAATGCTGATCCAGTTATCCGGTGACGGATCTGGTGCTCCTGAGTGAAACAGATCGTTGGCGAACGTCACGTTATGACCAATGAAGCAGTTCTCACCCAGTGTTACGTTCTCACAAATAAACGTGTGCGACTGTATCCGGCTTCCACGACCAATGACACAGCCTTTCTGTATCTCAACGAAGGGTCCGACAAACACGTTGTCCCTGAGTTCACATTTATAAATGTTGACCGGTTTAACAATACGTACATTGGTTCCATAAATCACATCCCGGACAGTACATTCCATAAATTTCATACTCACACGTCCTTTAAATACAGATGACACTTGCCGGAATTATACCGCCCAGATTCACTCTCAATATTTCAGAATAGCTTATAAGCCGCACTTTTACCGATGCCCAGCAAAAAATCAGCTCTGGCTCCACTTCCACCAGAAATTTGATCTGCGCGCCGGGAAACACGCAGTTGGTAGTGGAACTGACGGACGCCGGCCGGGCCGTGGCACAGCCTCTGCTGCTGGCAGAAAAGGACCGCCTCCGGGCAGAACAGCGTGCGGCAGAAGTCGTCGTACTGCCGCTGGTCCCGGCAGCAGGTCTGCCCGCAGACGGCACTTCTGCCACTGATCTGGCGGTAGAGCTGAACGGCATAACGTATCAGGCCTGCCGTGGGGATTTTGTGGTGCGTCTCGACGGCAGCACCTGTCTGCAGTTATGGAATAAAGAAGGCAGAGTGGTACGCCGGGAGGGCGATCCGCTGGAAGTGGCGCAGTGGCTGCAGGCATGTCACGATGCAGGAATGGAGGTTCGCGTACAGATAAATGAAAGTGCCGCTCCGTAAGAACACGCCTGTGCACGGTTTACACATCATCCCATGGTGGCAGCCGGTTAACTTTCCTGCGCCACCAGTGGAAAGAGGCCATGCACAGTCCGGACAAAAAACCACCCGTGATACTTATAATAATGGCCTCACCTGCCACCATTCCTGACGGCCCCCAGTAAATAAACCACATTGCACATCCCCAGGAAATGCCCCATAAGCCCCCCGTCAGCACCGTGACCTGCCAGAACGGCATAAAGGGTAATGGCGGAAGCCGGATACCCAGCCGCCATAGAATACGCAGAAGAGGAGGGGCATAATTGCTCCGCCACATCTTTTTGCTGTCCATCAGGGCAATGGCCCGGGCTTTTTTCTGCTCAAAAGTCACAGGAGCACCTCCGTTCCATGATGTAAACGTGACACAGCTTATTGTTATTGATTATTATTATCATGCTGTGGTTATGTTGTCATGCATCAGTACACTGACAAAAGTGCAAAAGAAAGGAAAACAGGCCGATGAACAGAAAATATTATTTTAATAATATGTGGTGGGGATGGGTGACGGGGGGATATATGCTGTATATGTCATGGGATTATGATTTTAAATACAGATTACTGTTCTGGTGTATTTCTCTCTGCGGAATGGTTTTGTATCCGGTTGCAAAATGGTATATTGAAGATACAGCTCTGAAATTTACCCGGCCTGATTTCTGGAACAGCGGTTTTTTTGCTGATACTCCCGGAAAAATGGGATTGCTTGCTGTTTATACGGGTACTGTTTTCATATTATCTCTTCCGTTAAGTATGATATATATTCTTTCTGTTATTATAAAAAGGCTGTCTGTAAGATAGACAGCCATCAGTAAACCATACCCGATAATGCCTAAAGCGCTTCCGGTAAGAATACTGAAGACCAGTGCAACAAGAGCCGTTGCGGCATTGCCTGCTATAATCGCTTCTGTTTTAACAAAAAGAGGACGCCAGTTCTCTGTCCGGACAGCCTTACCAAACTCAGTGATCCAGTCAGCAAGACTTGTAAATTTTCCTGCATATCCCAGTCCCCGACTGAATCTGTTCAGATTAGACGATATATCAGACAGCTTCACAGACTCAAGGGCTGCGGCAATCGCTGCACGATCTTTTGCATTAATTTTTTTGTTAATGTCAGCCCGGTACTTTTCATACGTTTTTAATGCCTCTTCAACATTACGTATTTTCTTCCCTTTAGCCTGCCCGGCCATCTCTCTGGCTAACTGCTCAGCGTTTGCACCATATTTTTCTGAAACTGATTTCAGGAACTCTGTTGTGAAATTAATTGCGTCTTTCGTTGCCTTCAGTTCATCCTGTTTTCTTTTCTCTTCCGCTATCTTCTGATTGATGCCGGCAAGCTGGTTACGGATATTCTCTTTTTCCTTCAACAGGGCATTAAGAGCGTCATTTGCATGCTTTTGCTCATTTGTTCTGGCACTGAGGTTATTTCTCGCCGAATTTACCGCAGATTCAGCAGAGGTGATTTTATTTCTGGCATCAAGCAATCTTTGCCGTAACTTATCCCATTCAGCAACTTCAGCATTATAAATTTTCTTGTCACCTTCCACATCCTCTGTCACCACCGGATTCCGGTCATTCAGAATATTGCGTTTATAGTCCAGACCGGAATGGGTCAGAAGATAATTCAGGTTTGCACGGTTATCGATGACTGCGCTGGTTGTGATTTTTATCGTACCGGCAAATCTCGGATCACCGCTCACAACAATAGAATGATTTGTTGATGAACGCCCCGGGAATTTTTCAGGGGAAACTATCGTTTTGCCGTCAGGTGTGTTTTTCTGTTGCGTCAGCTGTTGTTCAGCTCTGGTTAATGCATTACGGGCCGTGTTAAGCGATTCCGTCACCGAACTGAGTTTATTCCGGGCCTCTGAAATGGCCCTGTCATTCCGTGTCTGCTGCCCGAGCAGACGGGCCTGTTGTGCATCAAGAACGGCAAGGGCTGCCCCGCCATTTTTTTCCAGCTCTGACAACCGCGTGTCCAGAATACCTTTTCTGCGCTCGTATTCAGCAAGCATATCAGCGGCCTTCTTGTCTGTGTTCTGCGCATCCTTCTGCCATTTTTCAGCCTGTTCGATTAACGACCTGGCCTCCCGGGGAGATATACGAAGAGAATCAGCATCAGCAAAGAGCATCCGGCTCTCTGTATGCAGCCGGAGGGCATCATATCCGGCGATTTCAGTACGGAATCCGTATTCTCTCAGCTCTGCCTGCAGGAGTCTGAACTCCTGTCGTGTAATATCAGCGGCATCTGCGTTTCCGGCACGGAGTGTTTTCAGTGTGTTTTCATCTTTTTCCCTTGCAGCAATCGCCGCAGAGAGGCGTTTTCCGGCTTCAGTACGCTTATTCTCATTTTCTTTCTGCTGCGCGCTGAGCGTGTTTTTGTACGCTGTGATTTCCTTGTCCCTTTTTTCGATATCACTTCGGGTTGGGGAATCATCGACCCACTCGTTTCCGCCCCAGATGGTTTTGTTCCCGAAGGAACTCCATGCAGGCGGGGTACCATGAAAGACATCGACACGTGGAGGGTTTACATAAATATCAACGGCCATAATTTCATGGCCATCTGAATCATACCCCAGCGATTCTGCACCGGGATTTGTAATACGTACAGGGTCAGACATTCGGTATCTCCTTCATCCGCTGAGGAAAACAAATGAAATAACTGCTTGTACACATGGATGCATATACAGTATTAATTTATTAAGGAGAAAATGGCATGTCAAGATTTAATGATAGTGATTATCATTAACATGATGAAGGGGGAGTTATACCGTTCGGAAAGCCTGCTAACGCTGTGGCAGCATCACAGTCTGAGTATTCTCAGGAGAAATACAAAAACCGGACATACCCCATAACAGCAACAATGTTTTTGCACTCAGCCACTGTCAGAAAAGAACTGAACGTTTTTCCGTCAACGGAGTAACACTGCCAGAACAACGCCTCTCTGAATACGATATAAATTACTCTATCGGAGCGACGTGAAGGGCCGCCTGATAAATCTTAGCCCTCCCCAGACTGCCAGTACTCTGCGTGGCCAGACAATCAGACGACGAGGTCTGGATTTCAGCGTATACAATGCAGCCACTCCAACTGCGGGAACGATAACATTACGCCACTGATATAATGACTGCCAGCCGCGGTCAACAGGCGACGTTATCCTGAGCCAGTCTGCCTTTAACAGGCCCAGTGTCTGTCGTTGTTGCTCAATCTGTTTTAACAGTTTCTGTTTTCGGTTCTCCTCTGTTTTCCGGGTATTCATTCATCATCCCTTTTCAGACAGTTCAGGTCTTCACTGAGTTGTTTACGGGTCTCTGATAGTATCCTGCTTCCGGCAGTCTTTTGTTTAATGAAAATCACAAAAAATAATGCAATAACCAGAAAAACAGCAGAAGCACCCCCTGATATAATCAGCCGATGCTCCGGTGAGACTGACAGCAAAATGAATATCAGAAGCGATACACCCCCAAATACAGTGAATATCAGAGTTAACCCCACCATCAGCAGCAACCCCAGAATATTTTTCTTTTCTTCTTCCAGCTCAATTGCAATAAGCTCAATGCGGGTATGAAATATTCCTGTAAGGGTGTTGAAGACACGGTGTATATTGTCTACCAGACTACGGAATGGTCCACGTGGCTGGATATTTCCTGTTCTCAAGACATCATCCTTTTTTGTTTAATCATTGTTCTGCTGAGCACGCTGCATGCTCCATTTTCCCCGGTCTGACCGGGGAAGGAGAATTATTCGCTCACCTTTTCACTTACAGCATCTCCGGCCTGCTGTGCCGCTTCTTTAGTCCTGTTCCAGGCTTTTTCGGTTGTTTCTTTGGTTCTGTTCCAGGCTTTCTGTGCATCTTCCTTTACCTTATCAGTCGCACTCACCTCTCCACCATTCCTGAGACGGTTCTCCGCCTGCTGTTGTTTTTCCTCAATACGATGTTCAGCCTTGTGCGCTGCTTCTTCTGCCCGGTTAGATATTTTTTCGGCCTGCTGACTGGCCTGGTTTTTTAAGCTCCCGGTATGAGTGGACGAATCAGCCAGTACGCCTGTTGATACCAGCAGGGCAGAAAGAAACAATGTTTTGAATGCATTCATACTTTACTCCTTATACAGATGAAACAATATTATCTGGCACAAAAATGCGGGCTGTTCGCCCGCATCTGATATTATTTTCGTCCGATGAGCAGACCAATCAGCAGGCCAACACCCGCGGCGATGGAAATTGCCGCGAAGGGATTATTTTCTACATTATTACGTACAACATCCGCCGCCTCCTGGGCAGCCTGACCACCCTGTGCAGCGATTTTACGGGCAGCACCTTTTACCTGATGTCCGCAATTATCGGTCAGTTCACCATATTTCTCCTGCACTTCTCCGGCTACTTCTTTGGCTTTATCTTCAACTTTCCCAAACATAATATACTCCTTCTGCATTATGAACTAAGATTTAATCCGATACATTTATATCGTCCACTGGTATTTAGCAACGCACGAGCCATGTATCCTCCTCACGTAAAGAGGGAAATATTAAATTCAACAATATGATTGTAGGTTGTTTTTATTCACCTGATACTCACCAGTCTATATCAGCAAAGCCGTGGCATTTTCATTAAATGCTCACTTCCAACAGTTCCCTGCACAATCACAGAACTCACGTAGTACACTGTCCTTATGGTCTCAATGGAGGAACATGAAATGGTTATCTCACAGGTTTAACAAGCAATCGCCATCAATAAATACTCTCAAACTGAAAAATAGTCCTGAATCTCTGGGAATAAAAACTCCAGAAGTTATACATACAGCCATCTAAAGATATCTGTTAATAGATAACCATCAACTCCAACTCTTAGCAGGCAGTTCTGTTCGAATGTAGTGAACTAACCACTGATGCCGACACAGGAACAGTAAATCGTGTACTTAAATAATCGGTAAAATGCACAGGCCTGTATATCCGCCTCCTGCAGAAAACAATATCCCTGAGATTAACATGCCTCTGAAGATTACTCATAGTCTATTTCATCAGTATAAAACCGCGATAACTCAGAAATAACCTTATTGATATAATTTAATTTCTTAAGGCAGGTAGTGAAGTAACCGTTATTTATATTGTGTCTTTCACAAATAACTTTTCTGGAAGCACCCTCAACAATATAATCATACAGAGCATTGATAATTCGTTGACTGTGTATGGACGAAATATCTATTAATAACCAGAATTGCTCCTCAGGTACTTTACCGGCTTCCAGAACACAATATGGACAACGCGAGTTCCTCTTTTTGAACGCCGATGTTATTATGTATGAATTATCCGTTTTCATTATCTTGTCCTCCATCTAATCATTTATAATGATAGTCATATAGTCATATATAAAACAATACAATGAGGTTTAATAAAGACCTTACATAGAAATAATTCTTTTAGTATCAGATTCCTCCTGGTTTATATTTCATTTATATTAAAGATTTGATGCTATCAACCGCATATAATATCGCACGTCGCTCCATCTCTTCTAAACTCATACTTCGAAAATCACCTTCGCCCTCTGAATAAAGAACACATTCAAATGTTGCCTCACCATTAAGCTCAAGTTGAACAACAACCTTATCAATAAGGTGACGATCGTAGATTATATTTAAGTTTACTATCCGATGCCCATACATTTTACACCTGATCCTTATATTAAAATAGTTAGTTCCCTCCAGACAGACCCGAGGGAATAAATATCACTTACATATTTGCATCTTTGTCATATATTTTTTATAAACTCCGTCATTCAAAATACTTTTTATGTGCAGATCCATTCTGTTATTTTCCCTTCAGTTACCAGGTAATTCAACAGATGAAATGTATTGTTTAATCAATATTACTCAAAAAAGAGACATTAAGGAAAAACACAAACACTTCATCATTATTACTGATAATACCACTGATATGTTATAACATAACCAGGAATACTCTTAATACAAACCTGGGGGTCAGATTTCAGAGAACATCCATTGACAGTACAGCAGATCCTTCAAAGAGCCCGGCAACAGGCGAGTCGCTTTTAAAATTCACAGATAAAGGAACATCTGTTGTTCCTCTTATAGCTTTTACAGTCTTCTGGCTTTTATCATTATCAAACGACAACGTACAATAACCAGGACCACACTTTGTTTTATTTATCTGTCCGTCCTGCATATCTGCAGCTCTTATTGAAAAAAGAATATTCGCCGGAGCATTACATACTACAGATAAACTGGCATTTTTATTTATACCACCTCGCGCCTCATCAGGGGTTATTCTGTCACCAATATTAATACTGAGATACCTTGATGTAAGTTCACATTTGGATGTTATATGTATGGTAACATTATTTGTATTAACCGGACTGGATGATTTAATGGCACCGGCATATTCTGGCCAGCCTCCTCCTGATTGACCAGAGTATCTGCCTTTATTTTCTTCATAGGCAACCTTTAATGGTAATTGTAATGTATACACGCCTGGCCATGCTGTTCCTCTGTCAATCTCAATTTTTATATTTTCTATATTTGTCTGTGTAAAGTTATATCTTTCTCCGACACGGTTACATCTTAAGATATTCTTCCATGTGAAGTATTGAGGTGGCGTTACTACAGTTTTCACTCCAGGCTCCTGACTACCTGCAAGTTCAAGATTAGTTACTATTCTGTATTTAAGACCTTCCTTTGTTTTTTGCCATTCATCAGGATACTGGAGCCAGTATCTGTAAACCCCGGAAACCGATGTAAAGCTGGGCATATCTTCTTCATACTGTCTTATTGCTGTCGAATATCCTCCAGCCTGTAAATTTAAAGAATAAACTGCAGAAGAGGAACCATCCATACTTGCATTAAGTGATGCCTTCGGCAAATTTTCATTTGCCCATAAAATATTACAGAACTTTTGAGAATAGGCATCCGGTGAAAACTGAATAAATAAAAAAAACAAAAAAACAATATATTTTCTTCTCATACCCCCCCCCATGACTCAACCTCTTCAGTTATATATAATAAATATCTATCATGACTGTTGCTCTGAATACTCCTTTCTTTAGTTTGTTTTTACCGTATTTATATAGTGAAGCAATAAAAGTAAAATCTGAATATTCTTCGCCTTTCCCGCGTAAACCTGTGCTTATTGTGGCTGCATTATTTAATGACAAAGGTTTATTATTCCCTTCTTCATACAACAAAATCCCCAACCCTTCAATATCAGTAGCAACAACATCTGCATTTTCAATTATGGAAGCAGCTGTAATTGTTAACGATACATCCCCCTGATGATAAGGGCACCTGACCGGGACAATAATTTTCTTATCATATGTGCGAGAGTTTATCTTCTCTTCCTGAACATTCCCAAAATCAACATTCACAGGCTCTCCTGAGTTTATTTCACAAGGAGGTATAATAATTGTCCCATATATTCTCACAGGCACGTCAACTGCACGCACTGAATTTACGAAAGTAAATAAAACAAACAAAAATATAAATTTCCTTAACATACTCATCATACCCGATCAATATTATTATATCATTTTTCATTTAATCATATGACATCCTGATAAGAGCATTTTCCTCTCTGCCGACTTTCTCAGGACTTCGGATATGCGCCCCACATTCCAAATAAAATATCAACTGGTTCTCACCATCAGACAAAAACTTTCTTTTTGAAGGAAGATAACATGCTCTTCTCAGTAAATCAGACATTATAATTGATGCATTTACATATAATTTTCTGTTCCATTCTGAGAACGACTCCGGAACATTACCATAACCACAACCTGACATATTGATCTTAACTTTCTGTATATCACGTCGTTTCTTCCGTTCTGAAATTTGCACCTCATTAGTATCCAGCTGACACGGAGATGACACTAATGCCCCTTTGACATTCAGCGCTCCAGTCCTTCCGTTGTGCTCATTTACCCACTGATGGCGGCTTTCATCTGCTACGAAAAAATCATCCCACGTCAACAATTCATCAGCCTGTGAGACACCGTTCATACTGCAACTCCCCAGCACAACTGCCAGATAAAATCCTATTGTTGCCCTGTTCATCTCCGACACCTCCGGTCAGTTCGTTTTACTGCTTTCTTATTTCTTTACTGCAGTACAGCGACTTCCTGCACAGGAGAACTGTAGTACCGGACGTCCACCATAGTCATTGATATAACTCAGATAGGGTGTGCTGTATGTTCCTGATTTCACCGTCTGCGTTGACTTTGGTGCCAGCATCACAGCATCAAATTCACCTTCTCTGGCCTGTTTTTCACTGCCGCCAATTCCAATTACCGTCACATAATACGGTGTCGGATTATCAATCTGATACCCTCCACCGGTCTTATTCAGCACCAGCTGGTCCTGCCATACTGCGTTGGGTTTTGCTTTAATAGATTCAGGCCGATAAAACAGTTTTATTTTTGTCTGCAGGGCTATCTGCAACACATTTGCCTTATCACTCTTCGGAGGAATTTCACGAAGGTTGAAATAGAACAGAGATTCCCGGTCCTGTGGCAGGCGGCTGATGTCAGGTGTACTGGTCAGACGAACCATACTCTTTGAGCCGGGTTCCAGACGCTGTACTGGCGGAGTGGCAATAATCGGGCCTGTGGTGATTTTTTCTTTCTTTTCATTCTCCACCCATGCCTGGGCCAGATAGGGAAGCTGTTTGTTATCATTGGCGATATTCAGTGTCATCGATTTCTCATCGCCATTAAAAATCGCACGTGTGCGGTCCAGGGAGACAGCAGCCTGGGCTGCAGGTACTGCGCTCAGACACGCTACCGCCATCAGCGTTTTTTTCAGCGCCGGTTTCATTTTCTGCATATTTTCTGCTCTCTGTTTCTTTACATATTTCTGCCGGGATATACAGACGATCCCCGGCGTGTATAACGTCACTTCACCTGACGGCAGGGCAGCAGCAGTTGCTGTGCCGGGTCCGGATGTGCCGGGATATCCACC